>Ga0265316_10000037_pt1 | contig 149295 bp, 110 predicted proteins | sample 4522metaG_FD_202092 | JGI IMG/M metagenome (GOLD analysis project Ga0265316, IMG submission 202092) | Rhizosphere microbial communities from Carex aquatilis grown in University of Washington, Seatle, WA, United States - 4-5-22 metaG | ecosystem: Host-associated > Plants > Roots > Rhizosphere... | reverse complement strand
GAAGAACCTTTAATCAAAATCCAAAGAGTCGACGAAGGAATGCTGCCAGAGGCCCCCCTCAATGGCCGACAGGGGGGTCAAAATTGGACGCCGATCGGGGGTCAATTTTGGAAGCCGATTGACACCATACAAGCCGTACATCAAGCCGTACGGTAGGGACTGCACCACGCGGGCACGCAGGTGGGGACTGATTCGTGCCGAGTGCCGCCGCAACCGTCCCCCAGGTGTTTGGGGAAAACGTTGGCTTCGCAGGCTCCGCCGTGCCATGACGCCTTCGGCTGCACGAACAACGGTACCCTATGCGGTCGCCCAGGTCGGCACTGTCTGGCGACCTTCGCACGGTACCCGAGGCTTCGCCGCACAAGGGATTCTGGTAGGTCCGAAGCTGGGAGGCTAGATCGGTATGACTTCGGCGGTTCCCTGTGCCGATTCGCCTGTCAGCAGCAGCGCTCTACGACAAGGAACGGCATTCATGAGCACGGCGGCGATGCGGAGGCTAAGGGCCGGGATTGGGCTTGGCGAGGGATCGTTCACGGAGAACCGGTTTCCAGTTTGTGGAACACTCGGCTGACTGCTCCGCTCTCCTGTCCCTGAACGACCATCCATGCCGTTGTACCGTACGTACCAGCGCTCCGCGCCACCTACCGTACATTGGCTTCGCAGGTACAGCGCGAGAATCCAATCAACGATTGCAAGCCCACGGGAATGCGAACTAGAGTGGGGTTTGTGTCTACGATCCGGCGTCTATTCGCAGTCGTGGGAGTGCTCGCCGGTCTCACGGCTGCCTCTCTCGTCCTCGCCGCGACTGGGTTCGAGGTTTGGGAACGCGTTACTGGTCGGTCGATTTTGGCATCCGACCAACCCAACCCGATCAAGGCAGAGGCGGACATTAAGGGAATCCGCGTCGCAATTGAGATGTTCCGGCGAGACAACGGCTTCTATCCATCGACCCAGGAGGGACTCGCCGCGCTCGTGACTTGTCCTGAGCGTGCTCTGCACTGCGACCCAATGGCTTACCTTGACCGGGTTCCGATAGACCCCTGGCAGCGTGACTACCTTTACGCAAGCGATGGCATTACGACGTTCACAATCCGATCCCTCGGCGAGGATGGGATCAAGAGTGACGATGACATTGTCGGCGTTGGCGCCGCTGCCGACAGGATGGCTGAGCCAGGCAAGTAGGTGGATGGCGGCGGTAAGTCTCCCGTGCCCGATCCTACCCATCCCTGACTTCGTACGTACTTAGCGCCTGCGACGCCCTTGTCGGTTGGCTCCTGGGCGACGATTGCCACGGGGAACAGCTTGTCGTACCGTACGGCAATGAACGGCGGTGAGATGCGACACGTTGCTCAGCAGAGACTTGGGAAGCTGAGTAGGCGGTCGGCTGGCACGTGATGAGTGAAATCTCGGCAGCAATCGACAAGCTGCTGCAGCAGTATGTCACAGATGTCCTTCGGACCGCAGGCTTCAAGAAGAGGGCGCGACGCTATTCGAGGACGCTGGCGGAAGGGTTGAATTGACCATCGTCGAGGCGAGTACCTTCAATCGACTCGACCGTGGAATGGTTTGGGTCCAACTGGCAATCGTTATCCCCGAACTCGCAACGCGACTTCGAGGTGTCCACGTTGATCTATCGAGGGCAAAGGGGTTCGAAAGTGGTATCTCTACTGACTTGGGACAATTCTTCGGCGAGACACAGCGACATTGGCTCGTGAATGTTGACGACGACAACTCCCTGCAAGGCACGCAACTCCGAGCTGCAATAACTGAGCATGGCCTGCCCTGGTTCGAGAAAGCTCGGACTGAGGATGGATTGATCGACATTCTTAGGAACGACCCAAGCATGGATGCGCTAGAGGTGCGCGCCATCTTGTATTCAGATAGGGGGGACTTCGACGGCGTGCAGAGCATGCTTGGCGAGATCGTCGCAAGACGCCCGGATTTGGATAGCCACGTGCGAGAGTGGGCTGCGGAGCGCAAGCTGTTCAGGTCCAATGCTCTATGAAAATCAGAATTCGGTGGAATCCAGCGGTTTGGGCTATCTTTGGCCGAATCAACGCGCTGTAGGCAACGGCGAGGCGTTCTGTGATAACCCCGACAGCACCCAACACCGGAACGCCGCGAATCGGGCATTGACGTTGGTTCAGTCAGCTCGCCTCCCGCACACCACGTCCAGGCCATCGTACGTACAAGCCCTTCGGGGGTACTGTAGGTCCGCGATAGCGGGTACGTTCGCCGTAGAGGTACAAGTACGAGTGTCTGGTACGATGACGTGGGCTGTGTCAGCTCGCCACCTTCCGGTTGAGAATCCCGTATACCGTCCCCGGTGCCCAAGGCTTTCTGGTACGTGATGGGATGCCTTCGACGTTCAAGCGCTCCGCAATAGCCGCATAAGACAACCGCTCGCCACCACGCGGTTTGCGGTACAGCTTACGAATGTACACCAGTACTTCGGCCTCGCCTTCCTTGTCGCCGTAGGCCTTCCGACCTTCACACTTGCCCTCTGCGCGACGTTTGCGGACACGTGCGGCCTTCAGCTTGGAGACGATGACGGCTTTCTCAAACTGCGCCACGGCACCCAGAACCTGCCGAATCAACGTGCGGGTTGGGTCGTCGTCACCAGCGGTCAGCTCGGTGCCAGAGTCCGCCGCGATGACCTTGACGCCCAGCTCGCGAAACTGGTTCAGGATCAGCTCGCCTACGATCAGGTCACGCGCTAGCCGGTCAGCACGCTCCACCAGCACCACGCGCACTCCGTTACTGCGAATGCGTGCGAGCAGATTGGAGAGACCTTCACGGTCGTCGAGTTCCTTGGTGCCACTCACGCCTTCGTCGCGGTACTCGTCGACCAGGTCGAACCCAGCCGTCCGTGCAAAGCGCTCGATGGTTTCGCGTTGTCGCGGGAAGCCGTCCCCGTCGACTTGACCCTTGCCGGAAACTCGAAGGTAGCTGACTGCTTTTGCCGTGCTCGCCATTTGCTTATCTCCCCTGTTGCCCTTGTGAATACAGGGGAAACCGCCCATAGTCAAGAGTTATTCTGAAGAATTACCAGCACTATCGACCGGGACATGCCCTCCACAAACGTCCTCCGATCTGGCAAGACAGCCTTTCGGCGATAACGACGCAACCATCCGCGAAGGAGGCAACCCAATGCAAAGGCCCGATCGAGCAGTCTATACGCCTCACGACTTCATCGGGTGGCGAGCTGCCGACACTCTTGAAATCACCCCAAAGTTTCAGCGTCGCGGGGTTTGGACTTTGGCGGCACGTTCGTTCTTTGTCGATACGCTCCTGCGCGAAATGCCAATTCCTCCGATCTACGTCAGGACGGTGCAAGGCGCGGACAAGAAGGCCGTGGGTCTCGACAAGAGACGAATAGTCCGACAGGTGGTCGACGGACAACAACGTGTTTCCGCCGTGCTGGACTACATAGACGGCACGTACCGACTCTCAAAGACGTTGAAAGCGAGCTGGGCGGGTAAGAACTTTTCTGCACTGTCCGGTGACGAACAACAGCGGATTCTCGCTTATGGCTTTCCTACGGAAGTCTTCCACGGCATTTCCGACCTTGAAGTCCTAGAAATGTTTGCCCGCCTCAACACTTACTCCGTTCCGCTCAACGATCAGGAACTCCGCAACGGGAAATTCTTCGGTCTCTTCAAGCAGGCCTGCTACAGGCTCGCGCATGAACACCTTGAGTTCTGGAGACGACACAGAATTTTCTCTGAGCGCAGCATCGCAAGAATGCTCGAGGTTGAACTGGTAAGCGAACTAGTTATCGCCGGTTTGGCGGGGATGCAGGACAAGAAGAAGTCGATCGATGGCTTCTATGAGAAGTATGATGAGGAATTCTCCAAGCTCACTGCTACGAAGCGGCGTCTTCGATCAGTCTTGGATCAGATCAACGAGACCTTCCCGAAGTCTCTCGCTGAAACTGAGTTCTCCCGTAGTCCTTTAACGTACACCCTGTATTGTGTGGTGTACCATCGCAACTACGGCCTCCCTGGTGCAAAGCAGCACTCTCCGCACAAGGCACTGGACACCATCGGGCGCGAACAGTTGGCGGAGGCGGTGGTAAGGTTGTCTGAAATTGTGGCGGCTGACCGTGCGGACGAGGACGTGCCGAGTCGGTTCACTCGGTTTGCTCAAGCCTGCCGTCGCCAGACCGACAATATCAAACCTCGCGAAATTCGCTTCGCAACGCTCTACTCGCTCGCGTTCTGATCATAGGGACAACATGCCCCGGCGCATGCCTGGGTTGACGGGCGACCTGCAGGATAAGATCAGAACGGCAACAGCAATCAGCCAAGCGGGCGAGTTGGTAAGAGCTGCGGTCGCACCAGGAAGCAAGGCGAGCGTGGCGTTTCGACCAAGCCGCCTCGAAGCCTTGTACGAACTATCCTACCTTCGCGTATTTGTCTCCTGGGAGACCTTCTTGGAGGAAACCTTTCTTCGGTACACGTGCGGATACACATCAGTACACGGGATGGCAACCATGCGTGCCCCTCTCAGCTACTACCCGAGTCTAAGCGTGGCGTTTGCAGCAGTCGGTAGTGGAAACGACTTCATGCTTTGGCACAATCCCACCAAAGTAATCGCTCGGGTAAATCGATTCGTCGTGAACGGATTGCACGCCCAAGTGATAAGTTCGCAATCGACTCTTCTCGAGCATTTCGCTGCCATTCGGCACCGAATCGTTCACGATCAAGCCGACGCCCGCAAGAAGTTCGATTTTGCGTCGGTGCAGCTCGCAGGGCGGAGATACCCAGCATCCCGACCGGGGCGCCTGCTCCGCGATTGGAATCCGAACGCAACTCCTCCCCAACGCTGGCTCGAGACGATCGCCGATGAGCTACTGTCTCTCGCTGGGCAGATCGCCTAGAAGCCTCAGGTCGGCGGTACGCTGCTACGTCCTGCTTAGAGGCGTTGAACGCTCTGGAGAAGGTTCCGCGACGGTGGTAGCTGAATCGAGCTGCTGCTCGTACCGTACGTGGCGTCCGACCTGTAGTAGTACAGTCGTACAATTTGTACCCGTACTAGGTCGGTTGTACTGCGGGACGCGCCGGGAGGCGTGAAGAGCCTGGAGAAGCGATATCGGGCAGGATGGGTGGAGGTGAAGGCTTGGACGGGCATGTGAAGCAATCAGCCCGCTGGACTTGGACCCCAGGGTGAAGGACGTTGGTCGAACCTAGAACACGATGTTTGGCGTCGCTGAGCGGAAGAACGGCGGGGCATTCACACCGGGGTTCACACCGGATGAGACCTAAGTGCTTGACTTTATTGGATAGTACACACGCTTAGCAGGCGTGCGCCTTCGACCACTCGGCCACCTCTCCAAGCGCAAATCGCAGCGTTTACCTACATCCGGCGACATCTGAGTGCAACCGTCGACGGATGGATTTACACCGGCCTTCACATCGGCGACGGCTGCTTCGGAGCGATTCACACCGGTGAATTGCTCTGGTGCTGCGGTTTCCGTTCGGAACGGAAACTGCGCTACTGCCTAGCGCCCAGCCATCCACATCCATCCTTCCGACTTTCGATCAACATCGATACACTTTCGCGATGGCACATGAACCACATGGCGGGCGGTTGCTGCGCGTGATCGCCGTCTTCAAGCTGGTGAAGGCGATTGTGCTCTTCGCCTCGCTGGTCGCGGTCTTTAATCTGGTTCACCATCAGGAGACCAGCATCTTCAATTGGGCACTGCGCCTGCATGTTGATCCCGACAACCGATACCTGGGTGAGATCCTGGCAGCAATCTTTAGCCTCGATACAAAACACTTGTCGATCGTCGCGATCGGCACCGGGCTGTACGCAGTCCTGTTTGCCGTGGAGGGTATTGGGTTGTGGCTCAAGCAGCGCTGGGCGGAGTATTTGTCCATCATCGCAACTGCCGGGTTCATTCCGATCGAGTGCTACGAGATCCTGAAGAACGCCAGTGTTCACAAGGGAATCTTACTCGCGCTCAACGTCGCCATCGTCGCGTACCTCATCGTTGACGTGCGGCGCTCCGCGACCGCGGTGAGCAGCTCACATGTCTGGCTGCCAGACAACTGACGGACGCGGCCGAATCGGCCACTCCAGGCTGGAAAGCTCTTGCCGACCGTTACTGGACCTGCGTAGGCCCAATCAATGAAGACCTGCGACGGCTGGGAACAGCATACAGCGAAGCCGCTTGGGTTGAAGAATCAGCCTGTCAGATTTGGAATTCCGCAGCGACCCAACGGCGAACGGACCAGAGAAAAGACGCCGGCCGCAGGCCCTAGGCCGCCGTCGTCAGCGCCTCCACTTCCTTCCGTCCGACCACCGCAAACGTTGCTCCCATCTCCAACGCGGTCCCGGTCTCACCTGCCGGCAGTATCGAGTACACTTGGAAACCATCCTTCTGCATCCGATTCAGGGATTCCTCGAGCTTCCCCACGACCTGGTGGATTACCTTCCACGTGTACTTCATTTCACCCTTCCTTTCGCTGATACATTCCGAGCTGCATGCATGGGGGTGATACTCCTGCGCATCGAGCACAAAGACAAGGGCGTGAAGTGCTTTCTGCCAAAGTCGCGCGACAGCAGCCTGCCGGACTCGGCAGCCCCGAGCGACCAATCCTGTCCTGCGGCTCCCCGTTGGGTCGCGGCACACTTCCAAGTCCGACAGGCTGCTAGGGCACCGGGGTTGGGGGCGTCCCCGGATAATGATACCCGAGATCCACTTGCCCAGGTTGCAGGTCGATGATCGTGGGAGTCGGGGAAGCCGACGCCGTCACGCAACAGAGCGTGCCCACACAATCCAGCATCCCGTTCGCCTGCGTGCTGCGTTGCTGCAACATAGCGATGAAATCCGCCGATGTGTTCGGATCGCCCGCATTGATTGCCGGGCTGCCATTCGTGCAATCGTCGAGTTGTGGTGCGAGGTGGAAGGTTGCCGGAGCGGTCATCGGCGAGTCGAATAGCGGGTTGGCATCGATGTCATGGCTGCCAATCAGCGTATCGGAGGTGTAACCGTCAGTGTTCAGATTGTAGTCGCCGATCGCATCGTTGCCGTCCTCGACGGCGATGCCGACGCCCACGTTCCCGTCGATGATGTTGTTTTCGGCTACCACCCCGGTTGACGGCGCCGCCGTCGTGCCGACGTAGATGCCGGCCTTGCTGTTACCGTAAACGGTATTGTTGAAGACCTGGATATTGTTGCTGGTGTAGACCCGCAAGCCGGCGCCCTTGTTCTGATACGCCAGGTTGTCGAACAGCACGGTTCCGTCGGAGCTCTGAATGAACACCCCATCGCCACGACTGTTGCGCACGACGCAGTTGCGGACCGTCGTATCCAAGCTGTCCTGTACGAGGATCGCCTGTCGCGTGCCGCCCTGGGCCGTGATACCGTCGATGGTAAGCCCGGTGACTCCGGTAACGCTGATGGCGGAGTCCGTGGGTAGGTTCTGGCTGTCGACGGCGCTGATGGTCACCCCACCGACACTCTCGCTCGCGCCGGTGACGTCGGCAAGCAGCGTGACGGGTCCCTGGACGTCACTCGCCGTGATGTTCAAAGCCTGATAGGTGCCGGGCGCAACCAAAACAGTGGACCCGGGAGCGGCGCCCCGCAGCGCGACAAGAATATCATCGCTGTTGCCGCCGGGACGTATGGGGGTTTGGGTCGGCGCCGATGGCGTCACCGGCACCGGGGTCGGCGAGGCGCCCGAGGATCCCGTCCGCGTCGCCACCGGGGATCCGGTTCGCACCGCGGTCGGCGTGCGCGACGCGGTCGCGGTCGGCTGTCCATCGCCACTTGGGCCACTACTATCACCGCCGCCGCCACCGCCGCCGCACGCTTGCAGCATGACGGCCACGACACAGAGGGGAACAACGGCTACACCAAAACGTCTCACGAGCATTCAACACCTACGGCAGCAGAATTTCCGATTACACGCATTTACGCATCCTTTTCCCAGAATGTCTATGTCATTTCGCCGCGGCCCGCTTGCACTGGGCCCGTGGCCCTCGCTATTTGCCAGAGTATGAACTGGCGACTGCTCCTCGACGACCTGCGTGAGCTGCCGCTGTTCATGCGCATGGGCGCAGCGCTGCGTCGCGCGTCGGATGACGGCCGCGAGACCTTCGGCGTGCTGGTGCGCGACCAGGCGCAGCGCATCCCCGACCGCATCCTGCTGCGCTTCGAGACCGAAACGGTGACCTTTGCGGACTACAATGCCGGCGTGAACGCCTTTGTTTCGGTGTTCAAGCAAGCCGGTGTGAGCCGCGGCGAGCCGGTAGCTTTGATGATGGCTAACAGCCCGGCGCTGTTGATGGCGCAGGGCGCCGTCGCCAAGCTGGGCGCGATCGGCGCGTTGATCAATACCCACCTCAGTGGTGCGCCCCTGAGTCACGTGCTCTCGGCATCGCGCGCGCGCCACGCCTTTGCCGATGCAGCCAGCTTGCCGGACCTGGTCGCCGCGCCGAGCGCGGTGACCGTCACCATTTGGGGTCTGGGAGATGCCGGCACGCTGCCGCCGCATGTCGAACCGCTGGACGCGGCGCTCGCCGCCGCCTCGCGCGCCGAGCCGGAGCTCGCCGACCTACGCGGGCACGACGTCTTCCTCTACATCTACACCTCCGGCACCACCGGCTTTCCCAAGCCCGCTATCGTTCGCCACAGCCGCTACACCATGGGCGGCATCGCGCTGTCCGGCCTCTTCGGCATCGGTGCCGACGACGTGATCTATGCGCCGCTGCCGCTCTACCACGGCGAAAGCAATTTCGTCGGCTTCAGCGTCGCCGTCCGTGCCGGTGCCGGCTTCGCCTCGCGGCGGCGCTTCAGCGCCAACGAGTTTCTCGATGATGTGCGCCGCCACCGTGCCACGGCGTTCGTCTACGTCGGCGAGCTGTGCCGGTACTTGCTGCGCCAGCCGCCGACGGCGCGTGACCGCGATCATTCATTGCGCCTCGCCGTCGGCGCCGGGTTGCGCCCCGACATCTGGGAGGCGTTCCAAACGCGGTTCGGGATCGCGCGCATCGTCGAGATGTACGGTGCCACCGAGGGCAACGTGAGTCTCATGAACCGCAACGGCCGCGTCGGCTCGGTGGGTAGGGCGCACCCGTTCCAACACCATCTGGTGGAGCTGGTGCGCTATGACGTCGAGAACGCGCAGCTGACGCGTGGCCGCGATGGATTCCTGGTGCGCTGCGGGATCGACGAGCCGGGCGAGCTCCTCGGCCGCGTGTCGGCGCGCGCCACGATGGCCTACGACGGCTACACCGACCCGCAGGCGACGGAAGCCAAGCTGGTGCGCAACGCCTTCCGGCGCGGCGACGCCTACTTCCGTAGCGGCGACATCCTGCGGCGTGATGCCGACGGCTACTACTATTTCGTCGATCGAATCGGCGACACCTTCCGGTGGAAGGGCGAGAACGTCGCCACGCAGGAAGTCGCCGAGATCCTCAATCACGCCCCCGGCATCAGCGAGACCAATGTGTACGGCGTCACCGTGCCCAGAGCGGATGGCCGTGCCGGCATGGCAGCGGTCGTGCTGGCGCCGGACGCGACCTTCGATGCCGCGGCATTCTACACCCACGCCGAGCAGTTGCCGGCATACGCACGGCCGCTGTTCGTACGCCTCTTGCCGGCGATGGACGTCACCGGCACGCTGAAGCAGCGCAAGAGCGACCTGCAACGCCAGGGTTACGAGAGCAATGGGGGCCACGACCCCGTCTACTTTCGCGACGACGACACACGCCGCTACGTCCCCCTCACACCGATGCTGCTCGAACAAATCCGCAGCGGCGCCCTGCGCCTCTGAAACCGCGCTGGGAGCGCGGCCTTCCAGCCCGCACCGCATGCGCCCAAGATGGCTCGCGCTCCCAGCGCGAGCACCTGATATACTCGATGCGCATCGTGTACAGGAGATCTGATGAACCCCGCTTACACGCCGATGGACGAAATACTGGCTCAGTTGTCAGCCTACGGGCCCGATCTCAGCAACGGTTTGACGAATCACGCACCGATGGCGACCGAAGCACTGTGCGCAGTCGGTCGGCCGGAGGCGGCCCTTCCCTGGGTGGAACACTACCGCGCCGGGATGTTGCCCTGGCCACCACCGGCAGAACGCATCACGTCCGACAACTGGCGCGGCGCGCTAGCGCAGACTGATCGCATCGCCGACTGGCGCGCGTTCTTCGCGGAAGAGTTGCAAACCGCTCCCTGGCGCGCGGTCCTGGACCGCTGGGTTGGCCGGCTGGCGCCGGGCATCTGTGCCTCCGCCACACACGGCGTGATTCGCGTCGGGCACGCCGTGCGCAGCCTGACCGAGTCCGAGTCGCCGCAGCGGCGGCACGAGCTGGCCGATGCGTTTGCTTCGTGGGCCTACGCCTACCAGGAGCTCCCAACGAGTCACGCCGCGGCCTATGCGCTGCGCCCACACGCAGCCATCACCCGGGTCGCTGTCGTCCCGCCGGAACGTCGCCGCTTCTCCGGCACAATCACCTCGTCGCTCGAGGCCTTGACCGACTTCCCCGATTTCGCTCCGGTCATCGGGTTGCTCGATATCAACGGCGATACCGGCCAGCTGGTGGCAGCGCTCACCGAAGTCTTTGCGCGCGTCTACCTTGCCAACGCCCATGACGTCCTGACGACGATTGTCTTCATCCACGGTGTCACCAGTGTCGCCGCCCTCGGCAACCTGCTGCCGCACCTCGAGGCGCCAACCGCGCGCACCGCGCTGCGCTTCGCGTGGCAGGCAAGTTGCGGGCTCTACGCCGCCTTCGGCAGCCACCCGTTGCCGCAGAGGGACATCGAGCCGCCGCGTGAAGATGCGGCCACACTCGTCGACATGGCAATTGCGCACGGCGACGAGCACGCGATCAAGTTCACCGAGGCCTGCCTGCGGTACGATGCGCTCAACCCGTCGCCCGCCTACCGAGCGGCCGCGCGCAGCGCCCTCAACCTGTTGCCGCGTCCGTGAGGTCGTCGTCATTTTCGCGATGCAGGGCTCATTTCCGATGAGGGTTAAGAGCCATGCTAGATTTCTGCTTGGCTTAGCAACCCATTGAAAAAAGAAGCATGGGGCGGGGCTTTTCAACGGGCTGCTAGCTTCTCTGTGGCCTTCGTGGCCTTCGTGCCCTTCGTGGTGAAGCCTTCTTTTCCGAATCAGGGTTACTCAACGATGCGATCCCCCAAAATGCGCTTCGTCCGGCGGCCGCACCCGCCGGAAAAGCGCGAGCAGCAGCAGGTCGTAGACGATCTTGATACTGCCGCCGGCGATGAGCGGCCAGCCGAAGGACGAATGCTGCAAGAGTAGGCCCGCCAGCAGCGGGGCAAGGGCGGCGGCCAGGCTGCGCGGGACGTTGGTGACGCTGGCAGCGGCGGCGCGCTCCTCGGGAGGGACGACAGCCATCACATAGGACTGGCGCGCCGGAACATCCATTTGCGAGAGCGCCATGCGCAGCAGTAGGCAGGTGACCGCGAGCGGCGCGTTGGGCATCAGCGCTGCGGCGATGAGGAACACATTGGCCGGGATGTGCGTGAAGACCATCGTCTCGATCAAGCCGAAGCGCGCCGCGAGGCGCGGCGATACCAGCTGCGAAAAAGCCGACAGCACGCGGGCCGCGAAGAAGACGCTGCCCGCAACCGGCAGCGGCAGGTCGAAGCGCAGCAGCAGCCAGAGCGCCAACATCGAATCGACCGCAAACCCACCGCCGAACGCGTCGAGCGAGAACAGCGCGGTGAGCCGCAAGACGATGGCGCGGGAGCGGCTGAGTGGCGTGCGCGCGATGCCACCGGCGGCCGGCGCGGTCCCGTGCCGCAGGCCCAGGTAGACGGCGGCGATCACCACGGCCAGCGCGCCGTAGACCGCGAACCCGGCGCGAAACAGGTGGATGGAATTCCAACCGAAGCGGCGCGCGGCAACCTCAGGCAGCCCACTCGCCAGCGCGCCGAACGCACCCAGTAACGTGCCTCCCAGGCTGTAACGCGCGAACAACGCGGTGCGTTCCGCCGCGGCCACCTCGGCGGAAAGCACCGCCTGCTCCGTCGGCAGGAACACACTGACATCGCCGGAGCTCGGGTTGAGTGTGCCGGCAAAGCCGATCACCATCAGTGGCCAGAAGTCGCTGGCCACCGCGAAGCCAATACCGGTGGCGAGCATCAGCAGCGTCGCACCCAGCAGCACCCGGCGAGGCGACAGCCGGTGGGCAACGAGGCCGACCGCAAGCGTGAGCGCCGCCGAGCCGATCAAGGTCGCGGTGACGATGGCGCCGACCTCGAGGGCGGAGAAGCCGAGCAGCTGAAGATACTGCGCCAGATAGACACTCACGAAGCCATCGGCAAACCCGCGCAAGGCGCGCGTCAGGACGAGGCGGGCAGCGTCCGGGGTTGCGCTGGCCGGTAACCACATCGCGGCAGCATACTCCGGAGCGCCGCCGGAGGCACGTGGAACGCACCCGACGCGAGGACGCAAGGAGGCCGTGGGCACCGTGTGTTACCACCGGCACTTGACTTGCCCAGAGATTTCACCGAAGCAGCGCGCGCACCACTACCGTACGAATGCCCCGTGGAGGGACGATGACGACCACCATAGCTGAGCCGGGCGGCGATCTCGTGAAGGATCTGGCCGCTCAGGTAACCACACACGGACCGCTGGAGGGCGCCCAACTTCTCGGACCGCATCCGGACCAAGTCGTCGTCCGCGTCTTGCAGGCGGTCAATCCCGCAATCGTTCAAGACGTGCTGGAGCAGCTGTCGGTCAGCCGGCGGCAAGCGCTCATCGCCGCGGCGCCGGTGGCCTGTGGCCGGCAATGGCTGCGCAACCAGTCGTTCGCGGAAAACAGCGTCGGTCGATTGATGGACCCGCCGATTGCCGTCTTCCGGCCCGACACCACGGTCGGCGTCGCCACCGAGCACCTGCGCGATATCGTAAAGACCGTCTTCGTCACCTACAGCTACGTCACCGATGCCGAAGGCCGCTTGTGTGGCGTGGTGGCGATGCGCGAGTTGCTGTTTGCCGAAAAGGACACCTGCCTCAATGCGATCATGATCCACAACCCGTTCTTCTTGCAGCCCGCCATGGGCGTGGTCGACGCCATGAAGCTGGTGCTGAATCGACACTACCCCGAATATCCGGTGTGCGATGCTGACGGACACTTGGTGGGCATCGTGCGCGGCCAGGTGATGTTCGAGGCGCAGGCCTTCGAGCTGAGCGCGCAGGCCGGCAGCATGGTGGGCGTCGAGCGCGAAGAACGCCTGGCAACCCCGTGGCCGCGCAGCCTCAAGTTCCGGCATCCGTGGCTGCAGCTGAATTTGCTGACGGCCTTTCTCGCCGGCGGAGTGGTCGCGCTCTTTCAGCGCACGCTCGACGAGGTCGTCATCCTGGCCGTGTTCCTCCCCGTGCTCGCCGGGCAGGCGGGCAACACCGGTTGTCAGGCGCTGGCGGTCACGTTGCGCGGCATGACGCTCGGCGACCTAAAGCGCGGCGGTGAGCGCGGTCTCGTCTTCAAGGAGGCCTTGCTCGGCCTGCTGAACGGTGCCCTCGTCGGCGTCGTCGCCGGCATTGCCATGTTCGTGTTGGCGCTGCTGGAAGGCAATTCAAAGGCCCTCAGCCTCGGGCTCGTGGTGCTGCTCGCAATGGTTGGGAGCTGCGTCATCAGCGGCATTTCCGGCGCGTTGGTGCCATTGACGCTGAAGCGGTTGGGCGCGGATCCCGCCACGGCATCGAGTATCTTTCTGACGACGTCCACCGACGTGGCCAGCATGGGATTGCTCCTCGGTCTCGCCACGCTGCTCGTCCGTTGAGGGGCCTGCGGCCGGCGCATTTTCTATGACCCGCTCCCCGTTGGGTCGCTACAACGTGCGAAGGCCAAGTTGGCCTTGCAATGACGGTCCACCGCCGGTAGCGTTCGAACGGAACCATTCGAAGGAGATCAGATGAAACCCACACGCATTGCCACCCTCGCACTCCTTGCCGCATTGACCTTCGGGGTCGGACTCAGTCGCGCCGAAGATCAGGCGCCCGCAGCGGCCGCGCCGGCGGACAACGTCTTCAAGGCGCAGGAGCCGGGCGGCTGTATGCCGGATGGCGGTTGCTGCGGACACGGCGCCTGTGCCCACGCCGCCGCCAATGCAGACAAGGCGGCGACCGGCGCCGCAAGCGGCGAGGTTCTAACCTATCCCACGGGTGACGCCGCTGACAGCGGTGGCGGCTGTCCGTGCGCGAAGATGAAGAAAAAAGCGATGTGAATTGGAAGACCACAGACAACAGATTCCAGAGAACAGACTACGGCCAGCAAACAGTGCCTTTCAATCTGTTGTCTGTCGTCGGTTGTCTGTCCCCTCACTTACATCGGTTTTGGCACAAGCCGCTGCAACATATTCGGTGTTCGTGCCACCGGGGTGCCGGCGTCCGGCGGGCGAATCTCGTGGACGATGATGTCCGCTACGCGTGCCGCTTGCAGCATTGCGAACCACGCGCCGGCGGGCGCAGTCCTCTCTATGGCCCGCTCCCGATTGGGTGGCTGCGGGCAGCGAATTTCGACGCCCTGCTTCGGCTCAGATAACCCTATGACAGAAGAGGACTCACCGCGGAGACGCTGAGGCGCTGAGGAAGCACCTTCGAGAGGGGGGAGCTCCGTGAACGAAACCCCATCGACACTGACCTTTCCTCTTTGATCTCCGCATTGGTTCATCCTTCTCGTCTCCGCGTCTTCGCGCCTCTGCGATGAGATCTTTTGTCTCATTGAGGATAATTGTCGCTTGCATGTCCCCTCTTCCTCTTCAACGAGCACGAACACGAGCACGACTCACGACTTCCGCCGGCGGACGAAAGCGTGCTCCACCTGAACGGTTCCGAAGCCGAGCTTGGTGAGCACCTGCGGCAGCACGCCGAGCTCGGCCTCGACGCGCGCCACCTGCGCCGGGGTCAGCCGCTTCGTCCACCGCAAGCGGATCTCCGCAACCGTGCGGCCCTCGACCACCGGCATCGTCCACTTGCGCGCTTGCGCCGGAGCGGCCTTCGGCGCTGGCCTTGGCCGTGGCGTTGGTGATCGGGGCTCGAACAGCGAGGCTTGCTCCTCAGGTGCCTGGCGCTTGCGCATGACGGTCCGAAGAGTTACCGCGGCCCTCCACGAATGTCTACGTCGTCAACGGCTTTGGAGACGCCGTGCGCAGCACCAGCGCGCGCAGCACCTCGTCGTGCACCAGGCCGTTGGAGGCGATGGCGCTGCGGCCGTAGATCGTCGGCGCACCGGTGAAGTCGGTAAAGCGGCCGCCGGCTTCCTCGATGACGATCTTGATCGCCGCCAGGTCCCACGGCTTCACATCCAGCTCGACCATCGCTTCACCCTGTCCGCGGGCGACAAAGGTGTGGCCGAAGTAGTCACCGAACCCGCGCTGCCGGCCCGACGCGCGGACGAGCCGCTCGAAGCCGTCCCAATGACCGCCCTGGCGAAAGATGTCGATGCCGCCGAACACCACCATGCTCTCGCGCAACGAATCGATGCGCGACACGTGGAGGCGGCCGTTACGGTCGAAGGCGCCTTGTCCCTTTTGCGCGTAGAGCAAATCGTCGACGGCCGGCGCATAAATCACCCCGGCGGTAATCTCGCCGTCTTCTTCGAGCCCGATGAGGGTGGCGAAATAGGGGATGCCACGGATGAAGTTCTTGGTGCCGTCGATCGGATCGATGATCCACCTCGGGCCCATGCCTGCGCCGCCTGCGCCTGTGGCACCCACTTGCTCGCCGAATTCCTCGCCGACGAGCCCGTAATCCGGAAACGCGCCGCGCAGAACCTCGACGATGCGCTGCTCGCATTCGCGGTCGGCGCGGGTCACTGGTGATCGATCACCTTTGAGCTCGACCGTGAGACCCGTACGGAAATATCGTAACGCGACTTCGCCGGCAGCTTTCGCGGCGTCGATGGCAATCTCGAGACGCTTGTCCATGGCGAGAGTCTAAAGGGCAGAGCCGAGATTTGAAAGTCGGGCCTCAAACCTGATCCCATTGGTCGTGGCCTCCTTTGCAAACCCGAGAGCCAACCATCTTGCGGCCCTCACCCCAACCCTCTCCCATCCCGGGAATGGCACGGGCGAGGGAGCGCTGGCCTTCCATCGTCTCGGCATGAGCATCAGGCTCGCTCAGCGTTGCGGCACGAGGCGTTCGATGAGCTCGACACTCAGCTCGTCGAGGCTGCCCAGCACGGCGGCGGCGAGGGAGAAATCGCTGCCGCGCGTAAACTCGTTGGGGACGGCGACCGCCGGCGCACCAGCGCGGTGGGCGGCGACGATGCCGCGGTACGAATCCTCGACAACCACGCACGCCGCGGCGGCGACGCCCAGGCGGGTCGCCGCCGTGAGGAAGGCGTCAGGCGCGGGCTTGGCGCGCGCGTAGTCGCCACGCACCACCACCGCCGCGATGAACCGCCGTAGATTCAAATGATCGAGCGCAAACCCGACATCGTCACTGTTCGAGTTGGTGGCGACGGCAAGCGCGAAATGCGGCTGCAACCGCTGCAATGCCGCCACCGCACCGGGCATCGACGTCACCTGATGGCGCAAGAGTTGGTGGTAGACGGGATGCTTGAGTTCACGCAACTCGCCGGGCGCGAGCGGCAGCGCGAACTTCTCGACGGCATACTCCGGCCCCCGCCCGCCGGCGATCCAATGCTCGGCGTATTCGTCACGCGTCACACGCACGCCGAAGCGCGCCAAGACCTCCGAATACGCCTGGTACTGCAGGTGCTCCGAGTCGATGAGGACCCCGTCGAGATCAAAGATGACCGCGGGCATCGGGACTTGGCTTGAGAGCCTGGGGGCCTGGGGGCTTGAGGCCGGGACGGTGTCCAATCTCCCCCAAGCCCCAGGCCCTCAGCCTCGTCACTTCACCACAGTGACCGACTTGATGAGCACCGTCTCGGTGGGCACGTCGCTCTTCGTCGCCACGTGCTCGATCTTGTGGACGACGTCCATCCCGTCGACAACCTTACCGAACACGGTGTAGCCGTACCCGGCAGGCGACTCGTCGCGATGATTGAGGAAGTCGTTGTCCTTCACGTTGATGAAGAACTGCGCCGTGGCGCTGTCGACGACGTTGGTGCGCGCCATGGCGATCGTCCCAGTGTCGTTCTTCAAGCCGTTGCCCGCCTCGTTCTTGACCGGCGGCTTGGTGGCCTTCTGCTTCATGTCCTTGTCCATGCCGCCGCCCTGGATCATGAAGTTGCCGATGACCCGGTGGAAAATGGTCCCATCGTAGAACTTATCGTTCACGTACGCGAGGAAGTTCTTCACCGTCTCCGGTGCCTTCTCCGGATACAGCTCGACCTTGATGTCACCCATCGACGTAGAGATCAGCACCATTGGATTCTTCCCTTCCGCCTGCACCATCGAAGCAGCGCAGACTGCAACGCAGAGCGTCATCACGACCGTAGACCAACGCATGAGCGGTAACCTCCTTCTGAATTCTGGCAGGGCGTAGTCATACCAATTTGCCGCGGCGGTGCAAACCCACTCAGGTCAGACGGGATTCTCACCACGAAGGTCACAGCACGAAGAGAGAAATCAAGGGACTCAAGAATCGATCGTTGAGGAGATTGGTGCGGTTCAGATGGAACATTCTCTTATGGCCGCACTTCGTGGTCTTCGTGGTGAGTGCCTTCTAGAACTTCTCACCGGCTCATTGCGGCGGCTCCGGCCAGCACGCTATGCACAGGCATGGACGACAGCGCGATTCTCCGCAGCGATGCGTTTCCCATCGAGCGCGCCCGCGTGCGCGGGGTGACGATGGCGTTCGTGCGCGCCGGCATCGGCGGCACGCCGCTGCTGCTGCTGCATGGGTGGCCGGAGACCAAGCGAATTTGGTATCGTAACATCGCGCCGCTGGTCGCCGCCGGCTTCGAGGTGATCGCGCCGGATCTGCGCGGCTTCGGCGACACCGACGTCGCCGCCGACGGCGCCTACGATCTCGCGGCCCACGCGCGCGACGTGTACGCGTTGGGGCACGACGTCCTTGGACATCAGCAGGTGACCGTGGTCGGCGGTGATCTCGGCGGCGCCGTACTGCAGGATCTCAGCGCCCGCTTCCCCGATTGGGTGGCGCGCCAGGTGATCTTCAATGCCCCCCTGCCTTATCTGTCCGACGAACACGCGGGGCTGCGCACCCGTCCCGCAATCGAGGCGGCAGATTATTTCGTTCGCCAAGGAACGGATGCCGACGCCTTGCTGGCGGAGTTACCGACCGAACAGCAGCGCCGCGCCTACGTCGCGACGTTTTACGGGCATCGTTTCTGGGCCGCGCCCGGTGCCTTTACACCGGAAGCGGTTGCCTTCATGAGCGCGCCGTTCGCCGACGCACGGAAGCTGCGCGCCGGCTGGGGCAACTACGAATCAGCGTTTGGCACACGCGCCCTCTCGGAGCTGCCGATGTGGAGCAAGAACCGGACGCCGACCGTGATTCTCTTCGGCTCCGACGACCATGTGATCTATCCCGACTTCGACCGCATGGCCGCGGCGGTGTTCCCCGAGCACATCGGTCCCTTCATCATCCGCAATGCCGGCCACTTCGTACAATGGGAAGCGGCGCACACGCTGAACCAGACCATCCGTTACTTTTGCCGGGCGCGGGGATCGTGAATCGCGAGTCGTGCTCGTGCTCGTACGGAAACCGATAGGAATGATCCCCTGCCATTCACGAGCACGAACACGATTCACGATCCTTCCGGCACGCGCACGATGATCCGGCTCGGCAGACTGAGGTTCGGAACGGCCGCGTTGTCTCGCCACTGCACGGTCAGCAGCGTGTCGCCTTGCTGAAATTCGCTCTCGTGGCCAACCACGCTCGCGGAGCAGAATTGGACGGCGGTATCCGGAGCGACAAGTTTCGGATTGCCGCTGTCCGAAAGGGTGCATGGATCGCTTGCGGTGTGGGCGGCGAACCGACAGCCGAAGTCGTTGAGCGCGTCCGCAACCATTTGCGAGGTCGGATCGAAGCTGGGCGGATCGAAGCCTGGAATGCCCCCGAGTGGGTTCGGTAACGGTCCGATGTCGCAGACCGCCGCGCTGCCGTTGCCGAGATTCCGGTTGGCCTCGATTTGAATGTCCGGCCGCGCCGTGGGATCGCTCGGATCGCTGTTCAGACTCTTCGTGCCAGGGGACGCCCCGCTCCTTCCTGGTTTCGCCTCGACGACGATGATGAAGCCGGCGCCGTAGAGTGGTGAGTAGATTGGTATGCCTTGCGGGTCCATGCCCGCGGACGGCAACGCGGCGCCCGACGCCGTGGCGAGGCCAAAGAATGTAATCGCCGGCCCAGGCACCGGCGTGGGCGTCGGCGAGGCGGTGGCGGTGATGGTCGCAGTGGCCGTGGATGAAGGGTTCGGTGTCGACGTGGCGGTCAGGCTCGGAGCCGTGCTGTTCGTAGGCGTCGCGGTAGGTGTCTGGGGAGCCTGGCTCGTGGTCTGTGTCGGCGTCGCTGGTTCGACCGGGCAGCCGATCAGGGCGTTGTTAACCGCGCCGACGAGACAGGTGACATCGACCTCGAAACACCCAAGCAAGGCGGGACACTCGCTCACCGTCGCGCTGCCCAAGGCGATGTTGATGGCCTTGATCAGCTCATCGATCGTCACCGCGCCGTCACCGTTGCAGTCGCCGCGGCACGAAAAGTCCTGGGCGAGCGCCGCCAGCGCCAGCACATGCAGCACCGCCGCGGCGCATGCGAGCGCCACAAGTATCGACCGCAGCCCTGCGCAGTGGGACGGCTGAGGCGCTTCCTTTTGATTGGTCGGCCTCACCTCAGCCCCTCCGCTCGCGCCCTCTTCCGGCACCTATTGCGGGCAGCTGCCCAGCGCCACGTTCACCGCCTGGACGATTTCGTCGACGGTGACCACGCCGTCATCGTTGGAGTCGGCGTCCGGGCAGATGTCGAGCGTACTGCCGTCGGTCCCCAACGCAATGTTGATCGCGCGGATCAGCTCATCGACGGTGACTTCACCGTCGCCGTTGCAATCACCGGGACATTGTGACGCATCGACACTCACGATAATGGCGCGCTCGGCGCCGACAACCCCTTGCGTGTCGCGGACGCGCGCTTTGATGGCCGTCTTCCCGGGCGGAAACCGCAACGTGCGGGGCAGAACCTGCGTGCAGAACTGCACGGCACTCGACTTTTCGACGTAGTGATACGAACCATCCGTGAAATATGTGCACGCGTCGTCGTTGCTCACACCACGGGGGTTCCCGGCGCCGTCGCTGATCCGGCAGCCGAAATCGTTGATGGCATCGGCCACGCTCTGGGTATCGGCAAACGCGAACGGAAACACGCTCGGCACTCCATTCTTGTCGCACAGCGCCGCGCTGCCATCGCCGAGGGGACGTGCCAGGACCACCTGCAAGTCCGGCAAGACGGACGGGTCCGTCGGGTCGTACTCGAACGCTTCGTATCCGGGAGCCGTCCCGTCTTGTCCCGGCTGGGCTTCGATGACGACGAAAAAGCCCGCGCTGTTGGTTTGATAGATCGGGCGCCCGTCGTTGTCGTACGCAGCCGGGGGCTGCTGTGAGCCGTCGGCGAGCGCGACGCCAAAGTAGGTGATGTCCGGCCCGGCCGGACAGGCTGGGGATTGAAACGCAATGCCGTAGCGGCCGGTGTGTGGCAAAAGACAGGCGCTGACCAGGACCGTGTAGAGTCCGGTGCTCGCGAGCTCGATATCGACGCCGTCCGCGCAGGCCTCGCTGCTGTTGACCGGCGTACCGGTCGGATCGAAAAGGCGTAGGCTCAAACTGCCAATCTCACCGCTGACATCCGTCGCCTTGATGGTGACGCGATCGCCCTGGGAGCCCGAGAACGTGTAGGCGTCTACTTGCCCCGCCACGGTGAGGTTATGAACATACGGAGCGATGCCACACGGCAGCGGACGGCCGCAGTTCTGCGGCGCATCAGCAACGACGTTCGCCACGATCGTATAGTCACCCGCGTCGTTGTCGACGCAATCCGACACGGTGACCGTCGTGCTGGTTGGCTGCGCCAGCGTGAGGCTGCCGGAGCAGGTGTCGCCGACTCCGGCGGCCCCGAGCTTGATCAAGCCGATACTCCCGGAGACGTCCACGGCATCAACCACTACCGTCGCGTCCGCAGCGATGGAAAACGCGTACGCATCCGTGGCGCCGGCATCGAGATGCCGGGTCAGGGGCACGCCGCAGGCCAGCGAGTCGGCTGCCCGCGCCGCCGGTGCCAACACCGTGCACGTCAATACCAGCGCAACGGCGAGCAGACTCACGCGGGAACAATGCTTGTTCGCATGCTGGGTCGGTGTTCGCATTCCACCGGCATTTTGCCTACACCCCATTTCGGTACCGCGTCTCCCCTCTCACCGTAGCGCTTCCTGATCAATCCAGCCGTCGCTGCCATTGGGAAGCGTGATGTGCAACCAGTCGCGCTCCTCTCCGCTGATCTCAACCAGCGTACCGCGGGTAACGGTGGCCACCACCTCGGCGTGGCCGCTGGGCTGCCGGCGCACCGGCGCCTCGACGGCGGTCACACGCGTGCGTTGCGAAACGCTGATCGAACGCGTTTGCGCCCGCGGCAGGTCCGAATTCATCCAATTCTGCGTCATCACGACGAGCACGGCCAGGGCAGCGAGCGCCAGTGGAATCATCACCGGTGGGCGTACCAAGGCCGCCAGCCGGGCACGTGCCGCCGAGTTCCCCGGCGTGGCCGGCTCCCTCGCGGGGAGCCACGAGGGAGCCGGACGGTCCATCGCCGGCCGCGGCTCGGGGAGGAGGGCCGGGAACGGCTCCGGCGTTGCGCCGGCGCGCCGGCGCACAGCCTCCGGCACGGCGGCGGGGATCTCGTCGGCGATACGCAGCCGATGCGACGCGGCGCCGACGGTGTCGAGACAGCGATCGCAGGTCTCGAGATGCGCATCGAGCCAGTGCTGTTCGTCGTCACTGATCCCATTGGTGAGGGCGGCGATGAGGAACTCATCGCTTGGACAGCTGCGCGGTGTTGCGACCGTGTGATCGGTGTTCATCGGTGTACCTTCTTGTCGTGCTTGTCGTGTTTGTCCGGCGGTTCGCCCAGACGGGCTTGGAGATCGGCTCGGCCCATCTTGGTGGCAAGCTCTTGTCGGAGGCGGGCGATCTGCGACGCGACGTTGCCGACGCTCGTATTCAGCAGCGCGGCAATCTCCTTGTAAGGCGCGGTCACCTTGCGGCGCTGCACCTGCGCCGCCAGTTTGGCCCGCTGGCGCTGGCGCTGCTGCAGCTTGCGTTCGAGCTGGACGCGTTCCTGTCGCAACCGTTCGGCGGCGACGGCGGCCGGCGGCAGCGAGCCGAGGTCATCGGCGATGCGGCGCAGCCGGCGCTCGTAGAGCTGGATCCAAGCGTGCACGCCATCCACGGCATCCTCGAGGCGCTTCAGACCGGCTTCGCGTTCACGCACCGTCGATCGCAGTCGATCGATGCCGACAACCACTTCACGCGCGCGCCGGCCCGACACCTGCCCCAGCTGGCGGATGTCGGCAGGTGTAAACTCGTAGTCCTCGACGTACAGCAACTTCATCACCACTGCTTTCGATGTCTCGACGCCGCTCAGCAACGCGCGCAGCCGTTCGGTGTCTTTGCTGGTGCCCGCCATGTCGTCCGTGGTGGAAGGGTGCTGGTCCGGGAGCTCATTCAGCGCTTCGATCGACACGGTGTCCAGCTCGCGTTCGCTACGCTTCCACTCGAGAACCAGGTCGTCGAGCACGAATCCCAGCAAATAAGCGCGCAGTGGAGCGCGTCCTTCGAACGTGCGCAGTCGCCTGAAGATCCGCCGCTGCTCGAAGGCAAAGACGTAGAAGTCCCCCGCCTCGTCCGTCGGCACGCGAAATACTCGGCGCGGGTAGCCGTAGATGAGTTCGCCGTAGCGCTGCTGAAATTCCTCGGTCGCCACCGGGTCTCCCGACAGGCAGCGGGCGATGAGCTCCAGAGCCCCGTGCGTCTCGCTGCTTACATCTCCCATGTGCCGTGCAGACTCGTGCTCCCAGCCAACTTCTCGTTTCCATGATATCCCTAGAAGCAGGGATGCCGGGAGCTGAATCTTTATTGCATTCCGACCCGTGGCGAGGCAAACCGGGAGGGCGCAGTTTCGTGCCGGCACCGCATCTGCTGCACGCTGCTGCAATTTTTCCTCGACGCGGTGCATCTGTACTGCCAGCGATTCGTTTGCAACCGGTAAAGGCAATGCGAGAATGCCCGCCCGAAGTGATCGCATGACGGCGGGTGGGAGATTGGCAGTGACGGGTGCGTGCATCGTGGCAGGCATCGTAATGGTGTGGACGCTTCATCAGGCGCACGTCGGTGCGCCTGACATCGTGCCACTGACGACGCCGCACGTAACGAGGCGGGCTCCGACGGAGACCGCCTCGACCCTGTGGCTGCTCTCCATCGGCGTCAGCCGGTATCGTCAAGCGGATTTTAACCTCCAGTTTGCCGCTGACGATGCGCGGGCAATCGCCACCAGCTTGCAGCTCCAAGGCGACGGCCCGTTGTATCGTCAAGCCAAGACCCTGGTGCTCACCGACGAGGAAGTCACGCGCGAGAGCATTCTCGGGAGCTTGGACCGCTTCCTGGGCCAGGCCGGGCCTGACGATGTTGTGGCAATCTTCGTGGCGGGACACGGCGTCCAGGACCAGGCTACGGGCAGTTACTACTTTCTACCGTACGCCGCGACGGCGCAGAATCTCGTCAGCGCTGGGTTGCGGATGTCGGACTTCGACGAAATGGTGCGCGTCGTGCGGCACAACGTGCGTGCCGTGGTGGTGATGCTGGATACCTGCCATGCCGGGGCGCTCCGGGTGACGTCGTCCGGCCTGGTGGCGGCCGACGATCCGACCGCGCGGCTGTCGGCAGGCGAAGGCTTTTTCCTCTTGGCGGCGACCAAGCCGGGCGAGGACTCGATCGAGGAACCGTCCCTGGCACACGGCGCCTTTACTTACGCGTTGTTGGAGGGACTCCAAGGGGGCGCCGATGCCAACAGCGACGGGCTGATCACCGTGCCGGATCTCTTCGGGTACGTCGCGCGGCGCGTCCCCCAGCTCACCGAAGGCCGGCAGCATCCGTATCACAAGGAAGAGGGCACGGACCTGGTCTTCGCGGCGGTCGAGCGCACCGTCGTCGCCGTGGCCGCGGCGCCCACGGTCGCGGCGCTGTCGCCATCGCTGCCCCTTCCCGCACTCACTCCCGCCAGCAACACGATCGGCGTCATGGAGTTCCGTGATCTGCGCGAGGAGGCCGCCCACGACTGGATCGGCAAGGCGTTGCGCGTCGCGCTGAATACCGAGCTGAGCAAGGTGCGCGCCTTGCGCGTGTACTCCCCCGAGCTGATCGACCGCTCGATCGCCTCGCGACGCGTCGACTACCTCACCACCGCGCAGCGGCTCGGCATCCGCAAGCTGATTACCGGGTCCTTTCACGTCGTCGGCAACACCGTGCGCATCGACGCCGAGATCGTCGACACGGCAAGCGGCGTGCAGGAAGGCTCGGACAGCGTCCAAGGTGATATCGCCGATTTCTTTGCCTTGCAGAAGAAGCTGGTGCTCAGCATGCTGCACCGCCTGCGCGTCGAGGTATCTCCCGCCGAGGGCGCGTCGATCGAGCAGCGGACGAACACAAACGTCGACGCGTACCGCCTGCTGCTGGAAGCCGAGGGCATCGTCGAGGAGCCGTCGCCGTCCCCCTCCGTGTCCGGGCAGATCGGCATCCCGGGCACGCCCCAGTCGTGGTGGCACGACGGCTTGCGCGACTTCGCGGCGCTGCTGGAAGGGCGCGCCCTGGCCGCGGAATCCGCCGGCGACCCGACCGCGGAGGTGCGCCAGGTGCTCGACGCGTATCGCAGCGCGCTGGAGCACAAAGACCTGGATCAGCTGGCCGCCCTCTATGTCTCCTTCTCGACGCGCCAACGTGAGGCGCTGCGCGCCTATTTGGACAACGCCACCGGGCTCAGCGTCGAAATTTCCGACGTCAGCGTCGAGCCGCGCGGTGATGAGGTCGCGGTGTCGTACACGCGGCGCGACCGCTTCGTGGATAAAGCGAGCGCCAAACCGCAACACCTGGAAGTGCGTCTGACGAAAATCCTGGTGCGTGAGAACGGCACGTGGAAAATAACCGGCGGTCGATAGTCTCGTCTCGAGACGTCCGGACAACAGACCGGGAAATGACAGACAGCAGACGCAAGCGTTTGCCTCGGTTGGGCCTTGGTCGGTTGTCTGGTCGTCTGTTATCTGTTGTCCAGCAGGCGTTGACCGGGCCGTGGCTATCCGCGGCGCTCGTCGTCGGGTGGCTGTTGGCGGGGCTCGGCGCCGCCCGGGCGCAGCCGTTGGATCAGCGCATACCGGGGCTCTTTGGCGGCACGCTCAGCACCACCATTCGCCCCGGCGTTTCGCAGGGTCAGCCGCTGCAGTTTTCACAGCAGTTCAACTCGCTCTCCGCGGAGCTGTCGGTGGCGCGCTCGCAAGAGCCGATCCCCTCGGCCAGCGGTGCGTTTCGCTTCCAATGGGACGACGAGCTCGATACGTTCGTCCGCCGCGAACAAAGCCTCGGCCCGATTCTCGCCGAGCGCGCCTGGACACTGGGACGCCACACGGCCACCCTCGGCGTGTCGTACACGCACATCGACTTTTCCACGCTGAACGGCAATTCGCTCTCGGGCTTGACCTTCACCCAACCGGCATTGTCGAAGACCCTGATCAACCAACTGCCGCCGCTCGATGCACGCTTCAAAGACGACGTGCTGCGCACCCGCTTGAACCTTGGGCTCAGCTACGACTTGCTCTTTCTCGCCGCTGCGTACGGCGTCACCGACACCGTGGATGTGAGCCTGGCGCTGTCGATCAACCGGGTGCACATGAATGCCAGCGCGGTCACGACGATTGAGAATCCAAACGGCTCGCCGGGCGACGTCGTGTTTCTGACCAATTCGATGGGTGACCTCGATGCCACGTCGGGCCGCTTGTGCAGCCCGGATAATCTCCGCTGCGCGACCGACGGCTTCTCGACCACAGCCATCGGCACCGGCGATCTGTTCCTGCGCTCGAAGTGGCACTTTGCCGATACCGACTATGCCGACCTGGCCGTGGCCGGCGTGCTCACCCTGCCCACCGGCAACGACGACAACTACCTCGGCTTCCACGATCCGACGTTCACGCCGTGGCTGGTCGCCTCGAAAACCTTCGGCCGCGTGTCGCCGCACCTCAATCTCGGCTACTCGCTCCGCAGCAGTCAGGACGTGAGTCAGGCGGAATGGATCGCCGGTGCGGATGTCCGCACGTTCAACTGGTTGACCCTCATGAGCGACTTCCTCGGCTTTCACAGCTACCAGAGCACCCACGATGACGTGATCCAATCCTCGGTCGGCTTCAAGCTCAACCCGTTCGGCCAGTTCGTGATCGGTGGCGCGTTTCAATTCCCGGTCAACCGCGATGGTCTGCGTGCCGACGTGATCTACACCGGCCAAGTGGAATATACGTTCTGAAGAAAATCCACCCCGCGAACGTCTCTCACGAGAGAGATGAGAAAAAGCGCCGTTCCATAACCCCGAAGCCTTTGCTAGCTTGCCAAAATGCCGCGTTCCCCACTCGTCATTCATCACTTGTCACTCATCACTGCAGGCCTCGCACTTCTGCTCGTCTGCCTCGCCCCCGGAGCCCGCGCCATGGTGGTGGTGCCACGGGATTTCCCCGAGCTGGTCACGCGCGCCGAGCAAATCGTCGCCGGGACCGTCACCGCGGTCAGCGAAGAGCAGGACTCCGCCGGGACGCCGTGGACGGCGGTGACGCTGTCCGACCTGACGGTCCTCAAGGGAGACGTGGGCGCCACGCTGACGCTGCGCTTCTACGGCGGTTCGGCGGGCGACGTCGCCGTGCATATTCCTGATATGCCCACCTTCACGCCCGGCGAACGCGCCTTGTTGTTCGTTGCGGGCAACGGCCGTGACATCTGCCCACTTGTTGGCGTGTGGCAGGGACGCTTTCGTCTGCGCGCCGACGCGACCAGCGGCGACGAGGTGGTCGACGACAGTGACCGCAATCCGGTTGTCAGCCGTGCCGGCCGCCGCTTGATGCGCGCCGCGGTTGATGCGCCCACTGCGCAGCCGGCAATGACATTCGACACCATGCGGCAGCTCGTTGCCGACGAGTTGGCGAATCCGACGGGTAACGATGCAACCCGATAGGCGCCGACGCATGTGGCGGATAGTAATTCTTGGCGCCCTGCTTCCCGTGCTCGGGGCCAACTCGGCGTTTGGCTTTGCATGCATTCAAGCGGGCAATGGTCAGTGCATTCATTGGGCGCAGCATGCGGCAACCGTCGACACGTTCTTGGGAACCCCAACGCGCCCCCCGTTGGCCAACGGGACCGCAACCTGGGACCAGAACGTGATGAGTGCGGCGAACGATTGGAACACCAGCGGCGCAAACTTTCAGTTTACCGTGACGGTGGGTGGGCAGCTCTTCGATCCGTGCAGCTCCACACCGGGAACCCACGTGTGCCCCAATACCGGGCCCGTCGGAAACAATCCGGTGATCTTCCGCTCCAACTTCTGCGGCATGGGCTTCGGCGACATCCTCGAGCTGGTCAACGACTGCTGGGCGGGCGACGCCACGATCCTCAACGCCCCGGTGTTTGTGAATAGCACGGTATCCTGGAACGCCTACGACGGCCCGCTGCAATTCCCCGCCGGCCAGCCCGTCTATGACATCCGCCGCGTGCTGCTGCACGAGCTCGGTCACGTCCTCGGCCTCGATCATCCTGACGCCCATGGACAGACCGTAGCGGCCATCATGAACAGCCACGTGAGTAACCTCGATCGCCTGCAAGCGGACGACCGGAGCGGAGAATCGTCGATCTATGGCGGCGGCGGCAGCGCCCCCTCCGGGAGCAGCGCGGCACCAACCAGCGGCTGTCAAGTTGACAGGCGGCCGGCGGCGCCCACTGTGTGGCTCTTCGTGTTCCCTCTGTGCGCGGCGGCGTTGCTGTGGTCGCGGCGAGCGGGTTCTCCCGGGGACTGAAGAGGCTGTCTCAAATTCCAATTCGGCAGGCACAGAGGCCTGCCGCCACCTTCATTTCTTTTTCGGCTTTGGCTTCTCGGTGGGTGCCGCCGTCCCTGGCTGCACGAGTTTTCACACAAACTCTGAAGTCCCCGGCTACCCAATCGAAGCCGGCTCAAAACCGCTGGAAGCACCCGGTGCGTCAGGTCTTTGTTCAGGTAGGCGGAGGCTTGAGCGCCGCACAATCTCACTTGCCCGAATCACAGCTCGCGAAACTCGCCCGAGGCCGTGAGCAGCAGGCCGAGGCGCAGGCGCCGCGCACCGGTGACGCCGGCGGCGCGCAGCATCTCGCCATACAATTGCAACTGCGCCGCGTACCGCGGGTACGCTGCCACCAGCGTTCCCGAGAGCGGCATGTCGGTCTTGAAGTCGATGACGAAGGCGACATCGGCGCTCACCGCCAGGAGGTCGATGACGCCGTTCAACAGCTTGCCGTCGCGCCACCGCATCGCCAGCGGATATTCGGTGCAGACATGCATCGCCGGGTGGTTGTGGATCTGCAGCTCGTGCAGCGTCGCGAGGGCGCGTTGCACGTCGGCCTCCGCATCGGCGAGGTGATCCGTCAATCCGGTTTCTTGCGCGGCGAGTGCCACCGCGCCCGCCACACTGTGGATCGCGCCGGACACCGCCAGCTCGAGCGCGCGGTGCACCGTCGAACCGAAATCCTTGCCGAAGCGGTTTGACTCTGCTTTGCGCGCGCGCTCGGCGTACAGACTGCTCGCATCCTCCGGGCTGGACTGCGCTTCCAGGGTGACCGCGGCCGGCAGGGCCAGGGGCTGGGTGGCCCGCTCCACCGCCTCCGCAAAGGTGCTACGCACCGCATCAAGGTGCGCCTGCATCGTCTCGTCGGCAGTGAGCACCGGCGCACGCGGCGACCCGGCGGCCTGCACCCACGCCGGTGGGGTGTCGACGCGAAACGTCTCGAAGCGTTGGATCAACTCGTCGCTCAGACCGGTCACGAGCGCGGCATTGGCGTATTCCATCCGCCCCTTGGTCAGCGGGACAGGAAGCGCCAACAGATCACGCGCCCGCGTCGCGGCGACGTAGTACATGCGGCGGCGCTCCTGTTCGCCGAGCTGCTTCTCGCGCTCCAGGAGATGGCCACCGGGCGGATGCTCGACCGCCACGGCACCGAGACTCAACGCCCACGCCTGACCGTTGCGCTCGACCCGCCACGTCCCGCCACCACGATCGCTGAAGGTCTGAAAGCCGTCCCAGAGGATGACGACGGGAAACTCCAGGCCCTTGGCACCGTGTACCGTCATGACGTGGACGGCACTGGCGCCGATCGGTTCCGGGGTATCGAGGAACACCGGAGCCTCGGCCCACGAACGGAACAGCTCGGTAACCGCGTCGAAGTCGAGCTTTTCGATGGCGGCGCGGCGATCGACTTCGGTCGCCAATTCATACAGCGCCGCCAACGTCTGGCGGCCGTTGTGGCCCGTGATGACCGCGCGCCCCAGGCTGGTGCATTCGATCAAGTCGCGCGCCGTCGCGCCGGGCGATTGCGCATGGCGCCGCGCGCGCAGCTGCGCCACGATGTTGCGCGCCGCGCGCACCCGGGCGCGACGGGGATCATCATCGTTCTTGTTGGCGACGCCGACCACCGCGTCGGCGCAGTCGATGCCGAAGAACGGCGGTCGCAGCAACGCCGCCTCGGCGACTCCGTCGTCGCGATCCGCCAGCGCCCGCAACGCCAACAGATACTGCCGCACCACCGGGTGCGCCAGGAACAACGCCCCGCCACGCGCACTGTACTCGATGCCGAGCCCGTCGAGCTGGCGCAGCAACAGCCGCAGATTGGTGGTGACGCACCCGAGGACGGCGATGTCGCCCGGTTGGATGGGCCGTTCTTCATCCGTGTCCGGATCGCGCACCAAGCGCTGCGAATGCAAGAGCCAGCGAATGTAGCGCGCCACCATCGCCGCCTCGACGGCGCGTCCATCGCCGGCCAGCAAACCTTCGCCAGCAGCGTCGGCGTAGGGCAAGACGTGCACGCTGACGCCACCGGATGGCATGGTCGCCGTCGGCACGAGGTCATCGTAGTTGGCGCGCCCGGTGACTGGATCGAACGCGGCACCGTCGTGCTTGCCGAGGATACGCGCCAGCTGTTGATTGAAAAACGTGATCAGCTCTGGACGGCTGCGAAAGTTGGTTTCCAAGCGCTGCTCGAGTGCACCGTTGTCCGCCAGCCGCTCCGCGGCCTGGCCGTACATCATGATGTCGGCGCGCCGGAAGCGATAGATCGATTGCTGCGGGTCGCCGACGATCGTCAGCTTTCCAGGCGCCAGGCGGAGCTTCCTCCAGTCGTCCGCGCTCGACGCCGGCGATTGGGAAGCGGCTGCACTCGAATCAAGGCCTGCGACGGCACTATTTAGCGACTCAACCCGGTCCTGTGCTCCGGCGAAGGAGTGGAGCGGTTGCACTGCACCGACGACACAAGGACCTGCCTGGCAGAGGTAGAAGACGATCTCGCACTGCAGCGGGTCGGTATCCTGGAACTCGTCGACGAAAATGTGGTCGAACAGCCCTTGATAGAAGCGGCGCGCGTCGAGGTTGTCGCGCAGCAGACCGCGCAGCTTGATGAGCAGGTCGAGGTAGTCGACCACTTCGTGCTCCGACTTAACGCGTTCGTACATGGCGCAGACCACGGGGAACAGCCGCACCAGACGGGTCGCCAGCCAGCGGTGCGGCCCCTTCAGCTTTTCGGCCAGCGAGTTGGCCTTGGTGCTGTCGGGGCGGATGGCGCTGTAGATGGACCACGCGAAGCTGTCGTCGTTGAAGTCGCGTCCCTTGTAGAGCATGCGGCCGCGCTGCGCCTCCTGCACGATGCGGAAGGCCTCGGCGGGTTCGTCGACGTCATGCAACCGCCGCAGCGCGTGCACGGCGCGGCGCAGTTGCTTGTGCCCGAGGGCGGCGCCGCGCATCTTGCCGACCATCTCGGTGGCACGCCCGGTCGCAGCGCGCGCCTCGTCAAGGCCGGGATCGGGAATGGGCGACAACGCGACCGCCACATCACGCGTGTCGATCATACGGGCCAGCGTGGTCTCCACGGACGCCACGGGGCCGTAGGCATTCTCGGTGCGTTCCATCTGCAAACCGGCGCGCACCGCGGCGCGCAACGTCTCGGCGGCTTCATCGGTCAGCGCATCGGGCACGTTGGCACCCAACCGTCCGAGCGCGGCGCGGAGGTTTCCCGCCTCCGCAGCGCGCCGCAAGCGCAGGAACGTCTCGCTCACCAGCTCGGAGTTGTCCTCGATGAGTGCATACGCCGGGCTGAGCGCCGCCTCCACCGGCCGCAGCCGCAGCAGGCGGTCGGCGAAACCGTGAATGGTCCCGATGAATGCCGCATCCAGGCTGCCGAGCGCCTCGCGCAAGCGCCCGGCGCGCCGCCCGTCGTGACGCGCCTCGTGCTCGAGGGCGCGCAGCAGCTGCTCGCGAATGCGGAAGCGCAGCTCACCGGCGGCACGGCGCGTGAAGGTAATCGCCACCATGCGCTGAATCGGCACCGCGGCAACCTCCGGCGACGTCGGTGCCAGCAGCTCGACGGCGCGGTCGATGATCGTCTTCGTCTTCCCGGTCCCGGCGCCAGCCACGACGACGACGTTGCAGTCGCGCTCGCCGATGATCGCGGCACGCGCCGCCTGATCGGGCGGGAGGATCGGTGGCTCAGCCATGGTCGTGTGGGTTGCCGGATGCAGAGCCAAGAGAATGGGAAACCGGGAACCGGGAACCGGAAATTGAGAACCGGCGAATGAGGTTCTTCCGATTAACCCGTTCTCCGTTTTCCATTTCCCGTTCCCGGTTTTCCATTCTCTTCGTCTTGACCCGAAGCGGGCTATCCCTCATCGCGCCGGCTCTCTTCCTTGAAACGCACGAAAGATTGGAGCGAGTGGTCGTCCGGCAGCGCCCGCAACTTCGCGGCGCTGCGCTGCTGCGCGCCTTCGCCGCATGCGGGGACGAACGGGCAGTAGCGGCAGTCGTCGGGATTCGGCGTGCGCGGGAAGCTACCGGCGCTGAGCAGGCGATACGCGACGCGCAGCCAGGTGGCCGTACGTCGCCGCAGCAGATCGAGCTCCGCACCCTCGAAGGCGCGCTCTTCCGCTTGTGCCGCCGACGGGTGGACGTACGCGGCCTGGACGACAGGGGCGGCTGCGTCATTTCCGGCGCCGTACCCCGAAGCTTCGAGCACCAGGGTGTACACGCCGATCTGCAAGTCGCGCCCGGCATTCATCGGATCTTCGCCCAGGTCATGCACGCGCCCGGTCTTGAGATCGCGCACCGACAACCCACCCGTCGGCATGCGATCGAGGCGGTCGATCGCACCGCGCACGTACAAGGCACCGCCGTCGACCGGCAGCGGCACCGGCGTCGGCGTTCCGAAGTCGAGCTCGCTGTCGAGATACTCACGTTGCGGCCGGCGCCACTCGTCGCGCACCAGCTGCGCGGTCTGACGCAGCAGGCGCAGGCGCTCGCGTTCGACGGCGTCGCTGCCACGCAACGGATACTCGTCGCGCAGCCGATCAAACTGCTCGGTCGCGATGGCTTGGGCCCGCGCGATCCAGTCGTCGAGGTTTCCGTCGTGCGCGCAGAGCGCGCGGCCCGCCGCGTGGAAGAACCGTTCGGCCGCGGCGTGAAACAGCGCACCGTAGGCGATCGGATCGATCACATCGGTCGACGGGCGCGATGCCGGCTCGTTGAAATGAAGAATGCGTTCCAACAGGAAGCGGTGCGGGCAGTTCAGCAAGACGCCCAGCGCCGATGCCGAGATCGGACGTTGCGGCACCAGCCCCGGCGCCAGAACGGCCGCCCAGGCGTCGGGGATCACGCCGTCGATGCCCGCCAAGGCGCTGTCGTACACCGCCGTCGTCAATGCGTGCACGCGGTCGAGTGCCGCGGAGCCGCGCAACCATTCGGCAGGCACGGCGATCCCATGGGGCGACGCCTGTGGGGTGTCTGCCAGCTGCGTCCGCGGCGTCAGCGGTTGCGCCGCGGCGGCCCGGCGCCGCAGCATACGGCCCGGATTGAAATATGCGGCGCGCAGGCGCGCCGCGGTCGGCACGTCGCCTTCGTCCGGGTGTCCTTGTCGGACGCGGCCGAGCGCCGTGGCCACCTCGAGCATGAGGCCCGACACCTCACGGTCGCTGCGATCCACCCATTGCCGCGGCGCCGACAGCGCCAGCCGTTGCCGCGTCGCGCTGACGACCCGAAACGCGGCATGGATGTCGTCAAGAACCTGGTCCGCGAGGCGGGGAACGAAGACCGTCGCGCCGCCGGCGCGCGCCGCGTCCTCGATGCGCTGACGCAGTCCGTCCGGGATGATCGGGTCATCGTGCGGCGTGTGTGGCAAAGCCCCCTCGGCGAGCCCGAGCAGACGCACAGCGGCAAACGGCAAACCCGCGGCGTGGTCCGGCGTGCCGACGAAAATGCACGGCTCGCCGAAACGGCCGGTTACCCGGCGTTCCCGACGCAGCGCTTCCATCAGGAACTGCAGCGCGGCAAAGCCCGTCACGCTCTGAGCGACCGCATCGTCGAGCGCCGGCCGCAGCTGTTGGTCGAGCGTCGCCAGGAGTTGCGGCGGATCGGGCGGCAGACGCAACCAGGTTTCGGCAAATTTCCGAAGGTGCGCCCATAGCATCCGCAGCGAGGCGCCGGCGAGCACCTCTTCGGCGAGTTGCTGCAGGTGCGTCACGGCGGGCAATACGCCGTCAACCTCGTTCAGCCGGCGCTGCGCTTGTTGGCGGTCGACGGTATGCCGGCGTTTCTCGGGTTCATCGGCGCTCTCGGGGCTGGGAGCGTCACCGGCCTCGATCAACTGGCGCAGCGTATCGCGGCGGCGCGTGAGACGGTCTACCCATTCGCGCAACCCGCTGGCATTGGCGGGACTGCCGCCGACGATGCCGGCGCCATACACCAGGCTGGCGGCGCGCGACGCGCTCAGCGGACGCGCCAACTCTTCGTTGCCCTGGTCGACGCGCCGCAGCGCCGGCAGCAGCCGGATCGTCGCTTCGGCTTCGAGGCTGCGCGCCAGCGCGGTCAGGAGCGTTTGCAAGCGTAGCCCGGCCGGCGATTCAGCCAGCGGCAGGCCGCCTTCAACGTAGCAGCGCAGCGGTGGGGTCGGGGCGACCGTGAGACGCCGCACACGGTCGGTGAGCAGGGTCGCATACGGATCCAGCTCCGGGACGATTAGCGCAATGTCCTCGGCGGCGACACCCGCCGCGAGCTGCTCGGTCACCCAGATCACCGCCGCTTCGATTTCCTCTTCGAGGCTGGGATGCTCTTCGAGGTCCACGCTACCGTCGGCGCCGCTGGAACGCGGGCGTTGCGGGTCCGTGAGCGTCTCAGGCAGCGCGAAGAGGAAGCGCTGAACAAGCTCGAGCTCGCTCGGGGGGCTTGCGGGCTTGCGGGCTTGAGGACTTGCGGATTGTTCGTCCTCAGACTCCCAGGCCCTCAAGCCGCCAGGCCCACCGTCAAAAAGCGAGAGCTGACCACGGCGCACCGGTTGCGGGCGACGCATCAGCTCGCGCCAGCGCTGCGTGCCGGTGCGCAATGGGCGCGCATCCTGAAAGATCGCGCGGCAATTGGGAAGGGCGCACAAGAAGCGCAGGAGGGTCGTCGCGGGCGAGGTGCTGAGCGCGGCGACGACCGGGCCGAAGGCGGCAATGCTTCCCGGGAAGGCGGCGAGCAGCGTGGCCGCTTCAGTCAACAGTTGTGCCGTGGTGGCCCGCGCGCCACGGTCGTGGTCGGCGCGCGCCCACGTCAGCGCGACGTCATGGAGACGGCCGGCGGCAAACGGCTCCGCGGCCGCCCACGCGTCGGCGATCGTGAGGGCGAGCGTCGCGTCTACGCCGCTGCCTTCGAGATCGGCGATGGTGCGCGCAACGGCCTCGACGTAGCCGTGCCCGGCACGCAGCTGGTCGGGATTGAAATAGCGCAGCTCGTTCGCCAGGGCCGTCGACGCGAAGAGATGCAGGATGCGCAAGCGACGGATCGCTTCCCATCCGGGCAGCCGGACGCGACCGGCGCGCACGAGAATCTCGCGCGCCAGCTCCACGGGACGCAGGAGGAGCACGCCGGCAAGCAGCTGCGGACGATCGAGTCCAACGCACACGTGCCGGCGCAGCGCATGCGCCTGGCGCTCGGCGCCGACCAGTACCACGGCGCGCCGTCCCGGCTGCGCGGGAACGTGCTCCAGCTGTGCGACGAGCCATGGGATCGGGCTGGTGCAGGTCGAGTCGAACGTCGTCACTGGCGGCTGGCCCCTCACGTTACGCGCCAAGTGTAGTTGATTCGGAACGCCGGGTGGAAGGGCTCGACGGCATGTCCCAGATGGCACCTCCTGGACTGGCGCAACGGACTCGAGGCCTGAGCCGACCCCTGGCAGGCGTCCCCTTTAGCACCCGGCGCCATCACGCCCGGGCGCCCCCAGGGAGATCAACGCGATCATCAGAAATTATATACTGCATCACGATGATAAATCAGAACAGGACGATTTACAATACCGCGTCTATCGAGTTTGGCGCCGCAGAAGATCGGCCGGCGCTTGCACATCCGGGTGGCGACAGCTGGGCCGTCGCGCAGCACGCCAGCCATTCCGTTCACAGACAGAAGAGGCCTGCCTCGAGGAACAGTCCATTCCGCGCGCCGCATCGACAGCGACTACCAAACAACCCTACTTGCACACTTGCCAGGCGTGTGGTAGCGGACCTGTCACGTCTGACATATCAGCCATTCACAAGGGAGGGATGTGGCAATGAAGATCAGGACTAAAATCATCAAGGAGAAACCGGGCATCGGGCGATTGGGTCGTCACGTCGAGCACGACCCGCAGAGCCGTGCGTTCTCGGCAGGGACAGCGGCTGTGACGACGGTGACGTTCAAACGTCACGTCAGCGCATTCGACCAGGGCGACCTCGGATCGTGCACTGGCAATGCGATGGCTGGAGTGCTGATGACCGACCCCTTGTGGGTCTCCAGCCGTGTATTGACGGAAGCCGATGCAGTGGCGCTCTACAAGGTCGCCACCAAGCTCGACAACATTCCTGGCAAGTACCCACCGGATGACACCGGCAGCTCCGGGTTGGCGGTGATGAAGGCAGCCGTGCAGGCCAAATACATCACCGGGTATGCACACACTTTCAGCCTCGATCAGCTCCTGGGCAGTCTCGTGCTCCGGCCGGGAATTCTGGGTATCAACTGGTACACTTCCTTCGATTCACCAAGCCCCACCGGCGAATGCCCTTTGACCGCATCGGCGACCGTGCGTGGTGGGCACGAGGTCCAAATGTTCGGCATCGATGCGAAGAAGGAGCGCGTCTGGTGCTACAACTCTTGGGGCGCCACGTGGGGTGGGCGCAAAAACGGCACCTTCTACTTCTCCTTCAAGACGCTCAAGCGGCTCCTTTCCGAGCAAGGCGACGCGACATTCCCGCGCACCGCATAAGCCGGCCAACCGCCCGCGTTGCTCCATTCGCAAGCGGCCGAACGCGACGCTGCTCATGCTAGGACTTTCACATCCCAGCGTGAGCAGCGTCGCTTCGTGGCGCTGAGGTGCGGGTTAGCTCACGCGAATGGTCAGAGTAAATGTTCGCAATGCCGCGGCTTGTTCCCACGGACGGCGATAGCTGAAACGCAGCGTTCCGGTGCCTCGGCGTGTGGCGTGGAAATGCCAACGGTGGGTGCCGCCGCTGCCCCGTGCCGTTGGTACGTTTTCAAAGTCATCGCCGTCGAGCCTACAGACGGTATCCGCCAGACTGTCGGCCACCCACCGGAACCCGGTGGTGGGGTTTTCCTTCAAGCTGAGGCGCAGCTCACCGCCGATACGCAGCTCGAGCCCGCGGCCGTCGAAGCTTTCGTCCGCTTCCATCCGATTCACGCTGACAGGCATCCGTTCATGTCGCAACTGGTCCGAGAGGAGCTCCGTATATCAGTGCACGCCGGCCTGGCCCGCATCCTGAGTTGGGCGAGGGTACTTGATTCGGAACGTCGGGTGGAAGGGCCGCAAACAGCCATCGACCGAGAGCAACCCATGACGACGATCATTGCACTGCCGTGAACCACCGAGATAGGTTCACAGTGCAATCATGAGGGAATAGATGAATGACGCACCACTGAAGGCAGCGTTCAGCGCCATTCTTCTGCTGTTTACTTTCCGCCAACCCGTGGGTGCGAGTTGCTCGCAACCGTTGTTCGACGCCGCGCCAAGCTATGCGGTCGGGAAGATTCCAAACTCCGTGGCGATCGGTGACTTCAACCGCGACGGTCTGCCCGACTTGGCCGTGGCCAATACCGGCGACAACACCGTTTCCGTGCTCCTCGGTACAGGCAGCGGGGAGTTTGGCGTCCCCAACGCATTCGGCGTCGGGCCCGGCCCGGATGCCGTCGTGGTCGGCGACTTCAACGGCGACACCGTACCCGACCTCGCGGTTGCCGCCTACGGCGGGACCATCTCCGTGCTTCTAGGCAGGGGCGATGGCAGCTTCGGCACGGCAACGGACTTCGATGCCGGACGTGGGCCTGGCTCTCTCGCGGCGGCGGACGTCAACGGCGACGGCGTTCTTGACCTCGTCACCACGGTTGACACCGGTGTCTCGGTGTTGCTCGGCACGGGGGGTGGCCGATTCGGCGTGGCGCGCACGTCTGAGGTTGTCGGCCAACCATCGTCCGTGGCGATAGCCGACATCAACGGCGACGGTCTTCTCGATCTCGTGACGGTCGGTCCGTATCAGGGCGCCATTTGGGTTTTACTCGGCACAGGCGGTGGTGAATTCGGCACCGCCAGCAGCCTCGACGCTGCCGACCAGCCGTACTCCGTGGCGGTTGCGGACTTTAACGGCGACGGTCTCCCCGATCTTGCCGTTACGAGCGCCGGCACGGTGTCCGTGCGTCTCGGCACCGGCAGCGGCGGCTTCGCGTCGGCGAGCACTTTCCCCGGCGCGACAGATGCATCGTCAATAGCGGTCATTGACCTCAACGGCGATGGGGTCCTTGACCTCGCATTTTCGAGCGTCAGCGACAACGCCATCCTGGTACTGTTCGGCACTGGGCGCGGGGACTTCGCGACGCCCGTTACATTTGAAGTCGCCGGCCAACCATCGTCGCTGGCTGTGGGCGATCTGAATGGTGACGGCAGACTGGATGTGGCGGTCACGAACTCCGCCGACAATACCGTCTCGGTGCTGTTCGGAACGAGCCCTGACGGTTTTCGCACCGCCAGGACAGTTCGTTTCGGCTATCCCAGTGCGGTCGTGGTGGACGATTTCAATGGCGATGGCATCCCCGATCTCGCTGGTGTCGATAACATCGCCGAGACCGCCGCAGTGCTTTTCGGTGACGGCACGGGAGGTTTTTCACCTGCGCCCAGCCCGCCGTTTGCCATCGGGTACGCTCCGTCCGCGGTTGCAGCGGGTGACTTCAACGGTGACGGTGTGCCTGATCTCGCGGTTACAGACCCCCTCAGCGACACCGCTTCCGTCTTGCTCAGCACTGGCGCGGGGAGCTTTCGCGCGACCGAAAATGTCCGCGTCGGCAATGGGCCATTTGCTGTCGCCGTCGGTGACTTCAACGAGGACGGTGTTCTCGACCTCGCTGTTGCGATCATTGGCGACAACGCTGTGTCTGTGCTGATCGGCACGGGCACCGGAACCTTTCATCCGCCCACCAGTGTGCCCGTTGGCAAGGCTCCGGTTGGCATCGCCGTAAGCGATCTCAACGGTGACGGCAAGCTCGACCTGGCTGTGGTGAACGCCTCTGGCAAAAGCGTATCTGCCCTCCTCGGCAACGGAGATGGGACCTTTGTGGCTGGCGGCGGTTCTGCCTCGGCTGTCGGTCGTAACCCGTCCGCAGTGGCCGCGGGTGACTTCAACGGCGATGGCAGCCCTGACCTGGCCATTACAGACCTCTTGGGCAAATCGGTGTACCTGCTACTCGGCGACGGGCGTGGCGGTTTCACACCGACCTCCAACTCGCCGTTCGCGGTCGGCCAACGACCGTCCGCAGTGGTCGCAGCCGATTTCAATCGCGATGGCAACCTCGACCTCGCCGTCGCGAACACCGGCGAGGACACCATCGCGGTGTTACTCGGCAGCGGTACCGGCAACTTCTCGAGCACCCGCACCTTCGGGATCGATCCGTACGCGCTGGTGGTCGGCGATTTCAACCGCGATGGCGCGCCCGATCTCATCGCGCCGACCAATTTCAACGTCGCGATCTTACTCAATACTTGCGTTGGTGTCGCCTATTCAGGCACTCCCACGCCAAGTGCCACCGCGAGTCCCACGGCCACCGTGACAGCCACCGCCACCGCGACTTCCACGGTCATCGCGACTCCCACAGCAAGTGCAACGCCCGGCGATGGAGGAGGCAGCGGCGGCTGCACATTGAGCGCGGCCGGAGAGCAGCGCGGTTACTGGAGTGGGCTTGTCGTGCTTGCGCTGTGCACGATCAAACTACGCGACGCTCGCCGATGAGTGGAGCTGCTGACGTAGCTCCAGCAGGCGCAATCTCGGCGGAGGTTGGTTTCGCAACGCTGGCAACGCCAACCTCCAGCGCGGAGATTGGCTCCGCAAGCCTGACATCGCAACCTCCGAATCAACGGCTCCAAAACGACAGCCCAAAGGCTGCACCAAACGGAGACGAAGCTGCCGCCTTACAACCTCTCTTCAGAGCTCAATGACGGCTTCGCGCAGCTCGGCGTGCATGTAGCCGACCGTCATCTGCGGCGTGTTGGCCGCGCAACCGACACGGCCGAGTGGATCGACAACGATGAGGCCGCCGGTGGCGCTGGTGCGCTGCGCCAGCGCGTGAATCCCCACGCGCGCCGCGGCTGTCGGGTCGCGACCGTCGCGCAGCAGATCGGCGACCCGGTGCGCCAAGACGACGCGGATAATCGCTTCGCCAAGCCCGGTCGCTGAAACGGCGCCGAGTGCGTCATCGGCGTACGTGCCGGCGCCAATGAGCGCCGAGTCGCCGACGCGTCCGGGGAGCTTGAAGAACACGCCACCGGTCGACGTCGCCGCCGCCACGTGGCCGTCGCTGTCGATGGCCACCGCGCCGACGGTGCCGGCGGGGTGGCCGCCGGCGACCGGACTGATGGCTGCATCGCCGCCGCGGTCGAGGTGCCGCTGCCAGAGTTGCCGCTGCCGCTCGGTCACCAACGCGTGCGGCGGACAGGTCTCGATGCCGAGGTCGGCCGCAAGCCGCTCGGCTTCGGGACCGGCGAACATCAGATGACGGCCGTCGTCCATGATCGCGCGCGCCAGACGCACCGGGTTGGGTACGCCGCGCACCACGGCAACGGCGCCGGCTCGCAAAGTTCGGCCGTCCATCACGCTGGCATCCATCTCGACCGTGCCGGCGCTGGTAAGGCACGAGCCGCGGCCCGCGTTGAACGCCGGATCGTTCTCGAGAACGACCACCGCCGCGCACACGGCATCGATGGCAGCGCCGTCGCGCCGCAGAATCTGCCAACCGGCATCGACAGCAGTCGTGCACCCCGCGCGCTGCGCTGCGTCGAGCTCGGGCGGCCGGCTGCCGGCGCCGCCGTGGACGATGAGGGCGGGTCGAGACATAATGGGCGCACCCGACTCAAGCCGCGCTCGACTCGAATTGTCAACCCGCTGCGAGCAGGCTATACACACCCACGCATGGCGCACTTCCATTGGGCACGGCTTGCAACGCGGTCAACCTTGCCATGAGTCGCATTAGCCTGTCGGAGTTGGCAACCCGTAGCGACCAATCCTGTCCTGAGGCTCCCCGAAGGGGGGGAGCGGTCCATAGAAGAGACGCCGGCCGCAGGCCCAACCCAGAATGTCGGTTGACGAATCACGTGAATGGCAGGAAGGTGTACGGCACAATGCTGATTCTTCAGATTCCGAGGTACCTGATGGCGCTCGTCGTGCTCAGCACCCTGGCGGGTGGGACGGCTTGGGCGCAAACGCCGACGCCGACCCCGAATGGCCAGTTCTTGTGTTCAGCCGGTCCCGAAGATGGGCAGCCCTGTAATGGCGACTACGATTGTACGCCCACCGGGGTGTGCGTCATTGCCCAAGGCGTTTGTAACGGCGGCAGCGCTGATGGCGCCTACTGCGACTGTGCCGCGGGAAGCTGCATCGCGTCCACGCCCGCGTGCAGTGCGTCATTCACCGGCATCTGCCAAGGGGGTGTCAACGATACCCAGTGTTGCGACACGGCATCGAATTGCACCGACGGTGCCCCATGCGTCGCAACGCAGAAGGTATGCCTTGGCGGAGACAGCAAAGCATCCTCCTGCGTCTCTGACGGCCAGTGTCCAGGGTCAACGTGCGGGGCGACGGGCAAGTTCTGCAGCGGTGGCGACTTCGACAGCTTTGCGTGCGTCGACGACGCTGACTGCCCCGGCTCTCCAGCGGGGAGCTGTCTCAGCGCCGGGCAACCCACCCCAACACCGCCACCGACCCCCTCGGGATGCGTGGGCGACTGTGATGCGAGCGGCGACGTCACGATCAACGAGCTGATTACCATGGTCAACATCGTATTGGGGACCACGCCGCTCTCCGCGTGCCCGGTCGGCGATGCGGATAGCTCCGGCGACATTACGATCAACGAGATCATCATCGCCGTGAACAATGTGTTGGTCGGCTGCGGACCCACCACGCCAACACCAACCCCGGCCCCGACCGGTGAGTTCCTCTGCTCGGCGGGTCCGCGCGACGGGGAGGCCTGTAATTCCGACGATGATTGCGCGCCGACAGGGGTGTGTGTGATCGCGCAGGGCGTCTGTGACGGTGGTCCCGACGACACGTTGTATTGTGGCTGTATTTTTGGGACCTGTTCTCCCTCGACCCCCGCGTGTGATGCGACGATCACCGGGGTGTGTGTCGGCGGCGCGAACGCCACGGAGTGTTGCTCGGAGACCAGCGATCCCAATTCCGGTTTCGTGGCGAACTGCTCCGGCGGCTCGCCGTGCACCGGAACGGCACGGGTCTGCGCCGGCGGCGAGAACAAGGGCGTTTCGTGTCTCGGTGACGCCGTGTGTGTGGGATCGGTTTGCCAGGCTACCGGAAGGTTCTGCAACGGCGGCGACTTTGACGGCTATGCGTGCGTCGATGCCAACGACTGCCTCAACGTTGACGGCAGTTCCGTTGGCACCTGCGATGCGGCGGCCGGCGCCGCAGTGGCGCCGCTGAGCGCCGTCAATGCCTGCATGCTCACCAACGAGTGCCCCGCCTAGGTCCTGCGGGCCCTGCGGGCGGCGTCTCTTCTATGGACCGCTCCCCCCTTCGGGGAGCCTCAGGACAGGATTGGTCGCTAGGCGGTGCCGTCGCGAGAAACTTGGCGTACGCGTAGCACGTCCCTTTAACAAGCGACTTGGGCCCTGGCGGCTTCGCGTGACAATGTCATGGCACCCGACGTACCCATCGCCAATTCTCGTGCAAAGCCGGCTCTGGCCAGCATTTCCAGCAATAGGTGATGAACTGCGCGGGAAATCCAGTGAAGAGGCTCGGGCCGCGACTCACCAGCCGTGCAACGTCACAAGCCCCATGAAAAGCTGTTGGTGGGGGTAAGCGCAATGATCACCGATTCCGCCGGTTCGAGCGGCGCCATACGAGCGTACCCCTTGTACTTGCGATAGAGCGCAGCGCGCGCCCGTAGGAACGTGGCGCCATGGTCAATGATGCCACACGTACCGACGATCATCGCGCCCGCTAGCTGCGTCCAATCCTCCGTGTAGTAGTCGAATGTCAGCGCCGCACGCGGATTTTCACGCAGGTTGCGCACTTTCCGCGCGTTGGCCTCCGAGGCGAAGTAGATGCGGCCGCTCACGGCGACCGGGCAGACCGCGACGTTGTGCGGCGTGCCTTTGCGGCTGACGGTGGCGACGCGAGCGACGCGCTGGCTGCGAATGAAGGCGAGGACTTTTCCACTGAGGCGGTGCGCCATTGTTACATCGAGGCCGGCGTCCCAGAGGGCGGCTCGGCGCGCGGCGCGCTATGCGCCTGGCGCGTGCTCCGCTCGATGTCGAGCAGCACCCGCAGCACTTCGATCTTGACCATCACGACGACGTACGCGATCACGGCGACGCCGATGCTCAGCAGAAATGCCAAGAAGCCTTGTCCGCCGCCGTGATGACAGGAGTGCACGGTGCCGCTCAAGAATACAGTCGCCGCCACGGCAGCGGCGATGACTTGGGCCGCATCGATCACGAATCGGAGGTATGGGTAACGATCATCCATGGCTCGCCTTACCTGGCCTCACCTACCTGCTCGTCGCCGTCGCGGATTGCAACGGTTTTTGTAACGAATTTTTTCAGATCCGACAAGCCATATTGCTCAGCTGCCCGCGGCTAGACCGTTGCCGCACCCTTTCCAGGAACGGCCCCATTGACTTGACCGCGACGCGTCGTTATTTCGAAGAATATCGAAATCAAAGTATCGGCACGGCATCACGAGCTGGCGAGGGCGTTGCGCGCCCTGGCGCACCCGAACCGGCTGGCCATCTTCGAGCGCATCGACGACGACGGCCGCTGTTGCCGCACCGATCAAAAGGGGAATACGGTGTGCGCCATCGCCGAGGACTTCCAGCTGGCGTTGTCGACGGTGTCGCACCACCTGAAAGAGCTGCGCAGCGCCGGGCTGATCACCTGCGAGCGCCGCGGCCAGCAGGTCGTCTGCGCGATCAATCACGACACCCTCGCCCAGGTCCTGCAGCTGCTGACACCGAAGCCGCGGCGGCATCCACGCGTCCGGGGCGCACGCCGCAAGCGCGCGCGCCGCGCCATGACCGCTTGAACCTGGCGCCTATGCACGTCCTGTTCGTCATCGACCCGCTCGACACACTCAACCTCGTCACCGAGACGTCCCTGCTCCTCATCGAGGAGCTGGCGCGGCGCGGCCACGCGGCGTCGATCGCCACACTGGCCGATCTCTACCTTAGCGACCAGGGCGCGGGGGCACGCACCCAATCGATCCGTCTGACGCTTACGCAGCAGCCTTTCTATACGCTGGGCGCAGCCACCGAGCACCGCTTCGGCGACTTCGATCTCGTGCTCATGCGCAAAGACCCGCCGGTCGACGCACACTATATCGCTGCAACCTTCGTATTGGAGCGCGCTGCTGCCGAGGTGCCCGTGATCAACGATCCGGTGAGTCTCCGCACGGTAAACGAGAAGCTGCTGCCGCTCAGCCTGCCGCAACTGGCGCCGCCGACGCTGGTCAGCAACGACGCGCGACGCTTGGCGGCCTTCGCCGCGGCGCACGGCCGCGTCGTGCTCAAACCGCTCGACGACTGCAGCGGGCGCGGCATCGTCGTGATGGACGATGCCGGTGAGCAACGCATCGCCGCATACGTCGCGGCACGCGGCGCCGCCTACATCATGATGCAGCAATTCATCGCCGGCGTCGCCGCTGGCGACAAGCGCATCTTCCTGCTTGCCGGCGACGCCATCGGCGCGGTCAACCGCGTCCCGCGCAGCGCTGCGCACCTGGCCAACATTCATCAAGGCGCGCGCGTCGAGGCGACGACCTTGACGGCGCGCGACCGGCAGATCGTCGCCACGGTCAAGCCGCTCCTCGTGGCACGCGGCCTATGGCTGGCGGGCATCGACATCATCGACGGCTATCTCACCGAGATCAACGTGACCAGCCCGTCGGCGGCGCGACAGATCAATGCGGTAAACGGGACACACATTGAACAGACGATCGTGGATTGGTTGGAGCGCCGGAGCGCCGAAAACGTAATGCGCAAAGCGTAAATCAGCGGGGTCAGGCGTGGCTGACGCTTCCCGTTCCACGTTTTACTCGCTCCCCTCCCCTTGACTCCCGGATGGATCGAGCCGACAGTTTTTCCATGCGCTGCGCACACTGCGGAACCGAGCTGCTTGCCGGCAAGCAATTCTGCCACGCGTGTGGCCAACGCGTGACCGAGGGGTGTCCCAATTGCGGTGCGACGCTGGCGCCCGGCTTCCGTTTCTGCCCGGATTGCGGTTTCCAGGTCGTCGCGCCTGGCGGCGCGCCGCCACCCGCATCGGGCAACGGAGCCGCAGCGGACGCGGTGGCGCAGATTCCCGAGGAGTTGGCGCAGAAGATCCGTGCCAGCAAGGAAGCCATCGAGGGCGAGCGCAAGCAAGTCACGGTGCTCTTCTGCGATCTTGCCGGCTCAACGGCGATCGCCGCGCGCCTCGATCCGGAAGAGTACCACGACCTGCTCGAGCAGTACGTCGAGCTGGCAATCGACGAGATCTATCGCTTCGAAGGCATCGTCAACCAACTCGCCGGCGATGGCATGATGGCGCTCTTCGGCGCGCCGATCGCGCACGAGGACGCGCCGCAACGCGCGGTGCGCGCCGCGCTCGGTATCCAGGATGCGCTGCGCCGCCTCAACGCGCGCCTGCGCGGCGAACACGACATCGAACTGCGCGCGCGCATCGGCATCAACACGGGACCCGTGGTCGTCGGCACGGTCGGCAACGACCTGAAGATGGACTACACCGCCATCGGCGACACCACCAATCTCGCCGCGCGGCTCGAATCGATGGCGCAACCGGGGACGATCGTGATCAGCAGCGCCACCTCGCGGCTCTTGCGTGATGCCTTCACCCTGCAAGCCGCCGGGCCGTTCGCCGTCAAGGGGAGGAGCGAGCCGGTGGCGGCCTACCAGGTGCTCGGGTTGGCGGAAACGACCACGCCGCTGGCGCTCGCTCCCGGCCGCCACTTGACGCCGCTGGTCGGCCGCAGCGCCGAGTTGGCGCAGCTGATCGCCTGTTCGCAGCAGCTCAAGGCGCACTTCACGCAAGCCGTCGCCGTCATCGGCGAGGCCGGCAGCGGCAAGTCCCGGCTCATCTACGAGTTCAAAGAGCGCCTGGCCGGTGAACCCGTTGTCTTCTTCGAAGCCCGGTGCTCCGCCTGGAATCAAATGGTGCCGTACGCGCCGTGGATCGCCATGTTGCGGCAGCATTTCGATCTTGGACCCGACGAACCCGCCGAGTCGGCCGCCAGCAAGCTGGCGCACGCCCTGCGCGAATTCGATCCCAACCTCGACGTCATGTACCCCTACCTCAGCCACTTCTTATCCCTGCCGGTGGTCATGGAAGATCTGCCGGTCGACGACGTCAAGCGCCAGACCTTCGAAGCCATCGGCGCGCTGATCGTCGCCGAGAGCGAGCGCACGCCGGTGGTGATGGTCATCGAGGATCTCCAATGGATCGACCAGCCATCGCGCGAGATGCTCGACGTCGCCGTCAGCGAGATGGGCCGGAAGCGCATTATGCTGCTGGTCAGCCATCGTCCGGACCAGCAGCTGACGTGGCGTACGCATGCGGCCTACACGCAGCTGAACCTGCGCCGCCTCACTCACGCCAATGTCACCGACGTCGTCCGCGCGGTGGCCGGTGGTCCACTACCACCGGAGCTGGAGCAACTGATTCTCACCAAAGCCGAGGGCAACCCATTTCTCGCCGAGGAGGTGACGCGCTCGCTGCTCGAAGAAGGCAACCTCACGCGCGGCGACGGCGCGCATGTCCTGACGCGCCCGGTGGACGAGATCCGCATCCCGGGCACCGTGCAGGAGGTGATCGCCGCCCGGCTCGATCGTCTGGGCACGGAAGCGAAACGGGTGCTCCAGGTCGCGGCGGTTCTCGGCCGGCAGTTCAGCCGCGACCATCTGGCACAGCTGCTGGCGGCCGACGGGATCGATGTCGCCCGTGAGCTGGAAGAGCTCGAACGCCGCGGCGTCGTGCACCGCAAGAATCTCTTCTCGAACGACGAGTACCGCTTTGGCGAAAGCTTGACGCAAGAGGTGGCGTACGAAGGGTTGCTGCTCAAGCAGCGCCGCCAGCTGCATGAGCGCATCGGGTTGATGCTGGAAGCCGGCAGCGGCGATCCGAGCGCGGAACGGCTGGCGCTGTTGGCGCATCACTTCGCGCGCAGCGACAATCGCCAGAAGAGCATGACGGCTCTGTTGCAAGCGGCGCACGGGGCCGAGCAGGTCCCCGCCTTCCCGACGGCGGGGCGTTTCTATCGCGAGGCCTGGAACACGGCGGCGCCGGTGCTCGACCGGGACGCCGGAGGGCCATTGCCAAAGCTGGCGGTCGATGCGGCGGTCGGGCTGGCACGCATGACCGTCATCTACAACGTTCCCGACGCCGGTGATGTCGAGTGCATCATCAGCTGCGCACGCACGCTGGCCGAGGACCTGGGCGACGCAGCAACGCTCGCCTCGCTCAAGACGTTTCATGGCATGTTGTTGCTGAGCAGCAGTCGCGAGCGCTTTGCCGAAGGCCTGGCGCTGGTCGAGGAAGGCCTCGCGGTGGCGCAGCGGGCTGGACAGACGCAAACGGCGATCGGCGTATCGCGCGGCCTCGCCTGGAGCTACTTCATCGATGGCCGCTTCGACTTGGCCAGCCGCACGATCGATTGGGTAATCGGCGAGCTGGAGCGCCTGGGTGATGCACAACGGCTGGGCGACATCTATCTGAGCGCGCGCTGGATGCGCGAACGCTTTCATTTCTTCAGTGACGATGTGCGCGGTGCCGAGCAGGCGGCGCGCGAAACCTACGAGCTGGCGCTGCGGGTCAACAATCGGACGATGCAGAGCGCGACCGCCTCCGGGCTGTCCGTCATTCACTTCCAGCGCGCCGAATACACCGAGGCCAAACTGTGGGCCGAGCGTGCCCTCGAGGTAGCGCGGGCGATCGGCAACACGAGCAACGCCGCAACCTCCGCGGCGCTGGTGCTGGCGGCCGCCGCCGAGCTGGGTGAATCACCGGTTGCCGGCCGCTACCTCGAGCTCATCGATCAAGGGCTAACGTCGGGCACCGATCTCACCGTCAATATCCACTTCTTCGTCCACACGCTCCTCGTGGTGGGCGACCTGCGGCGCGCGGCGCGCGCCGCCGAGCTGGCGCAGGCGCGCGCGGGTGGGCGATTGCGCGAGATGCATAGCGCTCTCGCCATGGCCGAGGTGCGCGCGCAGGGCGGAGCGGCGCAGTGGGCGGAAGCGGAACGCTGGTACGATCAAGCGAGCGCCCTGGCAGAAGCCCTGGGTGTGCGCTCGGTGCTGGCCATGGCGCGGCTCGGTGCCGGCGCATTGGCCGCGGCCCGCGGTGCCACCGTAGCCAGCGCGCGGCACCTGCAGCACGCGCTCACCCTGAGCCGCGACCTCGGCTTGCGCCACTTCGAGTTGCGCATCGAGCGGTTGCTGGCCGAGAACCAAACACCCGCAGGCAGCGCAGCAGCGACAGTCTTGCACGACACCAGCCCTTGACACACGCAGGGCCCTGCTGGTTTCGCCTGCGGCGGATGATCAGGTAGCGTTCCGCCCGCCGCGTATCCGCAAAGATGTCTACTGGACCCGCAGCTCGACGCGGCGGTTCTGAGCGCGGCCTTCTGCCGTTTCGTTGCTCGCCACCGGGTGCGATTTACCGAACCCCTTGGTGCTGATGTTGTCGCCGTTGAGGCCGTGATCCATCAAGTATTTGCGCACCGAGCTCGCGCGGCGCTCGGAGAGCCCGAGGTTGTATTGCACCGAGCCAATGGAGTCTGTATGGCCCTCGGCCACCACCTTGATGGAGCCCTCCTCCTTCAGCAACTCAACGGCTTCATCCAGCACCGGGGCGGCGTCCGGACGGATGTTGGACTTGTCGAAGTCGAAGTAGACCGCTCGCAGCACGATTCGCTTCTTCATCGGTGCCGGCGGCGGGGGCGGTGGGGGTGGCGGCGGTGGAGGCGGCGGCGGGGCTTCTTCGTGGAGGAACGAGTAGCGCACACCGATGCCGGCCGTCATCCACTGAATGTCCTTTCCAAAACGCTCCTCCGGGACTTGCTGTGGTCCGAGGTCGTTCGGAGTCGGCGACATGTAGGATTGATTCCAGCGCCCAAACAAACCGATGCCCAGCGCTTTGGTCAGGTTGTAATTGAGACCCATACCCGTCGAGATGCCTGCGGCGGTTTGACTGAGCCGGCCACTCAAGCCGGTGAACACGCCGCCCTGGACGGTGGCGTAGAGCTCGAATAGGTCGGTAATCGGAAAGGCGATGCGCGGTCCAATCGTCCATCCCATCAAGGTGGTTTCCTGCGAATTCTCGCCGGGAACACTGCGATCGGTGTGATAGTCCGGCGCCTGGTAGGAGATGTGCCACTGCCCTTGCACGCCGAGGTTGTCGGTGAACATGTACCCACCGTATGGGTTGACGGCCAAACCGGTGCGGACGCTGCCGCGATAATTGCCATCTGTCGGCTCCGAAGCGCCGGTATCGACACCTACAAAGGGAGTCCCCGCACGTGCGCCGCGGGCGCCGAGCACGACGGCGAGCGCGACCACGAGGGTCAGGATCTCACGCCCCAAGCCGGCGCGCCGCTTGCCAGTCGTGAAGCGTCGGCGTCGAATCCAGAGGGCCAACACACCGGATAGCCAGACGACGGCTCCACGCGTCGAACGCGGTGCGCCCGGGGTGACCGTGCAGTGACAGGCATCGCGATCGAGACCGCCGCCCGGCGTCGGACTTCCGCCTGTCGCCGTTGGCGTGGCCGTAGCGTTGGCGGTAAATACCGGCGTCCGCGTCGCAGTGTTGACCGGCGTCAGAGTCGCTGTCGGTGGCGTCAGGGTACGCTGTGGCGTGAAGGTCGCGGTCGCCTGCGTGATGGTGGGTGTCAAGCTCGGAGTGAAGCTTGGTGTCGCGGTAAAGGTGGCGCAGTTGGCGCCAGCGATACATGCCGCCTGGAACACGGTCTCGCAATCGGTTGGGCATTTGCCGTCGGTGGGCAACTGGCAGGCGGGACCGCTGCATTGACAGCAATCGTTCGCGCCCGGTGTCGGCGTCGGGGTGAAGGTGGCGCAGTTGGCGCCGGCAAGACACGCGGCTTCGAAAACGATCGTGCAGTCGGTTGGGCAGTGGCCGCCGGTGGGCAGTTCACAGGACGGACCACTGCACTGGCAGCAGTCGTTTGTGCCGGGCGTGTTCGTGGCCCTCGCCGTCGGCGTCGGGGTGAAGGTGGCGCAGTTCGCACCGCCAAGACACGCCGCCTGGAAGACAATGCTGCAATCGGTCGGACAGCTCCCGTCGGTGGGCAGCTGGCACGCCGGGCCGCTGCACTGGCAACAATCGTTCACGCCTGGCGTATTCGTCGCCGTCGCCGCAGGCGTCGGCGTGAAAGTGGCGCAATCCGCGCCAGCGACACAGGCCGCTTGGAAGACGATGCTGCAATCGGTCGGACAGCTCCCATCGGTGGGTAGCTGGCACGCCGGGCCGCTGCACTGGCAACAATCATTCGCGCCTGGCGTGTTCGTCGGCTTGATTGTCGGCGTCGGGGTAAAGGTCGCACAGTTCGCGCCGCCGAGACACGCCGCCTGGAAGACGATGCTGCAATCGGTCGGACAGCTCCCATCGGTGGGCAGCTGGCACGCAGGACCGGTGCACTGGCAGCAATCGTTCGGACCGGGAGTGGGAGTGGTCGTCGCCGTTTGGGTCGGCGTGAACGTGATGCAATTCCCACTCGCACATGCCGCCTCGAAGACGATATTGCACTCGGTTGGACAATGACCGTCGGTAGGCAGCTGGCACGCGGGGCCGGTACACTGGCAGCAATCGTTCGGACCGGGAGTGGGAGTGGTCGTCGCCGTTTGGGTCGGCGTGAAGGTGATGCAATTCCCGCTGGCACACGCCGCCTGGAAGACAATATTGCAATCGGTCGGGCAACTCCCATCGGTGGGCAGCTGGCACGCGGGCCCCGTGCATTGACAGCAATCGTTCGCTCCCGGTGACGGTGTCGGGGTGAAGGTCGCGCAGTTGACGCTGGCGAGACACACGGCTTCAGTGACGAGGTTGCAATTCGCCGGACAGCTGCCACCAGCCGGCGGCTGACAGGCGGGGCCGCTGCATTGACAGCAATCATTCGGGCCGGCCGTGCCGGACGGCGTTGCCGTAATGGTGGCGCTCGGCGTGGGCGTGGCGGTTGGACCGGTGGGGGTGATGGTTGGCGTCCCGCCCGGCACGCACATCCCGTTCACGCAGATAAGGTCATCGGGGCACGTGATGTCGCAGAAAAACGGATTCTTTTGAATGAAGACGTCACTCGCGCCGTTCGGGTCGGGGTTGCTGGTGAGATTCGTCGCCAACGAGATGAAGCCGATCTGCTTGCCGTCCCCGCTGACCGAGGGAGTCACGTCGAGCGTCCCGGCATTGGCTTGCTGGCCTTGGTCGTTCACATCAACCAGCAAGGTAAACCCAATCGTGCGGTCGCGCACGAAGACGCTCGACACCCCATTGACATCGGAGCGGACGATGTTGTTGGCGGCCGAGCCGAAGGCAACAAAGCGGCCGTCGTAGCTGATGCTCGGCGGGAAAGATCCATCGTTGGCGTCGCCGCCCAGAAAGTTCACGCTGACGCGCTCGGTAGTATGGCTGAGCCGGTCACGCACGAACACATCGACGACACCGTTGCGATCGTTCGGCACGAGGTTATCGGCCGAAGACTTGAAGGCAACGAAACGGCCGTCTTCGCTGATGGCCGGAAGCAGACTGTCGCCGTTGCCCTGCACTCCAGCGGTGCTCACACTCACCAGATCGATCTCGCCGGTTGTCCGGTCGCACGTGAAGATGTCCAGATGTCCGTTGTTGTCATCGGGCACGAGGTTCGTCGCACCCGATGTAAAAGCGACGACGTTGCCGTTGGCACTGATCGCGGGCGCCAAGCTCGAGCCGTTGGGCTGGATGCTGTCACAGACGCGTTCGGTGGTATTGGCGGCCCGGTCGCGGACAAAGATATCCGCTTGGTTGTTGGTGTCGCTCGCAACCAGGTTCGAGGCGAGGGATTGAAAGGCCACGAATCGGCCGGCAGCGTCGATGCTCGCATTGCTGCTGTTGCCGTTGCCTTGGCTGCCGCTGGTGCTGAGACTGATGATCTCGGTCGTGCCGGTGGCCCGCAGCCGGACAAACACGTCGGTGTGCCCGTTGGTGTCGTTGGGTACCAGGTTGGTCGCATCGGAATCGAAGGCGACGATCTGTCCGTCCCCGTTGATGGACGGGGAATCGTTGCCGGGCTGACTGGAAAAGTTGCCTTGCTGCCCGGCGCTGTTGACACTGGTCAGCTCGGTGCGTTGCAGGGTGCGATTACGCAGGAAGTCATCACGCACGCCGTTTAGATCATTGACGACCAGATCCGTGGCATCCGAGTAGAACGCCACGAAGCTGCCATCCGCGTTCACCGACACGCCTGAGCTGGGCGCATTGCCGGTTTGGCCAAAGAGATCCACGCTCACCAGCTCCATCGCCGCGGCCGTAGTGGGCACGCCGATCCATGCAGCCCCGACGATCGCCAGTGTCAGGGCAACGCAAGCGGCGTGATGTCGGCGGTGCGGCGGCGCACCGGGCCTACTGCGCAACGCATCAGGTACTGAGTTGACCGCCTCACGTCGACACATACATACCTCCTCAACGTCGCGAACGTCCGCCGGCACGTACCATCATGGCACCGCCATTCTCCATCCCCAGCGGGGGCGCCTTTGCTCGTCCGTCCCTCATACCGCAAAACTGGCCCCAGCCCAATGGCAAACCGGTCAATTTTTCCTGCGACGAAAACCGCGCGGCGAACGCGGCCCGCAGGCCCTTATGTTGACCCACTCGGGGGCCTACTCTATGCTCGCCGCACAACTGGGGCGCGGATTGAATGCCGGCGATTACGTTGGGTCTAGCGGAGATCGAAGAGCGCTTGCAGATGCTCCGCCGACGGCTGAACACCGTAACGGCGCTGCACGCCGCCAGCCTCGCCCTGACTGCCGTTTTCCTCGTCGCCGCCGCGTTGATCGCCGTGGGCGCGCGCGCTGACCCGTCGTCGTTCCGCGCGGTCATATGGTCAGCTCTCGTGCTGGTTGTTGGGATCGGCGTTGGCTGTGCGCTTGTCGCGCATCGTCGGTGGGTGGATGAGCTCGCTGCAGCAGAGCTCGTAGATCAGCGCGGGCAACTTACCGACCGGCTCACGACGCTGGTGGATCTGCGACGACACCCACGGCCGTCACGCCTGGCGCCAGTCCTCATTGCGCAGACATTGGCATTGGGCGAGCGCTGGCGCCCACAGCGCATCATCTCCCGACGCGTGCCACGCTCTGTCTTTGCAGCCCTGTTGTCTTTGCTTACCCTGGCTGCATCGCCCCTCGTGGCGCCCGAGCCGCCGCCGCCCGCCCAATCATTGAAGCATCAGAAAGGGATGCTCGCTGAAATGGACGACGGCGCCGCGCCGGCTGCGTCGCTGATTGGAAAAGGTGGCCCTGGCGAAGAGAGGGCCGGCAGCAGTTTGCAGCGGTCGGGTGAAGTTCCGGCGCCGCAGGGGCAGGAGGACTCCGCGGCGGAGCCGCAATCAGCGCCGCGGCATTCGGCACCCGACAGGCTATTGAGCCTGCTTCCCGATCCGCTCCACAACGCCATCCTGTCTGCGGTTCGCGCCGAACCAACGGATCGCGGGCGAGCCCTCGGGAACGAATCCGAATCTGCCGGAAACCGCGCGACCACTCAATCCAAGGAGGGCGCAACGGGTGCAACGGACGAACGCGCTGGCGGACCGCAGCAAGACAGGGCCCAGCGTCGCTCGGGTGAGTCCAGTAAGACCGGCTCGCAGGATGAATCAGGCGATGCGCGCGCGCAGCAACATCGCGACCAAGCAAACACCAAGAGCCAACCGCCGCAGCCAGATCCGGCCGGCGAGCCCGGGCAGAGTGGCGCCGCCCCCAACGCCGGCACCGGATCAAGTCCGGAGAACCTGTTGGCCGCCGGCGGCGCCGCCAACGCCGACGCCGCCGCGACAACCACCTTCAAGCTCACCATCACTTCGTTCCTGCACCCCGTGGAGGAACCGGGCACATCGCCACGCCAGACAGACAAGCGCCGCGCCGATACCGTCGGTGCGGCACCCGACCGCAACGAAGCAACGGCCGCGCTCAACGAGCTGCAGCTGCGCGACGACGCGCTGCGCAAAGCCGAGATCCCGCCCGAGTACGAGGACATCGTCCGCCGCGTCTACTCCACCCGCGACCTCTCAGATGGTGCGCATTGAACCGGTCGCGCGGCGCGCGACCGCCACGGCAGCACGCGGCGCGCCGGTCCGTTGAGCAATGATCGCCGACTCGCCACAGCAAGCCGTCCATGAGTTCCAGGAGGTGTTCGCGCGCCTGCGCGAGCAGCTCGGGCGCATCATCGTCGGGCATGGAGAAATGCTCGACCAGATCCTGATCGCCTTCTTCGCCGGCGGCCACGTGTTGATCGAAGGGGTGCCCGGCACCGGCAAGACGTTGATCGTGCGGTCGTTGGCCGAGGCCCTCAACCTGTCCTTCAACCGCATTCAGTTTACCGTCGATCTGATGCCCGCCGACGTCACCGGGACACGCATGGTCATGGAACAGAACGGCCGGCGTGAGTTTACCTTCGTGCCCGGCCCGCTCTTCGCCCACGTGGTCCTCGCCGACGAGATCAACCGCGCCACGCCCAAAACGCAAGCCGCGTTGCTCGAAGCCATGGCTGAGTTGCAAGTGACGGTCGCCGGCACCACCTACCGACTCGAGCGCCCGTTCTTTGTCCTGGGAACCCTCAACCCGATCGAGATGGAAGGGACGTACCCGCTGCCGGAGGCGCAGATCGACCGCTTTCTGTTCAAGGTAGTGCTGCGCTATCCGGACCATACCGAGATGCAGCGCATCATCGGCAGCACGACCGGCCCCACGTTGCCAACAATCGAACCGGTCTTCACCCGCGAGGAGGCGGCGACGCGAGTCGAGGGGCTGCGCAATTTGGTGCGTGAGGTGCTGGTGGCGCCCCACCTCGAGGCCTACGCCGCAGCGCTGGTACGAGCGACGGTGCCCGGGGAGTCGAAGTATGCGCCGCCAGGCGAGAGTCCGGTACCGGTGGATGAGCAGGTGGCCCGCTACGTCAGCTTCGGCTCCAGTCCCCGCGGCGGCCAGGCGTTGCTGCTCGGCGCTAAAGTGCGCGCCTTGCTGGATGCCCGCGTGAACGTCACGTACGACGATATCGACCAGGTGGCGGTCCCGGCGCTGAATCACCGGTTGGTGCTGAACTTCGCGGCGATCGCCGACGGCATCGATCCGCGGACGCTGATCGAGCGCACGTTGCATGGTGTCCGGCGGCTCCGGCATTGACACTGGCGCCGTTCTCGCGGCGGTGCTGACCCCCGGCTTCCTGCGCAAGCTCGATCGGCTGCATCTCAGCGTGCGCCGTTCGCTCAGCACGCGGCCCGGCAACACGCCGATGCCGCGCGGCGCGCAGGGCTCGGGCATCGAGATTGAAAGCTACAAGTCGTACGACCCCGGCGATGATTTGCGTCATCTGGACTGGAACGCTTACGGTCGTCTGGATCAGTTGCTGATCAAGACATTCCGCGCCGAGCGCGAGGCGCCGTTGCACATCTTTGTCGACACGTCGGCATCGATGGCCGCGCCGGCCAGCGACGGCAAAGTCGGCTTCGCCCTCGGTCTCGCTGCCAGCCTGGCCTACATCAGCCTCTGCAACAACGATCCGGTGCGCATCGTCGGCGTCGGGGCGGGGCTGCCGCAGCTGCATCTGGCTTCGCCGTTCTTTCGGCATCGTCAGGCATTGCAACATGTGCGTGACGCTCTGCTGGCACTGCGGCCGCGCGGCGACACCGCGCTCGCCACCGGCATCGCCGCGGCGTTACGCGGCCAACGCTCGCCCGGGGTCGCGGTCGTCCTCTCCGATTTCCTCGTCCGGCCGGAGCAGTACGAGACCGCGCTGGGTGACCTCGTGGCCCGCCGCTTCACGGTTGCCGCCGTTCGCCTGATCGGCCCGGGCGAGCGCGACCCGGCACAGCTGTTTCGCCGCGCGCAAATCATCGATGCGGAGAGCGGGCAGCAGCGTTTCATCACCCTCAACGCGGCCAATCTCGAACGTTACCAGGCCGCGCTCACCGCGCATCACGAACGCTTGCGAGCCTTCTGTCACCGCTGCGGCATCGTGCTATCGATCGCCGATACGGCTGCTGGTCTCGAGCAGAGCTTGTTTCACGACCTGCCGCCGGCAGGGCTGATCCATTGAAAGATTTCTCGCTGTCAAGCAATCGAATTAGGCCCACCTGGTATGATACTACAGGAGCGACGGGAGGACGCATGTCGAGCATTTCGATTGATGAAGCACGGGCGAAGCTGTCGGAACTGATTCACGGCCTTCACCCCGGCGACGAGATCGTCATCACGGAGGGCGAGCAGCCGGTGGCGCGAATACTCCCGGCAATCCCAGGGGAGGCTCGGAAGAAACGACAACTCGGGACGCTGCGTGGAACGGTGACGTACATCGCCCCTGACTTCGACGCTCCGCTCGAGGATTTCAAGGAGTACATGGAGTGAGAGTGTTGCTCGACACGCACGCACTGATCTGGGCAGTCGACGACCCTGCACACCTCGGATCGAAGGCTCGCCTCGCGCTCGAGGACGATTCGAACGCAGTGCTGATCAGCGCTGCAACGGTATGGGAGATTGCAATCAAGACCGGGCTTGGGAAGCTCACCCTTTCGATGCCGTACGTGGGATGGATGAACCGCGCGATTGCGGATCTGGAGGCAACCATCTTGCCAATCACGGTCGAGTACGCCGAGGCGCTGAGGACTCTTCCGAAGCATCATCGCGATCCCTTCGATCGGCTACTGATCGCGCAGGCTCAAGTTGAAAAGATCCCGCTGGCGACCAATGAGGAGACGTTCGATTCCTACGCCATCTCGCGTTTGTGGTAGAAGCTGATGCGCAGGCGGGGCTAGGGTCCGCTTCATGCGCACGCGCCGCTATGCCTCATAAGCTTGCAGGAGTCGAGGAAGTTCTTCGGAGCTGAATAGGTAGGCAGACTCGACCGATCGCGGAGGATACGGTGCACTGGCTTGAGTTCGATTGGCGCTACTCATGGGCCCTTGAAACGCTCAAAGCGCTTGATCACGGCGTGGAGAAGATCTCCAACGAGTATAGTGACGGTCTCGATCTTCTAGAGCACGCCGAGGAGATTGTGGGGCTCGGCTTCGTCGCGCTTCAGACCTATGTGTCAGGGACAATCACGACGCTGAAAAAGGTATTCCGCCCTCTATCCGCGGCCGACGAGGATTTGCGATCGCGGAACTGTCGATCCGCCTCCGGCGTCACCGTCGTAGAGAGTATCTGGGCGGCGGGCAACTACTATAAGCATCACGATATGTGGCCTGACTGGAATCCGAAAGGAAGACGCGGTAGTATAATCCTCACTCTCAGCAAACTCGGAATCTCCGCCGCAAGCAAATTTCCATGCGTTGAGACGATGGAGGTCTTGCAAGGGCCTGGGGCACCGCTCGTCGGACTGCTGGAAGTAGCGTCGACGTGGCGAGAAGCTTCGTTTTCGCAACTTCGTCGCTGACGGCATGGGCTGCCGAACCAGTGTTGCAGCAGACGTGGTCTCGTCTGCGTTCGGCCCACGCTGCTGAATGGCAAGGTCGTTAGGGGCACACGTCCCTGTCCTTCCGTCCCAGGCACGCGGATGAGACGGACATCTGGTCCTGTACGTCCCACGTGGACGCTTGTATCATCAGGCGATCATGGGTTTTGCGGAGCCCCTCGCGCTGCTGTTTGCCGGCCTCTACGGAGTCCTGGTGCTCCTCTATCTGTGGGAGCGCTGGCGGCGGCGGGTCGAAGTGCCGTCGTTGCTGCTGTGGGAAACGATACGCGAGGACACGCTGCGGGCACGGCGCTTTCGGCCGGACCTGTTGTTCATTCTCCAGCTGCTGCTGCTGACCGGGCTCATCGGTGGCTTGGCGCGGCCGTACATCGTGGGCGCCGGTGGCGGCGACGCGCATCGCCGCCACATCTTCGTGCTGGACACCTCCGCGAGCATGCAGGCGCGCGACGCGCGCAGCACGCGGTTCGAATTGGCGCGCATGCAAGCGCTGCAGCGCCTCGACGAGCTGCCGGCAGACGACGAGGTGATGCTGATCGGCGCCGGCCATACGCCCGAGGTGCTCGTAAACTTCACTCGCGATGTGGCGGAGATCAAGCAGGCGCTGCAACAGACTGTCCCGGGCGATGTCGGCGGCGATCTCACTTTGGCGCTGACGTTTGCCGCGAACGCGCGGCAACGCAGCGATGTGCCGGCCGAGGTCGATGCCTTCACCGACATCCCGCGCAGCCAGTTGCCGGCCCCAATGGGCGACGACGTCACCGTCTTCCAGGTCGGCGAGACCGACGACAATCTCGGCATCGAAGCGCTGCAGATCTATCAAGGGCGCTTCCAGGACTATACACGGGCGCGCGCCTACGTCCTCGTCGAGAACTTTGCGCATCGTGAAGGCCACGGCCTGCTCTCCGTGCAGGTGGAGGATCAGGTGGTCCACCGCAGCGGCTTCACCATTCCGCCGCGCGAGTCGAAGGGATTTCTCATCCACGACTTTCCCGGGCCAGGCCGCGTGACGGCGCACCTCGAAGTCAGCGACGCGCTCGCAGCCGACAACACCGCATATGGCTGGATCCGCCCGGTGTCGCGCACGCGTGTGCTGGTGGTGTCGCCCCCATCGCCGTTACAGGACGATCTCACCGAGCTCGCCGCGGCCGCTCCAGGCTTGCAGCTGTCGGTCGTCGAGCCGCAAGCGTTCGCGCCGACGCAGGCACAACAGAACGATCTCGTCATCTTCCATCGCTTCGTGCCGCCAGCCGCGCCGCCGGCGAATGCGTTGTACATCTACCCGCCGGCGGACAACGGGCTGTTCCCGGTCAGCGGTGATGCGACGAATGTAGAGGTGTTGGACTGGAACGCGCGCCATCCCGCGTTGCAGTCGTTACGACCGCTGGCGGCGCTGCCGTTGCAACGCGTGCGTATCGTCACGCCGCCAACGGCGAGCCAGGTGCTACTGTGGACACGGACCGCTGAACGCGAGTTCCCGTTGGCGTTCGCCGGCGAGCAAGATGGCCATCGCTACGCCTGCCTGACCTTCGATCTCGAAGCCGAGCGCTTGCTGAGCAGCGACAACGTCAGCGTCTTCCTCTTCTTCATGAACCTGCTGGCGTGGCTGGCGCCGGAGCACGACGGTGCGCTCGTCATGAACACCGGCGAGGTGCAAGCGGCCGGCCCGTTTCCACAAGTCCCGGTGGAGATGCGCGACCCGCGTGGCGGCGTGCAGACGCTGCAATCGATGCAACCAACGATCGAGCCGCTATTCGCCGGGGAATATCGACTCAGCTCTGACGGGACGCGGCAGACCGTCCTGGCGAACTTTTTCGATCCGCTCGAATCCGACATCGGTCGCACCAGCCGAGAACCGCCGCTCTTCCATCCCGTACCCGCGGCATCGCACGCTGCCGAGGCGCTGCCGCGTCGCGAGTACGGGACCTGGTTATATCTGCTCGCCGCCGCCTTGTTTGTCGGCGAATGGCTCGTGGCGCGGAGGGTGACGACGTGACGTCAGCCGCCGGCCCGAGCTTGACCTATCTGCTGGCGCATCCGGATACGCTCGGCCTCTCGGTCTATCGCCCGACGGCGCTGCTCCTGCTGCTGCTGGTACCGGTGCTGGTGCGCTGGGCGCGTGCCGACCTGGCGCGGCGCCGGCTGGTCATCGGCTTACGCGTCGCCGCCTTTACACTCCTGGTTGTGGCGCTGGCCGGGGTGACCCCGAGCGCGCGGGTACCGAACGATCGCCTGTCGCTGGTCGCGGCCGTCGACCTGTCGCAAAGCGTCGATGCCGATGGCCACCGCTGGCAAGCTCGTTATCTCGAAGAAGTCACCCGTGCATTGGCGCCCGGTGATGAGCTGGCGGTGGTGGCATTCGCCAAGGACGCCGCCGTGGTGCGCTCTCCGGGAACACCCGGACCAGCGGACCTGGCGCATGTGGCAGTCGGCGACACCGCGACGGACATCGGCCGTGCCCTCGACACGGCAATGGCGCTGTTCCCCGCCGATGCCGAGCGCCGCCTCCTGTTGCTCAGCGACGGCAACGAGACACGCGGCAACGCGCTGTCAAAGGTCGCGCGCGCGCAGCACAACAATGTCAGCATCTACGCAGCCGTGCCGCCGCACGCGGGCGGCCTCGACGTGGCGGTAGAGAAACTCGCGGTGGCTCCATTGGTGGCGGAAGGCAGTGTCTTCCCGGTGCGCGTCATCCTGCGCAACCAAACCACGGCGCGGCCGGCGACCCTCAGCCTCAGCGTCGATGGCGAACGTGTGGGCGAGGAAAAGCTCACGCTGCAGCCGGGATTGAATGCCGTCGAGATTCCGTACCGCATGAATGGACCGGGCAGTCACATGTTGCGCGCGCAAGTCTCGGCGGCCGGTGACACCGTGCCCGGCAACGACTACCGCCAGGCGGCCGTCATGGTCGGCGGCAAATCGCGGGTCCTGCTGGTTACCGTGCACCCGCGCTCGCCGCTGGCGAGCGTCTTGGCTCGCAAGGACATCAGTGTCACCGCCGTAGCACCCGACGCGTTTCCCGCCCAACTCGATGCGCTGCTGAGCTACCACTGCGTCATCTTCGAGGATGTGCCGGCAAACGCCTTTACGCCGCGCAAGCTCGAGACATTGGAGCGCTATGTAAAGGACTTCGGTGGCGGCTTCATCGTTGCCGCCGGCGAGCATACGTACGGCGATGCGGGGTTCAAGAAAACCGCCGTGGAGCGGCTGCTTCCCGTCACCCTCGAACCGCGCCGCCCGCCGCGCGCCGAGCGCGAACCGCTGGCGTTGTTCATTCTCATCGATCGCTCCAACAGCATGGGCTACCACATCCGCAACCGCCTGGAGCGCAGTGATACGGAATCGAAGATGGCGTACGCGCGGCGCGCCGCGCTCGCAGTGGTACAGCAGCTGAAAGATACCGACATGGTCGGACTGATTGCCTTCGACTCGTTGCCGCTGGTGGTTTCCACGCTGCGCCCGTTGAAGGAAACCCGGACGATGCTGGAGGAAGACATCCCACGCCTGCAGCCGAGTGGCGGCACCGACTTTTACGACGCCTTGGACACCGCGCGGCGTCAGCTCATCGAATCGCGAGTCAACACCACGCACATCATGCTGCTGACCGACGGCGACACCAATCGCGGCGCCGCCGACCACTACCCGCTCATGGATGCCCTCGCGCAAGCCGGGATCAGCGTGACCACCATCCGCATCGGCGACGACACGGTCAACCTGACCTTGCTGAATGACATCTCGAGCCGCACCGGCGGGCAGTTTTATCACGTGGAGAACGTCGAAACCCTGCCCGAGCTGCTCTTGAAAGACACCAGCCAGGCGGTGGCGCAAGCGCCGCGACATGAAGAACGGTACGTGCCGCGGCTCGCCGCCGCCAGCCAGATCCTGCGTGGCATCAAGGCCAATGACCTGCCGACGTTGAGCGGGTACGCATACGCCCGCCCCAAGAGCGGCGCCGATGTGCTGCTCGCGGTGCTGGCGCACGAAAAGAAAGATCCGGTGCTTGCCGCCTGGCAGTATGGCCTGGGCCGCGTGGTCGCGTTTACCGCCAGCCCGGACGACGATGCGGAAACCTGGGTCGGCTGGGAAGGATACGGCAAGTTCTGGTCGCAGCTCGTTCACTGGGCGGTGCGCGAGCAGACACCGTGGGACTATACGCTCGACGTGCATCGCGTCGACGGGCAAGCCACCGTGGCGCTGCATGCCTTCGGCGACGTCGATGACGGTGTGCTGATGGCGCGGCTGTTCGTCACTCCCGACAAACCGCAGGATGTCCCGCTGGTGCCGCGCGGGCCGCGCGAGTTCAGCGGACGCCTGCCGGCGGTGCCGGCGGGCCGCTATCCGCTCACCATCACAACGCGCCTGGGCGATCGCGACGTGCGCCAGCGTACCGAGCTGATCACCGTGCCCGCAGCCGACGAGGAGCCGCAGGAGGAGTTCGAGGTCGATCATCCGAACCTGGCATTGCTGGAGGCATTGACGCAGCAGACCGGTGGCGCCGTCGACGCGCCGGTACGCAGCATCGTCGGCCGCAAGCCCGGCACCCGCCGCATCGATCATCCGTTGGACTGGCTGCTGATTCCTGTCGCGATGCTGCTCTTCCTGGCGGAGATCGCGGTGCGACGGCTGAGCGGGCCGGCGGCAGCGCCGGACCATTGAATGCAAAAACTCATCGCCGAACGATACCGTCGACAGAGCGGGAGGGCAGATGTGGACAGAAGCCAGCATCATCACCCAGCGCGTTCAACGGCTTCAACGACCGATCTCACCCATTTCGGAAGCCTGCGGTGGCGGAAGACGACTGTACCGTGGCGGACTTCAAGAATCCGCCTCATCGGCTGTCTGACACTTGAGTTGTCCAAAATCAATACCAGGTCTATTGCCAGGTCGGCGCTTCCCAAACCGATATAGATCACGCCCACGCTCCAGCTTTCTAACTTCGCCTGCTCCGCGATCTGGAGGTGAAGGCGCCCGGACAACGTGGTCTCTACCGCAAAGGTGTGGCGCTCCCGCACCAACTGCCGCATCCGACCAACAGCTTGCCGGCCCGCCTCCAAGGCGGCTTTCTCCGGGGCCGTCGGCACAAGCTCGGCAGCAATGGCATCTGGCCCGACGATCTCTTGAATGTTCGCTGTGAGGTCAAGAGCGAACGTGCTCTTACCCGCGCCGTTTGGTCCTGCGAGAAGCCGCGTTCCTCGTGGTGGTGCTCACGTCCCTGAGTCCGCATCGGCACCGAGCGGACACCTGCCCACAACCGCTTCACGTCGTGGAATGAGTGAAGCGTGGTCTGCCAGGTGGCCGGAGCGCTGTTCCTCTTGGGCATTGGTAAGACCTACCATACTCACCGCGGAAGGCGAGCAGCTCTGACGCGGATTGCCGCTGGCGCCACCAGTATGGGGGCGCATTCGGGAAGCGTTCGCAGCGCCTTCGCCAGTCTGGCGGAGGTGTCCAGAGAGGTTCCTGACGGCTTCGCCAGTGTGGCGGCGGCATCCGGAAGCGTTCCGGACCGGTTCGCCGGTGTGGCGGCGGCACCCGGAAGTGTTCCTGACCGGTTCGCCAGTGTGGCGGCGGGCTCCGGAGACGTTCCTGACGCCCCCGCCACTCTGGCGGCGGCCAAAAGTAACGCTCCTAACGGCTCCGCCACAGTGGCGATGAGTGCGCGCTGACCCGAATCCGCAACCACCTTCAGACGCCGCGCAAAAAATCAAGCGCCTGTGTTGGTCGGAGGCTGCGCTTCCGCCGGCATTGTCGCCGGCCGCTCCGCGAGAAGGAGGCGCCACGCTGTGGCGAACGTCGCCAGCATGATGACCAGATGCGCGTGGTTTTCCCGCCGCTCCCAATGGCGCTGGACGATGTCCGCGATGCCGTCGCGGTCGAAGATGTCGTCTGGAAAGCACGGGCAGGTCACGAAATCACGGATCGCCTGCGCCACGTCGGGCGCGGCCCGCAGGTCGGCGGCGAGCTCGCGAAAGCTCTCGCCCGGCAGCGCCGCACTGGTTGCGGTGACGCGCGCCCAGCCGCGCCGCAGGCGCTTGCGCACGAAGTTCCACCCGACGTCGGCAAGATCGCTGATCATATCCGGGCGAATGCGGCGATCCGTATAGGCCCACGGGACGTGCACCGCCGCCGGGAACGCGGTGACGATCATCCGCTTGTAGGCGAGTTGCTGAAAGCGCCAGCGCAACGGTGCCTGCAGGAGATGATCAACCAGGTCGTTGTCGAGAAAGACTGTCCGCACCTCGAAGCGGTAACGATCGAGCGTCGACGAATGGAACGGTCCGCGCCGTTGTTGGTGCTCCATATCCCACACGTCGGCAACGTCGCCGAGGGTTTCCTGATCGATGTCAGAGAAGGTGGCCCGCAGCGCGTCGAGCGCCGCGGGTGCCGCGTGACGGTAGAAGCGGGGATTGAAGACACGCTCCAGCATCGCCGCCGGGCTCTGCTGGTGATGGCCCACGATCCGATCGATGAGCTGGCGCCGCGAACGCGCCAGGATGAGATCGGGACGCAGATGGGCTCCGGTCAACGCATCGCCGCAATGGCCGTAGACGAGGACGTCCAACCGCGCCTCGATCTCCGCATGGAAATTCAACGAGGTGTATTGCGTCCACGCAAAGGGAACCAGTCCCTCGGTCCGCCAGACAATCGGGACCAGAACGCGCCCGAGATATCCTGGTGCATAGCGCCATTGCACGTGCGGAACGCCGGCGATGGACGCCAGTTGTTGCGCATAGCGCGCGTCGCGACTGCTCGGGTCGCCGAAGGTACAGGCAGCGGTGAGCCGATCATGTCGGCTAAGTGCGAGCAGCGCAGCGCGACTGTCCAAACCGCCGGAAAGGGTTACGCCAACCCGGCCAGGTCCTTGCGTCATGCGCGTCGCGGCACGGTCCAACGCCGCGGCGAAGCCATCCGCGAAGTCGTCGAGTGAGGTCGCCCGCGCAGGAGCGGAGAACCGCAGCTGGAAGTATCGTCGACGCGAAGCTCCCCGCTCGCTCACCGTCATGATCGTCCCCGGATCGACGACGCGGATCGGCTCGAGCCAGGTGCGATCGCCAAACAGTCGTCCTGCCCCCGCCAACCAGAGTACGCCGATTTCGTCGGGGCGCGGCACCGCCTCCAACGCTACAATGATCGCCTTCATCTCGGTCGCGAACAGAAGCCGCGATCCTTCCTGCGCCAGAAACAAAGGCCGATACCCGTAACGATCCGTCGCGATCAGCAGTGTGCCTTCGACCTCATGATACACGATGAGGTTGAACTGCCCGTTCAGGTGCCGAACAAACGCCTCCCCTTCATTCAAGTACCCCGCCAGGCACACGGCCGCCGGATCGCCCTCGGCAACGTCACCGGTGCGCAGCCCATCGGCGCTGTAGATCTCGCCGTCGAGCATGAGCCAGACGCCGCGCTGGAAATCGCGTGCGACACTCGCGCCAGCAGTGCCGCGGACGACGTTGACACACCCGATGCCCGTCCCCGCCGCACGCTGCACGGTGTAGGTCACCGAGGGGACATCGAGCACCCGTTGCATCTGCCGCACAACACGGTCGATGTGCGCGGCATCGGCGCGCCGATCGTACATACCAGCCAATCCCGGCATAGATCACTCGTGGTGACGCTGGGAGCGCAGCGCTGCCCACTGCGCTTCGATGCGCTCGGCATTGCGTTCCCATGTGTACCCCTGTGACACCAATCGTGCGTAGGCCGCACGCCCGAGGCGTTGGCGCAACGCGCCGTTCTCGAGGAGTGCCTGCACCGCCGCCGCCAGTTCGGCGTCGCTGTCGTGGCGAAACAGCAGCGCCTCGACGTCTGGCCTGACCACTTCACGAATGCTCGGCAGATCGGGCATGATGATCGCCTTTTCCATTGCCATGTACTCAAAGAGCTTGAGCGGCGACGCATAGGCCGGGCTGCCCGGCTGGATGGCGATGTCGAAAGCGGCGATGTAGCGCGCCAGATCCGCACGCTGCACGACTCCGGTAATCGTCAGCCGATCCGCGACCCCGCGCGCCGCGGCCAAGACCCGCAACTCGGGAACCGCATCGCCATCGCCGACGATCAGCAGCTGCGCCTGCGACAGCATGCTGGGGCGCTGTGCGATCACCTCGACCAGACGATCCACACGGTGCCACCCGCGCACGAAGCCGGTGAATCCGATCACCGGCCGCTGTCCCAGATTCAGACGATGCTTGGCGGCGGCGGACGATAGCGACCGGTCAAAACGCTGCGGATCGACCGCATTGTGCGCCGCGACGACGCGCTCGGCCGGCACTCCGGCGGCGAGCAGCTTCGCCCGCAACACCTCCGAGACCGTGAAGACGCAGTCCGCCCGCCGTGTGACATACGATTCCACTCGGCGCGCGATGCGTGGGAAGGTCAGCCCGCCCGACTCCTGGCGCTCGTCCGCCAAGGGGGAGTTCATTTCGAGGAACAACGGAATGCCGAAGCGGCGCGCCGCCAGAACTCCGGCCACATTGCCGAGCGCGTAGCGCTCGTAGATCAAGTCCGGGCGCTGCCGCCGGATGGCGCGCGCCAGGGCGCGGTACGATATCGCGTTGTAGCCCCACTCGAGGGGCTCGCGTCTGGCGGATGGGATCGCCGCCAGTCGGCTGAACGCGGCACTCTCCGCTCCGAGCGGAATGTCCTCCCCGACTGTCGGTGACACCTCGACCACCTCGTGTCCGCGTCGTTGCAGGGCGCGCTGCAATTCGTCGATGTGGATGAACTGACCATCGCGCGACTTGGTCCGGTGATGATAGAGCACCTTCACTCGTCAACTCCGTGTGGCTCGCAGCGGAACCGGCGGATCGCCGTGCCGAACAACGCCAGTTGTCCGTCGGACGTCTCGTCCCATGAGAAGCCACGGGCATAGTCGCGAATCGTCATCGGGTCCCACACCCGCTCCAGTGCCGCGCGTAGCGCGCTCGCGACGCCAGCGGCGCTGCGCGGCGCGAAGACGATCCCAACGTCGGGCGATCGTATGGCTTCGACGGTGCCGGGCACGGCGGAGGCAACCACCGGCGTGCCACAAGCCAACGATTCGAGGATGACGTTCGCCCAGCCTTCGCTGCGCGACGCCAGCAGCAGAACGTCGGCCGCCGCGAACACGCCTGGCATGTCGGCAGGTGGCAGCCCGCCGTAGACGATCACCGCATCGGCGACCTGGCGCTGGCGCGCCTGCTTGCGCAACTTCGCCTCCCACGGACCATTGCCGACGATGAGCAAGGTGACGTCGGGAAAGCCCTCCTGGCGCAACCGCGCCAACGCATCGATCGCCAGGTGATGGCCCTTGCGTTCGATGAGCAAGCCGACACTGGCGATGATGCGACCGTGCGGCGGGATGCCGAGGCGGCGCCGCGCGCTGTCGCGGTCGGTGTGCACAAACACATCCGTATCGACACCATTGCGCAGCGTCACCGTATCCAATGTGCCGCCGGCCATCTCGCGCATGGCTTCGGCCAGCGCCGTGCACACCGCGGCCCGGCCGTGCGCGCGTCGCAGGGACCAGGCGATCCAGCGCCGAACGATGCGGAGACACGGCAGGACCATCACGTCGCTGCCGCGACCGGTCACCACCAACGGCACGCGCAACCAACCTGCAAGCAGCGCGGCGGCAACTCCATCGGGATAGAGGTAGTGAGCGTCGACCAGCTCGTATCCTTCGCGCACCAGTCTGGATACAACGCGGGCCGCGCCCAATGCGAGCGTCACCGGGTAGAGCGACATGCCGAGCTTCGGCGTCACGAGGTAGCGGGGGTGGTAGACCGGCACGCCATCCCTGACTTCCCGGCGCGGCACCCGCCCGAGACTCGACCAGCGCCCAAAGCCGCCGAGCTTCGGGAAATAGGGCACCGGCGCGACGACAACCGCGTCGATGCCATGGCGCGCGATGAGGTGTCGCAGGCGTTCCCACACGAAAATGCCGTGCTGCGGATGCTCGGCATTGGGGAACAATGTACTGAAGAGGATGACGCGCATTGCTACTGCGTCCGATACCAGTGGTTCAGCATGATGGCGCTCCACAGCTCCACCGATCGATCGTGTCCACCCCGTTGGTGTTGTGCGAGCGCCGCGCGTACGGCAGACGCGTCGAGCAACGGGCAGTCGGCGGCGGCACCGGCCTCGGCGCGGAGGTCACCGTTCATCCAGGCGCGCAGCGGCACCTCGAATCCCTGCTTCGGCCGTTGGATGACGTCCTCGGGCAACCAGCGACGTGCCACTTCCTTGAAGATGGCCTTGCGCTCCCTGCCGCGCAGCTTCAAACGCCAAGGCAGCTGCGCCACCATCTCCACGAGCTCGTGATCGAGCAGCGGTTCACGCACCTCCAGGCCGTGCGCCATGCTGGCGCGATCAACCTTGCAGAGGATGTCGTCAGGCAGCCACGTGTGAAAGTCGAGATACTGAATGCGCGACAGCGGATCTTCGGCGGGAGCCCGTTCGTAGATAGGCACCAGCGCCGCAAACGCCGAATACCCACGCACGGCCGGGCGCAGCTCCGGCGACAGCAACGCCAGCGCTTGCTCCGGTGCGAGCCGTGCAACCGAACGGCTGTAGGCCTCGACCGGCGCGCGCGCGAGATTGGCGAGAAAGGTTTTGCCGCGCAGCGGGCGCGGCAGCCAATCCGCCTGCGGCGCCATGGCGGACAGCCCGCGGAAGAGCGGTCCACCAATCACCGCCGGGATACGCGCGCGAATGCGATTCTCGATCACGTCGATCGCGTAGCGCCGATAGCCGGCGAACGACTCGTCACCCCCGTCGCCCGACAGTGCAACGACGACATGCCGGCGGGCGGCGCGACAGAGCAGATAGGTCGGCAACGCCGACGAGTCGAAGAACGGCTCGTCATAGGTACGCGCCAACTCGGGGAGGATCGTCTGCGCGGACGGCGCAATCTCTTCCACGATATGGCGGAGGCCGAGCTGCTGGGCCACGACCCGCGCGCCCGGCCGTTCATCGAACGATGCCTCGGCAAACCCGGCGGTCAACGCCACCGGCGTCGCGCCCAGCGTCCGCGTCATCAACGCAACGACGACGCTGGAATCGAGGCCGCTCGAGAGGAATGCGCCGAGCGGCACGTCAGCAACCAAACGCCGGCGCACCGCCGTGTGCAAACGTGCATCGAGCTCTTCGATGACCTCCCCGGCGGCACCGCGGTGCGCCGGCACGAACGACAGATCCCAGTAGCGTCGAATCTCCAGGGGCCGATCGTTGGCGAGGATGGCGTACGAGCCCGCCGGCAACTTGCTGATCCCACGGAAGATGGAGCGCGGCGCCGGAACGTACCCGAAGACCAGGGCGTCCAGCAGCGCCGTTTCGTCGAGCCGATGGTTGATGGCCCCAATGTCCGCAAAAGCCTTTGCCTCGGAAGCGAAATACCAGGCGGCGGGAGTCTCGGCGATATAGAGCGGCTTGACGCCGATGCGATCGCGCGCCAGCAGCATATGGCGTACGCGCCGATCGTAGAGCGCAAAGCTGAACATGCCGATCAGCCGGTGCAGGCAGCCTTCGATGCCGAACTCCTCGTAGAGGTGGACGAGACATTCGCCATCGCCGGCGGTGGTGAAGCGATGGCCGCGGCGCACGAGGTCGGCGCGCAGCTCGGCGAAGTTGTAGATCTCGCCGTTGAACACCACGGCAACCGATTGGTCCTCGTTGAACAGCGGCTGATCGGCGCCGCCGAGGTCGACGACGCGCAGTCGGCGGCTTGCCAGGACCACCGGGAACTCGACGAAATCGCCGCCGGCGTCGGGTCCGCGGTGTCGCAAGCGTTCGGCCATGCGCCGCGCCTCGGCCGGGTCGAGCCGCTGATCCGCACCGCGCGCAAATGTTCCGGCAATCCCACACATCGAAACGATCAGTCCTTGAATCCGGCCAGCTGCACACCAAGCAGCCACCGAAACGGCGCCTTCCCCGCGATCGCCCTGCGCCGACCGGCCGGCAGGAGAGAGAGTACCTGTTCGCAAAGGACCGCAGGAAACGTCGGCAGCAGCATGAATCTCCCGCGGATGCCGAAGATGATGCGCACCTTCGTGAAACCGACGGCGCGAAACAGCGCCGCGAGATCACCCACCGTGTATTCTTTGAGATGCAGCCCCGTCGCCTCGGCATCGAACTCGCCGCTGATGTCATGCGGGCCGCTCAGGCGGTTGGGGGTGATGCAGACATAGACGCCGCCGCGCTTCAATGCGGCGTACAGGTGCCGCAGCTGATCCACGGCATCGTCAGGATGCACGTGCTCCATCAACTGGTCGCTGTAGGCCACGTCCACACTGCCGGGCTCCACGGGAATCGAGCTGCCGTCCGATTGCACGAGCTGCACATTCTCCGGCAGTAGGTCATCGCGGAGAATCTGGTTGGACACGTCGATCGCCACCACGTGCGCGACGAGGTCGGCAACCGCCGTGGCAAACGCGCAATCTCCGGAACCGACCTCGAGAAACATCGTCGTCTCATTCAGAAAGCGACGCACGATCGGCAGCTTTTCCCGCACGTCTTCGCCCCGAGGGTGCCGCGCGGCCTGGCGTGACTGCCGCGGATGCAGCGGCACGCGCTTGAAGAGCTCGTCATAGACCTCGGTGTACAGCCTGCGGCGCTGCTCCTTCGTAGCCGCGCGCAGACGATCGGCAAGCTCGCGCTCCACCTCATAGTGCTGACGGCGCTGCTCGAGAGTTCGTGTCTCAGTGCCGGGCATGCGCCTCTCCACGACCCAGCGGACGCGCTGCAGGCAACCACGCGCGGAGTCGCCCCGGCAGCAAAGGCGCCGCCGGCTGCTGTGCACGGCGTGCCAGCACATCCAGCAGGATGGCAATGGCAATGCACTGGAACAGGAGGTCCGCGTAGGAGAATGGGTGGAACAGGGCGGTCGTTAGATAGCCGGCCATCGCCACTGCGACGGCGGTCGCCAGGTTTGCGATCCACTGGTGCTCGGGAACGTCGCGGGAGCGCGCGGCACTGCGCCGCAGGGTCAGAAGGGTGCAGGTGAGCAGCAGGCCGTACGCCAGCAGGCCGGAAAGACCGTGTTCCGCAAAGACCTCCAGGAACAGGTTGTGGGCGACGTGGTAGTCCGAATATCCCGGGATGTACTGTTCATAGACGTCCGGCGCAAACGGAACGAAGCCGGCGCCGAGCAGGAGATGATCCGTCCCGAGCTTCCAAGCGACGTACCACGCGTTGATCCGGGTCACGGCGGACGAATCGGTGTGCGCGGTCTCGCGCACCGTCAGCGTCGCCATGCGCGTGCCCCATTCCTGCGGTATCGCGTGCACGGAATAGATCAGGACCACGGTGATCGCGGCGACCACGAGCAGGCGATAGTGTCGAGCCCACGCCAGACCGGCAGCCACAACCAACCCGCCAAGGAAACCGGCACGCGAGTAGGTCGCGCCCAGCGCGAGGACATTGGCCGCAAAGACGAGGGCAAGCAAGCCTCGCAGCCACCGGCCCGCCACTTGTCGATGCAAGAACGCCAGCAATGGAAAGAGCAGAACGAGGGCGCCTGCCAGGGCGTTGTTGTCGTAGATCTGCGAATCCGGTGGACCGTACAACAACTGCCCGGCGCCGCTGGTGAGTGCCCAAGCCGCACCGCCGACCGAGTAGACGCAGAGAGATACTACCAGTACCCACACAAGGGCTATGATCTTGCGGCGCTCCTGGAACAGAAGGGTCACCACGACGACATTCATCAGCCACACCTTGGACACCGCGACGAAGGAGGCGCGCGCCGCGCTCGGATGGATCGCGGTGAACAGCGTCGACAGCAACGTGATGCCCCAGAAGACCAGCAACAAGGCGACTTCGCGTGTGCGCGGCAAGCGGTAGCGCTCAGTCGTGAATGGCAGCCCAGCCAGCGTAGCCAGCCCAACCAGCTTGGAGAAGTGCAGGTCGGCAGCGAAGCCATGCAGCCAGCGATGCGGATTCATGAACCCCAGCCAGCACCACACCAGAACACCGATCCATGGCCAGCGGAAACACACCGGCAGGCTGGCGACAACGACCGCGGTCAGCGCGATGTCAGGTAGACAATCCATTCCATCTCAATTCATGCGACCATCGCGTTCATGCGGTGTCGGCGAGAACTTCCTCGTACAGCCGGCCGTATCGCGCCACGACCTCATGGATGTCGAAGTGCTGATGGCAATGCCGTTGATTGCCATTGCCGAGTTGGCGGCGCATCTCGGCGCTGCGCACGAGCCTGTCGACGGCCTGCGTCAGCGCGCTGCGATCGCCGAGCGACACCACCAACGCACGTTGGGCCGGCGCCACCATGTCGATCACGTCGCCGACGCGGGTGCACACCACCGGTAGGCCGCAGGCCATGGCCTCGAGCAGCGACAACGGTCGCTGTTCGGTGCGCGAGGTGAGCACGAACACGTCGAAGGCCCGGTAATATTCGCTCGGATCCGCGGAGAAACCAGGGAAGTGCACCCGGCTGCCGAGACCCAGACGTGCCGCACGGTCGGCAACCGCAGCGCGCCGGGAGCCCTCTCCAACGAACACCGCATGCACATCCGCCCCCGAGTCCAGTGCCGCCAGCAGGTCGATCAGGACTTCCGGATCCTTTTCTTCATCCAAACGCCCAACGGTTCCGACCACGACGGCACCGGGAGGAATGCCGAGACGCGCGCGGATCGCGGTGCCGTCGCCGGACTGAAATCTCTGCGTGTCGACTCCGGACGGAATGAATGCGATCCGCCGTTCGGGCACACGCCACAGCTGCTGTGCGATCGCCCGCAGCGTCGTGGACGGCACGACGAGCCGAGAGATACGGCGAAACAACAGGCGCCGGACCCAGAGCCGTCGCCGCAGTTGGCGAGTCAGCTCCAGCGGACCGAAGCCGTGTTGGGCATGAATGAGACGCCGGATACCGGCAAACCGGGCTGCGACGATGACATCGGTGCTGCCCCAGCCGTAGGTCAGCAGCAGGTCGGGCCGCTGCGCCCGCAGCCAGGGCACAAGTGTCACGCAATACGGCCGCCCGGGCTGCCGCCGCGGTGCGTCTATGATTGGGGTGGTGTCAGGCCGCGTCAGCGCCGCCGTCATGCGCAGATCACCGTTGAGCGCCACGATCTGGTGGTCGAAGTGCTGCGGCATCAAGTTGATTCGATCGGCACATTGGCGTTGCATCCCACCAATCCCAAAGTCCGGGAACACATTCAGCACTCGGATGCGGCTGCCTTGAACCGCGCGCTTCACGACGCCACCTGGGTTGCGAAGGTCTGCGCAAGCATGCGGCGCAGCTCGCGGTCGCTGGCCAGCAAGGTGCCGCCGGCGATCACGGCGCCAAGCGTTCCACGCACCGCGACATCCAACGGGAGTGTGGCGGCGACCGGGCCCGCGCCAACCACGAGCAGCAGCATGAGCAGCGTGGCGGCTGTCGACTTCGCCAGAAGCGCGATGCGGATGTGCAACTGCAGCACGGGACGTGACCAGCGATACATCGCCATCGTCACCACGAGGTAGGTTGCCGACGTCGCCGCGGCCGCCGCCGGAAGCCCAAAGCGCGGCAAGCACACGAGATTGACAGCAATGTTGAAGAAGGCGCCGGCAATCGAAATCAGCGCCGCCGCGCGGGTTTCGCGCGACAGCCGCAGACCCACGGCGAAGAGAAACGACAGCTCGTTGAGAAATACACCCGGCAGCAGATAGATCGTCAGCGCCGCGGAGTCGCGATACTTCGCGGACGCCAGCATGGTCACGATCTCGCGATTGAGCGCGATGAAGAGCGCACCGACGGGGATCGCCAATGCGAACAGATTGGTGGCCAGCGTCGAAAGCGCGCGCCGCACCTCGGGCTCGCGTCCCGTCGCCCACCAACGGAATACGGTTGGCAGAACCGCGGTCTGAACGGGTAAGAAGAGCGCTTGCGCCAGCTGTGCCGTGAGGTCGTAGGGCACCGCGTAGCGTGCAACCGCATCGAGGCCCAGATAGCGCTCGATGAGCATGCGGTCCGCGTAGGCCGTTGCGATCGCCGCCGCGCCGACGAACGCGAGCGGCCAGCCGTACACGTGGGCTTCCCGGATGATCGGCCACGACCAGCGCAAACGCCGCAGGATGCCGGCGCGCCGCAAATTGACCACACACATCCATCCGACGGCGGCTTCCACCGCAACCGTCGCCACCAGCACCGCGGCGGCCGACGGCCGCCGCAGCAGCAGGACCGTGCCCAGGATGATCACTCCCCATTGACACCCGAGCCGCGCCGCCGCGAAAGCACCGACGGCATGGCGACTGCGATAGACGGCGAACAGGACGGTGTGCAGGACGCGCGTCACGATGATGATACCGGCCAATGCCAACAACACCTGGGAGTTGCCGGGGCTCCAACCGGCAACATACGCCACGGCAATCCCGGCCAGCGCGGTGAGCAACAGGCTCGACATCAGCGCCCCGGTCAACATGGCCTCGCAGAATTTCCGCAGCGCTGCGGGTCCGCCCACCTCGTGCTGCGCATAGAAACGGGTCGTCGCGTTGCCGAAGCCCAGCTGGCCGACCACGGTTCCAAGACCGACGAGGGCAAACGTGAGGCTCATGACGCCGTACTCGTATTGGCTCAGGAGGCGTGTGGTGATCGGCATCGACACCAGACCGCCGAGGATCACGCCCGCCTGCAAGGTGTAGTAGCGGCCGGAGTCGCTGGCGAGACTGGTGGGATCTTTGCGCTCGCTCACCTGAGCGCTCCCGAGCAACGGCTGGCAAGCGCGTCGAGCAGCGCCGCGAGCCGCACGGCTGCCGCCTGCCGGCTATAGGCATCAACGTCTCGCCGCACCGGTCCGTCTGCCTGCGCGCTGCGGTACGCGGCTTCCAGCTGCGCGCGGATTGCCGGCACATTGTCCGGCGCGGCGCTGAAGACGGCCTCGAAGCGGCTCAACAATTCGCGCACCTCACTGCCGTCTGGAGCCAGACACAGCACCGGCCGGCCGCTGCGCAGGTATTCGAATGCCTTGGTGGGGATGCAGCACGCCGCGGCCGGGCTGCACTGCAATAAGAGGAGCGCCGAGGCCCGCTGCATCGCCATGACCGCTTCATCGGGTTGACAGCGTGGCTGGAAGGTCACGTGGGACGCCAGCTGCAGCGCGTCGGTCGCCCGCTGCAGGGCGGCGCACGCAGCCGCGTCACCGCCGCCGAGAAAGATCACCTGCGTATCGGGTGGTAGCGTCGCCGCGGCCAGGCAGTCGCGCAGGGCGGACAAGAATGCGCCGGCGTCGCGGTAGCCGGTGACACTGCCAATGTGCGCGATGGTGAAGCGGCCGACCGCTGGTGTGGCGACGCACTGTGCAAACAGCTCCTCGTCATACCCATTGGCGATCACATCGACCTTATCGGCAACGCCGGCCCCCAGCCGTGTACATAGATCCGCGGCGATGCTGGAGGTCGTAGCGACGATACGGTCGGCCGCACTCATGACGAGCCTTTCGAGCCGCGCATCGACGGCGGCATACAGCCGGCTAGCTCCCGCCGTCGTCTGCCACGGGTCGCGCAGGTCGGCGAGCCACGGCAAGCCCGTAAGACGTTTGATCGCCAGACCGATGCAATGCGCCGTGCTTGGGGGGCCACTGGTCATGAGGACCGCAGGCTTCTCCTGCCGGATGACCCGCAGGCTGCGGGCAACGGCGAACGGCAACCATGAAACGTAGCCGTCCGGCAGAGCCACGAACGACGGGTAACGACCGGCGATCGCAAACACGTCCCTGGAGTTCGCGCCCCACGTGCGCTCGATCCGCCGGGCTCTGGTGCACGGAGTCGCCGCGCCATGTTGGGCCGGGCGCATGCGCAGGGTGACGACGCAGGTGTGCCACCCCAAGCGCGGAAGCCGCCGCGTGAAAGCCGCGGCGCGCATGCCGCCGACAAACGGGGACGGTGGAAAGTGCGCGCTGATCAGCAGAAGGGTGTTCACGCCCGGACCTTCGCGGCAGCTGGCGGAGCCAGGATGTCGTCCAGCGGGGCGAGTTGCGCTTCCCAGCGGAAGTCGCGCTCGACGGTACGTCGCGCCTGCGCCGCCAGCGCGCGCCGCTTGGCGCCGTCGCGCAGCACCTCGACCACCGCGGCGGCAAAGTCGGCCGCCGAGTCGGCACGCAACAGCTCGACGCCATGCCGAATGGCGAGGCCCTCTGCGGCCACCGCGGTGCCGACAATCGGCATACCCATCGCCATCGCTTCGAGCATCTTGACCTTGACCCCACGCCCCATCCGCAGCGGGGCCACGTATACACTCGCGCCGGAAAAGTAGGGTCGAATGTCGGGCACCGAGCCAAAGATCTCCAGCTGACCTCGGGATCGGCCCGCCAGTGTCAGTAGGGACGCAACCGGCCGGTGGCCGACCGCCGTGAAACGCACGTCCGGAACATGGCGCCGAATCTCCGGCAGGATCGCGGTCACGAACCATGACACCGCGTCAATGTTGGGGCGATAGTCGAGGGCGCCGGTGAACAGCAGGCGCGCGCCGGCGGATTCGACCGGGGGGGGCGGGGCAAACCAACTCGCGTCGACACCATCTCCAACCACACGAATGCTGCCATCGCTACGTCGCAGCCGCCGGTAGAGGTCGAGCTCCACCGGCGAGACAACCACCAGCGCATCGGCCTGGTCGACAAGCGCCGATTCGATGCGCGCAATCCGTTCGGCCTCCACTGCATACAGCCACCGTGCGGGGGCGGGACTGTGCCTCGCAAACTGACGCCATTTCTCAGAGTCGACGTCGACCATGTCGACCACGCGGCGCATGTCCCGACACGCGGGGAGGTACTGCGCGAGCGCCGACGACATCACGAGCACCGCGTCGAATGCCCCGTGTTCGACCACCGAAGCGACAGCGTGGTGCATGGGGTGGCGACCGAAGTAGCCGACCGAGACCGGATGACCGCGCAGGAGCGCGAGCGCGCCACGTACCGCTGCAAACGTCGCGGGGTTCGGGACCAGCCGCACCTCGCGGCACCAGCGGCGCAACGGTCCCAGATCCGCCGCCGTGTCCGCCCGATCCACGAGGCTCACCAGGGTCACGGCGTGCCGGCGCGCCAGGAAGCGCAGGATGTTGAATGTGCGTGCCGTGTCGCCCCGGTTCGGCGGGTAGGGGAGCCGCGGCGTAAGGTAGAGGACGCGCATGCGGACTCACGTATAGTATACGCCGACGCGCTTGATCAGCGTCGGGCCGAGCAGCCGGGTCAGCGCCAACGGCGTGTGACGCCACAATGACCGCGCCAGCCCAAGACCACCGGCCGCGGCGGGCGCCGGGCCGCGCACCACGCGGACACGATGCCGCATAGGCTCGGGCGCGAAGCCCCAATGGCGCTTGAAGGCATATGCGCCGCTGCCGTTGCGGCTGCGACCGAAATCGAACTCCCGCGCACCACGCTGGCGTGCCTGCTGCATCACACTCCAGTACATGAAATCGTTGACGGCGTAGCGAAAGAACTCGTGCCGAGCACCACTATAGTACGGGACGATCGCGCCCCGGGCATAAAAGCTCATCACCGCCGCCACCGGCGTGGCATTCCGCCACACGCTCACAATCTCGCACGACTCGCCGAAGTGCCGGCGCAGCGCTGCGAAGTAGCGTTCCGGGAACACCGGAGAGCCCAGGCGGCGCATGGTGAGCGCAGCGAGGTGATACAGCACGGACACGCCGTCGGTTTCGATGCGTGCCTGCAATCCGGCGGCCTGTCCGACGCGGATCATGCGGCGCTGCTTGCGCGGGATGGCGGCGAAGTTTTCCGCGTCGCTGGCATAGAGCGGCCGGCGGAATCGGAAGCTCCCCCCCAGCTGCGTCTCAAACCCCGGGGCGTCCCACGCATCGCGCAGCTCGACGTACCCGGCGCCGCGCTCCACGGCGAGCGCCGTGGCCGCTTCTGCCAAAACCCGGCGAGCAGCGTCATCGTTCGAGCAAACACCGGCATCGACGGCGAACGGCAGCGACAGCAGACAGCGCGGCCGACGCGCCGCGCCGAGCTCGAAGAGCGGAAGGATACCGACCGTCTCCGTGTCGCGCCGCGCCGCCAGATAGTGCGCACGATAGCCAAAGGTTTCTTCGAGGACGCGCCGCCACGCGGTGAGATGAAATAGCGTTCCTCCCGGGGTTCCCAAGGCGAACGTATCCCACGCGCGGTCGGAGCCGTGATAGACCTCGACGGCGATCCCGGCATTGCCGGAAAGCGGGGCGAGCGGCAGGTTGATGCGCGCGCAGCTCAGAGTCGGTCCTCTACGATCGCGATGCGCCGCTCGGTGGCGTGTCCGTGCCGGCGGCGGAATCGGAGAGCGGCAGGGACGCCCCGGCAGCGGCGGCGTGAAGGGCCGCCGCGAATGCGTCGCGCAGCCGACCGAAGCGAAACTCGCGGAGCAAGCAGCGCAAGCGGGGCTCCGTGTGGCGAAGATTCCGGTATTGCCGCGTACGGGTCAGCCAACCGGCCGGCAGTTGGGGTTGCGACGGATCGAGCTCCCATGGATGGACGTATACCATCGCCGGCATGTGCTCCGCGTCGTTGAGATGCCGCACCGCCCAGCGCGTAAATCCAAACGGCAGGAGCCGCAGATACCCGCCTCCCGCGGCGGGCCAGTTGCGACCCGCCAGCCGCACCGTACTCGCCGGGATCTCCACGATGCGCCCGGCCGGCCGCGTGATGCAGATCGGCACCCGACTGAACTCCGGAATGCCGTACAAGTCATGGCGGATCGGAAACACACTCGAATCGTAGGCGAAGCCCGCCTCAATGAGAATGTCGAAGGCCCACAAGCTGGCGTTGACGATGGACCAACTGGCGGCCCGGAAGCCCTGCACCTCACGGCCGAGAAGATCTTCGAGAATGCCTTTGGCGCGCCCGACATCGGCGCGGAATTGCTCGGGCCCGAGCCGATACGCCAGCCGGTGCGCATACCCGTGGCAAGCCACCTCATGACCGCGCGCGGCAATGTCGCGCACCAAGGAGGGGTACCGCTCGGCGACCCAGCCGAGAACGAAAAAGGTCGCGTGCACCGCCTGCCCGGCGAGGAGGTCGAGGAGCCGTCGCGTGTTGTCCTCGACGCGTCGCGGAAGCACCTCCCACTGCGACGGCGCGACGACGTCGTCCATCGCATTCGGATGAAAGTATTCCTCCACGTCGACGGTGAGCGCGTTCAACATCGGGCAAGCAGCCTGTCTGACTTTCTCGGAAGAAGAAAATGGAAAACCGGAAACAGGAAACCGGAAATTAAAAAGTGGTGAACGCACCCTCCACCCTCATTCGCCGACTTTCCGTTTCCGGTTTCCGGTTTCCTGTTTTTCATTCTCCTAGCAGCCTGTCGGACTTGGACGTGCGCAGCGACCCAACGGGGAGGCCATAGAAAAGACGCCGGGCGCAGCCCGCCATCAGCCTTGCGTCTCCAGGTGGAACCCGTGCGCCAGCGTCGTCTCCCACTCGCGCAGGATGATCTTCCCCGAACGCAGCAGGATCAGCAGATCCATCGGCCACGAGGCGTGGCGGATATAGTAAAGGTCGTACTCAACCTTGAGGCGAGCATGTTCGAGCGTGGCGGCCGTTGGCAGGTTGATTTGTGCCCAGCCGGTGAGTCCGGGGCGCAGCGCGTGGCGGAAGTCATAGTTCGGAATCGCGGCGCGCAGGGTTTCCTCGAATTCCGGTCGCTCGGGACGCGGGCCCACCAATGACATCTCACCAACGAGGATGTTCCACGCTTGCGGGATCTCATCGATGCGCAGCACACGGATCCACCGTCCCACGCGGGTACTGCGCGGATCGTTTGGCACCGCCCACAGCGGTCCAGACGCCGCCTCCGCATCGGGCCGCATCGATCGCAACTTATGCAGCCAGAATCGTGTTCCGGCCTCGCCCATGCGAACCTGGTGAAAGAAGACCGGCCCGCCGTCTTCGAGCTTGACGGCCACCGCGACCAGCAGGCACACCGGCGCACCCACGACGAGAATGGCCACGGCGGCCAGCGTGTCGATGCAACGCTTGATCACGTGCGGTGCGCGCGATGGGACGATCCAGTTGGGATCGAGGTCCGCCGCGGAGACTCGGCCCAACAGGCGTTCGCGGAACTCGCTGGCGCTCTCCACCACGATGCCGCACTCGCGGCAGAGCAAGAGGTCGTGCACCGGGAGCGCGCCGCCGAACTCGGAGCCGACCACCAGGATACGGCCCACCTTCGACGTGGTGACGAAGGGGACGAGCGCGGGCACGGTCAGAACCCGGTGGCCCGCGGCGCTGTCGGGTGGCCCCTCCGGCGCGCGCTCGGCAACGATGAAGGCGAGCACCTCGCTGCCACGCGGATCGTGGAGCAGCAGGTCGCTCGCCAGTTGCCGAGCTTCTGCTCCGTAACCGATGATCACGATGCGGTGCGTCAGCCCGCGGCGACGGAAGATGCGCACGCCGTAGGTTTGTATCCATGCCGCGAACAGCACGCTGGCAAGGAGGTACAACGCCGACGACGGCCCGCCGAGATCGAGCAGCCGGGTTGACATTAGCCACACGGTGGCGAGCGTGACGGCGGGGACGAAGAGGCGATAGCGCCCGGCGGGAGAGACGCGCCGTTCGAAGCGCCGGCCATCGAGCAATCCCGCGTAGTAGAAGCCCAGCAGAGCGATGCCGGCCCCGGCGATGACCGTGGGTGTGCGCGCCGTCCAATCGAGACGGATCCCGCGGGCATGCGCGTCGACGTACACGGCCACCGCCAGCGCCAGGGCGAGCCAGAGCGCCTGAGCTGCGACGAGCATCGTCTCGAGAAGCGACCACCGGTTGCGCATGAACTGGGCTTTCCCCTGGCACCACAAAGTTGAATGAATCGCGGGCGCGAGAAATAGCGCAACCCTCCCCAGGCAATCAAGCGACGATTGCCACCGGAGCCCGCTTGCACAGCCGCGGCGGATGGCGTACTCCACAACACCTGCGTGACCCTGGCTCAGATAAAGAGCGCGACCACCGTTCTCGCCGCCGGGGCCCTTTTCGCCGCCGCGACGTGGGCTGCATGGGGGGACACGTATCAGTGGCTCCGCTGGGCACTGCTGCTCGGCAGCGCTGCGGCCGGTGCCATCGCTCCGCGACTGGCAATCCAGTTCGCCGTGCTGGGTGCACCGCTGCTGCCGATCGTATCGCGCGCCTTGCTGGGATGCAGCGGCCTCTCCTTGGCTGAGCATCTGGTCGTCGGCCTGCTTCCCACGGTCTTGATACGCGCCGGTGTCGCGCCCAGAGCGGCGCGCGCGCCAATCAGTCGGGGGCAGCTGGTGTTCGTCGCCGTGGTTGTCACTTCGTTTCTGCGCATTCTCCACCAGTATGATGAAGCTGGTGTGGGGCCGATCCAGTTCATCGCCGAGCCGCTGCGTTGGTCCTTCGCGCCCACCCTGGGCCACTTTGCCTGGGACCGGCTCGTAATCTTGCGCCACACCTTGGTGTTCGTCGAAGCGGGGCTGTGGTGGGCGGCGCTGCAGGCCCCAGGAGTGGGACTGCGGTCGACCGATTTGCGTCGCAGCTTGATCGCCGGCGCGCTCCTGTGTTCCGCCGTGGGCATCGCGCAATCGAGGTGGCATTTCGCACCGGGAGAGCCACCGCGACCAGCCGCACCAGCGCTGGTCCGCATTACCGCGACGCTGCCGGACAACAACACGCTCGGCGTCTACCTGGCGCTCCTCTTCCCCAGCGTGCTGCTGGCGGCGGCGCACACGCGCCGCCGGGGCATGGTCCTCGCCGCGGCCGGCGGCACGCTCGGGTATCCGATGTTGGCGGCGGCGTCGCGCTCGGCGCTGATCGGGCTCTCCACGAGCGCGGCACTCGCCGCCGGCACGCTGGCGTGGCGTCCACGCTGCCTCGGGGCGACCGTGTCGTGGCGGATGCGACGCGTGATCCTGTCGGGTGGACTCGGGCTGCTCCTGCTGTTTGTCGCCGCAGTGACGACGATCACCGCCATGAATCTCGGACGCGCCATCGACTATCCGCATGCCGCGAGCCTGGTCGACGTGGCGGTGCTGTCACTGAATCTGCGGCGGCCGGCCAACGAGATCCTCGCCGACCGCCTGTTGTACTGGCACCGCGCCATCGCCCTCTGGCGTCTGCATCCACTCTTCGGGATCGGGATCGGCCGTTTCTCGTTGTGGAAGACGAACCCGCCCGATGGCATCGTGGCGGCGGGGCCGGGCGGCACCGGACCGGGCATCAGCGTCGCCGCGGCACAGCAGTTCAACCGCTGGGTCAATGCAGACGGCGGAATCAATTTCGAGAAGGCCGATGTCTTAGCGGGTGACACTATTGAGAGCCCGGCTGGTCGTTGGGGTCCCGTTCGAATTACCGGCCGGTGGTCGCCGACACAGCTGACGGTGGAAGAGCCCGTTCCACCCGGCGAGCGCCTCGATTTCGTGATCCGCCACCCACCGTTCGACCCGGGGTTCCGTGCGCACGCGCACCGCTCGGCGCTGCCCTTCTGGACGACGGCGCACAACTTCTATTTGGAGCTGTTGAGCGAGCTGGGTCTCGTCGGGGTGAGCGCCTTTCTGGCGCTGCTGTGGACGGTCTGCTCCGAAGCGCAGCACGGCATAATGCTGGGCGAGACCAACGACCGCCGGTGGGTGGCGGCGGTGATGCTCGGAGTCATCGCGTTGCTGGTAGCATCACTCGCGCAGGATCCGCTGACGGTGCGCGAGGTACAGTACGTGTTCTGGGCACTGGTGGCGCTGATGGTGTTGCGGGGGCGTGAGGCGGCCGCGTTCAGCGCGACGGATGATCGCGCTGCACGACGTCGCGGTGCAGGTAGCGGATCGGGCGATCGGTGTAGTGCTCGGGAAGAACAGTCTCGGGGTTGAGCCATTCCACCAGCGCGGCGTAGCCGAGGGTCTCTGAGTCATCGCACAGGTAGTGCGGGACGACGGCCATGATGTGAAACTGCTCGTGCAGATGAAAGGTGAGAGTGTGGTCGACGAGCTGCCCGTGCACCACGGCAACGACGTAGTCAGGCGCCTTCATCTGCCGCGCATGGGTGTGGTAGTCGCGTAACCGCGCACCGCCGCGCATGCGCCGCAACTGCGTGCGCCGCGCCAGATCCTTCTGCGCGCTCAGCAGTTGATGACCGAGGCCGTGGCCCTGCAACGTCGGATCGACGATGACTTCGTTGCCGTAGAGCGTATGTCCGCGCACCGGATCGTGGTTGGTGAGCATGCCGTTGGCGGTGAACACTTCCCAACTGTCGAACATGTCGTAGCTGTCCCAATGGATGACCAGGGACGACGACATGCCCACGACCCGCTCCTCCTCGCCGTACACCCCGACGAACTGTCCCTCCGGGTAGACGTGCAGGTGCGATTCCAGCTGCGTTGGATTCCACGGCGGCGTCTCCGGGTACACCCGCCGACACAGGTCGCCGATTCCACCGAAATCGCGCGTTTCCGTATTGCGGATGCGCAGCGGAGACTCACCAGTTGCCAACATGCGCAGCCCTCTACCACGAATTCGGTAGGCCATCCATCGCAATTTGCGGGACCGTGCCGCATCCTCGACCGGTCGAGCAGCCTGCCGGACTTGGCAGTCTGCAGCGACCAATCCTGTCCTGAGGCTCCCCGAAGGGGGGAGCGGACCATAGGAATGACGTCGGCCGCAGGCCCTGGCGTGTGGCCTGGCAATGGAGTAGAGCCGACCGGGTCGATGAGTTTCCTCGAACGCTACGCCAGCTTCCTCACCCGCCACGCCATCGTGGTCCTGCTCGTCGTCGGCGCGGTGACGGCCGTGCTGGTGATCGGCATCGGCAGGCTGCGCGCCGAGTTCGACATGGAGAAAAGCCTGCCCGCGGATCACACCTATGTGGCGATCGATCGCGAGATCCGCCGCGAGTTTGGTGGCCGCAATACGGTGATGATCGCCATCGTCCCCAAGGAAGGCAGTGTCTGGCGACCCGACGTGCTCGCGGTTGTCCATGCGGTGACCCTCGACGCGCTGCGCCTGAAGAACGTCATCGCCCAGAACGTCGTCAGCCTTGCCGCACCCGCGGTGCGCTGGGTCGAGGAACGCGACGGACGGATCGATGCCGACTACTTGATGCGCGACCCGCCACGCACCGCCGAAGAAGTTGCGGCGTTGCGCGCCAAGGTCGAGTCCGATCCGCAGCTGCGCGGCCTGCTGGTGACGCCCGACGAACGCGCCGCCATGGTCATCGTCGATTTCTGGGAAGGCGAGACACAGGTCGCGCTCGCCGAGCGCGTGCTGCCTATCGCCGAGGCGTATCGCGACCGCGGCGTCGACATCTTCTTCGCCGGCGAGCCGATCGTGTCGCTGACCGACATCGAGCAGTCGACCGACGTGGCGCGGCGCATTCCGTTCACGTTCCTCGCGATCGCGCTCATGCTGCTGGTCTCATTCCGCAACCTGCAAGGCATGGTAATCCCCATGCTCACCGCCGCCCTGAGTACGGCGTGGGGTCTCGGCTTGATGGGCTACACGGGTCAAGTCATCGATAGCTGGAACGTCGCGACGCCGATCCTGCTGATCGCGATTGCCGCCGGACATTCGGCGCAGATGCTCAAGCGCTACACCGAAGAGGTGGAACGCCTCGGCGACAATCGTGCGGCGGTCATCGCTTCCACGGCGGCGATGGGACCGGTGATGATCGCGGCGGGCGGCGTCGCCACGTTGGGCTTCGCTTCGCTGGCGCTCACGCGGGTCCCGGCGATCTCTGCGTTCGGTCTCGCCTGCGCCTACGGCATCGGCAGCGCCGTGGTGCTCGAGATGACCTTCATTCCGGCGTTGCGCACGCTGCTGCCGGCACCGCGTCCGCGCCCGCATGCGAGTCGGATCACGGCGCGGCTGCTCGGGTTTCTCGAACACGCAATCCTCGACCGTGGCGGACGACTGGTCCTCATCGGCACGGCGGTCGCGCTGGCGCTCGCCGTCGCCGGGGCGTTGCGCATCCGCACCTACGGTCCGACCAGCGAGTACCTGGCGCGCGGGAGTCTGCCACGGGTTCACCTGGAAGAGATCCAGAAGCACTTCCCGGGCACGACGACGATGACCGTGCTGTACGAGGGTGCGCCAGGCGACGCGAAGAAGGTGGAGCTCTTGCAGCACATGGACGGGCTGCGCGCCGAGATCGAGCGGGATCCCCTGGTGTGGAAGACCGGGTCGCTGGCCGACCTGGTCAAGATGCTGCACAAGGTATTCGACCCCGACGCGGTCAACCCCTATAGCCTTCCCGAGGAGCAGGCGTTGGTCTCGCAGCTCATGTACCTCGGCGATTCGCCGGCCTTCGAGCGTTTCACCGATCGCCTTCAATCGAAGGGCCTGCTGGTCGCCTACCTGCGCGACGACGATTCGGCGCGTGTCGGGCCCTTGGTGCGCGGCGCACAGGCGTGGGTCGACGCGCACCCACCACCCGCCGGCGTGCGGGTCCTGATTGCCGGCGGCGGCGGGCCGACGGTGCTGGCCATCAACGAGCACACCACGCGCAGCAAAGTGCTCAACATGATCATGGTGCTGGCGACGATCTATGCGGTGTCGTCGGTCATGCTCGGCTCACCGCTCGGCGGGCTCTACGTGATCACGCCCATCGTCGCCACCCTGGTGCTGCTGCTCGGTCTGCTGGGCTGGACGGGGGTGCGCTTCGATATGGGCTCATCGTCGATGATGGCGATGGCGGCCGGCGTCGGCGCGGACTATGCGATCTATTTTCTCTACCGCCTGCGCGAAGAGCGGCGCCGCGCCGCCAGCGACGCCGAGGCCGTACATGCCGCGCTGCAGACCTCCGGTCGGGCGGTGATCTTCGTCGCCGCTAGCATCGCCAGCGGCTTCGCCGTGATGGGCTTCTCGCGCTTTTTTGGGCTCCGCCTGTTCGGAATGCTGATGCCCGCGGCGATGGCGATTTCCTGTCTCGCCGCGCTTTCGATCATGCCGGTACTTGTCCTCCGCACGCGACCACGCTTCCTGTTCGGCCAGCAACCCGGAACCCTAACCGCGACCGCGGCAGAACCGGCACCCTCGTAAGCTCTCCGGTGACGGTTGCGCCGCGGCGTCTTCAGCGGTCCCGAATCCCGATCGCCCTACCCTTTTGCGCGCCGCTGCGCCTGGTAGTGGGTGGCGCAGACCCCTTTGGCGACCTTCTCGCGCTCACATCCCGATATCGTGCAGCGCCGATCCTTCGGCACGACGATCTTCGGTGGCGGCTTCCAGCCCTGCAGCTCCTTGTCGGCGTTCTCCAGCCCTTCGTTGAGGATGGCGATCACGACCTCGGTCTTCTTGGCGCGCAGTTTCGCCGCCAGCGCATCGAGCCGCGCCAACAGAGCCGATGGCACCTTCACGTTCATGAGCTTCGAAACTTCTGAACCCGAGGTGTCCCGGCTGACTAAATCATTGAGTCCAAGCCTTGCGTTACCCATGCATCAATCCTCCTGTCTATCGATGTACGGACCATATACCGAAGATGCAACGTCGAGCCAAGAAGCTGCGTTCGATTCAGATTGATGGCACCTGCTTTCGCCTTCGGTGCTCGGTGAGCGCTGTCACGCTCCGCTGTTGGATCAACCCCAATGTGACAAACGCTGCTCACGCAAAGACGCAGAGGCGCAGAGAAGAGGCCGCCGCTAGGGCCTGCGGCCAGCGTCTCTTCTGTGGACCGCTCCCGTTGGTCGCTAGGGACTACAAAGTCCGACAGGCTGCTAGGGCCTGCGGCCAGCGTCTCTTCTGTGGACCGCTCCCGTTGGTCGCCAGGGACTGCAAAGTCCGACAGGCTGCTAGGGCCTGCGGCCAGCGTCTGTTCTATGGTCCGCTCCCGTTGGTCGCTAGGGACTGCAAAGTCCGACAGGCTGCTAGGCTAGGGCCTGCGGCCAGCGTCCTCTGCGGCTCGGCGTGAGCCCTTCCTTTTTCACATCGGTTAACACGGTGAGCACGCAAACGCTGCACGTGCTTTTGGCAGCCGCCCGATTCTCCGGCACGGGCGCGAGCAGAAGCGGCGCAAGTCTTTCCCATATTCATGTTTGGATCGCTGCAGCGCAGCGGTCCGTCGATTGCTCAAGCATCAACCCACGTCTTGACTGGAGGTGGAGCATGAATCGAATGTTCGGATTGATCGCCCTCGCATTTGCGATTTTCTTTCTGCATACGGCTCCTGCGCGAGCGCGGCAAGCCACTGCTCCGAGCGGGATCAGTGCAGCGCGTAGCAAGACGTCGGTTGTACCGGCAGAAGACGATGGCGATGACGACGGTGACGACGGCGGAGACTCCGGCGCCGCCGAGTAGCCCCCTTCTGTTTCTTCAGCGGCGGGCGCGCGCGCTGTAAGCGGGACCGCGACCTGCCTCCACGGGCGACGCACGGCTGCGGCCAAACGAATGCTCGTTCCGTTCACGTCCAACGCATTTGCGACCTGAGCCTTGGGGCCCTGCGGGCGACGTTGCTTCTATGGCCCGTGCCAGTTGGCGACCGCCAACTGGCCGCTCGGCGCCTATCGGACGTAGAAATTTGTACGCTTAGTGGGCGGTAGCTACTGAGCCCGCCCAGTCAGTTCCCTTCCGAGCGCTTGCCAAAAACCGTCTCTCGGGGCAGTATTCCGTTCGCCTCGAGATCGACGCGCACCCGCGGTTGGCAAGCGACTCCACCTTTTGAGTATGATGCCGTCTGATTCGATCGTCGCGCCACCGCTTGCCGCTGGCGCCGGTGGCATTGGTCAGCCTGGATTGAGAATTGGTTCGGCATGTTGCCGCACGGTCAGCGCCTGGGGAAGGGGACAGATGGTACGACGCACGACAACATTGAGCACAGGCGCACACGAGCGCGGTGGAACTCGGCACGAGCGGCAGACGCTGGCGGCGCCCGGGGCGCGGCCTTGGCGGCCCGGGGTTCCGGCTACGTTGGAGGGCGAATGAAGAAGCAGCATATCCGCCGGATCTTTCGCTACCTGCGGCCGTACGTATGGCCCTACTTCGCCGCCGGCATGGTTTGCATGTCACTCTTCAGTGCCACGAACGGCGTGATGCCGTTTCTGGTTCGGTACATCTCTGACGATGTGTTTACGCAGAAGAACCAGTATGTGCTCGCGGTTCTCCCCTTCGTGATCGTTGGCACCTTTCTGGTGCGTGGTCTGCTCTATTTTGGAAGCTCTTATCTGTCCGAATATGTCGGCCAGCGGGTCATCACCGACCTCCGGTGCGAGCTCAACGATCATATTCAGGACTTGTCGCTCTCGTTCTTCGATCGAAATTCGAGCGGTGAGATCATCACGCGGGTCACGAACGATGTGATGGCGGCGCGTGGGGCGCTCATTGACGCGGTGACCTCCGTGGTCCGCGACGCCTTGTCGCTGGTGGTCCTCGTGACGGTGGCATTCTACCAGGACTGGTTCCTCGCCCTGATCGCCTTCGTGGCTTTTCCCACCTCCGTGTTGCCCGTGCTGCGCCTCTCCAAGAGACTCCGGAACCTGAACTGGAAGGGACAGGTTTCCATGGGCCGTATCACCACCCTGTTGCAGGAGACCGTGCAGGGAAATCGTGTGGTCAAGGCGTTTGGCATGGAAGGCTATGAAAAACAGCGCTTCCGACGAGAGAACGAGTCGTTGTTCGGATTGATGATGAAGGTCCTGCGCCTACGTTTGCTCTCGACGCCCATCATGGAGGTGCTCGCCGCCTTCGCCATTGCCGGTGTGGTGTGGTACGGCGGCCACAGTGTCATCAGCGGCACACGGACGCAGGGAACGTTCCTGGCCTTTCTCACCGCGCTTTTTCTCTTGTACGAGCCGTTCAAAGCGGTCGGGCGGGCGCACGGTACCATCCAGCTGGGACTGGTTGCCGCAGACCGGATCTTCGAATTCATCGATGCGGTTCCGGAGATTCAGGACAAACCTGAAGCGCGCCCGTTGCTCGGCATCGCCCCCGGCATCGAGCTCGAAAACGTCAGCTTCAGCTATGGACATGATCTCGTGCTGCGCAACGTGAGCTTGAACATCAAGGTCGGCGAGGTGGTGGCGCTGGTGGGACAGAGCGGCGGGGGGAAGAGCACGCTCGCGGATCTGATTCTTCGCTTTTATGACGTGCAAGGGGGGGCCCTTCGAATCGGCGGCGCCGACATTCGTGACCTGACGATGGCCAGTTTGCGAGCGCGGATTGGCTTGGTCACGCAGCATACGTTTTTGTTCGACGACACCGTGAAGAACAACATCGCGTATGGTGGTATCGATCAAACTATGGACGCCATCGTGAAGGCGGCGCAGGACGCCTATGCGCACGATTTCATCATGCAGTTGCCGCAGGGCTACGACACCCCGATCGGCGAACAAGGCATGCGCCTCTCCGGCGGACAGCGTCAACGGCTGGCCATCGCGCGGGCACTGCTCAAGAACGCGCCGATTCTGGTGTTGGATGAAGCGACCTCCGCGCTCGACAACGAATCCGAGCATCTGGTCCAGCAGGCGCTCGACCGGTTGATGGAGAATCGGACGACGGTCGTCATTGCCCACCGGCTGTCCACGGTCCGGCGGGCAGATCGGATCCTGGTGCTGGTGAAGGGGGAGATCATCGAGCAGGGCACGCACGAAGAGTTGCTGGCATTGAATGCCGAATACCGCAAGCTGCATGATCTGCAGTTCATCGACGAAGGGAGCCAGCCGACTTTGCATTGAGCGGATGTGCCATCGGTCGAGATGACGGTGCGTGGCGCCGACGCGCACCGGAGGGTCGCTGCGCGTCGGCGCGGGGACAACATCGCGCTCCCGCGGCGCACAGGAAAGGTATGAAACCGTGAAGGGCATCATCCTCGCTGGAGGATCCGGGACACGCTTGTATCCGCTCACGCGCGCGGTCAGCAAGCAGCTCATACCCATCTTCGACAAGCCGCTGGTCTATTATCCGCTGTCCACGCTGATGCTGGCCGGCATTCGCGAGATCATGGTCATCACCACACCGCATGAGCAGGACGCCTTCGTGCGCTTGCTGGGCACCGGCAGCGAGCTCGGACTGACGATCCAATACGCCACGCAGCCGCGCCCGGAAGGGATTGCGCAGTCCTTTCTGATCGGCCGCGAGTTCATCGGTGATGGCGGGGTGGCACTGGCATTGGGGGACAACATCTTCTACGGGCACGGGTTCGGAGAATCGCTGCGCCAGGCGGCGGCGCGGCCCAGCGGCGCCACGGTGTTCGCGTATCGCGTCCGCGATCCGGAACGCTACGGGGTGGTGGAATTCGACGCCGAGGGTCGGGCAATCGATTTGTTCGAGAAGCCCGCCAAGCCGCGTTCGCCGTACGCCGTGACCGGCCTGTACTTCTACGACAATCACGTCGTCCAGATCGCCGAGCGGCTGCAGCCGTCGCGGCGCGGCGAATTGGAGATCACCGACGTCAATCTGGCATACTTGCGCGCGGACGCGCTGTACGTCCAACGGCTCGGCCGTGGGACGGCGTGGCTCGACACCGGGACGCACGAGGCGCTGCTGCAAGCGGCGAACTTCGTCCAGGTGATCGAGGAGCGGCAAGGGCTGAAGGTGGCCTGTATCGAGGAGATCGCCTTTCGGATGGGCTACATTTCGGACGCCGACCTGCGCCGGCTGGCCCGCGCCATGGAGCGCAGCGGCTACGGGCAGTATCTGCTCAGGATCCTCGAAGAGGAGGCGTGACCCGATGAAGTTCGTGCCAACCGAACTGCCCGGGGTGATTGTCATCGAGCCGGACGTCTACCGCGACGACCGGGGGTTTTTTCTGGAGTCCTACCACGCCCAGAAGTATGCTGCGGCGGGCATCCCGGCCAGTTTCGTTCAAGATAACCAGTCGCGCTCGGTGCGCGGTACCATCCGCGGGCTACACGCGCAACGCCGGCACCGCCAGGGAAAGCTCGTGCAGGTCCTCCAAGGCGAGATCTTCGACGTGGTGGTCGACATCCGGCGCGGCTCGCCAACGTTCGGCCGTTGGATCAGCGTCGCCCTGTCGGGTGAGAATTTCCGCCAATGCTACATTCCGCCGGATTTCGCGCACGGGTTCTGCGTCATGAGTGAGTCGGCCCACTTCGAGTACAAGTGCACCGATTTCTACGATCCCGCCGACGAGATCCGACTGCTCTGGAATGATCCGGCAATCGGGATCGTGTGGCCTGTCGGAGAGCCGCGGCTCTCCGACAAGGACCGCGCCGGACAGCCGCTCGCCGCGCTCATGGATGTGTTGCCGGTCTACGACCCGCCGGCGCGGTGACGACCGCATCACAGACGTCACGCCTGCTGCGCGCATGGTGCTGCGTCCGGCGCGCACGCAGCCCGCCGCACGGCCGCATGCGGACGACGGCGCGCGCTGCGTGCGCGCCGGGTCACGTGCCGCGCGTGGCGCACAGGAAGGCGGTACGCTTCACAACGCAGTTGGCGGTGTCGCGCAGGTCGTTTGCAAAGCTCGGCGCGTCCGCGCGCCGCACCACATAGAGAGTCCCCGGCTCCAGGGTGCCCGAGGGGAGCGATCGTCGTTCACGCTCACAATCCTTCCGTCCCCGACTGACGTACATCGAGTTCGACGGCAGGGCGCGCGCCGACGTGAACAGCATGAGTTCCATGGTTGCGCCACGCCAGCTGCTCGGCTGCGGCCACTCCGCGTCGTCTTGCGCACAGTCGAAAGACGGATAGATGAACAATCGCTCCGCCTGATTCACCAGGTCCACGACCTCGGCGTCCACGAAGTCGGCGGCGTTGATCCGACCAGCAGCCGACGCGATTCCCAGACGCATGGCGCGCGTCTCCGCGTACTGCACCAGGGCCACGAACGCGAGGATGGCGACGCCCACGCGCCCCGGAAAACGCCGCCAGACGGCGGCGAGCAAGCCAAAGGTGATGACATAGTACATCGGCCAGAAAAACCGCCCGGTCGATCGGAACGCGCGCACGAACGCTATCCCGGGAGGCGAGAAGTGCAACACTTCGGTTCCGCCCACGAACACCCTGTTACTGACCGCGCCGAGTGACAGCAGCGCCAGGGTCGTCGCCAGCACCGGATGCCATCGCACTGCCCGCAGCAGCCGCCTCGGCCCCGACACCAGCCATACCGCACCGAGCATCAGGATTGCGGCGCCCAGGTAGTTGTAGCCTTCGTACTGCCCGCCGGTGGCGTCGACGATCACGGGACCGAGAAGCTGCTGCGTGTAGCTGTCTTCGCCGCCGAAGAGTGGCGCCAGCAGGTTCATGGAAAAGTAGCCAAAGCCCCAGCCCACGGGTGAGGGCGCACGCCTGCCGCTCATCCCGCTCGCGCTCATCACGCCGGCGGCGACAGCGATCATCGACGTGAGCACGGCCACCGCACCGGCTCGCGAAATGATCCGACGGCGCAGCGCCTCGAGTGCGGTCGCCGCCGTGATCGCCGCCAGCATTACGGCCAGGTAGGCCTCGACCAGCAGCGTGGCCGCGGGGGCGATAACCAGGACAACCCAGAGCCACGGCCGGCGTGCACCCCCGACCAGCGTGAAATAGGTCGCAAGCGAGAACAGGATCAGAAAGTGGGCGCACAGGGCGCCATGACCAAATCGGCTGAGCAGGATCGGCGCACACAGCGCGATGACCACGCCGCACAAGTTTGCCAGCCGGTGGCGCACCCCGAGAACATCCAGCAAGAGGGCGGCGGCAACGCCTTGCAGGACATAACACAGCGCCATCCACAGACCGAGGTAGTTGACTTCGAGTCCCGTGAGCACGAACACGACTTTGAAGAACAACGCCGCCAGCGGAATGCTGTCCGTAAAGATGATGTTCGCACCCTCGGGGTAGCTGAGAGCGGGCACGCTGAACACGGGCAGGTGCCAGCTATCATGTGCGAAATATCGCCATCCGATCAACGCCTGCGCACGGTCCATGTCCCATAGCTGGAGATGCTCCCAGTACGGGCCGAAACCGGACACAAACGGCACGCCGAAAATGTGCAGGGTGTAGAGCAGGCTCACGAGAAGGGCGGGAATGATGCGCCAACTGCGGCCGCGTCGGAAACGGCGATCGGTGGCCATAGCGGCGATCAGTCACGCGCCTTGACGGTCACCAGGAGATCGCGGTTCCTCTCGCCAAACCATGCGATCTCTTCCTGCACCATCTGCCATTGGAACGGGTACGTGCCCGGCATCATGGGCGGCATGACCGCAAACCGGAAGGTTTTCTCTTGTCCCGGAGAAATTCGATCGAGCGCATCCAGAAAGACACGCGTCGCTCCCCAGATCTGATTGTCCTGGGGTCTCTGCGAGCCCAGGCGATAATTTCGTTCGGGGGTCCATGTGACAGCCCCTGTATTGCGGAACGTCAGGGAAACCGTGGCCGCCTCGCCGGCGGTCATCACGTCGGGCACGTCCTGCGACACGAAAAGCGCGTCGTGCGGCTCCGTGCTTTGAACGGCGTTCTCCGCACCCAGCATCGCAGCCGAGGCTGGCCACGTCCATGTATCGGGTCGAGGGACCTCACCGTTGGTTGCGCAGAGGAACGCCGCTCCTTTCGCGAGGCACGTGGCCGTGTCACCCAGGTCGTCCGCGAGCGCGCGTGCGTCCGCCCGGCGCACGACGTACAGGGTATCCGAATCCAGGGTGGTATTCGGGAACGTCTGTCGTTCGCGCTGACAGTCCTTCCGGCGTCGATTGACGTACATTGAGTTCGTCGGTAGGGCACGACCCGACGTATACAGCAGCAGCTCCATGATCGTGCCACGCCAGCTGCCCGGCCGCGGCCACTCCGGGTCCCCCTGTGTGCATTCGAATGACGGATAGACGAACAGGCGGTCGGCGCGGTCCACGAGAGCCATAACCGCGGTGTCCACGAAATGGGACGGGTTGATGCGACTGGCGTTGTTGGACACCGCCAGTCGCATCGTGCGCGTCTCCGCATACTGCACGACGGCCACCACCGCGAGGATGGCCAGGCCCAGTGGTCCCGGGAAGCGCCTCCAGACGGACGCCAGCAGCCCGATCGTGATGACGTAGTACACCGGCCAGAAAAAGCGCCCGCTCGATCGGTAGGTGTCCGCAAGCCGCATCGCGAACGCCGGCAGCGGACATTGGAACACCTCGGTGGCGCCGACAAACACCCGGTTGCTGAGCGCATAGAGCGACAGCAGCACCAGGGTTGCCGCCAGCACCGGATGTGTGCGGATCGCGTGAAACAGTCGCCGCGGCCCCGACACGAACCACACCGCGGCCAGCATGAGGATGCCGGCACCCAGGTAGTTGAAGCCTTCGTACTGCCCACCGGTTGCGTCGATGATGACCGGACCCAGCAGCCGCTGCGTATAGCTGTCGGCGCGGCCGAAGAATGGTGCCAGCACGTTCATCGAAAAGTGACCGAAGCCGCCACCGATCGGCGACGGTGCCCGCCGGCCGATCATACCGCTTACGCCCATCACGCCCGCGGCAATGCCGACCATCGACGTCAGCACGACCACCGCGACGACCGGAGAAACGACGCGGCGGCGCAGCGCCTCAAGGACCGCGGCCATGGTGATCGCCGCCAGCATCACGGCGAGATACGCCTCGATCAGCAACGCGGCTACCGGCACCGCAACCAGGGCGACCCAGCGCCACGACTGGCGCGTACCTTCGACGAGCCTGAAATAGCAGGCGAGGGAGAACAGGATCAGAAAATGCGCGCAGAGCTCTTCGTGGCCGAATCGGCTCAGAAAGAGCGGTGCGCTGAGGGCGATCAGCACGCCACACAGGTTCGCGATCCGGTTGCGCACGCCGAGAGCCGCCAGCAAGAGCGCGGCGGCGACACCCTGCAGGACGTAGCACAAGACCATCCAGGCACCGAGGTAATTGACCTCGACGCCGGTGAGCTTGAACGCGATCTTGAAGAGCAGGGCGACGAGCGGAATGCTGTCGGTGAAGATGATGTTCGCGCCTTCCGGGTAGTTGAGCGTGGGCACCCAGAAGAGCGGGAAGCGCCAGCTGTCGTGCGCAAAATACCGCCAACCGATCAACGCCTGCGCACGGTCCATGTCCCACAGCTGGAGGTGCTCCCAGCACGGACCGATGCCGGAAATGAACGCCACGTCGAAGATACGCAGGGTGTAGATCAGACCGACGAGAACGGCCGGAAGAATCACCCCCACGCTGCGACTGTCACGACGGACCCAGCTGACGCCGTCGTGCACGAAACGCACGGCGCCGGCCATGATGTGGGCCGCCGGTGCGGCCGTATGCTTGCCGCGTTCCCCGTCCCCTTCAAAGGCCGCACGCGAACCGTCAACGGCCATGCGCAGGCACCACGTTGGACACCGATCTACCGTTCACGCGTCGATCCAACCCGGCCTCATTCAGTCGCCGACGGAGAGGGTCGACGCTGATTGCGCTTCCGTTGACATCCGCGGCATGGCGGACGCCGCGCCATCCCCGAAAAGGTCTCTCAATTCTCGCCGCGCCGTCTCGATTGAAAGAGAGCTCTCAATGAGGTCGATTCCGCCGCGCCGCAGCGTTTCCCACAGCTGCGCGTCGCCGTACAGCTGCCGCACCTTACGGGCCAACTCCGCCGGCGTGTCGGCGATCAAGCCGCTCGCGCCATCCACGATACCCATGCCTTCCGCCGCGATCGACGTCATGACGCAGGGAACTCCGAGCGCCAGGCTTTGCCCGATCTTCCCTTTGACCCCCGCGCCGTAGCGCAGCGGAGCAATCGACAACCGGCACGCATCGAACAACGGTATCACGTCGGCAACGAACCCGTGTATCTGGACGCGGTCCGCGGCGAGGGCTCGCACCTCCTTGGGCGGATCCGAGCCGACGACATGTAGTGTGAAATCCTCCCCGTCGTCGGCAGCGAGGAGGGGCATCACCTCACGCACGAACCACAGCACACCATCCACGTTGGGCTTGTGCAGGAAATATCCGATGAACAGGATGCCGGTGCGGTCCTGGAATGGTCGCGAGGTCGGCTGGGGTTCATGGATGTTGGACACCACAGTGACCTTCCGACCCGGCGCGGCAGCGTGCAGCAGCGCGCGCTCTTCCGCACTGACGACGACGGTGACGTCGGCCTGTCGGACCATGGCGAGTTCCTCTTTTCGGCTGCGCTCGGCGACATCGTCCAACCCGCCGTCGGATTGCAGCGCGCGCTCGCGGGTCTCGCGCACGAAATGCAGATCCACTGTATCGAAGATGAGCGTTGCGCCCGGGCAGAGCTCTCGCACCACTTCGAGGTGCAACTTGGCGGTATCGCGCCGGCTGATCACGACGTACGCAAAGCAGCCACCCCACTGCTCGAGGTACTGACGCACCGCGCCAACGTAGTCGCGGCGTAAGACCTCGATGCCCATCCGCTCGAGCTGCGGCGCATAGTGGGAGTCGAATGAGAGGTCACGGGCCGCAAACGTAATCTGAAAGCCCGCTTCACGCAGGATGCGCAGGATAGCCACCATGCGCACGGAGCCCGAGTCCCGGTCCGGGCGAGGGATCGTCCAGTCGATGACGAGGATCCGTGGTCCGTGTCGACGCAACTGCGGGATGGCATCGCGCTCCGGATATGACTCGAGCGCGTCGTGCCAGCGCTCGAAGAATTTTGCCTGGTTGATGGTTTGATAGCGCTTGATACCGACGGTGAGATCGGTGCCAGCCGTCCCGCCTTCACGGTGCAGCACCACGGCGTGCGGGTTCACGAGCACTTGCCAGCCGGCCTCGCGCACGCGCATGGCGAGGTCGGTATCTTCATAGTAGGCAGGTGCATACCGCTCATCGAACGCGCCGAGACGGAAAAACAAGTCGCGGCGGATCATGATCGCGGCGCCGGACACGTAGTCGGTTGCGCGCACGAAGCAGTAGCGCGGGTCGTCGGGGTCGCCGTCTCGGCCATAGTTCGCGGCCGATCCATCGCGGTACAAGAGACTGCCACATTCCTGCAACCGTCCGGTCGGCAACACGAGCTTGCTACCAACCAGACCTGCATCCGGCCACTGCAGGAATGTCTCGTACAGCGAATCCAGCCAGCCGTCGCGGACCACCGTGTCGTTGTTCAGGAACACCAAGAACTCGCCACGAGCGTGCTGAGCTCCGTGGTTGCAGGTAGCGACGAACCCTCGATTCTGGTCGGATCGCAGATACCGCGCGCCCGGAAGCGCGCTCAGGCAGCGCGGCGTGAGATCGGACGACCCGTCATCCACGATGAGCACTTCATACGGCCACCGCGAACGGTGCCGATGCAGGGAATCCAGGCATTCAAGCGTCAACTCCAGGCCGTTGAAGACCGGAATGACGATGGAAATACGTGGGGTTTGCCCGCGATCAGCCGCGTTCGCTTCGAACAGCTGCCGATACCGCCGGCGCAGACGCTTTTCTTGCCGGGCTTCTCCCCACCGCGCTTTTCGTGGTCCGTCGTCGGTGTTCTGCGTGCGTGTGGCGGGCTCGATCTGCGCGGTGAGTGCCGCGGCCGTAGCCTCGAGATAGGCGTGGCCGTACCTCTGATCAGGCTCCAGGTGCGCGCCCTCCGCCCACTCGTTCCAGGCGTTGAGGAAAACGAACGGCGGATACGGATCCGACGCCTCGTGCGCCACCGCGAACACTCCACGCAGCCACTGTTCATATGCGGCGGGATCGGCATTGTGGAAGATGTGTGCCGTTTTTCCTCGCCGCGGGGTATTATCCCAGCTCACCATGACGCCGCGGAATCGCGGATACTCCGTGCGCTGCGCCAGCAAAGCGGCGGCGCACGCCGCATAGTCGCGCACGACGCAGGCGAATCCAGGACAACAGTCCTCTAGCTTGTCTTCGATCCTCGCGGCGCCGCCGAGCCCTTCACTGCTCCAGATATCGTGCGGCGGCATTTCGACTAGGACTTCGAAGCCAAACGGGCGCGGATCCCGCATGCCGAATGCACCGACCGCGGCGAGACAAATCTCGCCGACACCCACCTCTCGACAGACGCGCCGCCAGGTCTCGGCAACCTGACGGGGGTTGGGCAGATGGTCGACGCGATAGACCACGAGGAGCGGCCGACCGTCGACACGGATGTACCGCCGATCCTCCAATATCGGCAACGCCTCGCGGATGAATCGTTCCGCAAACCCGTCGCTGTATTCTTGTCGCGCGATGACGTCGTCTTCAGAGCCATCCCACTTTCGCGACCACGGCTCGTTGGCCCAGCAGATACAAAATGGAAAATCGGGACGGCCGCTGTGCAGAACCTCGTCGAGCGGGCGCTGCAGCAGGCGCCGGCCGTCGAACCAGTAGTAGTAGTAGCAAAAGCCGTAGATGCCGTAGGCGCGCGCTAGCTCCGCCTGAGCTTCACGCGTCTCCGCTACTCGCAGATCATAGAACCCGAGATCCGCCGGCAGATGCGGCTGGTAGTGACCCTTGTAGAGCGGGACCGCTCTTGTCACGTTGGTCCATTCCGTGAATCCCTCGCCCCACGCCCGATCGTTTTCAGGAATGGGGTGGAACTGCGGAAGATAGAACGCAATCAGCTTGATATCCTCCAGCCGCGCATCGACCGAACGTGGCGCAATGGAGCGGGAAGGTGCCGCTGCGGGCGGCGCTACGCCGGTTCCCGCGTCGGACCGCGAGGCCTCCGCCGCCCCGTTTTCTTGCGGCGCTTGGCGGACCGGCGGCGCGGCCAACTCGGCTCTGGAGATCCGTTCCAGCACCGCCGCGGTTCGGTTCAAGTAGGCGTACCCGTAGCGCACGTCAGGCTCGAGGTGCGCCCCTTCGGCCCACTCGTTCCACGCGTTCAAGAAGACGAAACGTTGCCCCGGTGAATGCGCGCGGCATGCATCGCTGCATGCGGCCTCGAGCCATCGCGCGTACTTGTCCGGGGTGCTATCGGCGAACACCGTCGCCTGCCGCCCCCGGCGCGCGGTGTTGTCCCAACCGGGCGATACGCAGCGAAAGAGTGGATACCCTGAATTGTTGGGGCTCGGTTTCAGGTACGCGCGGCTCCACTCCTCATAGTCGTAGATCTTGCCCTGGAAGTCGGGAGCGATACCGGCCTTATGAATCGGGTTCAGCCTGGAATTGTGGGGAGGAAATTGGACAGCCGCGTCGAATCCGACCAGGCCAGCCTCGGCTTCGCCTGAGGTTTGAGCGGCGATGCAGTAGAGCTCCAGGCCTTCTTCCTTACAGAAGGCACGCCAACGCTGAACGGTTGCCGCCGCATCCGGCAGGATTTGTGGCCGGTAGACCACGAGCACCGGCTTGCCGTCGATCCGAAGATATCGAGGATCATGAAAATATCTCAGGAGGTCGCGAATAAATGCAATGTCGTCCTCGGCAGAGTGCTGCTGTGCGATGAGGATGTTGTCATCCCATCCGTCCCAGCGCCTGGTCCAGTTCTCATTCGCCCAGCACAAGCAAAAGGGGATGGAGAGCGTCGGGTCGGCGAGCAGTTGTTCGACCGGCCGCTCGAGCAAGCGCGTGCCGCCGAACCAGTAGTGGTAGAAGCAAAACCCGTGAATGCCGAACTGCTGCGCCAATTCGATCTGCCGCTGCATGACTTCCTTGAGGCGGAGATCATAGAAGCCAAGGGGCCCGGGGAGCTGCGGCTGGTAATGCCCTTCGAACAAAGGCGTCGCCTTGGCCACGTTTCGCCAGTCCGTGAATCCTTCGCCCCACCAGCGGTCGTTCTCCGGAATGGGATGAAACTGCGGCAGATAGAACGCGATGAGATTCACCGCAGCGATCGGGGCGTGCCATGGCCTGGGACTCTCGAAGGTGACCGACACCGGATGCGCGCCTGATTCGCGCGAAGCATCGCGCTGCGGCGGTCTTGACGCCGCGCTGACTCGTCCGTGATCCCCTTCCACCGTGGCGCTGCAGCGCCACCGGAGGTAATACGCCAGGGGTTCGCGGCCGGTGGCGGCGACGTCAGGGTTGGCTTGTAGATAATCCCGCACACTGAACGCCGGACTCGGGTTCCTGCCCTCTTTCCAACCGAACAGGATGTAGTGCACGAGCGGATTGGTTCCCGCCGCCGTCACATCCGGGTTTTTTTCCAAGTAGTAGCGCGTGGAAAAGAAAGGGTTCGGGTTGCAGTCCAGCGCAATCCCATAGCGCAGATAGTGGACAACGGGGTCCGCCGTCTTGGGAACCAGCGGTTTGTATTCGGCGCGATACCATTCCTGATCGAGGAGATGCGAGCGACGGACAAGCTTGGTCAGCCGGCGCAGCTCTTTCAGATGCGCAGTCGGGTGCAGTCGCACGGCCGCACGCACAAACAATTCGCGGATTTCTGCCCGCCGCTTGCGCAGGCTGCGGCGCTGTTTGGCGGACAGGCGTTGGACGGTTCGGAGTGGTGCGGTCAGCTTCCAGGACAGTGAGCGGCGGACGGCATCGAGCTCCTGGCGCGTGGCTTCGACTGCTTGTCGCAGCCCCGCCGCCGCCGTCTCGAGCTCACGTCGCTCTCCTGCAAGGCGGGACTCCAGTCGGCCGCAATCGACGCGGCTGGATTCCAACGCCGTCCGCAAATCGTCGCGCGACTGTGTCCACACCACTTCCGCCGCTTCCAATTGCGCGGCGCGCAGCCGCAAACCTTCGAGCGTTTCAGCCAGCTCGCGGTTCGACATGAGCAGCCGATGGTAACTCTGGACAATGCCCCCTGCCGTGGTCTCCAGCTTGAAAGTCAATTCCAGAGTGTACGAACCTCGGCCCTGCAATGGACCCAACGCAGGGAGAAAGAGTTGCGGATCAGCGTCTCTGGCCAGCAGCACGAGGCGCTGGTCATTCGCCTGCGCCAGCACGTTGCTGGAAACCTCGATCGCGGCAAACGCGGCGGCCGACTGCGCGCCGTACACCACCGTTTGGTCCGCGTTGCGGATGACACGAATGCTCGCAACTTCCAGCACGCCCGCCGTGTTCACCGGGTCGATGCGCAGGCGCCCCTGGCTCGTGCGCAAGGCCTCCACATGCTCGAAGCGAACCGTCTGCCAGGCGCCGGAGACCACCGCCTGTTTGATCGACAAATCCTCGCGATAGCTGCGGCCGTCGTCTCCGAAGAGCTGGGCAAAGAGCTCGGGTTGGACCGCGCCTTCCGCGACCGGTTCTTTGAGCTCGAACAGTCCTACGGGCATTGACGGCAAAGGCGCATCGGCGCAAACGGCCACCCAGTAGGTCGGCGCAGCCAAGCCTTCCGAGAATTCGCTTCCCTGGTAGTCCCCCGTAAACATTCCCCAGCGGCGTTCACCGACCGTGGAATTCTCGAGTACCGCGGACACCGCCGCAAACCGTTGGCCGAGCATACGAACGTGCTTGAAGCGCGCGAGGACGTCTCGAAACTCGGCCGCGGAGAGCTCGCGCACGTGGAAGGGATTGCTGGATTCACGGCTGTCACCGTAATTCTTCTTGTCCGGCGTGGAAATGATCAGGCGGCCCCCCGGGCGCAGGACACGACGGACCTCGTCGAGGAAGTCAGCTTGCTGTTCGATGTGTTCGAGGGTTTCGAAGCTCACCACCAAATCGACGCTGGCGTCCGCCAGCGGAATTGCACGGCAATCGCCACGGAGGAAATGGACCTGCGCGGAGCCGTACTTGCGCTTGGCATGCTGAACGGTTTCGGCATCGATATCGACGCCGACGACGCGGCGGGCAGCGCGGCTCAAGAGGGCGCTTCCGTACCCTTCGCCGCAGGCGATGTCCAAAACGTCCTTTCCTGGAGCCAGCGCGCACGCAATGGCGTAGCGATGCAAGTGCTCCGCCGCGATTTGCCCGCTCTGCGACGGCACCAGCCGTTCGCCGGTCCACGGCAACTCGCTGGTCACCGCGGGTGCGGTGTCCGTCGTCTTGTCCACTTCAAACGGCGACTGTGGCATTCAGCAGGAGCTCCATCCGCGACTGGAGTTTGTTCAAGCGGTGCGCGGCGACCCGAGTGAGGCGTCCCTCATGCCTCCAGCCGCAACACCCCATGACGCGCCCTTTTGCGCTGCGACACTGGCAGCTGCCTCAACCCCAGAAGCGCCACTCCCCGGTCAGCGCAGCTCCGGGCGATCCACGCCCGGCCTCAACACCCCACGCTGGTGCGGCGTCCAGACGACATTCCACTTGGCCTCGTAGCGCCGCCGATTTTCGGTAAAGACACGCTGGTACATGCCGCTTTCCTTCAGCTTTTGGAAGGAAGCACAGCCAAAGTGGTAGACGAAGGCATCCACCGCGCACACCACGCGATAACCGCCGTTTCTCATCCGCAGTGAGTAATCGTCGTCTTCGAACATGCCGATACCGAAGCGCTCGTCCAACGAACCGATCTCCGCAAACGTCGTGCGGCGCATGGCAACGCAGAACATTGCCAGCATCGGGATATCGAAAGTGTGGCCATCGTACTGGCGCGCGAACTCGGCCGCCCACGCCGGCATCTCCTTGAGCTGCCGGTACCCGACGGGCACCTGGGCTTCGTTGCAGGTCTCGTTGGTCGCCGGGCCGATCAATCCGATCGACGCATCCGCCGCCAGATGTCGGATCAGCGTCGACAACCAGCCGCGTACCACGACGGTATCGTTGTTCAGCAACACCAGATATTCGCCGCGGGCGATCTGCAAACCGATGTTGTTGGCGGCCGCGAACCCGAGGTTCGCCTCGTTCAAGACGACGCGGAGATGCGGGAATTGCTGTTCGGCTTCTCTCAAATACTCACGCGTACCGTCGGTGGAGGCGTTGTCCACGACGATTACCTCGAAGTTCGGCCAGTCGGTGTGGGAATAGAGGCTTTGCAAGCAGAGCCGGCTGAACGGGAGGTTGTTGTAGGTCACGATAATCATTGAAGCGGACGGAAAGCTATTGCGGACGACCGGCTCCAAAGCAGCGAAGCGCTCGTGCCAGGTGTGTGTGCGCGCAAAGGTCAGACGCTGCTCGACGGATGGCACGCCTGGTTCCGACGAATGGGACGATACGATCAACAGATCGGCCTCGGCGCGCACCCGCTCGCGCTCGTCAACCGTCTCCGCCCAACTCCGCGTACTGCTGCCGCCGAGCTCCGCGCAATCATAGATAACGGGCCAGGTGAATCGGGTCCGCAGACATTCGACCAATGGTTGCCAAAACGGCAGGGCGACGCACGAGATGGCCGCGCCGACGCCCTGCTCCCGCCGCAGCACATCGAAGGCCTCGAACAATTCGTCGCATGCGCGCGCGTCGAGTCCATCGTGTGGAGCAGTTGGGTGCCCGAGGCGCAACGAGACCTGGTACACGTTCGCGGCGATCTGAACGACTCGATACGCGGGCCCTTCCAGGTGGAAATGTTGCGAGATGTAAAATACCCGATGGCCGGCGGCGGCGAACTCAGCCATCAACAGCTGGGGCCGCTGCCCCGAGGCCCACTCGATCGCCGAAAAACAGAGCACATCATGGCACGACTGTGGCCCGCGTTGGACGGCCGCGGCGAACGCCATGATTTCAGCTTCCTGCAGTTGCGCCGACATGGACACGAGCGCGATGCCGGCATCGAGGAGCGGATTCTTGGCTTGTCCGGACGGCGTCTGCTTCCCGCGCAATCGTTTTCTCAACCAGCGCAACGCGTCCCTGCGGTCCGCCGTGCTGCCCTTGAGCAGATCGCGATTGAGGCGCCGCAGAAAGTGCGCGACGCGATACGGTTTTGTCTTGGCAAGCAACCGCAGGCGGTCCGCCGCTTCTTTCAGAGCGCCGACGACCTCAGTTGCCTTCACCTGCAACTGCGCGACCGCCTGCGAACGCGACTGCCACTCGTCCTCCTGTTGGCGCCAGCGGCTGATCTGAGCGTTCAGGGTGGCGATCTCCGCTTGGTAGCCCGCAACGGTGGATTGTTGCGCTTGCAGGGCCGCCCGTGCGTCTACCAGGTCCGCGCGCACCGTCTCGAGGGCGCGCAGACGGACGTCCCAGTCGTCCGAGCGCTGCTGCCACCGATAGAGCTGCGCGTTCAAGTTGGCGATCTCGCCCTGATATGAGGTGATCAGGGCCCGCTGCTTCTGCAGCAGCTTGCCCTGGACTTCCTCGACTTCGGCTTTCCGCTTCTCCAGGGTCCCCGCGTGGGTTTCCCATTCGGCGGCATCTCTTTCCCCGTCCAACAACGCGAATGCCGTGGCCACCTGCCGCTGCTGCTCGAGGGGCGCAGTCTGCAGGTTTGCATAGACCGCCAGAATCTGCCCCACGGCCGATACCGAGTCTTCTCCGCCGGCGGTCTCGGCAGTGGCGAAGGACACCAGAAAGAATTCGCCGATTCGGTACGGAAGGCTCTTCACCTCGAACGTGGCCAGAGAGTCGTCACGCGACCTTCCCTCACGCCAGGGGATCAAGACCAGCGCGTACTTGCGCGTCCGGGCGAGCAGCCGACCGAGGACATCCAGGGGGTTCTCAAACGGCTTGAGGGGCCGACTCGTGAACAAGACGTCGTGGGTCTCGATCTCATCGATGCTGCTGCACGCGAAACGCCGGTCGGGAAAGCGGCGGCGCGCCAGCGCGACGGGCCGCTCCGCGGTGTCCACGCCAGTCACGGACGTCCCGAGCGCACGGCCGAGAGCCTCGGTGGCATCGCCTTCCGCGCATCCCCAGTTGAGCACCGTGAGCTTGTTGAGCACGATGTCTCTGGCAATCCACGCCGGCAGGTTCCGCAGTGCGATTTCGGCGAAGCCCCGGGTCTGTTCTCGGCTCCCCCGCGCGTCCCTATACGCGCCGAAGCGGATATCCCGGTCGCGGGCCCTGTTGAGATGAGGCTCGTTCATCACTTGCTCGCCCTGGTCTCGATACCAGATGATTGCCTAACGAGCAAATTTGTCGACTGTCCACCGGCGCGCATGCCGGCCAGGCGGCAGCCGCGAGCGGGCGGTTCCTGCGCACCGCCCGCGTCTCAGCCGCCGATCTCCGCCAGCGCGCGGAGCGCCTCGACTTGCATCAGAGCGCAGATCATCGTGGTGATGCCGCTGTCGCGCCACGCCGCGAGGCGATCGCGGATACGTTCCTTGGGTCCGACCAGGGCGACTTCATCGGCGAGTTGGTCGGGGACCGCGGCGGCCGCCTCGTCTTTCTTCCCGGCGAGGTAGAGGTCCTGGATTTTCTTCGCCGCCTCTTCGAAGCCGTAACGGCAGGCGAGATCGTTGTAGAAGTTCTTGCCGCGCGCCCCCATGCCGCCGATGTAGAGGGCGAGGAACGGTTTGATGAAGCTCAGAAAGCCGTTGACGTCGTCGCCGAGAACCACGGTCACCGCCGGAGCAACGTCGAAGTTGTGCAGCCCTTTGCCATTGCCGGCTTTCTTGAACCCCGCTGTCAGCGCGTCGCGGTAGACCTGCGGGCGATACGGCGAGTACCAGATCGGCATCCAACCGTCGGCGATCTCCGCAGCGAGCTCGACGCTCTTCGGCCCGATGGAGGCGAGGTAAATGGGAATCTGCCGGCCGTGGAGGATGCTCTTCAGCGGCTTGCCCAGCCCGGTGGCACCCGCACCGCGGTACGGGATCTGGTAGTGCTCGCCCTGATGTTCCACCGGCTGCTGGCGCGCCCAGATCTTGCGTACGATCTCGACGTACTCGCGCGTGCGCCCCAGCGGTTTGCCATACGGCACACCGTGCCAGCCCTCGACGACTTGCGGGCCGGATACGCCGAGGCCGAGCAGGAAACGCCCGCCGGAGAGCTGGTCGAGGGTCGTCGCCGTCATCGCGGTCATCGCCGGCGTGCGTGCCGGCATCTGCATGATCGCCGTGCCCACGTGGATCTTCTGCGTCTGCCCGGCGATCCAAGCCACCGGCGTCACGGCATCCGACCCATAGGCCTCGGCCGCCCACACCGAATGGAAGCCGAGCCGGTCGGCTTCCTGCACCAGCTCCATGTTGATCGACATGCGCGCACCGGAATAACCGGCGTTGAGTCCGAATCGCATTGCTTCCTCCAGTCGGCCGCCGGCGACGGTCGGTCACATCTCGCCACGCCACGGCCGCACCAGCGGGGGCATCCGCTCGCTGCGTGGGCCGTGAAAGATCGTTGTCAGCGCCCGGCGCGGTCGTGGACTGGTATTGGGGGCCGTGTAATGCAACGTGCGGCAGTGGTGGAACGTCGCCCCGCCGGCAGCCAGGGGACACGCGACCGCGCCACTCAGGTCGACCGGTTCGTCGAGCACCAACGGCTCGGTTCCCGGCGGCTGACGGTAGCGCAGAACATCACGGCTGTGCGACCCCGGGAGAAACTGCATGCACCCGCTGTCTACCGTGACGTCGTCGAGCGGCATCCACACCGACGCGCTGTGGCAGCGTTTCGTCGGAAACTCCCAGTAGACCTCGTCCTGATGCCACGGCACGTCGCGCCCCGCCCCCGCGGGCTTGAAGATCAGCAGGAGGCCCCCGTAGACGATCTGCCCGGCATCGACGCCAAGCAGCGCGGAGACCAGTCGGCGGGCGTTGGCGAGGTATGTGGTCTCCAACAGCTGCGGCCAGCGGAACTCGGGGGCGAAGATCTGGTCGATGATGCCGTTGCCGCCGCTCTCCACCGTGCCTTCGTAACGCACCTTCACGGCACGCTCATCGGCGATGATTTCATCGTAGAGTCCGCGCAGCTGCTGCACTTCTTCGGGCGTGGTGATCGCCGCGATCGACAGGTAGCCGCGCGTGTTGAAGTGCGCCAGCTGTTGCCCACTCAGCGCTGAGACGAATTCGTGCGACATTGGGCGCACGATAATCGAGAGCAATGCCTCTGTCGATCCTCGGGCCCGGTCCGACACGTATCCGAGTTACTCGGCGAGAAACCGCTCGATCACGTCGCCGTCAATGCCGAGGTAGTCGGCAATGATCACACTGGCAATGAGCGCATAGAGGCTGCTGTCGCCGACCACCTCGCGGCCGATAGGATAGTCGCGACCGTCGCGATGCAGGAACATGTGCCCGTCGCGCGTGACGACGTCGTGCTTGCCGAAGCGATGCGTCAGCGGCGCCGTGGCCAGCTCGGCGAGCGCGGCGTCGTCGACGCACACCGCCAGCAGGCCGCGGTCGGCCATCGCGTCGATGAGATCCTTCATCTCGGCGCGCATGGTCGCCAACGCGGCGTGGTCTTCGGTGTAGCTCGCGGCCAGCGGCGTGATTACCGCCACGTCAGGACGCACGACACGCAGCAACGCCTGCAGGTCGTGGCGCCGGCGCACCCCGAGCTCGAGCACCAGCACATCGACGCGTTGCGGAAACAGCGCGTGCCAGACCCCGCGCGCCACGCCGGCGATCATCGACAGCGGCCGCCGCGCATCGAACTGGATTTGCAACACCGCGAACGCCAAGCCGACTTCGGTGTTGTAGGAGAGCGGATTGCTGCGCACGCGCAGCTGCGTGCCGAGCAGCTCGGTCAGCGTGCGCTTCAGCACCGTCTTGCCGCGGCTGCCGGCAATGGCCACGATGCGCGGCCGGCCGCGCGCCAGGCAGAGGCGCGCCAGGACATGCAGCCCGCGGACGCCCAGGGCGCGCAGCGGGCGCGCGCGCCGCGGCGGCGCCGCCGGCGCCGGGAGCGCGTAGGTCCGCGGCACGCGCCCGGAAAAATAGTCGCCGAGGCGCTCGAAGGCACGATCGATATCCGCCATCTCGCGCGCGTAGCAGAAGCGCAGGTGCGCCTCGCCCGTGGGCCCGAACGCGCTCCCCGGCACCACCGCCACGCGCGCCCGCTCGAGCATGTCATCCGCCAGCGCCCGTGAATCGCGCGCCAGCGGCACCGTGTCCTTGACGCGCGGGAAAGCGAAGTACGACGCATTCGGCTTCTGATAGTCGAAGACGTCGGGCAAGCTGTCGAGGTGCTCGATCATGCGCGCGCGGCGCTCGCGGAACGCCGTGCGGAACTGCTCGACGAAAGGCTCGCCGCTGGTCAGGGCCGCGATCGCCGCATACTGCGAGGCCACCGGGGCGCAGGTGACCAGGGCGTCGTGCACCTTGAGGATGTCCGCGGCACGCCGCCGCGCCGTGTGCAGGAACCCGACACGCCAGCCGGTCATGCCGTAGGCTTTCGAGAACGAACAAATGCGCACCACCCGGTCGCGATGCTCGGGATACGTTGCCGGGACGCCGGGCGGCTCGTTGGCGTAAATGAAGTCCTTATATACCTCGTCGGTAATGACCAGCAGATCGTGCCGCGCCGCCAGCGCCATCATGCGCTGCGTCTCGGCAACCGAGTAGATGGTGCCGGTCGGATTGTTCGGATTGCACAGCAGGATGGCGCGCGTGTGGCGGCCGATGGCACGGCCGATGGCATCCGGATCCAAGTCCCAGTTGGCATCCTCATTCAGCGGCACGAAACGCGGGGTCGCGCCGGCGAGACGGATCGCTGGAATGTATGAAGCATATGTCGGCGACGCGACCAGGACCTCGTCACCAGGTTCGACCGAGGCGAGCAGCGTGGCGCTGATGGCTTCGATGGCGCCGCACGTGACAATGATCTCGCTGTCCGGATCGTAACGCATGCCCTCGCGCAACAGCGCTTCGCTGATCAACTCGCGCAATTGCGGCAGTCCCGGGGTGAGCGAATACTTGGCGCAGGCGCCTTCGGCGATTTTCTCGATGACGAAGCGCTTGATCGGCTCCGGCGTGTCGAAGCTGGGGATGCCCTGCGCCAGCGACACGACGTCGGACAAACGATTCGCGCGCAGCTCGATTGCCTTGATCGGTGACAGCTCGATCTCGTCACCGCCGTTTGAAAAGACCCCGCCGAACGCGGCGAGACCCACCCCGCGTCGCTTCATTGCAGCCCGTCAAGGTGATCGGTGCGGTTCATGCGCTCACAATGCCATTCGCCGCGGTTCCTCACTAGGGTGTGGATCGATCCCAGATCGATCGGCCACGCGGCCCGTTCGGCGACCGGCAGGCACAGCAACTCGGTGACGACGGCGCCAATCACGCCTTTGTGGACGATCAGCAGCGCGCGCGCCGGTAACGCCGGCAACCAGGCGCGCAAGGTCGCCGCGACCCGTTCCCGAAATGCCAGCGCGTGGTCGCCCTCGGGATACGTGAACTCGTGTGGCGCCAGCCGCCATTGTCGAAACAGCTCGGGATCACGCGCCGCGATCTCCTCCCGCGTCAACCCTTCCCAACGCCCGAAGTTGATCTCATTGAAGCCGGCCACCGGCTGCACCGGTCGGCCTGGTGCAACGATACGGGCCGCGACCACCGTGCGCTGCAACTCGCTGGTATAGACCGCGTCGAACTCCTCGGCCGCCAGCGCAGCGCGCACCCGCTCCATTTGCCGCCGGCCACTCTCACTGAGCTCGACGTCGGTCGCGCCGTAGTAGCGAATGCTCGACTGGCCGACGGTCTCACCGTGTCGCACCAGCGTCAGCCGGCAGGCTCCAGTGTTTGATTCAGCACCTTTGAGCATCGGCGTCGGGTGTGGTTTTGCTTCTCCGTCTCCCGCGGGGAGGCGCGTGCGCGCCAGCATGCCAGAGGCTCGGAAATGAAGCGAGTCACCCGGAACGACCGGCGCTTCCCCTCCCGGCTACGTCAAGGCAGTGAGGGCTTGGGAGCCTGAGGGCGCTGGGGGATTTCCTCTCGGGCGAACACCGACTTCATTGCGATTCTTTTGGAGTTGGCATTGGCGCCCCGATGGGCTCGGCGGCGTCTTCGCGTCCGGGCAGAATGGCGATGGGATCCACCTCAACACGGCGAACGGTGTAGTCAACATCATCGCGAGCGGATTGAGCGGACTCCTAACGGGGAGCGGACCATAGAAGGGACGCCGATCGCAGGTTGCGGAGCGGCCGCAGGCCTCAGAAACCGATCCGCCGCATCACGGCGCGCGGCAGGTTGCGGATCACCAGCATGATCCACCGCCAGATACCCGGCGCGTACACTTCCGGACGGCCACGTTCGATTGCTTTGAGCGCGGTGCGTGCCGCCTCGTCTGCTTCCGCGGCGAACGGCGGTGGGGTGAGGCCCGCGGTCATCCCGGTCTTCACAAAGCCGGGCTTGACGGTGATCGTCCGCAGACCCTGCGCGCGAAACTTGTGGTCGAGGCCTTCGAGATAGTGCGAGAGCCCCGCCTTCGCTGCGCCGTACAGGATCACCGGCTTGCGCCCGCGTTCCCCGGCCACCGAGCTGAACACGCACAGCGTGCCGCCGCCCGCCGCCAGCAGCTGCTGGCGCGCCGCTTCGCAGAACAAGATGGTGTTCGTGAAATCCGCGGTGAGCAAGCGGCCGGTCAACGCCGCATCCGTTTCCAGCGCTTCCTGGGTGGCGAACAACCCGGCGGTTACGACAACGGTATCAAAGCCGCCCAGGCCGGCGGCGGCGGCGGCGAGCCCGGGCGCGAAAGTGCCGGGATCGAGGAGGTCGCAGGTGGCGATGCCGACCGTGCCGGCGGCGCCGAAGAGTTGCAGGTCGGCGGCGCTGCGTTGCAGATCGTCAAGATCACGGCCGAGCAAGAACAATTGGTCGCCGCGCTGCGCCAGCAGGCGGGCGAGGGCGCGGCCCATGCCCTTGGTCGCTCCGAGGAACACCACCTTCATGTCTGATCTCCAAACACACGCACCGATTGGGCGCTGCGCAACCTGCCGTGCGGGTCCCATTTGCGGCGCACGGCATTCCACGCGTCGACGCGCGGATCCATGGCGCGGAAATCCTCGCTGCGCGTAAACGCATCCTTGGCGAGATAGATTCGTCCGCCTTCCGCCACCACCAACTCGTTGAGCGCGTCGACGATGGATTGAATCCGCGGTCCGATCGGGATGTCCAGGGCGTACGAGATCCCTGGCCGCGGGAAGGACAGCATGCCCTTGCCTTCGGGACCACAGTCCTTGATCACGCACAGGAAGACGTCGGCGCGATGCGCTTGCAGCACCTGCAACAGGCGGTGGTGACCGGCGTGATTATCACCTGTCGGGAGCACGCACTGATACTGCGTAAAGCCACGCTTACCGTACGCCAAGTTCCAGTTGCGGATCACGTCGAGCGGATAAAAGAAGGTCTCCGGGTGGACGATCCCGACGTGCGGCCGCGCCCCGTGCTTGTGATAGTTGAGCCAGTTGAATGTTTGCCACATCCAGCGTTGCAAAAACCAGTTCGGGAAGATCGGCGGCAATGCCGGCGCGTGCCGAAATCGCGGGGCGCGCGCCGGCGCCTCGGCGGGCTCCGCCCAGCGTCCCTTCATGAGAAGGCCGCGTCCAAACCGTGCACCGCTGCCGACAAAATCGGCCCAGCACACGGTCATGGGCCACATCCGCCCGGCGACCTCCAACGCATTCAGGAGGCTGTCGAAGTCGGCGAAACGCTCGGTCTCTTGCCAGATCCACGGCGAGGGGATTCGGTGCATGCGAAATTCCACCTCGAGAATGTGCCCGGTGAGCCCCATGCCGCCGAGCGTGGCGCGGAACAAGTCGCGCTCGTGTTCGTCGGAGCACTCGAGCACGCGGCCGTCCGCAACCCGCATCTTCAGCGTGGTAACGTGCTCGCCGAAGCAGCCATCGCGGTGATGGCTCTTGCCGTGGACGTCGGCCGCCACCATGCCGCCCAACGTGACGTAGTGCGTGCCCGGGGTCACCGGCGTGAACCACCCGCGCGGCAAGAACAGGCGGTTCAACCGCCACAGGGGAAACCCCGCCTCGGCGCGCACAATGCCGCTGGCGGCATCAAAGCCCAATAACCGATCGGCGAGCGGCGAGGCGACTACCGTTTCAGCGGGGCCCGCCGGCAACGACGCGTCCCCATAGGAGCGGCCGAGCCCGCGCGTGAGGGCAACGCCGTTGCAGAGCTGCTCCAAATCCTCCCCACGGCGCTCGTGGCCACTGACGACCGGATGGCGGCCCCAGCCGCTCAATGTCGTGAGCGGGGCCGGCGATTGCGTGCCGACGCTCGCAGCCGAGTCTGTGATCTTCCTTGCGGCAGTTGTGTTCAACGCGCTCATCCTATCTCCGCCAGCCGGCACGCCCGTTCCATCGTGGGAATCCCCGGGCGCCCGCCAAGCCTCTCGCACTTCAACGCGGCTGCGGCCGCAGCGAAACGCAGAGTGTCCGATACCGGCCATCCTTGCAACACGCCGTAGATTGTCCCCGCATGGAAGATATCACCAGCACCCGTACTGTCGACCACCGCGACGCGATACGCCGGCACATAGTGAAACCTGCCGTGCACGTACGCAAGCGCCCCGCCCGGGCCGAGCGTGACGCCGACGAACCACGGCCCCAGCTTGGCCGCGGCGCGTAATGCGGCCCGCAGATCGGCGCAGCCGGTCAGTTGCGCGGGAAACTCGGCTCCGACAATCAGGACGTCGGTATGCCGCAGCAATGCCTCGATTCCCGCCGCGGGAGTGTCGGCGTCGAGAACCGTCAGCACGCCGGCACCCTGCGCCACACGCGCCGCGGCGGTCGCCGCCGGCAGGTCGACGGCATCCATCAGCAGCGCCCGTCCACTTTGCACCACGTTCTCCGGCACCTCGTGGGCGCGCAGCACGAGCGTATCCACACGCTGCCAGAGCACCGAGCGCTCGCCGGAGATCTCGTCGATGAGGATCACGGCGACCTGCTGTGCGGTGTTTGCACGCACCACCGTCGCCGCCAGGTCGACCCCTTCGATCGCCAGCGCCGAACGCGCCAGCACACCGCCGGCGTCATCACCGAAACTGCCGACATAGGCGGTGCGCAGCCCCCAGCGTTGCAGCGCCACCAACGCCGTCGGAACCTGGCCGCCGGGCTGCACGTCGTAGGTCGCCAGCGGCTGTTTCGAGTCGAGCCGCGGATGCCGCTTGACGACGCAGAGATGGTCGATGCTGTTGACGCCGAGACCGACGACATCAAAGGGCGCTGCGCGCGGCTTCTCTTCTGCTATGCCGTGCCGTCGCGAGCCTCGTCGGATATGGACCATGTTTGGCAATGGCGAACGGGCTATGGCAATCACGCTCGCAGGCGTTACCGACTTGCGCTCGGCGCCTTCGTGCGCAGGACACCCAGCGAAAAGCCGATGATCGCGGCAAGGGGTCCGAGGAAGAAGGCCCCGGTCATCGAGGCTTCGAGCGAGCGATCATGCTGGTTGGCGGAGGTAAGATAGATGAGGTAGCCGCCGCCGAAGGCGCCGACGAGATACGCGGGGACCGCCCACAGCAAGCCCACGATTGCCCGTCGCAACATCACGCCCGGACCCTTGCCCTGGACACACGGCACACGCAACCGGTGCGTCGACGCAGGTTCACCCCTCGCTGCCCGGTCATGAAGATCACCGTGTCGCGCCAGTACGGTGTAGCAGTTATCGAACCAGTAGAGCCCTTCGGGCTGCGACACCGGCGGCAGAAACGATGCCGATGCATCGGCTCTCCCCCGTTTGCCGCGAGGCCTATAGCGCGGGCGGTTTACCTGGAGGGAGAACAAAATTCGAGCGCATCCTCGCCGCAAGGAGGGGCCTTTCGGTGAACGCGTCACATGCTAGCGTCGAACTGGCACTCACCCCGGGGCTCGAAGCCCCGGGCTAACAAATGCCAGGCCGGCTGGAAGCCGGCTCCCCCCAACCCTGCGCCGGCACCTGCGCGCCGGCTCACTTGAAGAGGTGCAGAAACGCACCCAGCAAGCCGCCGAGCAGCAACAGCGCACTGGCGACCATGCTCACGCCGAAGCCGGTGCTGCGCTGCTTGGGATCGGCGACGTACCCGCTGGCGTAAAGCTGTCGGCCGACGATGAACACTAAACCGAGCACCGCCGCCAGACGGTTGCTCACGTAGTACGCGAACAGCCAGAGCGCTGGAACGAACACGATCAGTTGCTCCAGCGTGTTCTGATGCACACGAAAGTGCCGTTCAAACACCGGATGCCCGGTGATTGCCGGCGCTTCAACCCCATACTGCCCGCGCGCCTGCCCGACACGCATGCTCAAGACCATATATTGGATGAGTGCCAGCGCGGTCACGACTGCCGTCGAATCCATCAAGTCTCCTTTTTCTCTCAAGAGTGGTTCGTGTTTCTACACCGAAGACCGTTCGCGACGCCAGCGCGGGTGCAGCCAGATGAGCACCGCGGCCAAAACGAACAGGATCGGCACGTCGCCCACCATGTGCATCATCTCGTGCGGCTGCGCAAAGGCATCGTAAGTCATGACGCTCCCGTGCAATAGACTCGAGAGGATCGTGAAATCGATGAGCATCACATGGCGCTCGGGGTTGAGCGCCGTCGGGATGAGACAGATGCCGAGCGCAAAGTAGATGGCGATGATCATGCGCTCATACGCCGGATGCTGCGCCGGATGCGCCCAGCGGAACCCAGCGGGCCAGAGATCGAACATCAACGGCAGAAGGAGAATGAGGAATGCCGCCGTCGCCAGGAGAACTGCGGTGAGCAGCTTGCGCTTGCCGTCATGGCCTGCGGCCGGCGTCATTTATATGGACCGCTTCCGTTGGTCGCTAGGCACTGCCAAGCCCGACAGGCTGCTAGGGTTGACAACTGCCGCAGGCCCTAGCCGACCGCGCGCAATTGCCGCAGATCGTCGGACACCGGCATACGTTCGAAGACGCGCATGATCTCTTCCTTCGGAACCGCGAAGACGGCGCCGTTCGACGGGACGGCTTCGGTGCGCATCCATTCCGGCAAGTCGTTGTCCTCCGGGCCAAAGCCGGCGCGCTTGTTGAACTCCCACTCGTCGACCATGCACTGCCAGCCGAGGTCGGCGACTTCCTCGAAGCTCATGTTGGTACCGTACATAGCGTTGTAGAGCACGCGGATGTCTTCGATCGTGGGCTGCTGGAACTGGCAGAAACCGCTCGAATCGCACAATGCGTTGATCAGCTGGGCTTCCTGGGATGCCTTTGCCTGATCGGCCACCGGCATGACCACCAGGCCGGCGGTGTGATCCGCACCCATGGCGCTGGTGGCGTAGGTGATGCCGCTGGTGTTGAGCGTGCGCGGCTCCCAGGCCGGGACGCCTTGGCCACGGATCGCCGGGATGCGCGTCGCGTTGAAGCGCTTGCCCACAGCGACGACGCCGCGACCGATGGTCTCGGCCAGCTCATCGCCCTTGTCGACTTTGTCGAGCAAGGCGATGGCCGCGTCGGCATCGCCGAAGGCCAGGGCCCCGGAGTCCATCGCCATCGCGATAGCACCGCCGGTCTCGATGGTGTCGAGGCCGAGCTCGTCGCACAGCCGGTCCATCTGCGCCACTTTGTCGAGGTCGCCGATGGCGCAGTTCGAGCCGCACAGCGCGATGGTCTCGAACTCCAGCGCCGACGTGACGTATTTGCCGTCGGCGTCGTTGACGATGTTCGAGCACTGCACGATGCAGCCGGTCATGCAGTGGTGCATGCCGCCGCCACGGGTCGCGAAATTGGCCACGATCTTGGCGCCGTCGAGCGCGTCGGCATGCTCGAACTGCATCTCGCGGCGGTTGCGGGTCGGGAAGGTGCTCATCATGTTGGCCAGCGGCACCGTCGTCGAGGTGCCGAATTGGAACAGCTGCGCACCGGCCTTGTACTCCTTGCTGATCTTGGCGACGTACGGCTTGAACGCGGCGACATCCTTCGCGGCACGCGCCTGCGTGCCGTCGTCGTCGACGACGATGGCCTTCAACCCCTTGGCACCCATCGCCGCGCCGAGACCACCGCGGGCGGCGTGACGCGCCGGGTGCCGCTTGCCTTCGTCGGTGAAGGCGACGCTGGCGCCGGAGAGGCCGAGCTCACCAGCGGGGCCGCACAGAACGAACGCGGCACGCCCGGAGAATTGGTCGTAGAGCTTTTCGGACGCCGCATAGGTGCGCAGACCCTTGAGCTCCGGGCACTCGCGCATGGTCACACCATCCTTGTTGATCGCCACCAGGTAACGCTTTGCCGGGTCGTTGGCTTTGCCTTCAACGATGACGACACGGTAGCCGAGGCGCGCCAGCTTCTGCCCGGCCTGGCCGCCGGAGTTCGCTTCCTTGATCCCGCCGGTGAGCGGACTCTTCGCCCCGACGCTCATCCGTCCGGAGGTCGGCGCCATCGAACCCGACAGCACACCGGGTGCGAAGATCACCTTGTTGCCCGGCCCGAGCGGGTCACACCTCGGGTCGACTTCCTTCAAGAGAATCTTCGCCGACAGGCCGCGACCACCCAGGAAGGTCCATTCATCCGGAAATGGCTCCTCCTTGGTCGTCAGGTCGCTCATATTCACCCGCAAGATCTTGTCCATATGCAACCTCCGTGACGTTTCATCGTTAGCATGGCGCCGCCGCCTGTGGAAAGGCCTGCGGAGGTGCCGTGCCCCGCGTGCCCCGCGGCGCAGCCCTGTACTTCATGCGGGGAACGTTCGAGAATGCCGCGCTATGCCCCGGAAACCCGCCAAGCCAGGTCGCTCCCAGGAAAGCTATTGGGAGAAGCGATTGCCCTCGAAAGCCTTCAAGCAGGCGCTGACGCAGACGCTGACGCGCGAGCTGCAGCTCCTGTCGAAAGCGCGGGTGGCCGAGGTGCTCGACGCCGAGCTGATTCGCGGCGCTATTCGCGAGTGGGATACACGGCTGATCGACCGCGAACGCGTAGCCGATCTCGTCATCCAAACGAATCGGCGTCTCACGGCGCGCTTCACGCGGCGGCAAGAGTCCCTTCTCGATGTACTCGACCGCGAGCTGGTGGCCGACATCGAGACGCTGTTGGCCGGATTGAGCGAATCGTCGGCACAGACCGAGGCCTTCGTCGGCGACATCGTGCGCCAGGAGTTCGTCCGCCGCCTGTTCACCGACATCATCTTCACCTCGATTGTGTCCTTCAACCAGAAGATCAACCCCTTCTTCGGCGGGCTGACGATGCGCGTGCTCGAAGACCAGATCAAAGGGTTCATCCGCATGTTCATGCCGATGCTCATCGAGCAGGCCACGGCGTTTGCGGTGAGCAGAGATAATCAGCGCATCGCCTTCGACTTTGTGCGGCAGATCATCCGTCAGCTGCTCGATCAGCCCCTGCGCAGCTTTGTCGTCACCGACTCGCCCGCGCAACGGAAGAAGATCGAGTCCGTCATTCGCAAGGCGGTTACCAACGCCAGGCTCCAGGCCGCGATCCGCAAGGCGACACTGGCCGTGTGGGATGATGTCTACGGCTGGATACGTGAGCAACGGGTCGGCGACCTGATCCGGCTCGACGAGCAGGCTGATTGGTTGGCCGAACAGTGCGTGAAGATGATCCTGCCGGTGCTGGAGCGACCGGCGGTGCTGCAGCTCATCGCCACCGAGACGGCCGCAGCCGCCGGAAAGCTGCGGCCGTCATGATGCCTTGCGGCTCAGAGGTGCGTGGACGCGGAGGTCAACGGGAGGTTACCCTTCGTACTTGAACGACACTTTCACTCTGGCGCGATAGGCGCGTACTTTGCCGTCCTCGAGTTGCAGATCCAATGTCGAGATCTCGGCGATGCGCAGATCTCGAAGCGACTTGCTGGCCTTGGCGACGGCGGCCGAAGCCGCCTTCTCCCACGATTCGGTGCTGGTCCCCACGAGCTCGATGATCTTGTATACGCTTTCAGCCATACGACGATCCTTTCCGTGCGTGTGCCGACACGCACTGCATGAGCCGCATCTCCGCGCCCGCACCAACGAGCGCAGCCAGCATAGCACAGGCAGAAGGATTGGAGGATTTGAGAAGTTGAGGATTTGAGAATTGGGGAAGCCTTCCATCAATCCTCCAATCCTCCAATCCTCCGATCCTCAAATTCCCCGATCCTCAAATTCCCCGATCCTCAAACAGCAATCGCGCATACTCTTCTTGAAACTCCGGCGTGCCGCCGAAGGCGTGCTGCATCGACATGGCGCGCTTGTAGTAGAGATGCGCGTCGTGCTCCCAGCTGAAGCCGACACCGCCGAACACCTGGATCGCGTCGGCGGTGACACGGTAGAGCGCATCACTCGCGAAGGCCTTGGCGACGGTGGCGCCACGGTGAAATGCGGCGCGATCGTCGCCGTCGGCGAGGCGCAACGCCTCGTACACGCCGGAGCGCGCCAGCTCGACGTTGCGCAGCATGTCGGCGAGCAGGTGCTGCACCGCCTGGAACGAGCCGATCGGCCGGTCGAATTGCCGGCGCACCTTCGCGTACTCGGTGGCCAGCTCGAGCGCACGGTCCGCCGCCCCGACCGCGTCGGCGACGAGACCGACGACGACACGGTCGAGCACATCCGCAATCAACGCCCGGACGTCCCCGTCACCCAGCCGGCGGGCCGACGCCTCGCTGAGACACACCTCGGCTTGCTTACGGGTGGTATCGACAGTCACCAGGGGCGTAACCGCGGCATCCCGGGCGTCCACCACGAAGAGTCCGACGTCGTCACCAACCCTCGCAGTTACCAGCAGCCAGTCCGCCCCGGCACCGTCGGCGACGAGCTTGATGCCACTCACCCGCCAATCGCGGCCATGCTGCTCGGCGCGCGCATTGACGTGGCGCCAATCGTAGCCGGAATCGGGCTCAAAGAGCGCCGGTACGGCTACCCGTGTTCCCATTGCGATCTGCGGCAAGAGCGCTGCCTGATCCGCGGCGCTGCCGACGGCACGGATGGCGGCAACCGCCGCCAGGCTCGACGACAAGAACGGTCCGGGATGCACACCGCGCCCCAGCTCTTCGAGGACGATGCCCATTTCCTGATATCCGAGGCCGAGCCCGCCATGCGCCTCGGGCACGAGGATCTTCGTCAGCCCCAGGTCGACGAGCCCGGACCAGACGTCGTCGGTGGTGCCGCGCGGGTCGTCGAGCATGCGGCGCACGAACGGCATCGGCGCGCGCTCGTGCACGAAGCGACGCACGGTGTTGCGCAACGCGGCCCGCGCCTCATCGAGCGGCCGATCGCGCGGCAGCGCCGCTGCCGACGGCGTATCCGCCTCGCGCGGCAAGCCGAGGATGCGGTAGGCGATGATGTTCTTCTGCACCTGCGTCGTCCCGGCGCCGATGGTGGTCATGCGCGAGTAGACGCAATGGTACTGCCAATTGCCGTGCACCTCGTACTTCGAGCCGCGATACAGCTGCGCGCGCGGCCCCTCGATGCGCAGCGCCAGCTCGGCGAGGTCTTGCATCAGATACGACCACTGCAGCTTGCCGAGCGGCAGCGTCACGCCGGGATCCTGTCCGCGCTGCAAGGCATCGAGCGCATCCTCGGTGAGCCGCTGCATCAGCTCGACCTGGATGCCGAGCGCCGCGGCGCCCTGCCGAATCAGCGGCTCGGTCTGGCGCCCCATGTCCGCGGCGAGCTGCACGACGGTCTCGAGCCGGCGCGCCAGCTGCACCCCGAGCTTCATCGTGCCGAGCCGCTCGAAGGTGAGCGTCGACATCGCCACCTTCCAGCCGGCATGCAGCGGACCGACGAGATGGTGCTTGGGCACGACCACGTCGGAGAAGAAGATCTCATTGAAGCCGTCGTCGCCGGTGATCTCGCGCAACGGCCGCACCTCGACCCCGGGCTGACGCAGATCGATGATCAGCGCGCTGATGCCCTGGTGTTTCGCCGCGTGCGGATCGGTGCGTACCAACGCCAGGCAGAAGGCGGCCTCGTTGCCAAAGGTGTTCCAGGTTTTCTGGCCGTTGACCAGCCAATGGTCGCCGCGATCGTCGGCGCGCGCCTCCAACGCCGCGAGGTCCGAGCCCGCATTGGGCTCCGAGAACCCCTGGCACCAGATCTCCCCCGCCGTCACCATCGGGGGCAGATAGCGTTCCTGCTGCGCGGCAGTGCCGGCCGTGAGTAGCATGGGCCCGATGTTGTAGAGCCCGATCGCGTTGCGCGGCACCGGCGCGTCACGCGCGCCCATCTCTTGATTGAAGATGATCTCCTGCGTCAACGAGCAGGCACGCCCACCCCAACGCAGCGGCCACGCCGGCACCACCCAGCGACCCGCCACCAAACGCCGGTGCCATTCGTGCGCCTCACCAGCGTAGCGCAGATTGTCATCGAGCCAGCGCCGGAGCTCGTCGCGGAAGGCGAGGTCGGCCGCGGTCAGATCGAAGTCCATGCGGGAATTCGAGGATTGGAGAATTTGAGGATTGGAGGATTTGGAAAGGGGCGCCGTGTTTTCATCAATCCTCCCATTCTCTCCTCTTCAAATTCGCAAATCTCTTGAAGGTGTATCAGCCCAGCTTCACCGCCCTGCCGATTTCCCGACCCCCGCCATCAAACGCCGCGCGTACTGTTGCGACTCCATCGTCGACGCGCCCCCCAGCATGCGGGTGATCTCGCGCACGCGGTCGTCGGCCTGCAAGGCGCGGGCGCTCGTCGTCGTGCGGCCTTTGATGACGCGCTTCTCCACCGCGAAGTGATGCTCCGCTTGCGCGGCGATCTGTGGCAGATGCGTGATGCAGAGCACCTGGCGGCTCTGTCCGACGACGTGCAGGCGCTTGCCGACGGCTTCCGCGACGGCGCCACCAATGCCGGCGTCGACTTCGTCGAATATGAGCGTCGGCACGTCGCCGACGCCGGCGGTGAGGGTCTTGAGCGCCAGCATGATGCGTGAGAGCTCGCCGCCCGACGCGATGCGGGCCAGCGGCTTGGGGTGTTCGCCGGGATTCGCCGAGAGATAGAACTGCACGACGTCGCCACCGAGCGCCGTCAGGCTGGTGGTGCCGGTGCCGGCGGGATCTGCCGAGCCCGACTGCGGGCCGTCGGAAGCCGCCACGGTGAAGGTGACGCGGAAGAGCGCGCCACGCATGCCGAGGGTGGCGAGCTCCGCCGCCATCCGGCGCTCCAGCTCCGGTACGATCTTCTGCCGTGCGCGCGACAACTCGCGGGCAACCTCCCAGGCGCGCGCCGCCCGTTCGAGTGCCGTCTGGCGCGCGGCCGTGATGTCGATCCCCGTTCCTTCCAGGCCGGTCAGCTCCGTCTCCAGCTGCGCGAGCCGGTCAACCAGCGCGTCCGCCTCGCAGCCATACTTGCGCTTCAGGCGCGCCAGCAACGCCAGGCGCTCCTCGATCTGCTCGAGCCGGTCAGGCTCGTGCCGGATGCGTGCGGCGGCGCGCCGCAGCTCGAGCGCCACCTCTTCGACCTGGACCACCGCTTGGCTAAGCACCTCCGCATTGGCCCCGAAGCTGGGTTCGATGCGGCTGGCGTCGTGCAGCTGCGTGGCGATGCGGCTCAGCGCGGCGGCGATCGCTTGATCGCCGGCGTACAGCGCCTCTTCGCTCTGCTGGCACAGCAGGCTGAGTTTCTCCGCGTGACGCTGCAGCTCGCGCTCCTGTTGCAGCTGCCGTTCGTCGCCGTGCACGAGCTTGGCGTCGTGCAGCTCGCGCACCTGAAAGCGCAGCAGCTCCAGCCGCTGTCGCGCGGTTTCGCCGCCCGCCGTCAGCTCGGCAAGACGGTCAGCGGCTTCACGAAACGCGGCGTAGGCGGTCGCCATCTCGGCGCATGGCACCTCCAGCCCGCCAAACTCGTCGAGGAGCTCGAGATGGCTTTCCGGCTTGAGCAGCAACGCCTGCTCGTGCTGGCCGTACACATGAATGAGTCGGGCGCCCAGTTGACCGAGAACCGCGGCCGCGGAGAGGTTCCCATTCACCCAGACCCGACCTTTCCCCGCCCGGGTGATGACACGGCGGATCAACACCTCATCGGCGAGTGACACACCGCTGTCTTCAAGGATGCCGCGCTCCGTCGCATCGATGTCGAAGAGTCCTTCAATCGACGCTTCCTCACAATCCGTCCGGATGAGATCGGCGGTGGCGCGCTCGCCGCACAGCAAGCCGATGGCGCGCATGATGATGCTCTTGCCGGCGCCGGTCTCGCCGGTGATCACGTTCATCCCGGATTCGAACGACAGCTGCAGCGCGTCGATGATGGCGAAGTTGCTGATGCGGAGCTCGCGAAGCATGACAGGAGGGCTCGTCGCCTATGGCTCGTGGCACGTGGTGTGCCTGTGGCTGGCGACCACGAGCGACGAGCAACGTGCCACGCGCAAATTCATTACCGTTCCCCCCAGCGCAGCTTGCTGCGTAGAACGGCGAAGTAGCTGCGGGTTCCCGCGTGGACCAGCGGCACGATGTTGCGGCCCTTGCGAATCTCGACGACGTCGCCGCTGAGCAGCCGCAGGCCCTCCTGCCCGTCGACCGTCAGCACGACATCCTCGTCGGGCGAGCGCGCGGTGACCCGCACCACGGCGCTATCGGGGAGCACCATCGGCCGGTTGGTGAGGGTGTGCGGGCAAATGGGCGACAAGGTGATCACCCCGACGGCCGGATGTACGATGGGCCCGCCCGCCGACAACGAGTAGGCCGTCGTGCCCGTCGGAGTCGCGACGATCAGGCCATCGGCCTTGTAGACACACACCGGGTCGCCGTCGACACTGGTCTCGAGGTCGATGATCCGCGCCTGCGCGCCTTTGGTGATCACCGCTTCGTTCAGCACCTGGCGTTCGGCGAGCCCGGTGTCGCCGCGCCACAGGGTCACCGCCAGGGTCATGCGGCGGTCCACGTCGAAGTCGCCGGCGACGATGCGCTCCATGATCGGGAGCAGCTCTTCGGTCGTCACCGCCGTGAGGAACCCGAGGCCGCCGAGGTTGACGCCGAGAATCGGTACGGCGCGGTCTTCCATGAGCCGGGCGACGCTCAGCAACGTGCCGTCGCCGCCGAGCACGACGATCAGGTCCGCGCGCGCGATCATGTCGGCCTTGGTGGCGCTGACGCCGCCGATGTGCGCCACGCTCTCCGGCTCGACGAGAGCAGTGAGCCGGTGGGTCTCCAGCCACACCACCAATTGCCGGGCGAGATCAACCGCCCGCTCGCGCCCCCGCTTGACCACTACCCCGACGCTACGCACGGCGGGACGTTATCACAGGCCGGCCGGGGCCGGCTACTGGAGGCCGGCGGCCGGCGATTTTTCTATGGGCCGCTCCCCCCCTTCGACGGCGCTCCGGACAGGGTTGGGTCGCTGCGCGCTGCCGAGACCGACAGGGTCTGCGGCCGGTGTCCCCTCGATCGCCCACGCCCCGCTGCGTCGCTCCGCATTGCCAAGCCGGGCAGGTTCGAGCGGGCGCCTGGCGCCGACCCTCTACGCGTCTGAGCCGCGCGGCTCGCTCACCGCCGCGTGGATGGAGCGGCAGTGCCGCACGAGATTGTCGTGCGCGGCGACGAAGCGCTTGAGCGGCGTATCGATGTCGTAGAAATAGATGTTGGCGATGAACCCATAGATGCCGGCGTCGATGCTGGTGGGCTGCTCGCCGTGCACGTAGCCAGCGGCGGGAATCAGATTCGCCAGCACGCCCAGGTCCGCGAGCCCGCGGGCCAGCGCGGCATCGGGGTCGTAGCGGCCGATGCCTTGAAAGTGGTAGCGCTGGGAGTTGTATTCCCTTGCCTTCTGCAGGCCCTCGTCGGTCAGCTGGGGATGCTCCCGCAACAATGCCGCGCGAAATGCCGGCCAGTAGCGCGCGTCCTTCCAGCGCGAATACGACATGACCCAATAGAGGTCGTCGAGCAGGCGCGTGATCAGCAGATTGCGATCGCGCTGCACGGTGGTGAGCGCGGCATCGATGGTCAGTCGATGGGTGCGGGTCAGATGCGCGATGATGGTTTCGCTGTCGCCGACCGTCTGGCCGTCGTCAACGATGTAGGGCAGCTGGCCGCGGGGCGCTTGCGAGGCGTCGAAGATGTGCTCGTGCCGGAACGGAACGCCGGTGAGACGCAGGAAGGCGAACACCTTCAGTCCATAGCCGTTGTTGTCCGCGACGCCGAACAGAGTGGGGTACGAATACAATGTGAGCATTGAGGCTCCCGCAATTGTGCGCACTGTAGCATAGCTCGGAAGGTGGTGCGCGCCCCGCGCGGCTGCAGCAGCTTGCCGGATTTGGAAGTGTGCAGCGACCCAACCCTGTCCTGAGCGCCGTCGAAGGGGGGGAGCGGCCCATAGAAAGGACGCCGACCGCAGGTCACCGGTGCAGAGAGCAGTGTACCTCGCGGCCGTCGATCGAGTAGCGGCCGCCTTCCGGGCAATCGGGAATATGCAGGCCGTCGTGCTGTAGCGCGGCGAGCGTCGGCGGCTCGTCGGGGTGATTCACCGACCACATCATGATGTCACGCTCGATCTGCTGGCGCTGGGTGCGGCAGGCGATGTCACGACTGGCGTTGAGCGCCGCGATGCCGGCGGAGTGGTTGCCGCTCATCGAGCTCTGCATCTTGAAATAGCCCAGGTAGAGCACCCCGATGATGAGCAAGGTGAGCAGGACGGAGACGAAGCCGAGGCCACGCTGGTTGCGAATGAGCTCCATGAACGACGTCAGGGTAGGGCCAAGGAGCTGGCCAATCAAGCGGAGATTTCGGGCGTGGCATTACCCACCGACCCGGGAGACAAAATACGCCGGACCTTCATGCGCCAGGCGCTTCGCGGTAGCCGCGGCCTGCCGCGATTCCTCCGCCAGACCGTTGCGCGCCGCCACCACCGCCAGCACCCAATGCGTCCGCGGATCGTTCGGCCCCAGCTGTACGCCCGTGCGCGCGTCCTGCAACGCCTCAGCCGCGCGTTGCCAGCCGAGCTGCTGATCGGCGCGCGCCGCGTAGCTCAACGCCGTTGCGAGCGGCACCTCGAAGCGCCCGCGGAAGACCAGCATGCTTCCGCCGATGACGTCGACCGGCGGGGTCGCCAGCAGTGACGCGTACTCCTGACCTCCCCATGGCGGCAGCTCCCATGCACTGATGAAGATTGTTCCCTCTATGACCGCGGGAACGAGATCGACGAGGTGCTCCGTCGCCGAGTAATTGTACGCCGGCAGCCGGCGACAAGGGGTATACGGGCGCGTCAGATCAGCCATGCCGATGGCCGCGATCCAGCAGTCGTGAATGTCGTGCTCTGTGACATACGCATCGACCAGCTTGAGGTTCTGGCCCCAATCCGCATTGGAGTCGCTGAGCAGCCGATAGGTATTGCGGGTACCACCCCAGAGAGCATTGGCGAAGGCAAGGTAGCTCGGCGCCCCGCTGATGGTCGTGACCGCGTGATAGATCAATAGCGCGGCGAGGCCGTAGAGAATGGCGCGGCGACGCCGGCCCCACCAGCAGGCGCCGGCCGCCGCCACGACGATGAAGAACGGATAGACCGGCAACAGATGCCGCACGCCGATGTTGAGTCCCGCGGTCAGCGCGGTGCCGAAGTACGCCAGCGATGGCAGGAGCAAGAACAGCATCTCACGCGGATGCGTCCGATACAGCGCGGGCGTCAGCAACGCGAGCGCCAGCAGCACGAGCAACGCGATGCTGGTCTTGATCGTGAGCGCAATGGGGAAATAGAACCACCGTCCGGTCGGAAAGACTTTCCCGAGGAGATACATCGGGCGCTGTCCCACCGCCACGACGTCCGCGAGGCCGAAGGTATACGCCTCGGGAAGAACCCGTGACCGATGCAGCAAATCGAGGATCTCTCCGGCCAGCGTGTGCGCCACCTCGGGACGATTCTCGGCGAGCAGATCGGGAATCGAAAGGCTCTCATGCGTCGTACCGGGCAAGGCGTAGTACCTGAACCCATACGAACCCCAGAGCACGGCAAACGCCGCCGCAAGTACCGCCACGTACGCGAGCCCAACGCGTATCACGCTATCGCCCCGGTCCTGCGTTGCGGAAGAGCGCGAACCTGCTTCGGCACCATGGTCCGGCTTTGCGGAAGATCGCCGCCGCACCAGCCGGGCGTCGGCAAGCATGAGGATGAACAGTATCGGGAGCATCAAGATGCCCGAATGCTTCACTGCCAACATCAAGCCCACCGCGACACCGGCGGCGAGCAGACGGAAGACGCTCGGGCGCTGGCCGTAGCGGTACAGTGCATACACCGCCAAGACCATGGTCGCTGCGAGCGCCATGTCGGTGGTGACCAGGGAACCGTGCGCGAGCACCGTCGGCTCGAAGACCAGTATGGCAAGCGCCACGAGCGCTTCGGCGCGCCCGAACATTTTCCACGCGAGCAGGCAGACGAGCACCGCCAGCAGCAGGCTCATCGCCGCCGCCGCCATCCGACTCGGCACGAGGATCTGATCCATCCCGTTGCGCGCCACGAACTCGGCTCCGGCGTAGGCGACTTCGACCTTCGCGGGAGCGCGCGAGCCACACGGCCATGGCGGCTCAATCAGGTGGCGCGAACGTAACGGAGCGGTGGCGAGAAACTTCAGCAACGGCGGATGCTCGGGATTGATGGCGAAATCACCGCACTGCCAGTATCGATAGCCGGCGAGGATGTGGACCGGTTCGTCGGAAGTGGCACTGGTCCGCGTCATGTGCACCCACAGCTGGGCCATGAAAGCCATGAGTAAGACCGCCACGAGAGCCATCGAGGCAAGGCATCGAGCCCTAGGTCCAACCCGACCGCTCCTCGTTGAGTCGCTATCCGGTGCCGTCGCGGAAACTTGACTCACGCGCAACGTGCTCCCAATCGCACGCACCAAGGGCGCAGGGCGCAGGCCATCATTGCCGTGGCGGCGTTCTACCGGCGGCGTCGATCAGCGCACGCACGCGCTCCATGCGCTCGCGAACCGAGGGCAACTCGTCGAGTCGGTCGATCGTCACCGGCAGTCGGTAGCTCCAGTTGTCGGCGCTGATCGTCGCGGGCACGTTGATGCGCTCGGGCCAGCCGAAGAGGTCTTGGATCGGCAGGAGCGTCAGCGACGAGCCGGCTGCGTAGAGGATCTCCAGCAGCGGGAGGAGGGGCAGTGGCGAGTGTTGCGTGGTCACGGATGAGTCGAGATCCAGGAGACGATAGATCGCTTCGCGTTCGGGGGCGTCGAGCTCGTCCCACCATGCAACCAGGGTGTCGGTGTCATGCGTTCCGGTGGTCGCGACGGAGAGCGCCGGGTAGGTGCGCGGCTCGATGAAGCTGTGGTCCTGACGTTCCCAGCGGAAGACGCGATAGCCTGGGATGCCGAGCGTGGTGAGATCGTGACGCACCCAATCGGGGACGGTACCAAGATCTTCGGCGACGACCCCGGCCGGCGCCGCCTCAGCCACGATGGCGGTCATCAAGTCGTGACCTTGCGCCAATTGGGCAGGCTGGTCGCGCGGCACAAAGCCCGCCGTGCCGCCATCAGCGACCGGGATGGCGTAGGTACGGTAGAGACCGACGACGTGGTCGATGCGAAACAGATCGTACAGCTCACGCGCGTGGCGCACGCGCTGCCGCCACCATTCAAAGCCGCTGTGCCGCAGAGCGTCCCAGTCGTAAAGCGGCAAGCCCCACGCCTGGCCGGTGGGACTGAACGCGTCCGGCGGCGCCCCCGCCGAGCTGCTGAGATCGAAGAGCTCCCGATGCGCCCACACATCGGCGCTGTCGCGGCCGCAGACGAACGGCAGATCGCCCATGAGCAACACGCCACGCCGCTGCGCGTGCGCGCGCACGTGCGCCCATTGCTCGGCGGCGAGCCATTGCAGGTACTGCGCGAAACGCACGCGCGCGCCCAGCTGCAGCCGCGCCTCGGCGAGCGCAGCGGGCTGCCGCGCGCGCAAGCGCTCCGGCCAGCTCTCCCAGCTGCTGAAATGCCGCCGCTCTTTGATCGCACGAAACAGCGCGTAGTCCTCGAGCCACCACGCCTGACGCGCGCAGAAGGCGTCGAAGCGCGCCTGGCGCTGCGCGTCGGCATGCGCCACGAACTCGGCAAAGCCGAACTCCAACAGCCGCAGCGTAAAGCCGCAGGCGGCCGCGCGCTCCCGCTGCGGCGCCTGCTCCAAGCGTTCCCGCTTGCGGCGCACCGGCGCGGTGCGCAGCCAGCGCTGCGCCGCCGCGCTGTGCTCGATCTCGACGACCCGCGCCGCCGCAAGATAGCTCGGATCGATGGCAAACGCGCTGAGGGCGGAATAGGGGCTCGCTTCGCCGGGCGCGCCTTCGTTGATCGGCAGCAACTGCACGACACCTTGGTGCCAGCGCGCCAACCAGTCGATGAATGGGATGAGATCGAAAATGTCGCCGCCGCCGAGGTCAGCCGCGCCACGCAGCGAAAACAGGGGAACGGCAACGCCGGCCGCGCGGCGGGTGAAGCATGGGGAAGCGGGACTGTCGGTCGGAGCCATGCGCCACTAGTTCATTGCCTTCAATGCCCCATTGAAGCAATGACGCCGCGGATCAATTTGGCTCGACGACGACCTCCGGCTCCACGGTCACGGCCGCCTTCAGCGAATTGGAGATGTAGCAATTCTTCTCCGCCATGCGCACGATGCGGTCGACTTTGGCGCGCTCCACGTCAGGACCGACCGTGATGCGCGGCTTGACGACCACGCGCGTGATCTCGAGGCCTTGCCCCTCGACCTTCTCGAGCGTACCCGTCGCGCTGGAGGTGTAACTGCGGAATGGCAATTTTGAATTGCCGGCAATCACCTCGAAGGTGAGCATCACGCAGGCATCGACCGCCGCCACGCACAGGTGTTCGGGCGACCACACCGCATCGGTGCCGCCAAACTGCGGCGGCGCTCCCGCGGCGATGGGGGAACGTCCCGCGACCGTGATGGTCCCGCGCTTGCTCTCGGTGTGCTCGATCGCGGTGTCGAAGTGATGCGTGTGCTCTGCCATGAGGTGACACCTCCGAACATCACGCTAGGCGCCCGTTGCTGGTGGGTCAACTGCGGTAGCGGCTAATGCATCCTTGTTGCGGGCCTGCGGCGGCTTTGCACGACAATTCGGAACACACCGCGGTGGAAGCGCGCCGGCTCGGAGGCTGAAGCCTCCGGGCAGGGAGTGCGCGATCCTGCCGCTGCATACTCTCGCCGCGCCAGCTTGCATACACCAGTCGGACCCCACAGGATGTCATCATGCCCCTCCGCCTTCACGCCCGCAGCGCCCGGCTGGACCTGACGAGCGCCAGCTTGCCGCAGATCAGTCTGTGTGGGCTGGGCCCTGAAGTTACCTACCGCAGCGCGACCCAGGAGCAGATCTGGCGACCGGCGCTCCGCGAGGTCGACGGCGGCTTTGCAGCCGCGACGCTCGACGGCACCCTGACCGTGCGCTTGTGCGTGCGCGAGGATGGGGGCGCGCTCATCGTCGATGCCGGCGTGCGGAACACCGGCACGCAGCCGATTCACCTGCGCCGCATCGCCCCGCTGGCGCTCGATGCGTCCGGCGCATGTCGCGTCGGTCCGGGCGCCGATCGCTGGGGCATCTTCCGCCACGGCTATCAGTCGTGGACGGGCACCCGCAGCTTTCGCACCACGGAGATTGATCGCGATCCGCAGTCGCTCCTCCTGCGGATCGGCTTGATCGACATCTGCCGACCCGCACCGCAGCGCCGCGGGCACTTTCAGTCCGACCTGCTCACCGTGGTGAAGCACCTCGATTCCGGTGACACACTGGTCGCCGGATTTTTGAGTTGTCGCACCGCGTTCGGCAGCGTCGAGGTGCGCGTCGACGGCGCACGCTGCACGCGCTTTGCCGCGTTGCTCGAATACGACGATATCCGCCTCGAACCGGGCCAGGAGATCACCACCGAACCACTGTGGCTTGCCGTGGGCACGAACGACCACGAGTTGCTGGCCACGTATGCGACGGCGGTCGGTGCCGCGATGCGCGCGCGGATTCCGGCGCGCAATCCGCTCGGATGGTGCTCGTGGTACTATTACTTCACCAGTATCACCGAAGACATCATTGTAGAGAACCTGCGCGCGCTCACCCAGCTGCGCGCGCGCTTCCCATGCGACTACGTGCAGGTCGACGACGGCTACCAGGCGGAGATCGGCGACTGGCTCGCGGCCAACGAGAAGTTTCCACGCGGCATGCACTGGATGGCGGAGCAGATCCGCGCCGCCGGCTTCGACGCCGGCATCTGGACCGCACCGTTCATTGCACGTCGCGGCTCGCGCCTGCTGGCCGAGCACCCCGACTGGTTCGTCAAGAACCACCGTGGCCGCCCGCGCTTCGCGTTGTGGAATCCCGTATGGGGACGCTGGGGCAACTGCTACGCGCTCGACACCACCCATCCGGCGGCGCTCGACTGGTTGCGGAGCACCTTCCGCACACTGGCGGCTGAATGGGGCTACCGTGTGCTCAAGCTCGACTTCCTGTTCGCGGCGGCGTTGCCCGGGCAGCGATACGATCCAAGGGCCACCCGCGCCGTGGCGTTGCGACGCGGCCTGGAAGCCATTCGCGAAGGTGCGGGCGACGCAGCGTTCCTGCTCGGCTGCGGCTGCCCGTTGGGCCCGGCCATCGGCATTGTCGACGCCATGCGCATCGGTCCCGACGTCGCGCCGTATTGGAGCAATGCCTTCAGCCGTGGCCCGCAACGCGACCTGCACGGCCTGGCGACCAAACATGCGATCCGCAACACCCTGACGCGCGCCTTCATGCATCGCCGCTGGTGGCTCAACGATCCCGACTGCTTGATGGTGCGCGACACCAGGACCCAGCTCACCCCCGACGAAGTCCGCAGCCTGGCCACGGTGATCGCGGTTACCGACGGCATGATCGTGCTCAGCGACCGCGTCGAGCAGCTCTCCCCGGAGCGGCTCGACGTCCTCGACCGAACCTTGCAGCTCGCGGGTGGTCAACCGCAGGTCGTCGACCTCCTGCATGGGGACATGCCGGAATTGGTAGTGGCACGGACAGCCGAACACCGCATGGTCGCCGCGTTCAACTTCGGTGAACAGCCGCGGCGCTGTGAGATTGATTTGACCAGCCTGGGGATGGCGGCGGGCAGCGAGTCGCTGCGCGAGTGGTGGACCGAGGCGCTGATACCGGTCCGCGGCGGGCTTGCGCAGCTCGGCGAGGTACCGCCGCACGGCTGTCGCGTGCTCTTGCTGCCGAATGCATGAATGGCTGCGTGGCGAGTCCGACAGGCTGCAAAGACCTGCGGTCGCATCTCGGCTTTGCCCGCCAATTCAAGAAGCGCCCCTCGATACGCCGCCAACAGAAGGCTGCTACTTGGGGGGAACGGATTGTGTGTGGATCCCAAAGCAGATTGCCGTTCATCCCGAGTAGGCGCGATCTTTTCACGCGCCGTATCGAGGGACGTGTCGGATTGGCGAGCAAAGCCTCGCATCTCTTCTATGGCTCGCTCACGAGCTCGTACAAAACGTCGCGGTTCCCGTGACGATGGCGCCCGTGTAATCCAACCGCTGGACGCGGACGCTGAGGGGTTGGACACACGTGAGCGTTGGCGGCAGCCGGACGGTGATCTGCGTCGGCGTCACCGCCTGCACCGGCAGATCGAGCCATTGCCCTGGCACGGCCTCGTACTGCACGCAGTTGCCGGCCAACGGCGTGCAGGTGTTGTGTTGCTCGACGGTGGTCAGACAATCGCCGCCGGGTGGATAGGGATCGACGGCGTTGAAGCCGGTACCGATGATTCGCACCAGGTCGCCGGCTGTACCCTTGCCCGGCACGAGGCGCTCGATGGATATCGGAAGCGAATCGACAGCCGCCCGATACGGTTGGGGCAGGGTCCCGGCCGCTGCCCCATCAATGTCCAACGCGAGCGTCCCGTCGCAGGTCGCCGCCGGGTTGGTCGGGTCCGCATAGCAATGTTGCCATTGGTTGCCAGCCGCGGGGACGTTGGCCTGCGGCGTCACCGAGTTGTCGAAATTGTGGCCGCCCAGACTCGGATTGGTCGCGTTCTGCGTAAAGGCGTTGTTGCCGCGATCGAGAGCGTCTAGGCCGAAGTCCGCGTCGGATTGATTCCCGACGGTGGCGCCGTTGCGGCCGTTGTAGATAGCCGTGGTGCCGCGGACCCTGGCGAACGCAGCGCTGCTGGTGCTGTTGAAGATCGCGATGCCGTTCTGGCCGCCGCCGCCGCTGTTGACGGCTCCGCACGCGAAGTCGTTTGCAATCGTTGCCGTAGACAACTCCTGCACCGAGATCCCGCGGGCGCTGTTGTTGCGCAGCAGGTTGCCGTCCGTGCGCAACACTGACGGGGTATCCGGCGAGGTAGGAACCAGCACCGCGTTCGCACCGTTGGCGGACAACGCGTTGGCGTCGGCGAACACTTGCACGCTCGCGTTGTAGCCGTTGCGCTCGATCACATTGCGGTCGGCTTCAATGTTTCCGCTCAGCGTGGCTTGGATGCCGCCGCCGATGTTGTGGTGCACCCAGCTGTCTTGCACGCGCACGTAGGCCAGCGTCGTGGCCTTGACCCCTTTGTCCGGGCAGCCGCTGATCTCGGAGCTCTGCACAACGTTCGCCGTGCTCCAGTCCATTCCGGCGCCGCCGAAGCCGGCAACGCAATCGTGCCCGGACGACTTGAGGGTCAAATTGCCACCCCCGCCGTCGACCCGGCAGTGCTCCACGACGTTCTGCTGGGTGTGTCCACTGCCACCATCAAAGCGAATCATGTCCTCCGGAGTTGCGCCATCGCTCAGCGTTGGCCGTTGAATGGAGAGGCCGATCAGACGGCTGCCTTGATTGCTGAAGACGAAGGTGGCGCCGCTGGCGGGAAGTGTGACCACGCGATTGTACGGATCGCCGCCGAAGCTCGGATTGCCATCGGCATCGGTGCCGTCAACGGTCATCTGATATCCGGCGAGCGGCAGATTCCTGGATTGGGTGAGCTGAACGGCAACTGGTATCCCGGCCGGAAAGGTCGTCGGATCAAATTCGACGAGCAGCGGGGCTGCGGCCGTGGCGCCTGCGGACATTGCCTGGCGCAGCGTACAGGTGTGTGTGCCGGGAGCGCTGGGACAGACGGGCGTCGGATTCGCGGCGACATCGTCCGTCCGATCGACGCTGAGCACCGTCCGGAAAGCGGTCCATAACACTACGTTCGGCACACCGTTGGCGTCGGCGGCGATGACGAGACTCTTGGTATACTGATTCTGTGCTCCCACACTGATCTGATGCTTCCAGATTCCGGGCGTCAGTCCGGTGACCGTCACGCAGTCGGTCTGACCGGCAGCGCAGCTGCCGCTCGAGCGATAGCTCGCGGTCCCAGCCGCACAGGGTCCGGACACGAGCCCGCCGGCTACGGTGACGGAGGTTGCGCCCCCGGTCTGGTTGTCAACATGGATGGTCACCGTGGCGCCACCGGCCGGGCAGCCGGCAACCGCCGTGGGAGTCGGCAACGCGGTCGGCGTGAGCGAGGCAGTCGGCGTGAGCGAGGCGGTGGGCGTTGGCGAGCACGTGGCTGAAGGGGTCGATGTCGCGGAAGGGCTCGCGGTTGGGGTCCCCGTCGGGCTCGCGGACGCTGAAGGCGTCGTGCTGGGGGTGACGCTCGGCGCGCGCGTTTGTGTAGCGGTCGGCGTCACGCTCGGAGAGGTTGTAGGTGATGGCGTGCGCGTCGGTGTCGCGGTGCGCGTCGGGGTGCGCGTCCGCGTCGGCGTTGCCGTCTTTGTGTTCTTGGCCGGCGGCCGAGCCACTGCCGCCGCTAGAGGGTGGGGAAGCAACAACGCAAGGACGGCCAGCACAACGGGGGCGACTCTGGTGAACCGCAAAATCATCGCGCGATACATGCAGGTCGCTCTCTTTGGCGATACCTCACAACTGGCCGAGGGCAGCACTCACCGCCTCCCTATCACTCAAGCGGCGCGTTTTACGAGCACACTCCACCGCAACCGACACGAAAAGCCGCTTACGGGTATTGCAGGACGAATCGCGGATCGGAGACGCTCTTGTCTTGCTACCCCAACGGGGCAAAGGCGCCGCGGACAGTGGCGGCGAGCTCTTCTTTGCGCGCCCGGTGGGCGCGATCGGAGAGGGGATCGGCGGCGATGACGTCACGGCCGAAGTCGTCGGCAATCGCCGGGTAGAGCAGCACCATGCCGAGCAGATTGATCAGCGCCTGGCGCACGCGCACGCGCCGAATGGCCCCGGCACGACGGGCGCGATCAAGCCAGCCGCCGAGGACCAGAAAGATCCGCCAGAACGGATGCTGGAGATCCTCGTCCTGCGGTTGACCCGGGCGATCGAAGGCGTCGCGGCCGATCATGCAGCGCAGCAGGAAGAGCGCGGCATGGCGCGCGGTGACGAAGTGATCGGCCAGCGCGTGGCTCACCTCGATCAGCTGTCCGATCTCCGGCGCGCTGTCGGTGTCAAGGCGCTCGACCATCTGAGCCAGTGGTTCCAATACCCGGAACAACGCCTGGTCCCCCACGTCAGCCTTACTTCGGAAGTGGTGGAACAAGGTGCTTTTGTGCAGGCCCACCTCGTCGGCGAGCATTTGCAAGCTCATGCCCGCCAACCCGTGCGAGGCAATCAGCGCGATGGCCGTGTCGATGATGCGATCGCGCGATTCCTCCGGCACGCTGCGCGCGGCGGTGGCCAACACGGTCCCCACGCTCTTCACGCCACTGCAGCCGTGGCCGTCGCGGGAGCAAACGGTCCCAGCTGTCGGCGCCGCAGCTCTGCGGTCATGACTTCCTGAAAGCGCCGATTCCGAAAGGTCACCAGGCGCAACATGCCATGATAGCCGCGCGGCAACCGCGGGCTGTCGTCGAACAGGCGCAGCGCCTGATACGGACGCGCGGCGTGCGCGTGGTGGTCGGCGTGACGGGTCAGGCCGACCAAGGAGTAGTAGGTAAAACGCGCATCCGAATCCCACGAATCGATGGGCTGCACCTTGCGCCCGCTGCGCGTCAGTCCCCAATGTTCGAAGTAGTTCACCCCTTCCAGGGCACCGATGGCCATCACTGCCTGCAGGACGAACACCGCGAAGGAGGCCGAGCCCGCCAGCAGCAGTATGGCGCAAGCGACCGCCCATTCGGCGCACAATCCCTGCACGACGCGGCTGCGCCACAGACGGGGATCGGTCCATGCCATGTCCTCGTCGCCGAGGCGCTTGGTCTCGATACGCCAGGCGCTACGAAACTGACCGGGGATGGTGCGCCGCAGAAATGCCCAGTAGGTTTCTCCGAAGCGCGCGGTGGCCGGATCCTCCGGCGTGCCCACCCGGACGTGGTGACCGCGTACGTGCTCGGTGGAAAAGTGCTCGTACAGCACGGTGCCCATGAGAATCCGGCCCATCAGCTGCAAATGCCTTTGCCGGCGGTGAATCAGCTCGTGCGCAACGACGATTCCCGAAACGCCCGACGCGCCCCCGACGAACTGCACGGCCATGAAGGTGTCGACCGACCAGAAGCTCTGCACGGTGAACAGGTGCACCAGCAGAGCGACGTTGATGAGCTGCAACAGGAAATGCGCGTAGAGCAGGGCATCGAAGGGCCAGCTAGGGAGATCAGTGCGCGGCTGCCGCAGCTCGCGGCCGGAATAGTCGTCGGAAAAGTCGAGCAGGGTTCCCGGAATCATCCACAGCAGCGCCGTCCACCAGCGGTGCGGGCCGGTCACCAGAAAGGCGAAGGTCATCGCCGGGTAGACGAAGGTCAGCAGGTGCCGACTCCACGCCGCGACCACTTCCGTCGCCGAGATGCCGCGCTCGTCATCCATCGCGCCCGCGTTCACCATGCCTGTGCCTCCTGCATCGGATACCAACCGAATGGTTTGTCCGTACCAACCGAACGGTTGGCAGTCAAGGGAAGACGACAGACAACAGGCAACGGACGACAGACAAGACAACAGATCGCTGCGCTTTCAGACAACAGACCAGGATTGCTCGACGGTCATGCCTCTGCTGTCTGCTGCGAGGATGGCGGTGCGGGGCTGGGCTTGGAGGGGCTTTGCCGCTTGGAGGCTTGAGGGCCTGGGATATGCCTGGCCGATTGCAATTGCGTCGGCGCGCCGGCTTGATGGCTGCCGAGATGCCGAGAAGCAAGGGCCGCCGCGTTGTGATGCGCGTCGGGTTGGCCGCGCTGGTCGCCGGTGTAGTTGTCCCGGTGCTGTGCATCGTCGTGCTGCGCTTCCTGCCGCCGCCGCTGACGCCGTTCATGGTGATCCGCCGGCTCACCACGGGCACGAGTTGGGATTACCGTTGGATGCCGATTGCAGCGATGTCGCCGCATATTGTCCGTGCGGTCCTCGCGGCCGAGGACACACGGTTCGCTCAGCATCACGGTTTCGATTGGACCGAAATGGAGTCGGCGCTCGCCGAGCAGCGGCACGGCCGACGGCTGCGCGGTGCTTCGACGATCAGCATGCAATGCGCGCGCACGCTGTTTCTGTGGCCGGGCCGCGGCGTAGTGCGCAAAGGGATCGAAGCCTATCTGACGGTGCTGCTCGAGGCCCTGTGGCCGAAGTCGCGGATCCTCGAAGTGTACCTCAACACCGTCGAGTGGGGTGAGGGCATCTACGGTTGCGACGCCGCCGCGCGCCGCGATCTCGGCGTTTCCTGTGCGGCGCTGGATACCGAAGCGGCGGCGCGGCTCGCGGCGATCTTGCCCAACCCCCGCCATTGGTCGGCACGCCAGCCCGGACCATACGTGCGCAACCGCGTGGCGACGATTCTAGAACGCATGCCACAGGTCATGGTACCCACGGTGCGGCAGTCACTCGATCAAAAGAGATGACAGGTTCGAAACATTTTCCGGAGGACGTCTAGCCGTCTGTCGGACTTGGCAGTGCCTAGCGACCAATCCTGTCCTGAGGCTCCCCGAAGGGGGGAGCGGTCCATAGAAAATTCGCCGACCGCAGGTCCTAGAGCAACAGAAAGGGCGCGCTCGCCTCACGTCGTCCTCACTCCAGCGACCCAGTCTGATCCATGCGCCGTGTGTAACTGACGAAAATATCATCGAGACTCGGATACACCGAGCGGATCGTCAACACCTCGATGTTGGCGGCCAGCAGGCGCTTGCGCAGCACATCCATCACCATGGCGCGGCGTGCCGAGGCGGCGAAGGAGGCAAACGCGTCGGCGCTCGGCGGCTCGGGCGGCAGATCCTTTACGCGGATGTGCAGCGCCTGGCCGAAGACACTGACGTCGTCGACGAACGGCGCGTCGCGCAATACGGCCAACGCCGGCATCAGCGGCTGGCAGAGAATCTCCAGGCGGCGGTTGGTCTGGGCGATTTCGTCGCGCTTCATCGAGTTCGGATCGCCGCTGACCAGCAGCTGGCCGTAGTAGATGTACGCCGCCTTGGTGCAGCGCTCGGCTTCGTCCATGTAATGTGTGGTGACAAAGAGCGTTGTGCCCTCCTGCGCCAGGCGGAAGAGCAGGTCCCACAGCAGGCGGCGCGCCACCGGGTCGACACCAGCGGTCGGCTCGTCGAGAAACAAAATCTTCGGACGGTGAATCAAGGCACACGCCAGAGCGAGTCGCTGCTTGAGCCCACCGGAGAGACGGCCCGCTTGTTGGCGTTCGCGACCGTCGAGCCCGCAGAGCTTCAGCAGCTCTTTTTTCCGCCCCTCGGCCGCGTGGGCCGGCACGCCGTAGACGTCGCTGAAGAAGTCGAGGTTCTCACGCACCGTGAGATCGGGATAGAGACTGAAGCGCTGCGACACGTAGCCGATGCTGCGTTTGATCAGCTCGGGCTCGCGGGCGATGTCATACCCACCAACCGTGGCGCGCCCCGACGTCGGCGCGAGCAAGCCACAGAGCATGCGGATGAGCGTCGTCTTCCCCGAGCCGTTTGGACCGAGCATGCCGAAGATTTCGCTCTGCCCGATTGAGAGCGTCAGGCGCTTCACCGCTTCGCGGTCACCGAAGCGCTTGGTGAGATTGTCAATGATGATCGCGTCGGGCACGAGCAGCTACCTAGTACCTCGATTGGTCGGACCGCAAGCGGCGAGGCCCGCGAGGATGCGGCAATAGTGCTCATCAATGCCACTGAGGCAATAAGCACCGCTTCTCCCCCAGTAAGGCGATTTTTGACCGCGCTGCGCTTGCGCTGCGAACACATAGGGCTAGGATCGCTGGCCGACGCGAGAGCAGATGCCCCAGATTTTTCGGCCGAGCACCAACACGTTCTCGAAGCTGAGCATCTTCGGATCGCTCTTCATCCTGGCAGCCATGGCGTGGGGGTTGGCTCTGATCAATCGTTCTTCCTATGTGACCCGCGAGGGCGTTGCCCGCGAGCAACCGGTGCCCTTCAGTCACCGCCATCACGCCGGCGAGCTGGGCATCGACTGCCGCTACTGCCACACCGCCGTCGAACGCGGCCCGATCGCGGGCATGCCGCCGACCAAGACCTGCATGAACTGCCACTCGCAGATCTGGGTCGACAGTCCCGTGCTCGAACCGGTACGCGCCAGCTTCCGCACCGACAAATCGATCGAGTGGATCAAGGTACACGACCTGCCCGACTTCGTGTACTTCAATCACAGCATCCACGTGCGCCAGGGCATCGGTTGCGTTTCCTGCCACGGACGGGTCGATCGCATGAACCTCATGTGGCAGGCATCGTCGCTGCAGATGGAATGGTGCCTCAATTGCCACCGCCATCCGGAACAGTACGTTCGCCCGCGCGACCAGGTCTTCAACATGGAGTGGCAGCCGCCCACCGATCAGCTCGCGCTCGGACAGCAGCTCGTCAAAGATTACAACATCCAGGTCCAGCAGCTCACCAACTGCTCAATCTGCCACCGCTGAGCATGCGCATGACGACACCCTCGCATTCTGCCATTGATCTCGAGGCGATTCGCGCCAAGCTCGCGCAGGCGACCGGCCGGCGGTACTGGCGCAGCCTCGAGGAGCTCGCCGACTCCGAGGGCTTCCACGCCTTCTTGGATGCGGAGTTCCCGCGCGAAGCGTCGGTGCTCGATGCCGTCGGGCGGCGTCAGTTCCTGAAGCTGATGGGCGCGTCGATGGCGCTCGCCGGGCTCAGCGGCTGCACGCGGCAGCCGACCGAGAAGGTCGTCCCGTACGTGAAGGCGCCGGAGGAGCTCGTGCCCGGTGTGCCGCTGTTCTTCGCCAGCGCCACGTCGTTGAGCGGCATCGCCGACAGCGTGCTGGTCGAAAGCCACATGGGCCGCCCGACGAAGGTCGAAGGCAATCCCGAGCACCCGGCCAGCCTTGGTGCCACCGACGTGTTTGCGCAGGCTTCCGTCCTCGGGCTCTACGATCCCGACCGCTCGCAGGTGATTCGCAACATCGGCGAGATCCGTCCGTGGAGCGCCTTCGTCGACACGGTGCGGGTCGCGCTGGAAGCGCAACGCGAGCGCCATGGCGCCGGTCTGCGCCTGCTCACCGAGACGATCACCTCGCCGACATTGACCGATCAGATTCAAGGGTTGTTGAAGGACTACCCGCAGGCGAAGTGGCATCAGTACGAACCCGTCACGCGCGACAACTCGCGCGCCGGCGCGCTCATGTCGTTCGAGGCGCCGGTCGACCTGCAATATCATTTCGACAAGGCCGACGTGGTCCTGTCACTCGACGCCGACTTCCTCGCCTGCGGACCCGGCAGTGTGCGCTACGTACGCGACTTCATCCGTCGCCGCAAGCTGCGCGACGCGCACGACACGATGAACCGTCTGTACGTCGCGGAAACCACGCCCACCGTCACCGGCGCGAAAGCGGACCATCGTCTGCCCGTGCGCGCCAGCGACATGGAAGACTTCGCACGCGCCGTCGCGGCAGGGATGGGCCTGACGGTCGAGGCGCCGCCGCTTACCGGGGCGCGCGCGGCCTGGGTGAAGGCAGTCGTCGAAGATCTCCGCGGCCACCGCGGCCGCAGCCTGGTCATCCCCGGGGAGCAGCAACCGGCGATCGTCCATGCACTGGCGCACGCGATGAACGACACCCTCGGCAACGTCGGTCAAACGGTCGTCTACACCGACCCGGTCGAGGCGCATCCCGTGGATCAGCTGCAGTCGTTGCGCGAGCTGGTGGCGGACATGGACGCCGGCAGCGTCGAGATGCTGGTCATCGTCGGCGGCAACCCGGTCTACACCGCGCCCGCGGATCTGCACTTCGCCGACAGCCTGCAGAAGGTTGGCCTGCGTGTCCACCTGAGCTTGTACGACGACGAGACCTCGCTGCTGTGCCACTGGCAGATTCCCGAATCGCATTACCTCGAATCGTGGAGCGATACGCGTGCCTACGACGGCACCGTGAGCATCGTGCAGCCGTTGATCGCGCCGCTCTACAACAGCAAGACGACGCACGAATTGCTCGCCGCGCTTTCGGATCGTCCGGAGCGCTCGAGCCACGACCTCGTCCATGACTACTGGAAGCGACGCTTCGAGTCGGGCGACGGAAACCGAACGGCTGGCGCGACGCTCGAAGGGTTCTGGCACAAGGCCGTGCACGACGGTGTCGTTCCCAACACCGCTCTGCCCGCGAAGCCGGTCGCGCTGAAGCCGCCGGCCGGGTTCCCCGCGACGTCGTCAAACCAAAAGAAAGAGACCAACGACCTGGAACTGGTCTTCCGTCCGGACCCCACGGTCTACGACGGCCGCTTTGCCAACAACGGCTGGCTGCAAGAGCTGCCCAAGCCGATTTCCAAGCTGACCTGGGACAACGCAGCGCTGCTCAGCCCGGCGACGGCGCAGCGCCTCGGTGTGAGCAATGAAGACGTCGTCGAGCTGCGCGCCGGCGACCGCCGCGTACGCGCACCGATCTGGATCGCGCCAGGGCACGCGCACGACTCGATCACCGTGCATCTCGGCTACGGCCGCACCCGCGGCGGCCAAGCGGCCAACGGCGCTGGATTCAACGCCTACACGCTGCGCACGGTGGCGGCGCCGTGGCTGGCCACCAAGGTCGAGGTTCACAAGACCGGCGAGCGCTACGCGCTGGCAGCGACGGGGCATCATTTCAGCATGGAAGGACGCGAGCTGGTGCGCAGCGCAACGCTGGAGGAATACCGCGCGCATCCCGACTTCGCGCACCCGCCGGAGCTCGAGGTGCCGCGCGACATGACGATGTATGCGGAGCATCCGTATCCCAACTACGCCTGGGGTCTCGCCGTCGATCTGGGTTCCTGCGTCGGCTGCAACGCCTGCGTCGTCGCCTGCCAGTCGGAAAACAACAGCCCGGTGGTCGGTAAGGACCAGGTTTCGCGCGGGCGCTCGATGCAGTGGCTGCGGATCGATCGCTATTACGAAGGCGATCTCGACAACCCGGAGACGCATCATCAGCCGGTGATGTGCATGCATTGCGAGAATGCGCCATGCGAGCTGGTGTGCCCGGTCAACGCCACCGTCCACAGCAGCGAGGGCCTCAACGAGATGGTCTACAACCGCTGCGTCGGGACCAAGTACTGCTCCAACAACTGTCCCTACAAGGTGCGGCGCTTCAACTTCTACCTGTACTCGAATCAGACGGTCGAGACGCTAAAGATGGCCGCCAATCCCGACGTGACCGTGCGCAGCCGCGGCGTCATGGAAAAGTGCACCTACTGCGTGCAGCGCATCAATCACGCGCGTATCGAAGCGAAGAAGGAAGACCGCCCCATTCGCGACGGCGAGATCGTCACGGCGTGCCAACAAGCCTGTCCGGCGGACGCGATCGTCTTCGGCAACATCAACGACAAGGACAGTCGGGTTGCCGCGCTCAAGGCCGATCCGCGCAACTACGCATTGCTGGGCGAGGTCAACACGCGGCCGCGCACGACGTACCTGGCTGGCGTGCGCAACCCCAACCCGGTGTTACGAGGGCCTGCGGCCGGCGACGGTTCGGCGGAACCGCTCCCCGTTGGGTCGCTGCATGCTTCCAAGGCCGACAAGCAGTCGGAGGGCGAGGCATGAGCGCCCCGCTGCCCGAGCATCCGGCGGGGCCGATCATCGGCCCGGGCCATACCTTCAGCACGGTCACCGACAAGATCAGCGCCGTCGTCCTGACGCGCAAGACGCCGATCGGTTGGTTTATCGGCTTCGCCCTCTCGTTCTCGTTGCTGATGCTGTTCCTCGTGGCGGTGACCCACCTGGTGTTTACGGGCATCGGCATCTGGGGAATCAACGAGCCGGTGGCCTGGGGCTTCGACATCGTCAACTTCGTCTGGTGGATCGGCATCGGGCACGCCGGCACATTGATCTCCGCCATCCTGCTGCTCTTCCGCCAGGAGTGGCGCACCTCGATCAACCGCTTCGCCGAAGCCATGACCTTGTTCGCCGTCGCCTGCGCGGCGATGTTCCCGGTGCTGCATCTCGGGCGCCCGTGGCTCGCCTACTGGCTGTTTCCGTACCCCAACACCATGGGCATCTGGCCGCAGTTTCGCAGCCCGTTGATGTGGGACGTCTTTGCGGTCTCCACATATGCGACGGTATCGTTGATGTTCTGGTTCGTCGGCTTGATCCCGGATCTGGCGACGCTGCGCGACCGCTCGCCCAGCCGCGTCGGGCGCGGCATCTACGGCATCCTGGCCATGGGCTGGCGCGGCTCGGCGGCGCACTGGCACCGCTATGAGACGGCGTATCTCCTGCTCGCCGGGCTGTCGACGCCGCTGGTGGTCTCGGTGCACACCATCGTCAGCTTCGACTTTGCCGTCGGCGTCATTCCGGGCTGGCACGCGACGGTCTTCCCGCCCTACTTCGTCGCCGGCGCCATCTACGCGGGGTTCGCGATGGTGATGACCTTGGCGATTCCGCTGCGCAAGATCTACGGGCTCGAAGACTTCATCACCATGCGCCACCTCAACTATATGGCGCGCATCACCCTCGCCACCGGCCTCATCGTGGCTTACGGCTACATGATGGAAGCCTTCATGGCCTGGTACAGCGGCAGCCCGTACGAAGAGTACATGATCCTCAACCGCTTCTCGGGGCCGTACAACTCGATGTACTGGACGCTCATCGTCTGCAACGTGGTGGTACCGCAACTGCTGTGGTTCGAGCGCGTGCGGTCCAGCGTCGTCGCGTTGTTCGCCGTCTCCATGGTGGTGAACGTCGGCATGTGGCTGGAGCGCTACATCATCATCGTCGTCAGCCTGTCGCGCGACTTCCTGCCGTCGTCGTGGGGCCTGTACAGCGGGACGGTGTGGGATTGGTCGACGTTCATCGGCACCATCGGCTTGTTCCTGACCTTGCTGTTCCTATTCATCCGCTTCCTGCCGATGATTTCGATCTTCGAGATGCGCACGCTGCTGCCCGAAGCCGAGGTCAAGGAGGAGCTGGCATGACGCGCCGGCCCGCGATCTACGGCCTGCTCGCCGAGTTCAACGATCCAAACGAGCTGGTGAGCGCGGTGCGCGGCGCGCATGCTGCCGGCTACCGCCGGCTCGACGCGTATACGCCGTTCCCGATCGAGGAGCTGTCGGAGGCGTTGGACATGCACCGCAACCGCCTCCCGTTGATCGTGTTGATCGGCGGGATCCTCGGTGCGTGCGCCGGGCTCGGCTTACAGTATTGGACCTCGGTCATCGACTATCCGATCAACGTCGCCGGGCGGCCGCTCTTCAGCTTGCCGTCATTCATTCCCATTACCTTCGAGTGCACGGTGCTGGTCGCGGCGCTGTCCGCTGTATTCGGCATGCTGGCACTCAATGGGTTGCCGATGCCCTATCATCCGGTGTTCAACGTGCCGCGCTTCGCGCTGGCGACCCGTGACCGGTTCTTCCTGTGCATCGAAGCAACCGACCCGCAGTTCGATCGCGACGCGACCCGGCGCTTTCTCGAGCGTTTCGTGCCGCGCTCCGTGTCGGAGGTGGAGCACTAAATGATGCGGGCTTGGGGGCTTCATCCGATGCGTTTCGGGTTTTGGGTTTCGGGTTTCGAGTTGACCAGAAACCCGAAACCGCAAACCCGAAACCGACTTGCCGGAGTGGTGGCTGCCATGGTGGTGCTGTGCGTCGCCGGCTGCCGGCAGGACATGCACGATCAGCCGAAGTACAAACCCTATCGTCCCAGCGCGTTTTTCGCGGATGGGCGTGACGTGCGACCGTTGGTGGCAGACACCGTCGCGCGCGGCCATCTCGACGACAATACGCTGCTCTATACCGGCAAGGTCGGTGAGAAATTCGCCGCTGTATTTCCATTCCCGGTCACCACCGACGTGCTGCACCGCGGCCAGGAGCGCTACAACATCTATTGCTCGCCGTGCCACGACCGCACCGGGAGCGGCGGCGGGATGATCGTGCTGCGCGGCTACCGGCGGCCGCCGGCATTTCACATCGATCGCTTGCGGCAGCAACCGGTGGGGTATTTCTTCGACGTCATCACCCGCGGCTTCGGCGTCATGCCCAATTACGCGCAGCAGATTCCGCCGCATGATCGGTGGGCGATCGTTGCCTATGTGCGCGCGTTGCAGCTGAGCCAGCATGCTGAGCTGATCGATGTTCCGGCAACCGAGCAGACGCGGCTCGCCAGCAGCCAGGACTCGCAACCTTCGTCAGGACTCACGCAGGGCGAGGAGCAGCGGGAGGGCAAGGAATGACGCCAGCCTACTCGCTCGCTCCTGACCACGTGTTGCATCGCGTGCAGCGGACCAGTCTGCTCGTGGGCGGAGCCGCGCTGGGCCTATGCGCCCTCGATGCGATGATCAGCCCGCAGCAGTTCTTTCGCTCGTATCTTGTGGCCTATCTGTTCTGGCTCGGCATCGGCATCGGCTCGATGGCGATCTTGATGATCCATCACATTGCCGGCGGGGCGTGGGGCGCCGTCATCCGCCGGCTGCTGGAGTGCGCGACGCGCACCTTGCCGCTGATGGCGCTGCTGTTTCTGCCCCTGTTGTTCGGGATGCACAGTCTCTACGAGTGGGCGCGTCCCGAGGTCGTCGCCCATGACCCGCTGCTGCAGCACAAGAGTGCATACCTCAACATCCCCTTCTTCGCGGCGCGCGCGGTATTCTATTTCGCGGTGTGGCTGACGTTCACCACGTTCCTCAACCGCTGGTCGCTGCAGCAGGACGGCAGCGACGATCCGGCTGTGGCGCGGCGCTTGGAATACTTGAGCCGCGGCGGATTGCTGGCCATTGGTTTGACGATGAGCTTTGCGGCGGTTGATTGGGTGATGTCGCTGGAGCCGCACTGGTACTCGACGATCTACGGCATCCTCATCATGGGCGGCCAGATCTTGAACGCTATGGCCTTCGTCATCGCGGTAGCGGTGCTGCTGGTCGATCGCGGACCGCTCGGCAAAGTCATCGGTGCCGAGCAATTCCACGATCTCGGCAAGCTGCTCTTGGCGTTCGTGATGTTGTGGGCTTATTTTGCCTTCTCGCAGTTCCTCATCATCTGGTCCGCCAATTTACCCGAAGAGATTCCGTGGTACCTCAGCCGCATGCGCGGCGGCTGGCAGGTGGTCGGCATTGCGATCATTCTGTTCCACTTCGTGCTGCCGTTCTTGATTCTCCTGTCGCGCGAAGTGAAGCGGCGGGCCAACCTGCTCGCGCTGGTGGCCCTCACCGTGATGGCCATGCGCTTCGTCGATCTCTTCTGGCTGGTTACACCGGCATTTTCTCCCGCGCACTTCACGGTGCACTGGATGGATGCCGCGACGCTGGTCGGCGTCGGCGGCGTTTGGCTGTGGGTATTCATCTGGCAGTTGCAGGGACGCTCGCTGGTCGCCATCCACGATCCGTCGCTGCCGGAGCAGGGGTGAGCATGGACGAGCACCGCGCGGCGCACGGCGGGGGACACTTCCCCGACTCGCCTGGGCACGAAGAGCGCGACGTGACGTTCCGCCCCATCGTCTGGGCGGGCGCGGGCGCGGTCGTGGTCGTGGCGCTGGTTTTCGTGTTGGTACGGTGGACATTCGTCGCCGACCTGGCACACGACGCGGCACAAAGTCCGCCGGCGAATCCGTTGACCGCCAGCTACGGCCGTCAGCTGCCACCTGAGCCACGCCTGCAAACGCACCCGATCCGCGATCTCCGCGACCTGCGCGCCGCCGAGGACGCCATACTCACCAGCTACGGATGGGTCGATCGCAAAACCGGCATCGTGCGCATTCCGATCGCACGGGCCATGGAGCTGCTGGCCGAGCGCGGGCTGCCCACGGCACCGGCGACAGGGGCGCATCAATGAGACCGCTGCTCGCAGGCCTCCTCCTGTGTGTCGCCACGGCCGCGTCCGCGGCCGACACCCGACCGGCGGTGCTCGACAACGTCGGCATTGACCAACGGTTGAACGAGCAGGTGCCGCTCGACCTGGTCTTCCACGACGAGAGCGGCGCGCCCGTCCAACTCGGCAAGTACTTCGGGAGCAAGCCGGTGATTCTGTCCCTGGCGTACTACGAATGCCCGATGCTGTGCACGCTGGTGCTCAACGGCTTGGCGAGCGCGCTGAAGGTGCTGTCGTTCGATGCCGGGAAGGAATTCGAGGTAGTCACCGTCAGCTTCAATCCGGCAGATACGCCGGCGCTGGCGGCGGCGAAGAAGCAAACGTATTTGAAGGAATACGGCCGCCCGGGCGCGGCGGCGGGCTGGCATTTTCTCACCGGCGACGCGGCGGCAATCGAGCAGCTCACGCGCGCCGTCGGCTTCCGCTACACGTATGTGCCGGAGCAGCAGCAGTTCGCGCATGCCGCCGGCATCATGGTGTTGACGCCGCAGGGCAAGCTGGCCCGCTACTTCTACGGCGTCGAGTTCTCGCCGCGTGATCTGCGCCTCGGGCTGGTGGAAGCGGCGGAGAACAAGATCGGCACGGCGGTCGATCAGCTCCTGCTGTTCTGCTTCCACTACGACCCGGCGACCGGCAAGTACGGCGCCCTCGCCATGGGCTCGGTGCGCTTCGGTGGCGCGCTGACCGTATTGGCATTGGCCACGTTTCTCATCGTCATGCTGCGTCGCGAGCGCACCGCGCGCGCGTGGCACGTGGCGGGTGGCACGTGGCCGCAACGACGAGCGACGGGCCACGCGCCACGAGCGGCCGAGACCCAAACACCCCGGTCGGACACCTAATGTTCTCGAACCTCCCCTTCTTCCCCGAGCAGGCGTCGACCGTCGCACAACGCGTCGATGCGCTCTATTTCTTTCTGATCTCGGTGAGCGGCTTTTTCGGAATCCTCATCGCGGTGCTGCTGGTGTACTTCGCGTTCAAGTATCGGCGGCGCTCGGAGAGCGACCGGCCAGCGGCGATCCATGGGTCGATGGCGTTGGAGCTGACCTGGACGCTGATCCCCTTCGGCTTGTCGATGGTGATGTTCTTCTGGGGGGCAAGCGTGTACGTGTCGCTGGCGCGGCCGCCGGACAACGCGCTGCAGGTGTTCGTCGTCGGCAAGCAGTGGATGTGGAAGATCCAGCATCTCGAAGGGCGGCGCGAGATCAACGAGCTGCATGTCCCGGTCGGACGCTCGGTCAAGTTGACGATGACCTCGGAAGACGTGATCCACAGCTTCTACGTGCCGGCCTTCCGCGTCAAAGCCGACGTGCTGCCGGGCCGCTACACGAGTCTGTGGTTCGAGGCGACCAAACCGGGGACCTATCACCTCTTCTGCGCCGAGTACTGCGGCACCGAACATTCCGGCATGATCGGCCACGTCGTCGTCATGGAACCGGCGGAGTATCAGGCTTGGCTGAGCGGTGGGCCGCCCGCCGCGTCGCTGGCGACCGCGGGCCAGGCCCTGTTCGAGCAGCTCGGCTGCATCACGTGTCACCGCGGCGATGCGGGCGCTCGCGGTCCACTCCTGGTCGGCCTGGTCGGCAAGCCGGTGCAATTGCAAAGCGGCGAGACCGTGATTGCCGACGAAACCTACCTGCGCGAATCGATCCTCAACCCGCAGGCGAAGATCGTCGCCGGGTTCCAACCGATCATGCCGACGTTCAAAGGGCTGGTCAGCGAAGAGGGATTGATCCAACTGATTGCGTACATCAAGTCGTTGCAACCGGCCGATGGCGAGAAGGCGGGCGGTTTACCCCTGGCCGAAGGAAGCCATTGATGGAATCTACTCAACCCCGGGTCCACTATCTCAACGCCGACTATGGCATTCGCTCGTGGCTGTTCACCGTGGACCACAAGCGTATCGCGCTGCTGTATCTCGGCTCGATCACCGTGATGTTTCTGCTCGGCGGCGTCTTCGCCGGGCTCATTCGTCTCGAGCTGCTGACGCCGGCCGGCGATCTGGTCGAAGCCGACACCTACAACAAGCTGTTCACCATGCACGGCATCGTCATGATCTTCTTCTTCTTGATCCCGTCGATTCCCGCGGTGCTGGGCAACTTCCTCATCCCGATGATGATCGGCGCGCGCGACCTGGCGTTCCCGCGCCTCAATCTGCTCAGCTGGTACATCTATATCATCGGCGCGCTGTTCACGTTGTGGGCCATGTTGATCGGCGGCGTCGACACCGGCTGGACGTTCTACACGCCGTTCAGCACGATGGCATCGAACACCAACGTCATCCCCACGGCGCTGGGCATCTTCATCACCGGGTTCTCCTCGATCCTCACCGGATTGAACTTCATCGTCACGATCCACCGCATGCGCGCGCCCGGCCTGACGTGGTTCCGCCTGCCGTTGTTCGTATGGGCGCACTACGCGACCAGCTTGATCATGATCCTGGGCACGCCGGTGGTGGCGATCACCATCTTGCTCGTCGGCCTGGAACGCGCCTTTCACCTCGGCATCTTCGATCCCGCGCTCGGCGGCGATCCGCTGCTCTTCCAGCATCTGTTCTGGTTCTACTCGCACCCGGCGGTGTACATCATGATCCTCCCCGGCATGGGTGTGATCAGCGAGGTGATCGCGTGCTTCTCGCGCAAGGCCATCTTCGGCTACAGCTTCGTGGCGATCTCCAGCCTGGCGATTGCGCTCCTCGGCTTCCTGGTGTGGGCACACCACATGTTCGTGACCGGCATGTCGGTGTACGCGGCAATGATCTTCTCGTTTCTGAGCTTCGCCGTGGCGATACCCTCCGCCGTCAAGGTCTTCAACTGGACGGCGACGCTGTACGAGGGCTCGGTGTCGTTTCAGGCCCCGATGCTCTATGCGCTCGGCTTCATCGGCCTGTTCACCATCGGCGGGTTGACCGGGCTGTTCTTGGCGACATTGGGCCTCGACGTGCACGTCACCGACACCTACTTCGTCGTCGCGCACTTCCACTACATCATGGTCGGCGGTGCCATCATGTCCTACCTCGGCGGCATGCACTTCTGGTGGCCGAAGATCACCGGCCGCATGTACCCCGAGGCGTGGGCCAAGATCGCCGCGGTGATCGTTTTCCTGGGATTCAACCTGACGTTCTTCCCGCAGTTCGTGCTGGGCTATCTGGGCATGCCGCGCCGCTACCACGTCTATCCGGCCGAGTTTCAGGTGTTGAACGTGATGTCGACCGCGGGGGCGTCGATCCTCGGTATCGGCTACTTGCTGCCGCTCGTCTATTTCATCTGGTCACTGCGCTATGGCGCCGTGGCCACGGCCAACCCGTGGCACGCCACCGGTCTGGAATGGGAAACACCATCGCCACCACCAACGGAGAATTTCGAGCGCACGCCGATCGTCACGCAGGACGCATACGCCTACGATACGCAGGAGGTGCAGGTTGTCTGAGCGCGCCGCCGCATCCGCCCATCAGTTCGACGATGCCGAGCAACAGCATGATGCCTCGACCCTCGGCATGTGGGTGTTCCTGGTCACGGAGATCATGTTTTTTGCCGGCATGTTCACCGTCTACGTTGCGTATCGCTCCCTGTATCCGGACGGCTTCGCGCACGCCAGCCATCACCTCGATGTGCTGCTGGGGACGATCAACACCACGGTGCTCATCACCAGCAGCTTGACGATGGCGTTGGCCGTGCACGCCGCACAACTCGGCCGCCGCCGGCCATTGCTCATCTTCCTGGTGCTGACCATGGCGCTGGGCTCGACCTTTCTGGTGATCAAGGGCTTCGAGTACGCACACAAGTTCCGCGAGGGCCTCGTGCCGGGACCGTGGTTTTCGTACCACGGCGCCGACGCCGGCGCGCAACAGCTCTTCCTGTCGATCTATTTCGCCATGACCGGCGTGCATGCGGCGCATATGGTGATCGGCCTCGGCGTCCTCGGCACCTTGGTCTGGCAAGCGCGGCGCGGGCGCTACGGGAAGAGCTACTACACGCCAGTCGAGCTCAGCGGGCTCTACTGGCACTTCGTCGATATCGTCTGGATTTTTCTCTTTCCGCTGCTCTATCTCATCGGCCGGCACACGTAAGGGGAAGCGCATGTCGGAGCACGTCGTTCCTGTCAGAATCTATTTCACCATCTTTACCGTGCTGCTGGTATTGACCGCGGTGACGGTGATCGTCTCGGGCATCGATCTCGGCCGCATGAATACCGTGGTGGCGTTGGCCATTGCGGTGACCAAGGCGGTGCTGGTCATTCTGTTCTTCATGCACCTGCGCTACAGCACGAAGCTCACGTGGCTGGTGGTGTCCGCCGGTTTCGTGTGGCTGAGCATCCTCATCCTGTTCACGATGACCGATGTGCTGACGCGTGGCCTCGTGGCATTGACGCAGCACTGAGCCCGAAAACCTCAATTGAAGGTCAACCGGCGATCAAGGCGGCGATCGCCGGATAGGGGTGAGGCGGCCGCGTGCGTCTGCGGGGCCTCCAGTGCCGCGGAGGGCCAAGTTGTTGACGGAG
>Ga0265316_10000035_pt1 | contig 150658 bp, 124 predicted proteins | sample 4522metaG_FD_202092 | JGI IMG/M metagenome (GOLD analysis project Ga0265316, IMG submission 202092) | Rhizosphere microbial communities from Carex aquatilis grown in University of Washington, Seatle, WA, United States - 4-5-22 metaG | ecosystem: Host-associated > Plants > Roots > Rhizosphere... | reverse complement strand
TCGAGCAGAAAGTTCTGCCCGTCCTGGTCCGGCAGGAGATCGGCGTTCTCGGAATGAAACCCTTGGGCTCCGGGGTCTTCTTCAAGAGTCAGCCTCTCGCCAAGAGGATGCTCACCCCTGTCGATTGTCTGCACTACGCGATGAATTTGCCCACTTCGGTCGTGATCACGGGTTGCGACACTGTGGGCATCGTCAAACAAGCCATCGACGCCGCCTATCGACTGCAACCGATGAACGATGCACAGAAGCGCACGCTGCTCGAAAAGACAGCAGCATGGGCCGGGGCGGGGGAGTGGGAACATTACAAGACGAGCAACACGTTCGACGGCACGGCGAAACACCCGTGGTGGCTCAGCAGCGCGTCGCTCAGTCAGTGACTGTGCATCTTCAATCAACGGCGTCTACATTCCGCGCCGACGCCGGGCGTCCGACTCGCCTTCACACCCAACGACAAGGTCGCGTTGCGTGCCGCGGTCTTCAACGGCGATCCGGCGGGCCCGGGGCCCGGAAATCCGGTAGAGCGTGATCCACACGGCCTCGCCTTTCGCGTCGAAGCTCCGCCGTTTGTCATAGTCGAGAGCCAGTGCGACTGGAGGCAGACATCGCGTAGCGTGGCCCCGACGTCTGGCAATCCCAACCCTATCAATGGAAGATTGCCGAAGACTGGGTGATCCAGCCCGATCTGCAGCTCATTGTCCACCCCGGTGGCCATGCGCCGTTGCCGACGCTCGCATCTGCCGGATCGGCCGCGTCGCCCGCAGATGCCACGCGCGCAGCGATACCCGATGCCCTGGTGTTCGGAGTCAGGACGTTCTTGAGGTTCTAGCGCCGGGGAGGAGTTCAGCGGCTCTCGCGTTGCCGTGAAGGACGCAACTACTGCGGCAGGCGAAAATCGGCGCTCGTCGGTGGGGACATGAGGTTTGTCGCATCTTGAGCAAGATAGAGGAACGCCAACGTATCGAAGGTAATGGTTCCCGCGGTATCCCAGTGCCAAAGCTCCAGCTCGAAGTCGAGGGCGGTCGAGAAGCGAAGAACGTCCATGATGTGATACCGAGTCGCGCTCACCAGCCCGCGGTAGTTTTCGCCCGCCTCAGGTGGAGGCGTAGCCAGGCTTTGCATGCGATAGGGACTATCGAAAGTGTGCCGGTCGCAGTAGGCAAAGCCGAAGTAATCCTCGGTCCCAGTACCGAAGGCGCTGGGGAAGGCACCGTTGTCGATCCAGATCTTCTCGTCGCCCTCTCCCCACCAAACGTCCGAGTTGTTCTTCACGCTGAGTAGTGTCCCAACGTAGGCACCCTCGCCGCTGACCTGGGCCACCGGCAGATCTCGATACGGCGCGGTTGGAATGGCTGTGCGGGCTGTCCATTGGGTTGCGAAGTACTGGGTGGTCGGGGTAAACGGCCGCGTGCGGGTCAGCGCGGTCACGCTGATGGCTTGTCCCGCCGAGGCGATCAAGCTGATTTTGGCCCGCCGCTGGAATGGCATCGGAAATCGCGAGATGAAATGCCCCGGTGAGGTCACCTCGGTTGGCAAGGACCGGTGGGGCAGAACGCCTGGCCCAGCGCCAAAGAAGTCCCCGAGCGGCGCGCGCACCGTCTCGCGATCGTCGAATGCGATGACTAGCACCGACGAACGGAGACTGGCACCGTCGATCAAAACCGGCTCCACGGTCAACTGGGAAATCTCGGCACCACCGGTGGGCGCCGCGATGTTCATATCGGCCGTCGTGGCATCAAGCGACGCCGAAACCGACGATACTCCTGGCGGTGGCGACGGGTTGGCCAGGCTGGAACGCACGGTTTCCAACGTCACGCTGTCAAGGTCGCCGGGGGAATAGGTTCGCACGTCGGCGCAGCCTTCGTACGTGCGGTACCAGATTTGGTAGAAGAACGCCGGCCCGCTGCCCTCGAATGTCACCTTGGCCTGCTGGTGGAAGGCGAACGGGAATTCCAGGTTGTATCCCGTCGCGGTGATGGCACCAAACGGGGGAGTGAAGGGCTCGATGGTCCCGCCCAACAGCGCAGCTACATCGCCCGCCAGCACGGGGCTCTGCATGTCGTCGAGATAGACACGAATCTTGCCGAAGGGCGTGGCCGTCCAAATACGCACCACGGCGCCAGGACCGGCTACGTTGAGCATGACGTATTCGACATGCCCATCCAAGTAGGACTCTGTCCCAGAGTAGTTGCCCCAATCGTGATTGGCGTACCAGCCGCTCCACCCATCGGTGCTCGATGACTGATATTTCACCGACTGTCGGTCATAGCTCGTGCTGGCGAACGTCTTGAAGGGATCGTGGCTTCGCTCAGCTAGGCGAGAAAGGTCGAACATCTCTCCCAGCAGACTCCGCGTGGTGATCGGCGTGCTTCCGCATCCCGAACCGTCCATGCCCACTTCTTGGCCAGCCTCAGGTAAAACCAATGGACCGTCTGGAGTGGGAACGGCCACATCAGTGGCCCGGTCAGCCAGCCCCGGACCATCCGGGGCGAATCCGCCATCGGTCAATGTGCCCCCCGACCCCACTCCGCCGCCGGTTCCTGTCGTGCCACCGGTCGCTGTCGAGCCACCGATGACCGTCGCGCCGCCACCACCGGTCGCGAGAGAGTCTCCTGTCCGTGAAGCCGCGTCCGTGCCGGGTGCGCCGCCGGTGATGACAACGGCGGCGGGCGAGGTGTCTTCCCTAGCTCCGCTCTCCACCACACGGCCAACATCATTCCCAAACTCCCCATCACGAGGCGCATCCAGTGACGGCCGCCTCGTATTCGAGGAACACCCCACTGCGGCAAGGCAAACCAAGAGAGAAGTGGTGATCCTCATAATCAAATCGGCAAGCGAACACTCAAGCTCCCCGGTGCGCTCTGTCCGCTCAACTCTACCTTTCGTTCTGTCCAAATGCATCTACCAGCCTGAGATACTCAGCCAAAGGGCATCCCGCACTCCACCGCGCCGGTCCCCGACCCGACTGCTGTGGGCGGTCAAACCGCCTTCTTGCCCTTGGTGTCATCGATCAAATCAGCCTGCTCTTCCGCCTGACTCCAAGAAGTTCCAAGGCTAGCAGAAGGGCGGTGGCCGAAGCGGCGACGAGCCCGAGCAAGAACTGGCCATCCAGCATGGTTCGAATCGGTGCCTCTCCCGACAGGATCGTCCCCACGACAAGACCGACGCACGGGAAACCAAATGCTGTGGCAGGCATCCTCGGCATGATCCGCCACACCCCCATCAGCGTCACAGGCATGGTCATCTGAAAGAGCAGAAGCCCAGCGAGGGCGGGCACAATGGAGCCGTGGTTGAATGCAATCAGGGGCGCAGAAAGCAGCAGGGCTCCCACGCTGGTTTCGACCCAACCGAGACGATCCGAGGCATAACCGCCTAGAAGTCGGGCCGTGAAACCAACCAGTGGCAAGGCCACCACCAGAAATGCGGTCTTCGGACACCACTGGCAGCCCACTGATTCGACGAAGCCACGGACTGTCACCGACAGGAGAAGCAGAGCCAACGCCGCCAGCAAGGGCCACGCGGGCAACCCGCGTCCTTGTTCGGCTGACCTCGCGGTGTCCGTCTGAAGCGGAGCCTTCATTGGCACCACCACAGCCAGGGACGCAGCCACGAGGGCCAAGAGTGGCCAGGTCGGGATATCGGCACGAGGCCCCAGCCACAATCCGAGACCGAGGCCCAGTGATCCCGGCGCAACAAAGACGCCGGCCGGCGTGGCTCGTCCGCCAGCGCGGGCGAGAACCATTCCTCCCGCCCCAATGTGAAAAAGTGCGTTCCCGATCCCAGCCACTACCATCGTCACGTCTGCCCTGCCGGTTGTAAGAACCGCGATCCCACTGAGAATGAGGCCGGCGACACTGGCGGCGCGTAGGGCTTTCAGCCTATCGGCCAGCAGACCCAGCGGCAGCTGAGCCGCAAATGCAATTAGATCATAGCCAACCACGACTGTGTAGCTGCCCGCCGCGTCCGTCGGGTGTACGGGCAGGGCGCGCAGAACCGCCGTGACACACACCAAGTCGACCAGGGCGTGGATGGTCCCAAGCCCGAGCGGGAGGCGCTCGACGAAACGACCTCGCTCCATGATCGTCTCGTCAAATTACCATGCGACGCGAATCCGGGGTTGTGATAACGTCGAGCGTCTTTGTCGGTGTGGGCGCAGCCCCGGCCCCGATTCTTGTGTGGAGGATCACTATGAAGAAGATCGGCACGCTTTCGTTCTTGGCGGCGCCTTTGCTCGCCACCAGCCTCGCCCTGGCCAATCCCATCGCCCCCCCATCCCCATCGGGTGGATCGAGTGGAGCCAAGGCCGACAGTGGAACGGACAACAGTGGAGACTCCGGCTGCTCGCTCGTGGGATCGCGTCTCGCCCGCCGCTTGGGCCCGTGGGTGATCGCCGGCGCTTTCTCAGTCACCTACCTGTTCATGCGGCGCCGGCCCCGCCTATAGGCGATCGCTCAGCGACCCCCGGAGATCCCATTTTCGCCTGGTTCACCGCTTTCGTCTTTTGCCAACTGGTAGAGGTACCCATCTATATGTGGGGCCTGTCTGTTTCCCTGCCCATTGCGTTCGGTGCCAGCGCCATCACGCACCCCCTGATGTGGTTCGGGATCTTCGGATCGCACTGGCACGTCGCCTACACCACCAAGGCGGTCTCGGGCGAACTGTTTGCCTGGCTGGGTGAGACGGCCTACTTCGCCTTTCTGTTTGGCAAGCGCCGTGCCTGGCTCTGGTCTCTTGTCGCCAATGCCGCCAGCCTGGGGACCGGCCTGCTCAGCCGCTACCTTTTCGGCGCGCCATAGCGATTGGAATGGCGCTTCGTTGGTTTCGTCAGGCAGAGCCGTAGCGTAGGTAGGTGAACTCGCCCAAGGGGGCTCAGCCTTCCGCGGCTTGGCGGATGTGCGCAGCAAGACCGCGGGCGCGCCTGCCGACTGCGGTCAGTCCGCGCTGTATGCCCTTCATGACTGCGGGGCCGAGCGCTTCGAGGGCTTCCCAGGCGAGGGCCAGATCGCCGGGACGATCCTCGACGAGCACGGCAAGGACCTGAACCGCCTGGAAGACGTCCTTGTCGGCCTTTGCCGCAAACGCTGCCGGGCGAAGTTGCGCCACCAGCAGCTTGTGAAAAGCAAAGCGGGCTGGCGTTGGGACGTTCACCAAGGCCGCTGTGTTGGCGATAATCACAGCCCGCTCGGGTGATTCGAGGAGAAAACCGAGATGCACAAGCGGCTGCGCGGCTGCGTTCCAGCGTGGAATGAAGATGGGGGCATCGTCCCCCGCACGCTTGGGGCAAAGCAAATCGACCCGCAGTGCCTGTCCGCGAACCTTGAAGGATGTAGAGGGGAGGCGCGGATCAAGGGCTGGGACCGGAAGAAAGCCCATCTTGAGATTGTCGAGCGCGGCCGGAAGGTCGAGCCGCAGATCGGGAACCGCAATATCCACGTCGACCTCGCGACAACCACCCAAGTCCACGTCCTGCGTTCTGAGGGAACCCGACGCCCATTGGACACCGAGGAGGTTGCCGATGGCCATGAACGCGTGCGTGCCGACAAGGACTCCACCCGCCGCGAACACGCCCGCATCAGCCAGGCCCCTCACGACTCGGGCCGAGGCAGCGTCAGTGGTGCCAGCCCCTCCCGCGCGCAGCTGCGCGGCCATCCTCGCCACACGGGCGAAGTCGGCCGCAAGAGCGGCGTGTTCGCGAGCGAAGCGCGCCGCCAGGCGATCCAGCGTCGGCGATTTGCGCCCCAAGTAGAATTGCCGAGTCTTGCCGCCTGGAAGTGAAGCCTGGTAGTAGACATAGGTCTCTCCCTTGACCTGCTTTGTCGTGAACGAGCCGGCTAGGCTTCCGACCGAACGCTGGGCCTCAAGACCTAGGAGATGCTCTAGGAGCTCCGCGTAGAGCGTCTGCGTTTCCAGCGGCAGGCGAGAGTTCACGGCTAGTTATACGTAGAATAGCACAAAGCTACGTATAACAATTTGAAATGAACCAGCTATCGCCACATTGGAGCGTGGGCGGCAAGCGACGGCCGGTTGTTGCTTCGGAGAGCGGCGATACACCGCTCGAGGCGACCCACCGCTGGTTCGGCATGCCGTCAACGAACAGGACGACAGAATAGCCTTCACCATCCCGGGGTCGGCATCGCGGGGGTGCTGGCCCAGGCACTGGGTTGGTCGCAGGCGTCGTCTGCCACACGGTGGACGCTCATGCCGTTCCAGGCTGCGGCGCTCACGTTGACCCAGCCGCCATATTGGCTGACGACAGTTCCGTCCTTGCTGGCCAACCAAACCGGCGCGCCACTGTTTGACAAGCCGTCGGATCCTATCCGACCCGCTACACGAACGATCACCGTGCCATCGCGGGGTAGCGGATCCTTGCCGTCGTCCATCACGAAGTTGGCCGCCACGATCAGCGCGAATCCACCAGCCGGCACTGTCAAGTCCGGCAGGACATCGCTGCCTTTGTTGTCAGCGATGAGCAAGCCGGCCAGTGACACCGGCTCGGCCTCCAGGTTCTTGATCTCGACGAATTCCTGCGTGTACTCCGAGCCAGCGGGATTGGCCAGTACCTCGGTGATAACCAGCCGGGGCGTCTTGGGCGGCAGGTGCAGCGTGACGGCGTTGGAATCGGCAGCGTTGCCAGCCCGATCCGTGGCGTGCGCGACAGCCTGGGCGTCGACGTCGGCGGGAAGGTCGGGAAGGCGAGTGATGAAATCGAACTGGGTGCCAATCACGCCTGTGGGCAGAGGGGTTGCCAGCTCGCCGGCTGTGATGACGATGTCGGCCCACGCCGCCTCGTCGGTCACGAACTGCGCGTGCAAACACCCTTCGGACAGGGTCAGCGCCAGACCGGTCACCAATGGGGCATATTGATCGGGTGCGTCCGCCGTGGTGAACGATCCGACCTGACCGGCAGGAACCGGCTTGCCGCTTTCCAGATGCAAGGCATCGGCCCCGACTTCGACGACATACGGCGTGGTTGGCGCGAGGGTATCGGTCAGATTGGCCGCGTAGCAAGTGCCGGTGCAGGGCACGGTGTCCCCGAGTGCGAGCGCCACCTCGGTACCGTCGTTCGCCCGGAGTTTCAGCGGCGCCACGACATCGGGAACCTGCAGCGGCCCGAAGAAACGAAGTATGACCTTGGCCAGATTGGGCGGAACTTGCACCGCGCCGACCGGCGGGTCGACCAGTTCTGGCAGACCGACCACGGCCCCGGCATCGCTGGACTTGCCCCCGGGGGAATTGGGCGCCGCCCGTTCGGCGGCCAGGTCCGTCTTCGGTCCGCAGGCGGCAAACGCCAGCGCAATGAGATAGCGAGCGTGTAAACCAGGCATCGCCTGCCTTATCGGACGGGCCGGCCGGAAGTTGCGTACCTTGTGCGTGGTCGAGCGATCAACCGAGCTGTGGCCGTTTGCGGAAAGCCAGCGAGAGCAAGGCCGGTTGCAGCAGGCGGGGCAGGATGGCGAGCGCCAGGGCTCCGCCGATGACCACTATCGCGAGCGGCTTCTGGGTCTCCGAGCCGATGCCACGCGAGAGGGCCGCGGGCAAGAGGCCGAGCATGGCCACTGTGCTGGCCATGAGGACAGGGCGCAGCCAGCGCTCGGCTGCCTTGCGTGCTGCGCCTTCTGCCGGCTCGCCTTGCTTGCGCAACTGCTGAGCGTAGGTCACGACCAGCAGTGCGTCCTGTATAGAAACGCCAAGAATCGATATGAAGCCCATGGCCGCCGAGATGGAAAAATCGGTACCGGTGAGGAAGAGCGCGACCACGCCGCCACTGGCCGCAACGGGCGCGCCGAGCAAAACAATGACGGTGTCGCGGGCGTTCTTCACCGAGCTATAGACCAGGAACATGATGATGAGCAGGGTGACGGGGACAATGATGAGCAAGCGCGCGGTGGTGTCGCGCAACTGGTTGATCTCGCCGGCCCATTCAAGGTGCGTGTCGTAGGGCAGTTTGACCTGCGCCACGATCTTGGACTGTGCTTCGGCTATGGTGGAGGCTAGGTCGCGCCCGCGCACCGAGAACTTCACCGGCACGTAGCGCCGCAGATCCTCGCGGAAGATGACTGATGGACTGTCTTCCTCGACCACCTCGGCCAGCTGTCCGAGCGGAACCTGCGCACCGTCGGGTGTGGCAACCATAATGGCGCGGATGGCGCGCTGGTCGCGCCGGTAGGCCTCGGCCCAGCGTACAGTGAGCTCGAAGTGCTTTTCGCCTTCGTAGACCTGGGTGATGGCGAGTCCGCCGATTGCGGCCTGGATGACCGCCGCCACGTCGCCCGTGTTAAGACCATAGCGTCCAGCGGCCGTGCGCGAGGGCGTGATGCGAATCGCGGGCTGGCCGAGCGAACGGAAGACACCGAGGTCGGCCACGCCCGGAATGTTCTTCATGACCTCAACGATCTCGTCGGCCTTGCTCTCGTTGACCCGCAGATCCGGTCCCACCACCTTGACCGTGTTCTCGCCCTTCACGCCTGACATGGCCTCTTCCACGTTGTCCGAAATGACCTGCGAGAAGTTGAAAACCACCCCCGGGAAGGCGTGCGCTAGGTCGTGCTGCATGTCCTCGGTCAGGGAAGCCTTGGTGACGCCCGCGCGCCATTCGGAAGTGGAGCGCAAGGGCGCCAGGATCTCGATGTTGTAGAATCCAGACACGTCGGTGCCATCGTCGGGGCGGCCGAGTTGCGAGATGACGCTCTTGATTTCGGGCCGGGTTCGCTTTTCCACCGGGCAGTCAGCCGCGTCCTCGCCCGGGCAGCCGAGCACGATGGCGCGGATGTGGCCCACGTATCGGGCCGACTTTTCCAGAGAAATCGAGGTGGGCAGGGTGGCTCGGATCCAGAAATTGCCCTCTTCCAGCTTGGGCATGAACTCGCGGCCGAGGATGCTGGCGGCCGCCAGGGCCAGCACAACCGGTGCCATGCCCAGCACGACCGCCCAGCGCGACCGCCGCAGGGCGAAGGAAAACAGCGGCGCGTACAGCCGGTGCACGAAACGCATGAACCGGCTCTCCTTCTCCTCTTCATCCTCGGTCGTCGACACGGGCAGAAGTCGCGACGAGAGCGCCGGCGTCAGCGTGAGCGAAAGCAGGATCGCGCCGCCGATCGCGAAGGCATAGGTCTGCGCCATCGGGGCCATGATCACGCCAGCCACGCCGGTCAGGGTGAAGAGCGGCACAAAGGCCACGCCGATAATAAGGGTGGAAGAGAACACGGGCGGTCCCACCTCGCGGGCGGCGCGGACGATGCGGTCGAAGACCGATCCGCCTTTGCGGGCAAAGTTGCGAAAGATGCTCTCCATCATGATGACCGACGAGTCGACCACGATGCCGAAGTCCACCGCGCCCAACGAAATCAGGTTGGCCTGGGTGCCCGTCGACACCATGCCGAAGAAGGCGAAGAGCAGGGCGAGCGGCAGGTTGAGCGCAACCAGCAGGGCGGCGCGCAGGTTGCCGAGGAAGAGCCACAGCACCAGCGAAACCAGCACCATGCCGGTGACGAGGTTCTCCATCACGGTGTGGGTGGTCAGCTTGACCAGGTCGGCCCGGTCGTAGAGCGGTTCGATGTCCATGCCGGGCGGCAAGACGCGGTTTTGCCGGATCTGGTCGACCCGATCGTGAATGCCCTTGATGGTCGAGAGCGAATCGCCCCCGTAGCGCATGAGCACGATGCCTTCGACAATGTCCGGCTCGCCGTCGCGACCCACGATGCCCAGGCGCGGGGCCGCGCCCACGCTGACCTCGGCCACGTCACGCACGCGCACCGGCACGCCTTGCTGCGCGGCAATCGTGATCTGGTCGATGTCACGCACCGAACGGATGAGGCCGATGCCGCGCACGTCGAAGGATTGCTCGCCCATGGTCAGGCGCTGGCCGCCCACGTTCTGGTTGGCGTTGCTGATGGCGGATTGCAATTGCGCCAGGCTGACGCCCAGGCCGCGCAGACGATAGGGGTCCACATCCACGTGGTACTGCTTGGTCAGACCGCCGAACCCCACCACGTCGATCACGCCCGGCACCTGGCGAAACTGTTTTTCCAGGATCCAATCCTGCGCGGTCTTGAGATCCGCGGCGGTGTAGCCCTTGCCCACCACCTTGTATCGGTACAGCTCACCGATGGCGCTCCAGGGTGAAAGCTGCGGCTGCACGCCGGGCGGCAGGCTGACGAAGTTGAGCTGGTTGAGTACGCGCTGCTGAGCCGTGAAGTAGCTGGTGTCCCAGCCGAAGTAGAACTTCACATCGGCTAGCCCGAAGAGCGATTGCGAGCGCACATGTTCGAGGCCGGGCATGCCCACCAGGCCGGTTTCGAGCGGCAGGGTGACGTAGCGCTCGACCTCTTCGGCGCTCCAGCCTTGCGGCTGCGCGATGAGCTCGATCATTGGCGCGACTGGGTTGGGATAGGCCTCGATGTCGAGATTCACATACGAGCGGATGCCAACTCCGATCAGCGCCAGCGTGGCCATGAAGACCAGAAAGGGCGCACGCAGGGCGGCTGCAACCAGACGCTCAATCATGACTACAGCATTCCGGAAAGAAGAATCGCGCCAGAGACGACGATGCGTTCGTCCTTGGCGAGGTTGCGCAGCACGGGCAGAAAGTCGCCGCCCTGTTCTTCATTGACCACAACGGGTCGTCGCTCGAAGCGCAGGCGGCCGTCTGGTGTTTTGCCCGCTTCGACAAAGACCACGGTCTGGTCGCCGAGGCGAAGCAAGGCGCTGCGCGGAATGGCGAGCGCGACTTGGCGATCCACGGGCAAGGACACAGTGGCGTACATTTCGGGTTTCAGGGCGCGGTCGGCATTGGCGATCTTGCAGCGAACCTTGGATGTGTGGGTCGCGGGATCGAGTGTGTCGGCGACCCAGTCGGCCTGTCCGCGGAAGACCCGGCCGGGATAGGACACGACCGAGGCCAGACAGGCGGTGCCCGCTTTCACCCGCCCGAGGTCCATCTCAAAGATGTCCCCCAGCACCCACACGCTGTCGAGCTCGCCGATGGTGAAGAGTTCGAGCACGGTGCCGCCCGTGTACTGACCTTGCACCTCGGCGCCCGGGTTCACATTGCGCGCGATGACCTCGCCGTCGATGGGAGCGCGCAATGTGTACATCTCGTTCACCCCGTCGGCACGGCTGCCACGCAGGATGCGGGTCTTCTTCCTGGCTCGGTCGAGTTCGGCCTTGGCCTTGCTGTAGTTCGACTGTGCGCTTTCGAAATCGCGTTGCGATCCGGCGCGGACATCGAACAGTTCCTTCTGGCGGTTGGCTTCCTTTTCGGCCGCGCCAAAGTCAGCCTGGGCTTTCTGCAGGTCTGAGAACGCGGACGCCACATCAGGAGACTCGATCTGGGCCAGGGAGTCGCCCTTCTTCACCCGCTGACCGGGCTGGGCGTCGATCTTCACCACCCGGCCGGTCACCGGCGACAGGACGTGCGACACGTGCAGATCGTCGAAGGTCACGCGGCCGCTTGCCACCACGACGCCACCGACCGGCTGGGGCACAACCGGTTCGACCACGAGTTTGGCCGCCGCGGCCTGTTCGGGTGCCAACCACACCTCTGTGTTGGGGGGCACCGCCGCGACCTTGCCAGCATCGGGTTTGCGGCAACCAGGCGCAAGGGCGAATGCGAGAGCGACGACGAGAAAGCATCGTGAATGGTTCATGGTCCCAACTCCAAACCCGCGGCCTGTCCAATGAGTGTGACCGCCAGCCAGTAGTCGGTGAGGTCGCGCAGGTAGCCCTGGGTGGTTTCGATGAGCGTGCGCTGGGCATCTAGATATTCGAGCAGGGAAGCGGCGCCCTTTTCGTACTGGATCTGGACCAGGTCGCGCGTGCGGCGCGCCCGATCGAGCAGGCCGTGTTCCGCCCGTTCCACCCGTCGCTGGGTGGACTGAAACTGGGCCAGAGCGATGGAAACGTCGCTCACGATCTGCGCTTCGGTTTTGGCCAGCAGGGTGTCCTGCACACGCAGATCCGCCTCGGCCTTCTGCACCTCGCCGAGAAAACGGTTGAAGAGGGGCGGGGTGAGCGTGAGGCCAAACGATACCGTCGGCGGCGAGCTGACGTCCGTGCCGGTCCCTTGCCCACTGACATCAAGGGAGAGTGACAAATCGGGGAATCGCAGGCGGCGCGCCGACTTCACAGCCGTCCCGGCGCGTTCGTGTTGCAGATGGGCGGCGGCCAAGTCGGGGCGCTGCTTGCGGGCGCGATCCAGCAGCGAATCAACTGTGGCATGGCCCAGATCGTCGGGCACGCGATAGCGCGGCAGATCGATGTCGACCTCGAATTCAGGCACGCGCCCGCGCACGCCGAGCAGGAAGGCGAGTTCGTACTTCGCTTCGGTCAGGTCGAATTCGGCGCGTTCGGCGTCCTGGTCGGCTTTCAATTTCTCGGTTTCGACCTTGAGCGCATCGACCTGGGAAATGGCGCCGTGTTCAAAGCGGGCCTGGTTGAGTTCCAGCACATGCCCGAGGCGGCTTTGCGATTCGTGCGCCAGATCGAGGGCGTCACGGGCGTACACAGCCTCCAGGTACTGCTGGCGCAGCATGGATTCCAGGGTGCGCTGGGTATCAGCGCGGCTCTGGCGTGCCACCGCCAGGGCCAGATCCGCTGTGCGCGCGCGCAGCCCGCGCTTGCCCGAGAGCACGTCGAACAGGGCGGATTGGTCCGACACGCCGGCGCTCCAGGCCAGGGCCGAGCAGCCCGGACATTGCGCGCTGTTGAAGCCAAACGAACGGCCGACGCCGGCCGAAAATGCCGGGTTGGCCACTGCGCTCGCAATCTGCGCGTCGCCGCGGGCACTGTCGACCATGGCATCCGCCACGATCAGGTCGAAGCCGCGTTCGCGGAAAAGCCGCAAGGCATCTGCCATCCCCAGATGGGCCGGCAGCGAAGTGGACTCGGTCGCATCACCCGCCTGGCTGAGCGTTGGGAAGAGGAAGGCGACGGCAAGCAGGGCAGCGGCCATCCCTTTCGGTGGACGATGGGATGTGGGCATAGATTTGGTCAATTATGGTAAGGCTGCGCAAAATATGACGAGACGCACCGACAGGCATTTACCCCATCGGGGTTAGATGTTCAACCAGGTGCGACCGCGCCGTATTCCCGCGAAGCACGATCGGCGATGGCTAGCGGCAGGTGACGCCCGGGTTCCACGTGGCCAGAAGAGCGGAATCGTCCGAGGCGGTGATCATCAAAGTGGCGCCTGTCTGGACCACGCGTGGTCCGGCGGCGGTGTTCAGCGTGGCCAGCAGGGAGTCGGACAGCGGGCTTCCAAGCTCGATGCGCCAGGCGACCGCGGTCTTCTGTGTCGCCTGGTTGTAGTAGATGAGGATCGCGTCGTTGCGCCAGAGCTGCGCCGTGGACAGTGAGTCGGCGCTCGGGACCTTCCAGGCCATGAGGTAGCCAAAGAAGAACGCGGCGCCGAAGCTGTCGGCGATCTTGGCGCTGAATCCGGTCGGCGCCGCAGGCGCGCATATGTCCGTTCCCGCTGGGGACGCCACACCTGGCCCGAGAACGTAGTCAAGCGAGCGCTTCGGGGCACTGCCGTATGAGTGGCGCACGGCCGCGTTGCCGCCCTTAGTCCAGTGATCCGCAATCCAGAGACCGCCGAGCGGGTAGACGAGCCACGGGACGGCGTAATACGGCGGCCCCAGGCTGGCGAAGTTGCTGGTGGGGTCGCCCTGGTCCGACATCATGCCGTCGCGCATGGCCAGCAGATAGGCTTGCGGGTTCGGGTAGTTGAACCTACCGCCAGCGGGCAGAGGAATATTGTATTCAAACAAGAGCCCGTAGAACGTGGCGTCTCCCTCAATGAGGGCCTTGTTGGCGAAGTATTCGTCGGTGGTCTGGGGGTTGAGATCCAGGTCGATCTCGCGATCCTGCATGGCATGCACCAATTCATGGGCCAGCGTTTGCATGTTCGAGCGGGCATCCACATTCAGTTCCGGGTGGGCAATGACGGTCACGTCACGGGTCTCAGGGGAATAGTATGCAGCCGTGTTGCTAACCTGATTGTCGATGGAGTCGCCCTGCGTGTCCGTGGTCGACGATACAAGGCCGAGGAGGAAGAGCCCTTCATCCACCCACGGCGTGGGAGCTTGGTTCTGTGCGGCCGCTGCCGCGGCCTGGGCTTGGTCTTCGAGTTCCTTGCGGAACTGGGTCGTGTCGATGGTGCGAATCGGGGGAATGCCGGCAAAGGGATCGTAGCCGTCGCCGCGCAGACGAAGGTCGCCGTAGTAGACTTCCTGCTGGCAGTCGGGCTGGGTGATGTCGCAAACCTTGAGGGTTTGGTCGGTGCACGCCGCCAGCAAAGCCACCGCGCCAGCAAGACACAGAATGCGTGTCATAGGTCCAACTCCTTGCCCAAGTGGAGGCCCCAGCTTCTGTCGCCCCGGCCGAACACGCCGAGTGGCTCATCCAGGTTCACCAGTGCGCCCATGAAGAATCGACCGAAACGGGGCGTCCATTCCACGCGCAGCCCGGCCGCGGTTTGCAGTCGGTCCACGCTGGCCGAAGGAAGCAACACAGCCTGAAAACGCGGGCAGATCCAGTAGTCGGATGCGAGCCGGAAACGCCCGCCCACGGCGAACTGAGCCAGCACGTCGGTCCCGCTTTCACCGTTGCGCACGCCGATGACCGGAGCCACCGCAGCCTCGACCGTGGCTATCACCCCAGGCGACACCACATAGGAAAGCCCAGCGGGAATCGGCACCGCCATGCGGCTGGGTGTCCAGCGCCAGTCATCCCACAGACCCCAGGCCGCGGCGCTGTGGTTGTACAAAGCAAGCTGCGTTCGCCCATCAGGCCCGATGTTTACGGAGGCCAGCGGTGCCGTGATGCCAACGCCAGCGTACCAGCGCAGGGGACCATGTTCGCTGCGGTACCAGCCCTTCAGCCAGGGGTTGCCGGTCCTTGTCGTGACTGACGTTTCACTGTCCAGCATCAGCGCGAATCCCCAGTCGACCTCGACCAGAACATGGGACGTGATGGCGATAAGTCCCCGCAAAACAGGGGAGCCAATCGCCATGGACGAGTTCGTCTCACCAAAATAGGTGAAGGCGAGGGTGGCCGCGGCTGAAAAGCGAGACGGCGGGGGAGGCGTCGGCGCGGCCGCGGTAACAGCGTCGGCGGGCGGAACCGGTTCTGGCGGCGGCGCAAGCGCGGGCGTCGCTGGCGCCGGCTGTGGATCGTCGAAGACCGGGTAGGCCTCGGCCGGGGGCGACGCGGGCTCTGCCTTCACCGCGGAAGGCATCGACCAGGCGCCCACGAGAAGCAGTGCCATTGACCAGCGGGTCGACCAGGGCAAGACGTGACGGTTTCGCATGTGAGGAATGGGCCTCCCGGGAACTCAGGTTTTCGCGCGGACCAAAGGCAGCTCCAGCGCGTCTTTGAGCGCCTCACAGCTCGCCTCGATGATGTTTTGCGAGACACCGATGGTGCTCCAGCGTTGCGTGCCTTGGCTGGATTCGACCAAGACCCGCGTCTTGGCCGCGGTTGCCGATTCGGGATCGAGAATGCGCACCTTGAAGTCGCACAGGTGGATCTGGCGCAGGACCGGGAAGTGGTGGTCGAGGGCCTTGTGAAAGGCGCGGTCCATGGCCTCGACCGGGCCCGAGCCTTCGGCCACTACGTGCGAGACCTCGCCGCCCACCTTGATCTTGACCGTCGCCTCAATGAACATGTCGCTGCCGCTGCGGCGCTCGGAGAGCACCACGACATCGAGAACTTCGAACGGCTCACTGTAGCCGGGCTGCGTCCGCCGCAGCATCAGTTCCAGCGACCCTTCCGCGGCCTCAAACTGGTAGCCCTGGTTTTCTAGATCCTTGATTCGGGCGACCAGGTCGGCCTCGTTGCCGCGCAGTGGGACGCCGAGCTCGGCGGCACGCACGCGAATGTTCCCGCGCCCGGAAAGCTCGGAAACCACGATACGGCGGCTGTTGCCCACCTGCTCGGGTGGGATGTGTTCAAAAGTGACGGGCGACTTGGCCACCGCCGCGACATGGGCGCCGGCCTTGTGGGCAAAGGCCGATGCCCCCACGTAGGGCGCATGGGCGCGCGGGCGCAGATTGGCGATCTCGCTGGCGGTGCGTGAAATCTCGGTGAGCCGCTCCATGCTTTCCGCAGGAATGCAGGACAGGCCCATCTTGAGCTGCAGCGCCGGGATGACCGACATGAGGTTGGCGTTCCCGCAGCGCTCGCCCCATCCGTTGAGCGTGCCCTGCACCATGGTGCAGCCGGCCTCTACGGCAGCCAGCGAATTGGCCACCGCCAGATCGCTGTCGTTGTGGGCGTGCATGCCGAGGGACCCGGTCAGCACCTTCTTGGCCTCGCGGACGATCTCCGCCACGGTCGAAGGCAAGTTGCCGCCGTTGGTGTCGCAAAATGTGATCCAATCGGCGCCGGCCTGGGCAGCGGCGTGCGCGGCGGCTAAAGCATAGCTGCGATCGGCACGAAAACCGTCGAAAAAGTGTTCGGCGTCGAAGATCACTTCGCGACCGTTCTGTTTGAGGAACGCCACGCTTTCAGAAATGATGGACAGGTTTTCTTCTGGCGTGGTCCTGAGCACGTCGGTCACGTGCAAAAGCCATGTCTTGCCGAAAATGGCGACCGCGGGCGTGCCGGCCTTGACCAACGCCAGCAGGTTGGCGTCGGTTGCCGCTGTCGTGCCCGTCCGGCGCGTGCTGCCGAAGGCCGTCAGCCGCGCCTGTTTGAGATTCAATTCGGGAGCGCGGCGAAAGAACTCCTCGTCCTTGGGGTTGGCCCCGGGATAGCCACCCTCGATGTAGCGAACGCCGAATCCGTCGAGCAGCCGGGCAATCTTGATCTTGTCCTCGACCGAGAGGGAAAGCCCCTCACTCTGCGTTCCATCCCGAAGGGTCGTGTCGAAGAGCGCGATTGTCATGGAAATCTCCGGCGGTTAAGAGGCGGAAATCTACGGGAGATCGGTCGGCCGCGCAACGACGGGCTCCCCCAATCCCGCGACAGTCCGCAGAAGGTCGTGGTCGTAAACGTGGCCGTAGACGCGGCCGTGGCCGAGGCCGGTTGAACGGTGTCCCTAGGATCCCGCCGGGAACACGATCTGAATGCCGTTGACCGGCGCGCGCAGGGACGTTCCGACTGACGACGAAAACGGAGTCGCCTTCACGGTGAATGTCGTTGCGGTCACGTTCCGAAAGACGACGTAGTTACCCGCGCCCCCTTCGGGCGCCAGCGCATAGCCGGAGAAGGAGGTGGCGGATACTCCGGCCTGGGACACGGTATGGGACGCCGATCCGATCGAGTATTGGAAGGTGCGCGTCCTTGTGTCGTTGTTCCCATAGCAATACACGTAGACATCGAATCCGCCGCTCATTGAACTGGGCACGGACATATCGATCGTCGCCGGCGAGGCATTCTTCGGATCGAGGTAGCCGTTCATCATGTGCGCGTCCCCGGTATTGTCGCTGAATGGAACCGTCCAAGTGGCAGACGTCTCCCCGGTCGCCAGAGGCGCGTACCAGTTCACCCACGCGGAGGTCGTGCTGCCATCTGCCGCCCACAGCGATGAAAGCGTTCCTGTGTTGTTCCAGGCGCTGTTCCAATTGGCGACCCACTTCACGCCGGCGGATTCGGTAAGAGCCATGGCCACGCCTGCTGCAGTTGGGCGTCCCCCGACGAAGTCGATACTGATGATCACGGGTCCCGTCGTACCGCCTGTCCCGGTTCCGCCGGTTCCACCCGTGCCCATGCCGCCTGCACCGCCCGCACCGCCCGCTCCCCCTGTGCCCGCGCTGTCGGTGGCGGCGTCACTCGTGTCTCCGGCTCCGTCTGGCCCGGCGCCATCAGCGCCCCCGGTTCCAAGATCCGACGGCAGGATGGTGTCGGCTGGGGCATCGATCCCAACATCGCCGGACGAAGTCGCATCAGCCGCTGCGTCCACCACGCTGGTGCCCCCCGTGCCGCCTGTGGCCCTCCCGCCGGTTCCGCCGGTCCTCGTCCCACCTGTGGCCGTGCCGCCGGTTCCGCCGGTTTTCGTCCCACCTGTAGCCGTGCCGCCGGTTCCGCCCGTTCTCCCGTCGCCGGTCGCGGTGTCACCCGTTCTTTGGTCGACGGGCAGATTGGTGTCGGTAGAAAATGGAGCGTCGATCGCGCGGTCATCAGACGCATCAGCCACCACGCCAGCATCGGGTTCGAGGTCTTCCGCCGCGCCATCCGCCTCTGTCCCGCCTGTTCCTCCTGTCGTCGGCGCGCCATCGTCTCCGCCCGTTGTGGCGCCACCTGTGGCGCCACCTGCTGCAACACCGCCTCCCGCACCGGCGCTTGCGGCATCCGTTTCAACCGTGCCAGAGCCGCCGCTGCCCCCAGTGGCGACATCAGAAGACTCTGCGCCGCCAGTTGCGCCGGCATCCTTGCCCCCAACCGGGTTTCGCGTGAGGTTCACGCAGGCTGCAAAAAGGAGAAGGGCACCTATTGCAGGCGTTACTGCTTTGTGAGCGTGAGTCAATTTTAACCCTAATTCTAATTATAGTACGGATACCTGACGCGCCCGGAACTTTCTCGCGAATCGCGCGGGCACGGGCACCAGCGCGGATCCTGCGTCTGGCCATTCGAGCGGTTGCGATCTGCCCGCGTCGAGGTCCAGGATGCCTCTTGGCACCGGAACTGAAATGAAGGCACACCTGGCCTACTTGAACGCAACTGCCGACAGGGTCTTTTCCGTCCGCTTCATCATACGGTGAGCCAGGTTGGCATGACCTATTCGGGGCAGGATTTTGAGGCTGCGCTCAGGGCATTTGTGGGTAGGCTCGGCGCCGAAATGCCGGGCGTTTCCTGTCGTGGCTGGGGCGGACCCCGGAGGTGGACGTCGAGGCCGTGCACCGGATGCTCGGACCATAGATGCCTGCCCGCGACACCGCCCCCGACACGTTCGCCGCAGCGAAAAACCCTATGATGCCACTGCGCGCGGCCCTGCCGGAGGAAGTCGGACCACGATCCGAGTGCCGCGATCCGGGGCCGAGGACAGCTCGCAGGTTCCGCCCAGCGAGCGCGTGGTGCGGTTCACGATGGCCAGACCGAGGCCGTGGCCAGGCAGCTCGCGGTCCATCTGACCCCGGTAGAAGGGCTCGAACGCGTGTTTGGCGCTCTCGGCATCCATCCCCATGCCGTTGTCCTCGACGATGAATTCGACCATCGTTCCGACTTCACGGGTTTCGATGGCGATCCGCAGCGGCCGGGATGGGGTTCGGAACTTGATCGCGTTGCCTATCAAGTTTTGCAGGATCTGCGTGAGGACTTCCTCGGCACAGGCGACCCGACTGGCGTCCAATCTGGTCTGGAGTTCAACCCCTTCCAATTCTGCCCCCATTTCGTCGAGGAGGCGTTCCACAACCACAGCGGATGATGATTGTCCGGGCGGTGGGCGGCCAGAAACCGCCAGCGCAAGCATGTTGTCAACCACGCGAGCCATGCGGTCGACCGCCCGTCGAATCCGTCGTACCATCGCCGTCACGTCTGCGGGCAATCCGGGCGATTCGAGGACGAGATCCGCATAGCCACGGATCGGATTCATCGGGCTGCGAAGATCGTGAGCCGCGCGCCCGGCAAAAGCCTCCAGCTCGTTGTTTCTCTGGTCGAGGATCTGGACGCGCTCGATGATCAGCCGTCGCTGGCGAGCCAGCACGCGAAGCAGCCAGATGGAGATGAGCGAAACCGTGGCGAGCACGATCGCGCCGACTGCAGCGTCGCTCCAGACAGCCTGCCGATGCGCGGCGCGGACCGCGGCCACGTTGTTGTTCCCTTCAAGTGCGTTGATCGACACCAGCTTTTCAGTGGAGTTGTCGATCTCCTCTTCCACGACAGGAGCTGGCCTTCGGCGGTTACCAGCGCCCGCATACAGTTCCCGCAGCAAGCCCTGAAGGCGATTCCACTCCTCACGTTCTCCCGGGTAGGTTGCGCTTGGATCGTATTCACGGGCATTCGTCTCGATGGCCTTGGTCAGCCGTGCGATCTCGTCCTCGTCGCTCGTCGCGGCCAGCCGCTTGGCGTGGTTCCGGATGCTGTTCAGCAGGATGATCGAGCGCTGCGAATTCTCGACGATGTCGGTGGTTTGGCGCGCCTCCCGTTGCGAAAAGAACAGGTCGAGCCCAAGCATTCCGATGATGAGAATCGTCACCAGCCCAAGCGCGATCAGCACCGGCCAACCGGAGAGCCTGGCGCCTTTCAGGTCTTCTTTGCTCAAAGTGCCCCTTCTTGCCGGTGTCGCTCAACCTGTATGTTAGTCTTGCCGGCGTGGGTTCGCCCGCCAGAATTCTGATCGCTGAAGACGACGACCTGACGCTTGAGCTTCTCGCCACCGTCCTTCGCCGTGAAAGCTACGAAGTGGTGACCGTGACCGACGGTCGGGAGGCCCTTGAACGGCTTGCCGAGGGGCCCTTCGACCTGGTGTTGAGTGACATCCAGATGGCCCGCGTCAGCGGTCTGGAGGTTCTTGCGAGCGTCACTAAGCAGATGCCTGACACGCCGGTGGTTCTCATCACCGCCTATGCTGAACCAGGGGCTGCGATGGACGCCATTGCCAGCGGCGCCGCCGACTATCTGGCCAAGCCCGTGGACATCGTGGCGCTGCGTACGACAGTGGCACGGGCCTTGGAGCGGCGCCGTCTGGCCAAGGAAAACCGTTCGCTCCGTTCCGCCATGGCCGGGCGCAAGGTGCTGGTCGGTACTAGCCCGGCCATGCTCGAACTCTACAAGCAGATCGCCCAGGTTGCGCCCACCGACGCCACGGTGTTGATCACGGGCGAAAGCGGCTCGGGCAAAGAGCTGGTCGCGCGCACCATCCACGAACGCAGCCGCCGCGCCGACCATCCGTTCGTCGCGTTCAGTTGCGCTTCGTTGGCAGAGAGCGTGCTGGAAAGCGAGCTGTTCGGCCACGAGCGCGGCGCTTTCACCGGTGCCAGCGCTCCCCACAAGGGCTTGTTTGAAACTGCCGAGGGCGGGACAATCTTCTTGGACGAGATTGGTGACGTCCCGACCAAGATGCAGGGAGAGTTGCTTCGGGTCCTCCAGGAGGGCGAGGTGCGGCGGGTTGGTGGCTCTGCGGTCATCAAGGTCAACGCCCGCGTGATCTCCGCGACCAATCGCGAGCTCGCGGCTGAAGTGACCGCCGGGCGAATGCGCAAGGATCTGGCCTATCGACTCAACGTCGTTTCGCTGCAAGTGCCACCCCTGCGCGAGCGAGGCGATGACATCATCGCCCTGACCTTGCACCTGGCTGCGCGCCATGCCGCGCTTTTGGGTCGCGCCGAACCGCACATCAGCGACGAGGCCATGTACCGCATTCGTAGCTGCGCGTGGCCCGGCAACGTCAGGGAGCTGGACAACGCGCTGGCTCGCGCCGTGGCCATGTCGCAGCGAGGGGTGATCCTGCCCGGGGATTTGCCCCCGCTCACAGGTGGCGACGCAGCGGACAACCTGTCTGCCATCCACAGCGACTGGCCCACCCTTGAGGAACTGCAGCGTCGCTACATTGAACGAGTTCTTGAGCATACCGGTCACAACAAGACCTCGGCGGCCATCATTCTGGGCATTGATCGCCGCACCATTCAGCGGCTGGCCTCGCGTGAGGCGGAACCCGACGGCAAGCCGCGATAGCGACGATCGGGCGCCTCATGCCGGCGCTTGCCCGGCCATCAAATCGGCCACCGCCGCGCGAAGCTGGGGAATTCCGAACGGCTTGAGCAGCAGTTTGGCGTTGCCGAGGCGATCGACCTTGGCTTGAAGATCGGGGCGAGTGAGCCCGGTGACCACCAGCACCGGGGTCTTGATTTCGGCCGCCCGCGCGGAGTGCAATACCTGAAGTCCTTCCATCCACGGCATGTGGACATCGGTCACCACCAAGTCGAACGGGCCGTCGTCTGCAAGTCGTTGCACCAGCTCCGCCCCGTCCGAAGCCTCGCAGATCTCGATCAAGGGACTGCCAAGGGCCAGTCGCAGCAGTTCCAGACTGTCGGGATCGTCATCCGCGATGAGAATCCGCGATGCTGTCACGCGCTTCTGCGGCATGAGCGCCCACTGTTCCCTTGTGAGATCGCGATCGCTGCGTTCGTTCATCATGGGACACCTCATCTTTCCGTTCGCTGCATTGGCTGTGCCACGGCGGCGACAAGCCTTCATTCCGCGCGTGGAGTGGACTCCGGCGGTCCGCGCAGCGGCGGCTTGTCGCATGGTCCGGGACGACTGCGACAGACTGTCGCACGGGCGCCGCATTGGTCGGCCGAACCGTGAGCAGCCAGGCCCCGATTTTTGCGCCGTTGGCCATCTCGAACCTGGCACCGCTCTTGCTGGATCCCTGGGGTTGTGCCCCGAAAGGAGGCTTCCCATGAAGACCCAGAACACCGAGACTGCAAGCCTCTTCTCGTCGTGGTTGTTCAAGCAACTCCCCGAGAACGATCAGATCAACGATTCCCATGGTGCGAAGGGGAAGAAGCCCGCGCCTCCCGTAGCCATCGACAGATCGGGCCACCGTTTGGGATGGATAGAGCGAACCCTCCTCGCTGTAGACACCGATCGGGTCTTCATCGAAGTGTCCGACCCAAGGTTGCGCGAAGAGCTGGTTTCCGCTTATGAGGACGAAGGCTGCGATGTGATTGCGGCGACCAGCAGCCGGGCGCTCTTGGCCTTCATGGAGCAACTGCCAATTCCGCGCGATTTCGGGGCCGACGTCGTGATCGCCGAGGACGATTTCCCGGGAACGAGTGCCACGGACCTTCACCGCCAGCTGGTGGCGCGCGGCTGGTCAATCCCGGTGTACACAATTTCGACAGAAGCGCCTTTTGGCAGAGCGGGGGTGGCGTCATGAAGATCAAACTGACTGTGTCCATCTGTTCACTGATATTGAGGGTGGGAATTGCGCAAGCGCAGGACATGAGCGCGGCCGGAAACTCGCAAAGCCAAGTCGCGGCTGGCGAGGCTGGATCGCCACCGCAGTCAGTGCAGCCGCCCACTCCGGCGCCTGAAATGATGCCACCGGCGCCGCCGCAACAACCGCCGGCACCACCGGTTCAGATGCAGGGCCAGTCGCAGCCGCAGATGCAGCAGCCTGCGCCGGCAGCGGCGCCAGGCGGGGGCCAGTGGGTTTACACGGGTGAGTATGGCTGGATTTGGATGCCCTACGGAAACCAGTACACCTATGAAGGATCGGCCAATGATGCCTATCCGTATTCCTATGTGTACTACCCGAGCGCTGGATGGATGTGGCTGGCGGCACCCTGGGTTTGGGGCTGGGGCGCCTATCCCTACTTTGGCCCGCGCGGGCCGGCGGGATTTGGCTGGCACGCGGGTTTGTATCGGGCTGGCTATGGCTGGGGCGGATACCGGGGCGGTGGATACGGCGGCGGTGGACGGGTCGGCAGCGGCAGCTACCGGGCTGCGGCCAGCTATCGGGCCACCAGCGGGTTCCGCGGGGGCTCGGGCGGTGGTTCGCGAGGATCCTCTGGTCACGGCGGTGGACATCGCTGAGGGCGAGGCTGGTGGACGTTGGGGACGCAAGGGGGAACATCATGGAAAAGTTGTGCAGGACAGTTGGTGGTGCAGGCAGGACAGCGTTGGTCGTCGCGACCCTGCTGTGGGCTGGCCGAGTGCAAGCATTTCCCGGGCAGCCGGTGCCGGCGGTTCAACTGACGGTGGACAAGCTCGTGTGCACCGTGACCCAGACCGCGCCGCCAGCGGGCAGCGGTGGACTCATCGTTCTCATCAAGGTGCCGTCCGAGAACAGGTTGAAGTCCGTCGTGTTGAAAACGACATCCGGTGAACTGGCCCTGGACGTGACGCCAACGACGTCGTTGGTCGGCGAGTACGAAACCAACGTCGACAGCGAGAAGGCCAACTGCGCCGCCTCGGGGGTCCTATTTCTGGGCCTGGAGAGGGATCTGGAAACCGACACCATCGCCTGTCCTGAGATTCCCCTGTTCAGGCCGAGTGCCTGCGACTGACCTTTGCGCGAGGAGGGACGAGGGTGATGAGTTCGTATTGCTCCTGCCCGAGACCGACGACAAGGGGGCGGAGCTGGTCCTCAACAAAGTGATGGGCGCGCTCAGGGGCGCGGTGCAGGGCCGCTGGCCGGCGAGTTTCAGCATCGGGGCGGTAACCATCGACGGACCCCGGACCTCGCTCGATCGATTGATTCAGCAGGCCGACAAACTCGTCTACGCTGCCAAACAAGAAGGAAAGGGCTGCGTACGACACCGACATCTTCACCGCAGCGGAACGAGTGACGTCGAGTCGACGCCGCATCCGGAAGTGCCGAGTCACGGCGCCTTCCCCGACGCGCGTTCAGCGACCGCGACGCACGCCAGGGGGCGATGAATCGTCCTTCAAACCGTCACCTATCCGCCAGCCGAAACATCGTAGAAGTGGTGGGCAGCGGAGCCCATTTCAGCCGGAGGCAATCGCCATGAAGAGGAATTCCGTTGGTTCAGCGCTTCTTCGCAGGGTGTGGCCAGCCTCCACGTGGATCGCTCTGCTGGTCTGCGCGCACCCCGCCTGGGCGGCCCTAGGGGGCGACGTTGCATCAGTGGGCACAGGTCAGGCGCACGTGCTGGCCAGCGTGCGCGTCCAGGCGGCCGAGGCCTACACGCTGCACGAACTTCAGGCGACGACCGGAACGAAGGTTCACGAGTATCTGGGCAACGACGGCAAGGTATTCGCGGTTTCCTGGCAAGGTCCGTTTCGCCCTGACCTCCAGCAGCTCCTGGGCTCCTGCTACGAGACCTACCTGAACGCTGCCGGCCCCCGCGTCGCACGCGGTCCAATGAACATACAGCTTCCAGGGCTGGTCATTCATATGAGCGGCCATCAGCGCGCCTTCTACGGCCGCGTCTATATCCCGGAGCGCGTTCCGCAGGGCGTTTCTGTTGACGAGATCCGCTGATTTCGGCATTGCTGCTAGTGCCGTCCGCCAGAAGATCGGCCATCAGTTGGCAGACGAGGCGCCCGTCCGGCAAGGCGCTACGACGGCGCATACTTGACGTATGTAACCGAGGAGCAACGCAGCCGGATGGGATGGATCGTCTGCCAAATGCTGGTTGAGATTCTGGCGGACGGCACTAGGACGGACGCGCGCTCGCCGGGGCGCCTTCGACGAGCAAGGTGCTGATCCGGTGCGCGAGTTCGTCCATGTCGAGCGGCTTGACCACATGCCCGGCAAAGCCCGCCTCGCGCGTGCGTCTTAAGTCCTCGGGCTCTCCAAGAGCCGTCACCGCAAGGGCAGGAATCGAGGCACAGCCTGCCACCAGCCGCGCTCCACGCAGGAACTGGTAGCCATCGATACCGGGTAGGCCAATGTCCACGAGGATCACCCCCGGCCGCTCGTGGCCCAGCCACTCCAAAGCGGCCTCGCCGGTCGCACAGCCAGCCACCGAATAGCCCAGCATGCCCAAACACGTTGCCACCATCTCGCGGGCATCGTCATTGTCTTCGACCACCAAGACACGTGGGCCTCCCGCTTTGGCGGGTGCCTCTACTCGCGGCGGTGCAATGGTGGGCAGCTCGACAATGAAACGCGCACCTCGGCCCGGGCCTTCGCTTTCCACCCGAACAACGCCTCCGTGCAAATTGACAATCGACCGCACGATCGACAATCCAATGCCCATGCCACCCCGTCGCGCGGCCCCGGCAGATCCCTGCACGAAGGGCGCAAACAGGCGCGGCAGAACTTCGGGCTCAATGCCCACGCCGGTATCTTCGACGCTGAATTGTGCGGATTCGCCTTGGCGACGCAAGCGGACGGTCACGCACCCTCCGGCTGGCGTGAACTTGAGCGCATTCGCCAGCAGATTGATGGCGATCTGACCGATGCGCGTGGCGTCTGCATCCACCCACAGGCCAGGCTCGAACGTGCCATCAAGGTGCAGCCCCAAGCGTCGCGCATCTTCGCGCATGGTTCCCATTGCCTCCACCAGAACACGTCCCAGGTCGAGTGGCTTGCACTCGACGTTCAGTGCACCCCGGGCCACGCGCGACAGATCGAGCAGGTCGTCCACCAGGCGGGCTTCGTGGCGTGCGTTTCTTTCGATGATGCGCAAGGCGTTCTGGACGCGCTCATCGGCTGGCGCGAGGGCCTGGAGAATTCCCACCGCCAGAGTGATGGGCGACAGGGGGTTGCGCAATTCGTGGGACACGACCGCCAAGAAGCGATCCTTGGCCTTGTTCGCCTCTTGAGCCTCGGCGAGGGCGGCGTGCTCACGCTCCAGCACCTCTTGTCGCTCGCGCTCAGCCCGACGGTGCTCCGTCTGGTCGAGGACGAACGCGACGACGCGCCCGGTGCTCGCATCCAGAAGGGCGCCGCCCATCACGACGCTGAGGCGAGACCCGTCCTTGCGTACCCATTCCACTTCCCAGGCTTTGGACGAGCCCTGCGCCAGCAGTCGCTGCACCGTCGTCGGCTCGTCGGCGGCCCGTTCCGGCGGGGCCATCCCCGGCCAGCGGATCCGCTCGGCAGCCATGTCTGCGCGATCGAAGCCGATCATGGACAGGTAGGCGTCGTTGGCGTCGAGGACGCGGCCCTCCAGGTCAGCGATCACGAAGCCGACCATGTTCGAGTCCATCAAGCGGTGCAGGGCCTCGTCGCGCTGGCGAAGGACGGATTCCGAGCGTGCTTGTTGCATCTCCAGAGCCGCCCGAGGCGCGAAGTACAGCAACACCGACTCGGCCAGCTCCGCGTCGTCCAGGTCGTGACGAAACAGGCCCACCAGAATACCGATGCTCTTGCCGTCGGCATCGCGCAAGGGCACGCCCACGTAGGCGTGAATCCCCATTTCGGCCAGCAGCGTGTCTTCGGGGAAGAGCTGCACAATATCCTTGCTGTGTGCGTAGACTCGGTTTGCGATGACCTGCGCGCAGGGAGTGCCGGCCAGGCAATATGAGAACGGCTCGGCGCGCTTGCCGTCGCCGAAGACCGAGGCAATGTCCATAGTGGTGCCGTCCAGACCCAGCCGGCCCACGAAGGCCACGTCAGCTCCCAGCACCGAGGCCAGACGGGCGGTCAAGGTGTCGAAGAAGGCTGCGCCCCGCTGGCTGGAACTCTCATCGTTGACCACCCGAATTGCGTCGAATAGACGCTGTTGCCGGGTCTGCCCTTGCGACGGTTGGTCCATGCTTTCTCTCCTCGCGTCCGCAGAATCGGGGGTAACGTCTGGCTGCCATGTTCTGGCCCGACCTGAGCATACCTCGAAAAGGAGACCGCGCTCGTCCGGTTTCAATGAAACGTCGCGGCGGTCGCGACCTGCCCAAGCGTGTCTTTCAGAAAGCGACAAACGGCCCGGTCCCCGCAGAAGTCGACTGGCCTTCCACGGCGGTGAACACCCTCCGGCCGAAGTAGAAAGGCAATCCCCAGTCGAAATAGGATGCTGTGCCCTTGGCTCCAGACTGAGGGGCGGCACTTGGGCCGCCCAGATTGTCGAAGGCCACGTTGGTCTGGGAGCCAAACAATGCGTCTGCGTTAGCAATGCTGAAGTTCACGCCCACCGTAACCGATCCGTCGGTAGCCTGATTTGTGGCGGACAGGCTGAGCGTGGAGACAGGACAGTAGAACATAGGGTACGGGGCGGGGCAGGCTGGGATGCGCGTGGTCCCGCTGTTCAAAAAATAGATAGCGTTGGAACCACTGTCCACGAACGCGGGGGAGCTGCTGCCATTCGTGGGGTACCTGGTCATGAAGGTTCCTGTCCCGTCAAGCGGGAGCACGGTCTCGTTGCCCAGGCCGTTGTTGGCCTGGGTGCCGATGCCGAAAACAAGCGATCCGGCCACGCTCGGCGCCCCATTGGCGGGAATTGCGGACAACGCGATGATGGTGCCGTTGTTGTCTTGGCTGAAGAGCGAGACGGGATTCGACACTTGCTTGGAGACTGGTACCGCCGTTGCCTGGCAGCCGCCTTTCGCTGTTGAAGAACAGGCATAGTAGATGCCGGGATTGACCGATCTTGAGCCTGGGACCGCCGCACAAGCCGATCCGCAGTCCTCCCTGAACGAACCCACCCCGAGAATGCCGTTGGACCCCAGCGTTGCGGCACTGCTGGCATTGATGCCGGTGCAATTGCTCGGCACGGGATAGGTCGACCCGTCAATGATCTGGACGGCTAGGCCATTTGCCCTCTCGCCAGCGACCTTCAGGTCGGCGGTCCGCAGCGGACCCCAGATGAAGGCAGAAACGAATTGGCTGCATTCGGCAAGGGCGACGCCGCTGCTGTTCGTCCAGGCTGGCAGGCCAAGCGTCAGAATCGACCCGAGCAAGCGCAGGCCCGAGGAGCCCGTGTCGACCAGAACATGGTCGATGGTTTGGCACTGACTGGTCCCGGGAACGCAGATGGTTATGGTCGCAAACAAGCCGTTGAGGTAGCCGACACCGGGGAGCCCAAAGTCCACGGAGACTTCGGCGACGTTGGCGGCGGCGCTGCTGGCTGAAGTGCCGCCGGTTCCGGCAATCCCTCCGGTCCCACTTGTTCCTGTTGTCCCGGGCACACCGGGAGGGCCGGCCGTTCCCCCAGTCTTGGGGGTACCCGCTGTACCCGACGTCCCGACCGCGCCTGCGATTCCAGCGGCCCCGGCTGTGCCGGCCACGCCGCCTGTATTCGCACCGCCGGACAAGCTGGTGCCTCCGAAGGCCGGCGAAGCGTCGCGGGTTTCCGAGCCACCCGTAGCCACGAATGTGACGGTGGTGCTATTGCCGCCCGCTGAAGTCTGGCCGCCGCTTCCCCCGAGACCGGCTGATGTGGCCGTTGCGCCGCTCCCGCCCGGCTGACTAGCGCCGGCTGCGCCTGCAGCGCCGGCTGGCTGGGGCGAGCCGCTCGTGCCGCCCAATCCTGCAACGGTCGACTGGCTGGCCGTGCCACCGCTCGTAGACGACGCGCCGCCGGTCGCGCCTGAGATATCGTTCGCTCCATCAGCATTTTGCGAGGCCGGACCCAGACACCCAGCAGCCGCTACCGCGCTCAGGCATACGTGAAGAATGTTGAGGCGTGTCGGCAAAGCACAACTCCATTCTGGTTCCGACATCCACGTCGCCTTTCAGCCGCTTCTGTGGGAACGAAGCGCCAGGCTCAGCAACTTGATCCGATCATCTTGTCATCAGATGCCCGCGTCGAGACAAGGTGACATTTGGCGGTCGCCGGTTGGCCGGCCGTCAAAGCTATGCTGCCAAACATGACGGAGACGACGGCGTGCGGCACCGACACTTTCTTCCGTTCGGCACAGAAGTCTGGTGAGCCATGGGCAGAGGTCATGGCCACTGCGCCTTGGTATATGACCTTTGTGGCACATACGGACGCTACGACGTAGTAATTTTGATGAATCGTCTAGGCGCATGCGCACGGGTTGTATAGGATCCGCCGGAACGCCATCTTGGAGGACACCATGCGATCGATTTCTCGGAAGACAACACGAGTCCTTGGACAAGAATTTGCGATTGTTCTCCTCGGCAGCGCTATCGGCTTGCTGCAGGGGTGCAGTTCGCCTAGCGGAGGGGGCGTTGCGACCGGCGGAGCGCCGGGTGGGGGTGGCGCGACGGGCGAGGGCGGGCATTCAATTGGTGCTTCGACTGTGGCGACCGGGGGCAATCCGACGCCAAGCGGAGGGAGCGTCGCTGCATCCGGCGGCAGCGCGCCCGCCAGCGGCGGCATCACATCTGACACTGGCGGTATCACATCTGACACTGGCGGCATCACAGCCGACACGGGCGGCATCAGCCCGAGCGGGGGCCGAGCCAACGGTGGCGCCGCGTCCGGCAGCGGCGGGACCACGAGCAAGGCTGGCGGGGCAACCGGCCGCGGCGGCGCCTCTAGTTCGGGCGGTGTGACAACCACGGGCGGTTCCATTCCGAGCGGACCTCCGAATCCGAATGCCAAGCGATTCATGGAGAAACTCGATCGCGGCTTGATTGCCGTGAAATCCGGCAGCGGATACTTCTTGAGCTGGCGCCTCTTCGGAACCGACCCGCAGGACACGACCTTCGGGTTCAACGTCTACAGAGGCACCACCAAACTCAACTCAGCAGTAATCACTGACTCCACAAACTACACTGACAGTGCCGGCGGTAGCGGGACCTACACAGTCAGGCCAGTGACCAACAGTGTGGAAGGCGCGCCTTCAGAGAATGCCTTGGTCATTGATGGCGGCTACGTCAATATCCCCCTGAAGCCGCCGGCCGCAGGGAGCGCGCACGGATCCAGCTATACCGAGACGGCCAACGACGCCAGCATCGGAGACCTCGATGGCGACGGCCAGTACGAAATCGTGCTCAAGTGGGATCCTTCAAACTCCCACGACAATGCCCAGCAAGGGTACACGGGGCCGACCTATCTCGACGGCTACAAGCTCGATGGCACGCAGATGTGGCGGATCAGTCTTGGCCAAAACATCCGTTCCGGCGCCCACTATACCCAATTCATGGTGTACGACCTTGACGGCGACGGATCCGCCGAGGTGGCCTGCAAGACGGCTCCTGGCACCAAGGACGGCACGGGCGCATTTCTGAAGACTGGCCCTGCCGCCAGCGCCGACCACACCATCGACTACACGAGCACGGACACGGCGACCCAAGGCAAGGTCATTACTGGGCCTGAGTACTACACGATTTTCAGCGGCAAGACAGGCGCCGAACTCGTCACGGTTGACTACAAACCCGGCCGAGGCGCTGAAGGCGTCTGGGGTGCCATCCAGGGCATTGCCACTCCTGCTGGGGATCTCGGTTGGGGAAACGATAGCAACTACAACTTCGTCGACCGCTTCTTGGCCAGTGTGGCCTACCTCGACGGGGAACGGCCGAGCGTGATCCCCTGCCGTGGCTACTACTGGCGATCATCGCTGTGGGCCCTCGACTGGCGGGGCGGCAAGCTGACCGAGCGGTGGTTGTTCGACACGGCAGCTGTACCGGGCGCCAAGGGCAAAGACGGCAAGCCGCTTCAATCTTCACAGGGATACGAAAGTCAGGGGTCACATAGTCTGCGGCAAGGCGACGTGGATGGCGACGGCTTTGACGAGATAGTCTATGGCTCGGCCACTATCGACCACGATGGCCAAGGCCTTTATTCGACGGGGCTCCGGCACGGGGACGCCTTGCATTTGTCGGATCTCGATCCTGACAGACCAGGACTGGAAGTCTGGATGGCGGATGAACAGTCCAGCGAAAATGGCGGAATCGTTTCGCACTTCCAGGATGCCACCAATGGCACAATCATCTGGCAGCAAAAGGGTTCGGGCGACAATGGACGCGGCTGCACGGGACCGCTCATGCCCAACACCAAAGGCTGGCAGATGTGGTCCGGGGCTGGCGGGCTCTTTGACGCCGCTCAGAAGACAGTGGCCAGCCCGCCTAGTTCGGACAATTTCACCATCTGGTGGGGCGGCGATCTAAATCGCTTCTTGTTGAATGGGACGTCAATTTCCGCATTCAGCGGCGGGGGCACGGGCCTGAATGCCAGCGGCTGCACTTCGAACAACACGTCCAAGTCCACCCCGGCTCTCACCGCGGACATTTTCGGGGACTGGCGCGAAGAGGTGGTGTTCAGAACCACGGGCAACGATGCCTTGCGCATCTATACGACCAGCACGCCGACCACAAAGCGTTTGTACACGCTCATGCACGACCCGATCTATCGGTTGAGCGTTGCCACGGAGAACGTGGCCTACAACCAGCCGCCGGAGCCGGGGATCTACATCGGCCCCAGCATGACGCTGCCGCAGACGCAGCCGAACATCAAATACTACGACTCAGCGTCGCCGTAGCGTTCCGGTCGCGACCGGCGATCTTCCGGCAACCTCGGCGGCGGCAAGAGCGCCGTGATATGCTCACGGCCTCCATGACTGAGATGATCAATATCGGCCCGGCCGAGCTGCACGGCATCCCCCTTTTCCGCAGCTTCAGCGACGAAGAGATCCAGCGACTGGCCGAACTCTTCGAGCCCGTCGACGCAACCGAGGGGGAGCTTCTCTTTGCCCAGGGAGAGGCGGCGGACGCCTTCTACATTCTCATCGCCGGCGAGGTCTCTCTGCGCCAGGACGAGCGCGAGGTCTACCTGCTCAAGCCGCCCTGTCTCATCGGCGAGCTCGGCGCAACGACGGGCCTGCTCCGCCACTGCCGCGCTGTCGTCGGGCCAGCGACGGTCCTCCGCCGCATCGATTCGGCGCGCCTGCACGACTTCTGCTCGCGGAACCCCGACATCGGCCTCGCCTTCTACCGCGGCCTCCTCGGCTCTGCCGCCGACAAGATCGCCCACGACCAGCGGCGCACCGCCGAGATGCGCGAGCACATCATCGTCACCCAGAAGACGATGAAGGGTCTGCGCGACTTCATTCTCGAGAGCCCGGACTCGCCGATCTCACGCCGCGTCCACGACGCACTCGAAGGTCTGATCCAGCAGAACCGACGCGCCAACTACCGCGTCGAGCCCCCGGCGGCCCTTGGCGCCTACCTCCGCCTCGATGACGGCCGCGTCGCCACCGTGGTCGAGCTGTCGCGCACCCACGTCAACTTCCGTCTCACCGGCACGCTCCCTGGGCCGAGCGACGAGATCTCCGGCGTCCTCTCACTAGCCGGCCCCGAGATCCCTGCCTCAGGCCGCGTCCTCCGGGTCCAGGGGGACCGCGTCGTCCTCGTCCTCGACCTCCTCCTCGACGAGTTCGCCGCCGTGCTCGAGGGCTACCTCGCCCGCGTGCAGATGTTCGACTTCCTCGTCTGACCCCTTGGCGGACGAGCGCGCCGGGACTTGTCTACTTCAGGTGACGGCCGGTGGTGGCGGGCACGACCTTGCCGTACCTGACACCTTTGGTACTGACCAGGCTCTCGCCCATCGCGATGATTTCTCTTGCCCGGCCGCGCAGGATGAGCACCTCCAGACAGTTGTGTTCGTCGAGATGCACATGCAGCGACGACACCACGGCCTTGTGATGTTCGTGTTGAACGTGGGTTAGCTTCTGCGCCAGGCTGGACGAGTCGTGGTCGTAGACCAGCGTCACCACAGCGACCTTGTCGGCGCCGTCCTTTTCCTGGCGCGACCATTCGTCCTGGACAAGCTGCTCCCGGATGAGGTCTCGAATCGCCTCAGACCGGTTCGCGTACCCACGCCGCCCGATCAGGCGATCGAACCGAGCCAGCAGATCTTTCTCCAGCGAGATGGCGGTGCGCTCCAGCATAGCTCAATGATTACCGCGACCCGGGCCGCACCGGCAAGCCCGTCGCGGATCACGGCAGCCCGCCTCGGGGCCGGTGCAGGACGTGGCGAGCGATGGCGCGCATCGGTGCGGTGATCCGCCACGAAGTGGACGCCGCAACGCTGGCGAGCACTTCGCGATGGGTCGCGGCTAGATGCGCAAGCTGGCGCTGCTGATCCGCGCATGCCTGCTCGGTCAGCGCAAGCTGGCGCTGCTGATCCGCGCACGCCTGCTCGGTCAGCGCCAGCCGGCGCTGCTGATCGGCGCATGCCTGCTCGGTCAGCGCAAGCTGGCGCTGCTGATCCGCGCATGCCTGCTCGGTCAGCGCAAGCTGGCGCTCCTGATCGGCGCATGCCTGCTCGGTCAGCGCAAGCCGACGCTGCAACTCGTTGCGTTCGCGTGCGGCAGTCTCCGCGGCGGACAGGCGCTCGCGTAGTTGGTGGTCGGTGCGCTGCCGCTCCACCATTCCCGCGATCAACCGGGGCAGGGCGGGACGTGGTCGGTATGCCCCGGCACGGTGCGACTTGGCCAACGCCCCGACGACATCCCAATGCATGGCCACTGCCGCCGCCCGTGCGTCGATCCGTGCTCGATCGGCGGCCGTCCACGCATCGAAGTGAGCACGAACCGCCGACGGGGTGGGGAGATCCGCCTCCGTGTAGGTCAGCACGGCGTCGAAACCGTCGAGGGCGCTGTACTTCGGGATGCGGTAGTCGCCGGGACGGATGACGGGGACGCCGGCGGCAAGCGCAGTGATCGCGGCGTGTAGACTGAGCGCGACCACGGCGCGCGACCGCGCGATCAACACGGCCAGATCGCGGGGATGCAGGAATCGGTCGACCACCTTGACACCGTGGGGCAGGGTGAGCGCCGTGCGACCATCCCCGAGGACGGGGCCGACCGGGACGCACAAAATGTCAAAGTCCGCAAAGAGGTCATCGACCAGCACCCGGTTGAGGAGGGTGTCGACGAAACGGTGCATCTGCGCGACGATGAAAGGGCGCTTGCCGATGTTGAACTCGGCGCAGAGCCGCTGCCAGTCGTCGCCTGCTCGCAACGAGGCCCCCATCCACGACGCAAGACCGAACGCAGTGTCCGGCACCACTGCCACCTCCGCGCCCGTCGCCCCTGACAACAGCGCGGCCGCCGGATGGTCCCGAGCCACCATGTGGTCGACGGCGTCGAACGCCGTGCCGAGTAGCGGTCGGCTCCACGTTGGCGGCGCGCCAAGCACGCCAGGCGCATTGAGCGCGATCGGGACGCCTGCAGCGCCGGCCAGGAGAATGGGTTGCAGCCAAAGGCCCGTCTGCGGGTCGATGGTGTCGCCGGTTGGCGCGTAGCCCGGTGCGTACTCATCGAAACGGATCAGGTCTCCACCGCCGACGAGCAAGAGATCGAAGGTCGATATCTCGCGCAGCAGCGCTTCGACCGGACGGACCTCGTACGGCCAGTCTGTCCTCGCGCGGCCGGTGAAGCCGAAGGCGTGCAGCTCGACCGTGCCCAGGCGACAGCACAACTCGTGCTGCGCGAGAAGCGGGAACATGACGTCGCCATAGTTTTCGACGTCGAACGTCCCGACCATCGCGACACGGTGAACTGTAAGACTTGGGTCGGTGACGATGCGGAACGCGTCGCGGCCGATGATCCCGACCATGCCGTCCTCGCCCACGGTCTCCAAGTCGTCGCCGGAAACCGTCCCTCCCCAGCGGCGCCTGAACTCGGCCACGTTGGCCTCCATGCCGGGTTGGTCGAATCCGCGGGTTGCGCACTCAAGGTGCACGACCACGCTCTCGTGGCAGTAGCGGGTCTCCACACCGAGCTGCCCTGCGCGCAAACACAAGTCGACGTCCTCGAACGCGTTCAGAAAGGCAGTGTCGAACCCGCCGAGCCGCTCGAATAGGTCGCGGTCGACGAGCATGCACGCAGCGGTCACTGCCTGCAGCCGCCGCGAGCGCAGAACCGCTGGGTGCTCGCCTGGCAGCCCCTGATACAGGTGGTACGGGAGGCCGAGTCGGTTGAAGACGACGCCCGCGTGCTGCACTCGTCCATCCGGATACAGGAGCCGACACCCGATGATTCCCGCAGCGGTGTTTGCCTCGCGGTACCGACGAAGCGCACCGTACCATCCGGGACGCGGAATCGTGTCGTTGTTGAGGAAGACGAAATGCTCGAACTGGCCGACCGCGCTGGCCGCCGCCGCCCCATCGTTGCACGATGTGGCGAACCCCTGGTTCACCCCATGGTGCACAACCGTGATCCGGTCACCGAACCGCTCGCGCAGGCGCGAGGCGGTGCCGTCGACGGAGGCGTCGTCGACGATGACGATCGAGACGTCGCAAAGCTCCGGGTCGGCGACCAAGGCGTCGAGGCAGGCCGCCGTCATTTCCCAGTGGTTGAACACCGGGACGACGATGGCGGTGCGCATCGATTCCTGAATGCTGGTTTGACACATCCTGCTGCCAAGGATACCCCACACTCTCACCGACAGAAAATGTCAGCCGGGCAGCCGGATGATTTCTTTGCACTGGTTCGAACGTCGCCGTGGCGGTCAGCTACCCGAATTTCAGGAGTGGCGACAAACTGGGGCAGATATGATAATCGTTACGCGCCATGCAGAAGCGGGCTCTGATCACAGGCATTACCGGACAGGATGGTTCGTACCTGGCGGAGTTTTTGCTTGCACGCGGATACGAGGTTCACGGTTTGGTCAGGCGAATCGCCCTGCATGATCCAGACCGCCACTTGGTGCGTCTTGCGGCTGTTCGCGACCAGCTCGTTCTGCATGCTGGATCGTTGGAAAGCTCTTCCAGTCTGTCTCAGGTCGTGGAGCAGGCACGTCCGGACGAGTGCTACCATCTGGCCGCTCACAGCTTCGTCAACGTTTCGTTCGAGGAGGATCTGCCAACCCTCGGACTGGAGATCACAGCCACGCACTGCCTTCTGGCCGCTTTGGCCAAGTTTGCTCCCGACTGTCGTTTCTATTTCGCCGGATCGAGCGAGATGTTCGGCCGCGCCGACGAGACGCCTCAGTGTGAAGCGAGTCGGTTCTTTCCTCGATCAGTCTACGGGATCAATAAGGTGGCGGGGTATCACTTGACCCGCCATTTTCGCGAAAGCCTCCATCTGCATGCCAGCACCGGCATCCTGTACAACCATGAATCACCGCGCCGAGGGCACGAGTTCGTCACCCGTAGGATTACGGGGGGGGGTAGCGCAGATCTTGGGCGGCCGACTGGACCGCCTCGCACTCGGCAACTTGGATGCGCGGCGCGACTGGGGCCACGCACGCGACTACGTGCGAGCGATGTGGCTGATGCTCCAGCAAGAGACTCCGGACGACTACGTGGTCGCCAGCGGAGAAAGCCACTCCGTACGTGACTTTGCCCAGCTCGCCTTCGCGACTGCCGGCCTGGACTACCGCGAGTATGTTTTCGTCGACCCGGCCCTGTGTCGGCGGGTCGAGGACAGGACTCTGGTGGGAAATCCAAGCAAGGCGCGCGAGCGACTGGGCTGGCATCATCACGCGGGCTTCGCCCAGATCGTGCGAGAGATGGTCAAATCGGATTGCGATGCTTTGGGGCTCGCCCTGCCGTGTGCGGACCATGTCGACATGCAAGCCCTGCAACCCGACACTCAGTGATTCCCCGCGTGCGAGTGTCCATCATTCTGGTGAACTGGAACAGCGGTCTGGACACGCTGGAGTGCGCGCGCTCTTGTCTGGCGCTGGAGGGTCCCTCGTTCGAGATCGCGATTGTAGACAACAACTCGCACGACGGATCATGGACGATGCTGGCCGAGACCTTGGGGGCTGAGCCACGCGTCTCGCTGCTGCGGGCCACGCGGAACCTTGGCTTCGCCGGCGCCAACAACTGGGCCATCACCCGCGCGCTGAAAGCCGGTTTCGATTTCGTCTGGCTGCTCAACAACGATACCATCGTAAATTCCACCACCTTGAGCGCCTTGGTAGGCGCTGCCAGCGCTCATCCCCGGGCGGGAATCCTCGGGTCGAAGATCCACTTCTGGGATCGCCCCGGCACCCTCTGGTTCGCGGGGGGATCTGTCCAGGATCACGGCCATCACTACAGCCGTCATCGAGGCCTTGGGGAGATCGATCGTGGGCAATACGACCAGGTCGAGGAGGTCGAGTACATCACTGGCTGCAGTATGCTCGTCCGTGCCGCCGTCTTGCGGGAAATCCAACTCATGTCCGAAGACTATTTCCTCTATTGGGAGGATGTCGACTGGAGTAGGCGGGCTCACTTGGCCGGGTGGTCCTGTCTGTACGTTCCGGAGTCCACCCTGCTGCACAAGGTGGGCGCCAGCACGGATCGGCAGCCGGAGATCAAACTGCGATACGAGACGCGCAACCGCTTGCGATACCAGTGGCTATTCAATCGGCCGGGCGCAATGCAGGCGGTGGCGGCGCTGCTGCAGGAGTTCAGGGACTACTGTGTCCGCGGGGATCCGCAAGCCTTTCGCGGGCAGATGGCCGGCCTTCGCGACTTTCTCCTTGGACGCAAGGGAAGGATTGATGCATGAACAAGCCTAGTCTCGGTTTCAACTTCTTTGGACACGTGAGCGGGAACTTCGGACTGGCTGTGGCTGCTCGCTCTACGCTCGCGTGGCTGCTGTCCCAGCGTCAATCTGTGTGTGTGCGGGATGTGAATACCGGCGACGGACGGTCGGGACAGAACCACACCTACGATCGCCTGGTGACCAGCCGATCGTCGGGGTTGCCATTCGGGGCAAACCTCTTCCACCTCAACCCACCTGAGATGGACCACCACTTGCCCCGGGAATGGCAGTTCCTGCCCATTGAGCGGCGCATGAACTTGATGGTGCCGTTCTGGGAACTGCCCAGCTTGCCTCCGCTGTGGTGTGAAGTCCTGGACTCCATGGATCTCGTGCTCGCGCCCACCCGCTTCGTGCAGACCATCGTCGAATCCAATGTTCCCGGCGCCCAGACCCTGCATTTCCCTATCGTCATCCCTGTCCCCACTGCAGCTCGGCCCAATCGGGCTCGCTTCGGTCTGCCCGAGCGCGGGCTGGTTTTTCTTTCCGCATTCGACGTCGCCAGCGATCTGCACCGCAAGAATCCATGGGCGGCTATTGAGGCCTTCCAGTCGGCGTTTGTCGAGCAAGAGCCTGTGCACTTGGTGGTCAAGCTGAACAACTCGAACTTGTGGCCCCACGTGCAACCCCTGCTTGATCGACTCCGTCAGACTGCGGCCGACGATCGCCGCGTGGTGCTGGTGGATGAACACCTGTCGCAATCCGACCTCTTCAGTCTGTATGCGAGCTGCGACGTGTTCGTATCCCTCCACCGCGCCGAGGGACTCGGACTGATCCTGATGGAGATGATGTCACTCGGAAAGCCAGTGATCGCCACCGCCTGGTCGGGGAACATGGATTTCACCAGCCCGGACAACGCCTGTTTGGTCGACTACAACATGGTGCCGGTGGAGTCGACCCACACGAGCTACCAGGATGAATCGGCCAGGTCCGCCACACAATGGGCCGACCCCCGAGTGGCTACGGCCGTGGCGTGGATGCGCAGACTTCACGCCGAGCCAGCCCTGCGGACTCGTATCGGCCAACAAGCGGCCGAAACCATGCGGGGCCGGATCGAGGCTGATCGCTCCGGAATCCTCGAAGAGATCCAGCGTCTGCTGACCGCTCCAGAGGCTCAGGCAAACCACAAGCGGCGTGCGCGCCGGCTGTTCAAACAACGGTTCGACGGACTGGCCAGCTCGTTCCAGCGCTCACCACTAGGGTTCCTGCGACAGCTCCGAGCCATCGCACACGAAATTGCCAATCCGAGCGCAGGCGCGTAGTATTCTCCCTCGTCGCGCCTCGGGCCGCTCGCAACTACGCAATTTCGCTCGGTCCGCCAAACTGTTCGGCGCTCTGACCCTGGGCGCGGGTTGCGGTCGTCTTCTGACGTCATCGTTGCGACGTCATCCCCGTGTTGCTAACTATTCGTCACTATTCGGCAATTCTCGATGGCCGGGATCAGCCGCCGGTCGGTGAGCTCTTTCTAGATGATCCGATTTGAATCTTGTGATAGGCACCTGGCCCTGCATTCGGGGAAGTTCAAGTCCTGGATGGCCTACAACAGGAGAGAGTGATGAAGATGGAACTGCGGAATTGTTTCAGGCCCTACGTGGTTGGCGCGCTTGGCTTCTCGCTTGCGACGCTGGTATTCGGCTGCCAGTCGAGACCGAACGAGGTAGTCAACAGCGCGCTGTTGAACAACGAGCCACCGGCGGCGTTGCCCAGCTTCGGCGCCAAGAATGGTTGGTTCACCTCTCGCCAGGTCACGCTCAGCAATGGAATCGCGCTGGAGCAAGCCGGCATCAATGGTCCGCCGCGGCGTCCTCTTGGCTTAGCCGCGGAAAGCACTCCCATCACCCCGCCAGACGCGGGTGGCGGGGGCCACTCTCTGATCGTTCCCGCTTACGATTGGTCTTTCGGCTGCTCCGCCACCTCTGGCGCCATGATCGCGGCCTACTACGACCGGAACGGCTTCGAGAACATGTACACCGGGCCCACCAATGGTGCCGTCATGCCTTTGGATAGCAGCGCCTGGGGCACATGGAGCGACGGTCTCGACACCTATGCACAGGATCCGCTGGCCGCCAGCCACAACGGATTGGACGGGCGGACTACACGCGGATCGATCGATGACTATTGGGTTGCCTACATGAGCTCTGCCTCGGACCCTTACGTAACCGGCGCATGGACACAGCACACCTGGGGCGATGCCATCGGCGACCACATGAAGACCAGCCAGTCTGCCTACGGCAATGTGGATGGTTCGACGAGTTTCTACAACTACACCACTTCGGCCTCCCAGCTGACTTGTGCCGACATGGAAGGCTGGGGCATCGACACGGAGGACGGAACCTATGGCCGCAAGCTTTTCTACGAGGTCAGGGGATACACTGTTTCGGAATGCTACAGTCAGAAGACGGACAATAAGGTGACCGGTGGCTTTTCGTTTGCCCAGTACAAAGCCGAGATCGATGCCGGCCGGCCGGTAATGCTCAACTTGCAGGGGCACACCATAGTGGGTATCGGCTATGACGACACCACGAGTACGGTCTATCTCCACGACACCTGGGACTACCTCGTCCATAGCATGCCGTGGGGAGGCAGCTATGCCGGCATGGCACTCCTGTCTGTCAGCATTGTGAATCTCGTTGTGCCGGGCTCCGTTCCAGGCGCACCGACCGGCGTGGGGGCTAGTGACGGCGCCTACACCGACAAGGTGCGGGTGTCCTGGACTTCATCGACCGGCGCCACTTCGTATCAGGTTTATCGAAACACCACCGACACTTCCACCGGCTCCGACGCGTCAGCAGGCGCAACGCAGATCGGGACGCCACCGACATCCCCCTATGACGACTCCACCGCGACGCCGGGCGTGACCTACTACTACTTTGTCAAGGCGTGCAATACGGCAGGATGCAGCGATTTTAGCGCGTCGGATTCCGGTTACCGCTCTGATCCGTTGAATGACGATTTTGCAGGGGCGGCCACGCTTGGGACCGTGCCATTCCTTAGCTCGCTTGACGTGACCCGCGCCACCGCAGCGGCGGACGATCCCGCCCTGACGTCGTGTGGCCTGCCAGCGGGGACGAAATCCGTCTGGTACTCATACACCCCCAGTACCAGCCGATTGGTCTACCTGGACACCTTCGGCAGCAATTACGACACAATGATCGGGGTGTTCACTGGTGCGCGGGGCAGTTTGGCCGCGGTTGCGTGCAATGACGACGATGCTCGCTCAGGGGTCAATTCAGCAGTGTCGCTGAATGTGACGGCAGGGACGACCTACTACATCGTCGTCTACGGCTTCGACGGAACGAAGTCAGCTCCAGATGCGGGCGCGGCGGGCGTGCAGGCCGGAAACCCAGTGGCAGCGAGTCTGCTGCAATTCCATGCGACGAGTTTCTACGATGTCCCTGGGAATTATCCGTTCTGGCGCTACATTGAGGGCTTCTACGCCCAAGGGATCACGTCCGGTTGTGGAGCAACGCCGCGTATCTACTGTCCGGACAACTCTGTCACCAGGGCCGAGATGGCGGTGTTTCTCCTGCGAGCAATGCGTGGTGGTTCCTACCAGCCTCCGCCGTCGCCAGGCGTCTTTGCTGATGTGCCTGTGGGCGGAAAGGAATGGATGCTCCCTTGGGTGGACGAGTTCTTCCACAGCGGACTCACCACCGGATGCGGCAGCTTTCCGATGCGATACTGCCCAGAGATTCCTGTGACCCGCGCTGAGATGTCGGTATTCGTCCTGCGATCCACCAAGGGACCTTCGTACCAACCTCCGGCGGCGACAGGATTCTTTGCTGACATGCCGGTGGTCGGAAAAGAATGGATGCAGCCGTGGGCAGATGAGTACTACCGGGAGGGGATCACAACCGGGTGCGCGATCGATCCGTTGCGATACTGCCCTGAGGCTGCCGTCACGCGAGCCGCCATGGCGGCCTTCATCAGCAGGGCATACGCGCTTACCCAATTGCCGTAGTCCCTTCGCGCGGGCCAAATAGACGCGGCTGACATCATCTTCGCTCCTGTCTCAGGATATTTTTCCTGGGTGCCAACTAGCCGTCAACATTCGGTAATCGCCAAATATCGGGCTCCTGCCGCGGTTCGGCGTCTTTTTTTTCTTGCTGATCCGTTTTGCTTGCTGTGATACGCATCGGCCGGTCGAGTCTGGGGAGACTCAAGTTCCGAGACCGACTACGACAGGAGAGAGCTATGAGGACGGACCTACCGAATCGTTTGCGGCCCTACGTGATTGGCGCGCTCGGCTTCTCGCTTGCGACTCTGGTGCTCGGCTGTCAAGCGGGCTCCGGCGAAGACAGCAAGGAGGGCTCGTTGAATGTCGATACCGACAATGACAAGCGCCTCGACAGGGAGGCGCTGCGCTCCATTCCGCAAGGTAGCCACAAACAGGTGTGCGCCGACGCACCACCAGGGCACGCGCGCTGCCACGCTCGCATACGCACCAATTCCGACGGCACCATTCAGGCATTCGCGGTGCCGAGTGGTCTCAAGCCCGCCGATCTGCAAAACGCCTACAAGGCGTCGAGCGGTGGGGCGGGCGTGACCGTGGCCATTGTCGATGCGTATGACGACCCCAACGCCGAAGCCGACCTTGGGGTCTACCGGGCGCAATTTGGACTTCCGGTATGCACAACGGCGAATGGTTGCTTCAAGAAGGTCAACCAGACCGGCGCCACCAGCCCGCTGCCGGCGGCGGACCAAGGTTGGGCAGGCGAAATATCGCTCGACGTGCAAATGGTGAGCGCCATCTGCCCAAACTGCAAGATCCTGCTGGTCGAGGCCAATACCCCGACTGACGCCAATCTAGGAACCGCCGAAAACACCGCTGCGACACTCGGTGCTTCCGTGATCTCGAATAGTTTTGGGAGGGCAGAATCCTCCACCGTGAGCACGTCGGACTCAACCTACTACAACCACCCAGGCATTCTCATCACGGCCAGCACGGGTGACAATGGCTATGGTGTCCAATTCCCCGCATCTGGAGCGCACGTGCTTGCAGTTGGAGGAACAAGCCTCGTGACGTCGGGCTCCTCTCGTGGATGGGCAGAGACTGTGTGGAGCGGAGCCGGGAGCGGATGTAGCGGCTATTTCGCCAAGCCATCATTCCAGAGCGACACAGGCTGCCCCCATCGGATGGAGGCTGACGTTTCCGCTGTTGCGGACACCAACACCGGTGTTGCCGTGTACGACAGCTATGGTTATGCCGGCTGGCTTGTGTTTGGTGGCACGAGCGCGGCGGCTCCCATTGTTGCGGCAAGCTTTGCCGCCGCTGGGAAGACGGACGGTGCGAACAGCTACCCCTACTCGAATCCGAGTGCGTTCTACGACGTTACGACCGGGAGCAATGGAACCTGCGGTACTGAGTATTTCTGCCACGGCGAAGTTGGGTACGACGGTCCCACTGGACTTGGCACACCGAACGGCACTGCGATTGCTGCCGGCTGCGGCTCGGGTGCGCCTCCCCCTCCTGCCTGGGTGAATGCCACCGATGGAACCTTCCTCGACAAGGTGGAAGTTACCTGGAGCACCTGGTGTGCCACTTCGTATCAACTTTACCGCAACAGCTCGAATACCTCCAGCGGAGCCACCCAGCTTGCGACGCCAAGCTCGCCTCCCTATGACGACACCCCCGCGAGCGCGGGAGCGACCTACTACTATTTCGTCAAAGCATGCAATTCAGCGGGGTGTTCTGACTTCAGCCGGTCAGACTCTGGCTTCCGGGCCACGCCTGCCAACGCAGTCTACGACACAACTCTGCTGGCGCCCAAGTGCGGCACGCCAAGCCCATTCTGCGATTCCGGAACTCTGCTTGTCGGGCGAGGTACGATGGTGCCGGCGGAGCTCCATGCACCCAACACAATCGCAAATTCTTGCAGCGACGGAAACACCGGGACGTTCCACTCTGACGAGTCGATTGATCGCTTGCAGATCACTTCTCTTGACGGCACCAACCTGGCCCCAGGGAAGGCCGTCAGGATCGACGCCACGGTCTGGGCGTTCAGCTCGAAGGCCGACTATCTCGACCTGTACCTAACCACGGATACAACCGGAGCCCAAACCGGGGATGGAGGCACAGGCACGCCAGTGTGGACTCTGCTTACCCCGACTTTCCTAGTGCCCCCCGCATCGGGATCGGTCGTTCTTTCTCAAAACATCACGTTGCCAGCAACGGGCGCTACACAATGGGCTATCCGAGGAAGCTTCAGATACAGTTCCACTGTGCCATCGTTACATGTCCCCTGCTCCACAGGCGCGTACGATGATCAGGATGATTTGGTGTTCGTTGTGGATGTTCCGCCTTCCCCGCCCACCGGCGTGAGTGGCAGCGATGGCAGCTACACCGACAAGGTGCAGGTGTCCTGGACTTCATCGAGCGGTGCCACGTCGTATCAGGTCTACAGAAACACCTCCAACTCCTCGGCCGGCGCAACCCAGATCGGGACCCCAAGCGCATCTCCCTACGACGACACGACAGCGACAGTGGGCACGACCTACTACTACTTCGTCAAGGCATGCAACACGGCAGGTTGCAGCGACTTCAGTGCCGCCGATTCTGGCTACCGGGCGTTGTCGCCGCCCACGGGAGTGACGGCGTCAGATGGAACCTACACCGACAAGGTGCGGGTGTCGTGGGCCGCGTCGACCGGTGCGACCTCGTATCAGGTCTACCGAAACACCGCCAACGCTTCTGCCGGCGCAACCCAGATCGGGGCGCCGGCCGCTTCACCCTATGACGACACCAGCGCAACACCGGCCTCGATTTGGTACTACTTCGTCAAGGCCTGCAACGGAGCGGTGTGCAGCGACTTCAGCACCTCGGATTCCGGCTATCGATCTGGTGCTCCAGCGAATGATGATTTTGCTGGCGCGATACCGCTCGGAACCGTGCCATTTCTCAGCACAGTCGACGTGACCAACGCCACCACAGCGGGGGACGATCCCGCCTTGACCTTGTGTAGCCGGCCAGTGGGAACGAAATCGGTCTGGTATTCCTACACTCCTGGCACCACCCGATTCGTCTACCTCGACACCTTTGGCAGCAGCTACGACACGATGATTGGGGTATTCACTGGAGCCCGAGGTGGCTTGACTGCAGTTGCGTGCAATGACGACGATAGTCGCAGTCCTGGCGGGTTCAATTCAGGAGTATCGCTCAACGCGACAGCAGGCACCCCCTACACCATTGTCGTGTACAGCAAAGCCGCAGTGACGACCGCTACGCTGCAATTCCACGCGACGAGCTTCTACGATGTGCCTGGGAACTATGGGTTCTGGCGCTACATCGAAGGCTTCTACTCCCAACGAATTACGACAGGTTGTGGAGCAACACCGTTCAGCTACTGTCCGGAGAACGCTGTGACCAGAGCCGAGATGGCAGTGTTTCTCCTGCGTGCCAAGCACGGAGGCACCTACCAGCCTCCGGCACAGACAGGAATCTTTACAGACGTACCGGTGGCCGGGAAGGAATGGATGCAACCGTGGGTGGAGCAGTTCTACCGGGAGGGAATGACAACCGGATGTGGCAGCAATCCTCTGCGCTATTGCCCAGAGGCTCAAACGACCCGCGCTGAAATGTCGGTATTTGTCCTGCGGTCCACCCATGGACCTACCTACCAACCTCCGGCGGCGACAGGAATCTTTGGAGACCTACCGGTGGCGGGGAAAGAATGGATGCAACCGTGGGTAGAGCAATACTACCACGAGGGGATCACGACGGGATGCGCGGCCAATCCGCTGCGGTACTGCCCGGAGAATTCCGTCACGCGAGCCGAGATGGCGGTCTTCGTCAGCAGGGCATACGCGCTCACCCAATTGCCGTGATGCCCTGCGCGCGGGCCAAACAGACGCGGCGGACATTATCTCGGTTCCTGTTTCAGAATGTTCACCCTGGGTGCCAACTGGCCGTCACCACTCGGTAATTGCCGAAAATCGCGCACCTGCCGCGGTTCGGCGTCTCTTTTTTCTTGCTGATCCGTTTTGCTTGCTGTGATACGCATCGGCCGCTGGAGTCTGGGGAGACTCACGTTCCGAGACTGACTACGGGAGAGTGCTATGAAGACGGACCAATCGAATCGTTTGCGGCCCCACGTGATCGGTGCCCTTGGCTTCTCGCTTGTGACTTTGGTGTTCGGCTGTCAAGCGAGACCCAACGAGGAGGGCAAAGCTCTCGGGAATCCCGGCCCGCAGGCGGTGCTGAGCGAGAGCGTGCTCGAGCAGATGCGCATGCTCAGCGACGAGAAGCTATCTCGCACGCCCGCGCAGGAGAAGCTGAGCTCCGCGCTCGTGTTCGCTGTCAAGCGCCGGCGAGCCGATCCCATGTTCTTGGCGTTGCCCGACCTAAGATCCGGCCTCGAACTCTCAGAACGCGGTGACGTGTTGGTCGACATCAAGGCGACTGTCGATCAGCCGTTGCTCGACCTCATCGTCTCGCTGGGCGGTCGAATCACGGCGAGCGTGCCGAGGTTCGACGCCGTTGAGGCCGAAATGCCCCTCGATTCGCTCGAATCGCTGGCGGCCGCGTGGCAGGTGCGTTGGATTCGGGAAGAGCTCGGTCGCACCACCCGGAAGACGAACACTTCCGAAGGCGACGTGGCCCACCGTGCAAATGTCACCCGCGCGCTGCGCGGAATCAATGGCTCCGGCATCACCATCGGCGTCATCTCGGACGCCGTGGACTCGCTGGCGGCACGGCAGGCGACCGGCGATCTCCCGGCGGCGCCGCAGCTCCAGGTTCTGTCCGGTCAGGCGGGGAGCGGCGGCGACGAGGGCACCGCCATGCTCGAGATCGTTTACGACCTCGCGCCGGGAGCAAACCTTCTGTTCGCAACCGGGTATACGAGCGCCGCGCAGATGGCCCAGAACATCCTGAACCTCCAGGCGGCCGGCGCCAAGATCATCGTGGACGATGTTGCCTACTACGGCGAGGGAGCATTCCAGGACGACGTAATCGCACAGGCCGTCAATACCGTCACAGCGGCCGGCGTTCTCTACTTTTCGTCGGCGGGCAACGACGGAAACAAGAACGACGGGACGTCGGGCACGTACGAGGGGGACTACCTCGCGGCCACCTCCGTACCGTCGGCGATCACCAGCACCTACGGGGCCTTCGGGGATGTCCATGACTTCGGCGGCGGCACGCGGTACGACACGATCACGTTGGATGGATCTGCCTATAGAATATTCCTTCTCCAATGGTCGGACCCACTGGAGGGATCGAGCAACGACTACGACCTCTTCATCATGAACAGCGGCCTGACGACCGTCTACTACCATAGTGGCGGTTCCCAAACCGGCACCCAGCCTCCGCTCGAATGGGTGGCCGGCACCGGCGGCAACCTGACCGGGTATGTGCTCGTGATCGCTCGCAAACCCAGCGCGGCGGCGCGCTACCTGCGCCTAACCGCGCAGCCGGAGCGTCGCCTCGCCATCAACACCAACGGTTCGGTGTTTGGCCATGCCGCGGCGGAGAACGCCTTCGCCGTGGCCGCGGTCAATGTCGCGACTGCGAGCGGAGGAGCCTTCGTGGGTGGCACGACGAACCCGGTCGAAACCTTCAGTTCCGACGGACCGCGGAAGATCTTCTACAGCAGCAACGGGACTCCGATCACGCCCGGCAACTTCTTGTCGAGCGGTGGTACCGTTCGCGCGAAACCGGACCTTGCCGCCGCAGACGGCGTCACCACTGCCACCCCAGGGTTCGCTCCCTTTTTCGGGACGTCAGCCGCTGCACCGCACGCCGCAGCCATTGCGGGTCTACTGCTCCAGGCAAGGCCCGACGTCGTGGCGCTTGGCAACGCGACCGCGACAACGACGGTGCGTTCCCTGATCAACGCGACATCGCTGGATATCGATGCGGCCGGCTGGGACTACGACTCGGGTGCCGGCATCATGATGGCCAATACCATTGTTCCACCCGCCCCACCCATCGGCGTGAGTGCCAGCGATGGAACCTACACCGACAAGGCGCAGGTGTCCTGGACTTCATCGAGCGGTGCCACGTCGTATCAGGTCTACCGAAACACCGCCAACGCTTCTGCCGGCGCTACCCAAATCGGGACGCCAACCGCATCTCCCTACGACGACACCACAGCGACAGCGGGCACGACCTACTGGTACTTTGTCAAGGCATGTAGTGCGGCGGCGTGCAGCGACTTCACTATCTCCGATTCCGGCTACCGTGCGTTGTCGCCGCCGACCGGAGTGGCTGCGACTGATGGAATCTACACGGACAAGGTGCAGGTGTCGTGGATCGCGTCGACCGGTGCGACGTCGTATCAGGTCTACCGAAACACCGCCAACGCTTCTGCGGGCGCAACCCAGATCGGGACGCCAGCAGCGTCGCCCTATGATGACGGCACCGCGACAATAGCCGCGACCTACTACTACTTCGTGAAGGCATGCGCCGGAGCGATCTGCAGTGACTTCAGCGTATCCGATTCCGGCTACCGTACGTTGTCGCCGCCCACCGGCGTGACGGCGTCCGATGGAATCTACACGGACAAGGTGCAGGTGTCGTGGATCGCGCCGACTGGTGCGACCTCGTATCAGGTCTACCGGAACACCGCGAACGCTTCTGCCGGCGCAACCCAGGTTGGGACGCCAGCAGCATCGCCCTATGGCGACACCACTGCGACACCCGGCACGACTTACTACTACTTCGTCAAAGCGTGCGCCGGAGCGATCTGCAGTGACTTCAGTGCATCGGATTCGGGCTACCGTATGTTGTCAGCGCCCACTGGCGTGGCGGCGTCAGATGGAACCTACACCGACAAGGTGCAGGTGTCGTGGAACGCGTCGACCGGTGCGACGTCGTATCAGGTCTACCGCAACACCGCCAACGCTTCTGCCGGCGCAACCCAGATCGGGACGCCAGCAGCGTCGCCCTATGATGACGGCACTGCGACAATAGCCGCGACTTACTGGTACTTCGTGAAGGCGTGCGCCGGAGCGATTTGCAGTGACTTCAGCGTATCCGATTCCGGCTACCGTACGTTGTCACCGCCCACCGGCGTGACGGCGTCAGATGGAGCCTACACCGACAAGGTGCAGGTGTCGTGGAGCGCGTCGACCGGTGCGACTTCGTATCAGGTCTACCGCAACACCGCCAACGCTTCTGCCGGCGCAGCCCAGGTTGGGACGCCGGCAGCATCGCCCTATGGCGACACCACTGCGACACCCGGCACGACTTACTACTACTTCGTCAAAGCGTGCGCCGGAGCGATCTGCAGTGACTTCAGTGCATCGGATTCGGGCTACTGTATGTTGTCAGCGCCCACTGGCGTGGCGGCGTCAGATGGAACCTACACCGACAAGGTGCAGGTGTCGTGGAACGCGTCGACCGGTGCGACGTCGTATCAGGTCTACCGCAACACCGCCAACGCTTCTGCCGGCGCAGCCCAGGTTGGGACGCCGGCAGCATCGCCCTATGGCGACACCACTGCGACGCCCGGCACGACTTACTACTACTTCGTCAAAGCGTGCGCCGGAACGATTTGCAGTGACTTCAGTGCATCGGATTCGGGCTACTGTATGTTGTCAGCGCCCACTGGCGTGGCGGCGTCAGATGGAACCTACACCGACAAGGTGCAGGTGTCGTGGAACGCGTCGACCGGTGCGACTTCGTATCAGGTCTACCGCAACACCGCGAACGCTTCTGCCGGCGCAACTTCGATCGGGACGCCAGCAGCGTCGCCCTATGATGACGGCACTGCGACAATAGCCGCGACTTACTGGTACTTCGTGAAGGCGTGCGCCGGAGCGATTTGCAGTGACTTCAGCGCCTCCGATTCCGGCTACCGTGCATTGTCGCCGCCCACTGGCGTGGCTGCTACTGATGGAACCTACACCGACAGGGTGCAGGTGTCGTGGATCGCGTCGACTGGTGCCGCCTCGTATCAGGTCTACCGCAACACCGCCAACGCTTCTGCCGGCGCAACCCAGATCGGGACGCCAGCAGCATCTCCCTACGACGACACCACTGCGACAGCCGGCACGACTTACTACTACTTCGTCAAGGCGTGCGCCGGAACGATTGTCAGCGACTTCAGCGCCTCCGATTCCGGCTACCGAGCCACACCACCTCCGCCGGCGCCCCCAACGAAGGTGGCTGCGACTGATGGAACCTACGCCGACAAGGTTCAGGTCGGGTGGAGCGCGTCGACCGGTGCGACCTGGTATCAGGTGTACCGAAACACCTCCAATTCCACGAGCGCTGCAACCCAGATCGGGACGCTAGCCGCATCTCCCTACGACGACACAGCAGCGACAGCGGGCGTGACCTACTACTATTTCGTCAAGGCATGCAACACCGGAGGCTGCAGTGACTTCAGCGCTTCCGATTCGGGCTATCGGCTCAATGACGATATTGCTGCGGCGGCCACGATTGGCACTGTGCCATTTCTTAGCTCAATTGACGCAAGCAACGCCACCGTAGCGGGTGACGATCCGGCGCTGACCGCGTGTAGTCGGCCGGTGGGGGCGAAGTCGGTCTGGTACTCATACACGCCAAGCACCAGCCGGCTGGTCTACCTGGACACCTTCGGCAGCAACTATGACACGATGATCGGGGTATTCACGGGCGCCCGAGGCAGCTTGACGGCCATTGCGTGCAATGACGACGATGCTCGCTCAGGGGTGAATTCAGCCGTAGCGCTCAATGCGACAGCAGGGACAACTTATTCCATCGTCGTTTACAGCTTCGCGGGAACAAAGTCAGCTTTGTCCGCTAGCGCCCTTGCCGCAGGCGTAGACGTTGTGGCGGCGCCGTTAGGGTTCGAGCAGGCACCGGACGGCTCGTATACCTCGAAGGCCCCTGACGCAGCCGCTCCAGACGCGCCAGTGGCGCTCGCGCAGACACCGGGCGGCTCGGAGAGATTGAATGCCCCTGACGCTCAAATGGCAGCGCCGACGGCAACCACGCTGCAATTCCATGCGACGAGCTTCTACGATGTGGCTGGGAATTATGTGTTCTGGCGCTACATCGAAGGCTTCTACTCCCAACGAATTACAACGGGTTGTGGGGCAACGCCGTTGAGCTACTGTCCGGAGAGCGCTGTAACCAGGGCCGAGATGGCGGTGTTTCTCCTGCGTGCGAAGCACGGAGGCACGTACCAGCCTCCGGCACAGACAGGTATCTTTGCGGACGTCCCGGTAGCCGGGAAGGAATGGATGCAGCCGTGGGTGGAGCAATTCTACCACGAGGGAATGACAACCGGATGTGGCGCCAATCCCCTGCGCTATTGCCCAGAGGCCCAAACGACCCGCGCTGAAATGTCGGTATTTGTGCTGCGGTCCACCCATGGACCTACCTACCAACCTCCGGCGGCGACAGGAATCTTTGTAGACCTACCGGTGGCGGGGAAAGAATGGATGCAACCGTGGGTAGAGCAATACTACCACGAGGGGATCACGACGGGATGCGCGGCCAATCCGCTGCGGTACTGCCCGGAGAATTCCGTCACACGAGCCGAGATGGCGGTCTTCGTCAGCAGGGCATACTCGATTACCCAATTGCCGTGAGCCCCGCGCGCGGGCCAAACAGCCGCGGCTGACATCATTTCGGCTCCTGTCCCAGGATATTCATCCTGGGTGCCGACTGGACGTCACCATTCGGTGATCGCCGACAACCGGGATCAGTCCAGATCCACGGCGTTTTGACCCCCGACAGGTCGGTGCGGGGCTGGGCCTAAAACTTGACGGGCGGGTGCCTCGGGATACCGTGGGTGTAGGTCTAGGTAGCAGATATAAGCACTACGTCAAAACGGGGCAAATAACGATGGCGACACCGAAGAATAAGGGCGAAGCGCCGGGGCGAGGCCGCGAGATTATTGGGATTGGGCTGCTGGGCCTCGGTGTGTTTTGCATGGTGGCGCTTGTGTCGATGCAGGCTGGGCACAGTCACATGATGGGTCCTGGCGGCGCGGCGGCTGCGGCTGGCCTCTACTCTGTGGCGGGGCTGTGCGCGTACCCGCTGGTGGTGGCGGGGCTGCTGCTGGCGGTTCGCATGTGTCGCGGCCGCCGGCTGATTGCGGATTTTGTGGGTTGGACGGGCTTTTTGGCATTTCTTTGCGGGGCGGCGGTGCTGATGCACCTGCCGTTTGCTGGCGGAGCGGTCACCTTGCGTGGCCCGGGCGGGCTGCTCGGGAAATGGCTGGCCGAGAGCGCCGCTGGCGTGATCGGTGGCGTGGGCACGGCGCTGGCCGCCGGCACGTTGCTTTCGATTTCGCTCATCTTGCTCACCCACGTGCGGGTGTCCGAAGTATTCGCGGTGTTGGCTTGGGCGGCGCGGGGGGTGGGGCGGGTGCTTTGGGCCGTCACCCGCGCGGCGGCCTGGATGGTCGTGGCCGGGGCGCGCGCGCTTGGGCGCATGGTTTCGGCCATGTTCCCAGAAAAGGCCCAGGACGAGGACAACGGCCCCGAGAAGGAAGAGCCCGTCGAGGACGCGGCTGCCTGGGACGCCGCTGCCGAGGCAGACGACTCCCGACCAGAGCCTGTGGTGATGCCGGCGGTGCAGGCCCTGCGCGAAGGCGACAGCGACGCGAACGAAGCCGACGATTCGACGATTGCGGTCGTTTCCACGATGGCAGCGGCCCCGTCCGAGTCTGCCGAAACTGCGGACGCGATGGCGTACGAGGCGCCCGTCGTACACGAAAACGAAGATCGTCGGGCCATGGCGGCGCTGGTCGCCGAGGTCGCCGCTGTCGAGTGCGCGGCGCCAGTCGTGCCCGAGCAGCCCGTCATCGAATCGAGGCCGGAACCGAGCATTGTGCCGGCGGTGACCACGGCGTTGGACGAGGGCGTGACCGAGCGGAATGCGGAGTCGTTCGACAAGCCGGCTGGTACGGAACCCGTCATCGTGCAGCCCGTGATTCGCCCGCAGCGGGGCGATGATGCCGGCGACAAAGCCGCAGAGGAGGGCAATGGCCTGGGCTTCGTGCGCCTGTCCGACGGGGCATTCCAATTGCCCAGCACCGACCTCCTCGAATACAGCCCGCCTGCGGGCGGTCCGACCGACGAGAAGACCCTCAAGGCCATGGCCGCGCGCCTGGAGCAAGCCATGGGCAACTACGGCGTTCGCGGCAACGTCACCGCGATCCAGATGGGGCCGGTCATCACGACGTTTGAATTCGCCCCGGTTCCTGGCACGCGCACCGGCAAGATCGTGCAACTGGAAAACGATCTGGCCATGGCGCTAGAGGCGCAGTCGGTGCGCATCGTGGCCCCGATTCCGGGAAAGGCCGTGGTGGGCGTGGAACTGCCCAACAAGAACCGCGAGATGGTCTATCTCAAGGAAATCCTCGAGGACGATTCCTTCCGCAAGGCGAGTTCCAAGTTGCAGATCTGCATGGGCAAGGACACCAAGGGCGCGCCGGTCAGCGTGAACCTAGCCAAGATGCCCCACTTGCTGGTAGCCGGCACCACCGGGTCAGGGAAGTCCGTTGCGGTCAACGGCATGATCACCAGCATCCTGTTTTCGTCCACCCCGGAAGAAGTTCGCTTCATCATGGTGGACCCCAAGCAGCTCGAACTTTCGATCTACGAGGGCATTCCCCACTTGCTTTTGCCCGTGGTCGTGGATTCGAAGAAGGCGGCGTTGGCGCTGCGCTGGGCGGTCGACGAGATGGAGCGTCGCTACGAGCTGCTTTCCAAGAGCGGCGTGCGCGACATTTCCAGCTACAACGCCAAGATCGAGGCGGCGCAGACCCGGGCCGACAGCGCGGCGGCGGCGTCCCTGGCCGAGTCGCAGGCCAAGCACGGCAAGCGGCTCAAGCTGCTCATCGCCGGAGAAGACGGGGTCGAGCGCGAGGTCGAGGTGGACGCCGAGAGCGGGCCTACCAACACAATGGCGGCGGGCGATGGCACTATCAGCGAGGAGCTGGCCGAGGAGATTTCAAACGCGGCTGCTGCAGCACAGGCGGCCAAGGCCGAGACGCCGGCGCGCAAGCTGCCCTACATCGTGATCGTGATCGACGAGTTTGCTGACCTCATGATGGCGGCGCCCAAGGACGTGGAAACCGCGGTGGCGCGGCTGGCGCAGAAGGCGCGCGCGGCGGGTTTGCACCTGATCCTGGCGACCCAGCGGCCCTCGGTGGACGTGATCACCGGTCTCATCAAGGCCAATTTTCCCAGCCGCATCGCCCTGCAGGTGGCGTCCAAGATTGACGCCCGTACCATCTTGGACCAGCCCGGCGCCGAGACGCTTCTGGGCAACGGCGACATGCTGTTCTCTGACCGCGGCACCAAGTTGAGGCGCATCCAGGGGGCATTCCTGTCGGACGACGAGGTTCATCGCGTGGTGGAGGTTCTGAAGAAGCAGGCCAAGCCAGTCTACGACATGAACATCCTGACCGAGCGTGCCGAGGACAGCGAAGATGCGGCAGCGCCGCGCGAGCAATTCAACGACGCGCTTTACGATCAGGCAACGGCCATCGTGTGCGACACGCGCCAGGCCAGTGTGTCCTTCATCCAGCGCCGCCTGCAGATCGGCTACAACCGGGCCGCGCGCATGGTCGAGCAGATGGAGCGCGACGGTTTGGTGGGACCGGCCAACGGCATCAAGCCGCGTGAGGTGTTGGCGCCGCGCGGTGACTACCTGGCGGCGGCCGATTAGGGATTGCGGCGCAAAACCTCCGAGAACCGTTGTAAAGTAGCGGGGTGGCTCCTCTCGGGCTTTCTCTCATCCTCTACGCTGTGGCCGTCGTCAGCGCTGTGGTCGGCGCGCTGGCGCGCAGGCAGATGGTCCTTTGCATCGGCAAGCCCATCGCCACGGTGTTGCTCTTCGCCATCGTGGGCGGCATGCCCGGCGACATGTTCGGCTACCTGATGTGGAGTGGCATCGTCCTGTCTCTTGCCGCCGACATCACGCTACTGGCCGATGGGAACGAGTCGCTGGTGGTGGGGCTTGGCCTGTCTTTGGTCGCCTATCTTTGCTATGGCATCGCGTTTTTCGGTGCGGGGCCAGGCGGATGGCTGGCGGCGCCAGGCCTGGCGGTCTTTGGCGCCTGCGCGGCCTGGCTTGTGCGGCGCCAGTGGCACGGGATCGAGGCGGGGCTCCGCGTTCCGGTCGGGATTCACGCCCTTGTTCTCACCGTCATGGTGGCTGGCATCTTTTCCGTCTTGGCCGGGCGGGCCTTCCTTGATCTTGCGGCGCTGGCTTGCGTGGGGGCAACCCTGCTTTTCATTTCGCGGGCGCTTTTGCCCTGGGTACGCCTGCGGCGCCTGTCTGTTTGGGTCCACCCCATGACCCTCGTCCTCTATTGGGGAGGGCAACTCTGTCTTGTGCTGGCGGCGCGCTGGGGCATAGATGTGAAGGTTCTTCCATGATGATTCTTTCATTCCTTCTGTTGCTTGCCGCTGGCGATACGGGCCCGGCCTCCGCGTCTGCCCCGGCCAAGCTGGCGCGGCTTGACCTACCCGCCGTGGTCGCGCGTGTACAAAGCCGCTACGACCAGGCCAAGGATTTTCAGGCCCACTTCACCCAGAACTACAGCCGCAAGGTGATGGGGCGGGTGACCGTGTCTTCCGGCCAGGTGCACTTCAAGAAGCCGGGGCGCATGCGCTGGGACTACGACAAGCCCGAGGCGCGCATGTTTTTGTCCACGGGGCAGTTCCTTTGGCTGTACGAGCCTTCGGAAAAACAGGCTTTCAAGCAGGATCTCAAGACATCACAGTTGCCCGCGGCCCTGTCCTTCCTGCTCGGCAAGGGCAAGATCGCCGACGAGTTCGAGGTCACGTCGTCCGACGATGCGCGTTTCGGCCGGCCTGACGACTATCGGTTGTCTTTGCGACCCAAACAGCCCCAATCCACCTACAAGTCCATCCTCTTCGTGGTGGATGCGGGCGATTTCTCGGTGCGCGAAAGTGTGCTTGTCGACCAGCAGGGCAACGTGAACGATTTCGTGTTTTCTGATCTGAAGATCAACGCCAAGGTTGCCGACGAGGTGTTTCGCTGGAGCCCGCCCGCCGGGGTTCGCGTCGTCGACACGGGCAACATGGGAAAGCAGTGATGCGGGCCGCGTGGCATAGTTGGATTCTGTGCCCGGCGGTTCTCATGGTCGTTGCCAAATCATCGCGTATTTCTGGAGGTAGCCGATGACACGTTTGGGACCAGCGGCAGCAGCCTTGGTTGGTTTGGCTCTGGGTGCGCCTGAAGCGGCGGCCCAGGTCGACAAACCCCGCTTTGTCTTCATCTTGGACAACTCAACGTCCATGACCGAGAACGTCGCCCGGACGTACACCCACGGGGATGGTTCGCAGAGCCAGCCGGGCTGCGACCTTGACGGCAAGTCCACCGGAGGCTGGAAGTACGACGACAGCAAGCTGTATCAGGCCAAGACGGCCATCATTGACACCATCTCCGCCTTTGGCTCGGCTGAGTTCGCCCTGGCCACCTATGCGCGGGTGCTACTGGGACAGCCCTGCCAAACGGACAGTGACTGCACGGCCATCGCAGCGGGCGCTACCTGCCTGGACTTGCCAGAAGACACCACGGCGCAGAAGTACTGCGTCGGGCGCATGGGCGATCCCTACAAGGAGTGCTCGACAGGTCTGAGCTGTACCGCATGCGCCAATCCGGCGGACACCAATGATCACATTTTTGAATGGCGCCAACTCGCCTGCACGACCCCTTGCGCCTATTCGTCCGGCAATTGCCCAGGGGCACAGGTCGTCGTCGGCTTTTCTGCAACAGGCTCAAACTATGGCGCCATTTACCAGTGGATCGATGGCAAAGAGGATCTGCCGCCCTTCACTGCAAGCTCGAATCGCGAAATTCGGGCTGAGACCAGCACGCCTTTGGCGGGCAGCGTGTACTCGATCACCGATTGGTTGCAGAACGCCAACAAGGCCGATGTCGGGCCGGGAGCCGGTTTGCTATCGAAGGATGCAACGGCTCGTGATGCGCGCGCAGCCTGCCGATCCTACAACATCATCTTGGTTACCGACGGGGCGGACGAGTGCTCGCCCGACCCAGCCAACGACCCAGTGAAGGCGGCACAGGCGGCCTACGACGCGGGGATCAACGTCTACGTAGTCGGGTTTGGCACGGGCACGTCGGATACCCTGAGTCGTATGGCGGCCGCGGGTTCCGGCGGCAAGAAATCCGCCTATCTCGCGAACGATCGCGCCGGGCTTTCGGCCAGCCTGGGCGACATCATTATGACGTCGATTCCTGTGCCCCGGTGCAACTGCGATGCGGCTTGCTACGATGAGGCTGCGGCTTTTCCACAGAAGGGCAAGGCTTGCTCGGTGGGCGTGGGGCGCTGCAAGCGGCAGGGCGTCTATGCTTGCAACACGGCAGGCACCGGCGTGGTCTGTGCCGCCGCTGCGGCCTGCGGGGCGGCGCCGCTGGTTGCCGGAACGCCAGGGCAGGAGGTCTGCGGAACCGCGCCGGGCTGCCTGGCGCCCACGGCGGCAGATTGCGCCGACGAGAACTGCGATGGGCAAATCGACGAAGGCTTGTCCTGCGGCTGTGCCTACCAGCCTGAGGTGTGCAATGGGCTGGACGACAACTGCAACGGGATAGTCGACGATGTCCCGTCGGCAACCTGCGGTCTCGGGGTGGGCGAGTGCCGACAGGGGACCACGGCCTGCGTGGACGACGGCGCCGGCGGGAAGAAGACCGTGTGCCAGGGTTCGGTGGGACCCCAGACGGAGATCTGCGACAACAAAGACAACGACTGCGACGGCGTGATCGATGGGTTTGCGCAGGCCTGCTTCCCGGCGGGATCGTCGGGATGCACGCTTGACGCGAAACTGGGGACCTGGACCTGCAAAGGGATCTGCGCGACGGGCATGCACGCCTGCGTGGCGGGCGTCTGGCAGACCTGCGTGGGTGCGACGACGCCTGAGACCGAGATCGCATGCGATGGCAAGGACAACAATTGCGATGGTCAGATTGACGAGAACGACCCCAAGTCCAGCACGCCCTGTTTCCCAGCGGGTGCCGTCGGTTGTGACGTGGCGACCGGGAAATGCGCCGGCGTCTGCGCCTTTGGCCACCAGTCATGCCAGACCAATCCCATCACCGGCAAGGGCGAGCTGGCCTGTGTCGGCGCGGTCGCGCCCACTGCCGAACTGTGCAATGGCAAGGATGACGACTGCGACGGCAAGGTGGACGAAGACTTCCCCACGCTCGGTCAGGTGTGCAACAAGGGTTCTTGTCAGGGTGACGGTGTGTTTGTGTGTAACGCCCAGGGAAATGATGTGAAGTGCACCGTCAGCTCATTGGGGCCGACGCCCGAAATCTGCGATGGCATCGACAACGACTGCGACGGCCAGATCGACGAGACCGATGCCGACATGCCCGGGGTCGGCGTTGCCTGCGGCAGCTCAGTCGGCGAATGCCGACAAGGATTGAGCACCTGCGTGGGCGGCCACATTACGTGCGACAGCGTGGGGCCGACGCCCGAGGTCTGCAACGGCAAGGATGACGACTGCAACGGGAGCGTGGATGACGGCGTTGTGCCTCCCGCCAGCGACTGCAATCCGCCTGGTGTGGCGGCGGGCGCAGCCCTGCAGGGCGAGTGTAGACCGGGGCGTTTTCAGTGCCAGGGTGCGGACGGTTGGGTCTGCGGAGGCGGTGTGGGACCGTCGACTGAGATTTGCGATGGCAAGGACAACGATTGTGACGGCCAGATCGACAACAACGCCGACTGTGGCATCTCGGCGATTTGCATTGACGGTCAGTGTGTGCCGCGTTGTGGGGGTGAAAGCGTGACCTGCGCCAGCGATCGCTACTGTGGAAATGGCGCTTGCCGGCTGAGCGCCTGCGCCACCTGCGCTGCTGGTCAACGGTGCGACGTCAACGGCCAATGCTACGATCCCTGTTCGTTGGTGACGTGTCTGTCGGGCGCCACGTGCCAGAACGGCGTCTGTCAGGATTGCTATTCGCGTGGTTGCCCGAGCGGGCAGATCTGTCGCAGCCGGCAGTGTCAGGCCGACCCCTGTATTGGCGTGGCCTGTGGCGTGGGTCAGTACTGTGCCAGCGGAACTTGTGTGCCGAGCTGCACCGGCGTTACCTGTCCCGCGGGCCAAAGCTGCCGCATGGGTCAGTGTGGGGCCGATCCTTGTGCTGGCCTGGCCTGCGCTTCCGGCTCCTACTGCGATCCCGCGACGGTGACCTGCCGGAATCGGGTCTGCTTGGGCGTCTCGTGTTTTGCGGGGACGGTATGTGTCGAGGCAAGCGGCAAGTGCGAAACGAACGCCTGCGAAGTGGTTCGCTGCCAAGACCAGGAGAGATGCGTCGTCCAAACCGACGGCCATGCGGAGTGTGTATTGGTCAGCAGCCCCGATGTGGTTGTGGCCCACGTCAAGCCAGGCAGCAGGGGCTTGTTCGGCTGCACAGTGGGCGGCGCGGGAGGCGGCGCGGCTTGGCTGCTGGCGCTGTTGGGACTGGGGCTCGTGCGCCGGCGCCGGCGTTAGATCATGCTTGCGAGGGCGGCCTTGATCTCGTGGAGGCGGCTCATGCCCAGAAGACTTCGCGCGTGCGCCTCGGCGTCCGCGATGCGAAGCGCATGCAGGCGCTGCTGGACCCTGAGAATGTACTTCGCATCGAGGCTGAACGTGCGGATGCCGACCCCGGCCAAGAATGGCACATAGCGCGGATCGTGGGCCATGTCTCCGCATACCGAAACCTCGCGGCGGCAGCGCAACGCCACCTGGGCCACGCGGCTGATGGCCCGCAATATGGCAGGATGGTGGGGCAAGTAGAGATCCGCCACATCTTCATTGGTGCGGTCAACGGCCAGTGTGTATTGGATCAAATCGTTGGTGCCGATGGAAAAGAAAGCCGCCTCGCGCGCCAGGTCCTCGATGACCTCCACTGCGGAAGGAAGCTCGACCATCATGCCAACGGCGGGCGCGGGTGCATGGGGGACGCCCGCCGCTGTCAATTCCTTGAGGCAATCCGCCACCACGCCTTTGGCCTCCATCCACTCATCCACCGAGGAAATCATGGGAAACATGATGCGGACGCGCTCGCCCGCATCCGTGCCGGCGGCCCGCAAAATGGCGCGGATTTGTTGCGAGAAGATCTCCCTGTGGCGCAGAGAAAAGCGAATTGAGCGCAGTCCCAGAAATGGATTGGCCTCCTTGCTGTGGTCGTAGTACGAAAGCACCTTGTCACCGCCGATATCCAATGTCCGAAACGTCACCTGGCGTCCCCGCATCATTTCGACCAGCCGACGGTAAATGAGGAATTGCTCCTCCTCCGTCGGAAAATCGCTGCGCACGATAAACGGAAATTCCGTGCGATAGAGGCCGACTCCTTCGGCATGATAGTCGCGAGCCACGGCGGCATCGCTCAGCAGATTGATATTCGCCATCAGGTGAAAACGGGTGCCGTCCAATGTCATCGTCTCGACCCGCACCTGTCCAGCCGCCTTGACGGCGGCAGAGCGAACCTCCTCCATTTCTCGAAACCGGGAGATCACTTCCGGCTCGGGATTTACGAACAGGTTGCCGGTATTGCCATCAATGAGAAGACGCGTTCCCGCGGGCAAATCCAGCAGTCCCGGCTCGCCCGCAATAACCAGCACAATATTCAAAGAACGGGCCAGCACCGCCACGTGCGAGGTCACGCCCCCCGACAGCATGACGAGACCTGCGACGTTCTGCGAGCCAAGCTTCAAAGCCTCGGAGGGAAGAATCTCACGAGCAATCACGATCTTCCCCGCCAGGTGTGATGTTCCTTCGCTACAGCCCGACAGATTGCCCAAGAGACGCAACCCGACGTCCATCACGTCGTATTGCTTCTCCCGGATGTAGTCGTTGGACATGCGGGCGAATCGCCCGGCATACTCCCGCACCACGGACCGTACCGCATGCACAGGATGGGTGCCTTGTCTGACCTCCTCCTCCATGGCGCCGATGAATGAGCGATCCTTGAGCATGAGCGTCTGGGCAGTGAAGATCAGCGCGGCCACATCGAACAACTTCTCCTCGACTTGCCCCTGCAACTCCTGCAACTGCATTTCCGTAGCATGAACCGCGTCTTGAAGATCCTGCAGCGTCATGGCCGGAAGCACCTGCGGTTCGGGCGGATCATCCCAGGAAGGCCGCACAGTCAGCGCGGCCTCCCCGTAGGCGAACCCTTCCGCGCCCACTCGCCCTTTGACGAACTTGAGTTCGCTCGCTTTCACGGGAGTCACAGCCACGTAGGGGCGCTGGATGGAAATGAGAAGCTTGGCCATTTCGATGGTGGTCGCCAGCTGCGAAGTCACGGCACGAAAGACATTCACATCTTCCGCAGTGAAGTAGTTCTTCTTCTCGCTTTGCAATGTCATGGCACCCACGCGGGTTTGGCCCCGTAGGATGGGAATAGCCACGAATGAGGCGAAGCGCTCCTCGCCAATACCGGAGAAATATCTGAAGTGCGGATTGCGTGCGGCATCCCCCTCCAGGATGGGCCTCAATTCTTGAAACGCGTAGCCGGTCAAGCCCTCCCCGGATCTGAGTCGGACGTTGCCGATGGAGGAAGCCGCCAAGCCCACGGTCGCCCGCAATACCAATTCCTTCGATTCCTCGTAATAGAGGTAGATGGAACAAACATCCGCATTCATATGCAGAGCGACCATCTCAACAATGTTCTGCAGGAGCCCGTCGAGACTCGCCGTACCCGTGAACAGTGCGGTCAGCTCGCCAATGTCACAAATCAGCTTGGAGTGATCGCGTATCATCCGATGTCTATCGAAAGCTAGCACAGGCAAACTGTGCGCGCATACGGTGGCTCCAACCCTGCGCATCCGCCCCCACCGTCCGGCCCGCGCGCACCGTCGGAACGGCCACCGTCGAATTGAATGGCGTCGGGAAATGTCATCTCGTCGGCACTCACGTCGCAGAAGAGAATCCGCCTGGCGTTGGTGGAAGCCCCGCTGCGCCATGCGCTTGCAGGTGTTGGACGCCACGGGCGCAAACGATTTCGACGGACGAAGACGGGAAAGATCCTATTCTCCGAGAAACAGGCCATGAGAAAACGCAGCCGAGTACCGAGAAAGGGCAAGCATGCTGGTGCCACGCGTGCGACTGGCAGCCTCTTGGCTCCGCCGGCTTCGGACGAGCCGGGTGTCTCGGCGCGACTCGCTCCGTTCCTGGCCTTTGTCGTTCTGCTGGCGCTCTACATCGCAACCCTGAACCCCTCGGTGGCAGGCGGTGACAGCGGTGAACTCACGGCGGCCGCGCTCACCGGTGGCGTTCCCCATCCATCGGGCTATCCGCTTTTCGCGCTCTTGGCGCGCCTGTTCGCCGCGTTTCCGCTTGGGCACTCGCCGGCGTGGCGGGTGAACCTGCTTTCTGCTGTGTCGACGGCGGCGGCGGCAGGTCTGGTGTGTGCCGCGGTTCAGTCGTGGACGCGCAACGCTGCGGCCGGGCTTCTGGCGGCGGCGCTCTTCGGCACGGATCCAGTGGTTTGGTCGCAGGCGACGAGCGCGGAGGTCTTCGGTCTCAACGCGATGTCGGTGGCCCTGGCATTCTGGCTCTGGTCGCGCATCGAGCGAACGCTTTCTCGTCTCGACGTGTTTGCGTTGTTCCTGTCGAGCGGTCTGGCTATGGGCAACCACCAGACGTTCGTCTTCGTCGGTGCGCCTTTGGCCCTGCGCTCGTTGTGGGCGGCACGGCGCCGTCTCGGGGCAGGGGGCATCGCCCTGGCCTGTGCCTGTGGACTTCTGGGCCTACTCCCCTACTTCTATCTCATGGGTGCCTCTGCTTCGGCGGCGCCTGTGTCGTGGGGCGACCAGACCAGCGTCGATGGCCTCGTCGCCCTCTTTCTTCGCCGCGACTACGGGACCTTCAGCATGGGCCGGCCCACGACGGACGGCGTCTTCGTCACGGAGGGCACGTTTTTGCCGACGCTTTGGCAGATGTGGGGGCGCGCCTTTCCTCGTCTGCTTTGGCTCGGTCCTCCGCTGGCGGCGGCTGGTGTATATTTCGGGACGAAGAGCCGACCGACGCGCAAGGCGGCCTTCATGGTGTCCGTTGTCTTCTGTTTCTACGGCCTCGCCTACTGCTCTCTGTCCAACTTATCGATAGCGCGGCCGCTGTATCTGTCGGTCCTGGGCCGTTTCTGCATCGAGTCCGATCTGCTGTTGGCCATCGCCGCCGGGTTCGGTTTTGCCAGTCTGGCGCAAAGGCTGGCTGCGCGTTGGCCGGAGATTCGGCGATGGCGAGGCTGGTTCTTCCTGACTGCCGCAGCGGTGTTTGCCGTTGGCGTTGTCGCCCATGCGGGGCAGGGGAACGCACGCAACAACACGGTTTTGCGAGATTTCGTGACCGCGGCGCTCGCGTCGCTTCCGCCCAACGCCATCGTGATCTCAGTGGGGGACGAGGTCACGAATTCTGCCTTCTACCTACACGACGTCGAACAGCTTCGCCCCGACGTCATCCATTTGGGTCGCACCTATCTGGCAGCTCCTTGGTACAGCGAGCGCCAGCGGCGTCTTCATCGTGATCTGTACCTGCCCGAAGGTGGCTATGGAGAACACGGCTGGAACATCAAGCGGCTGCTTGATGGCAATTCCAACCGCTCCGTCATGATTCTTGGCCATCTGGATGATTGGGATCAAAGCTGGGGCGACGGATACAAGCTCGTCACCTACGGGTTGGTGCATGCCCTGGTTCGGGCGGGCGCGGTTCCCAGCTACCGGGAATGGGCCGAACGGGATCGCCAGGCGATCGGGAGCTACGATGTCGGGCCGGCTTTGCGCGCGCCGGATGAGTCCTGGGAACACGCCCTCGCCGAGCGCGTCCTTGGTACCCAAGTCGCACGTGCGCACCTCTGCCTTGTCTACAGCGGTGAGGATGCGCCCGAGCCGGCCCGCAATGCCCTGCGGCTTCTTGAGGACGTGGTGGCCAAGGCCGGTGGCGATGTGGACCTTGGGATCGCGGCGTGGCCGGGCACGCGCAAGTTCGACGTGGGACCAGGGGTTTGGAAGGATCTCGGGGTGGCTTACGAGATGCTCGCTCGCGGCGAGGGCCGGTACGATCCGCGCATGGCGGTTGCGTACCAGAGATTCGTCGAACAGGCCGCTAGCGGCGATCCCGATCTGCCGATCGTTCGGCGCATTCTCGAACAGATTCGCCAAGCACCTCGCGGACCTTGGTGATCAGTTCCTCGCTTGTGTAGGGCTTCTGGATGAAGCCCGCCAGGCCCTTGCCGGCGAACAAGTTGACGACGTCTTGCTCGTTGTAACCCGAGCTGAGGATGACCTTGACCTCCGGCTTCATCAGACGTAGTTCGCGGAAGCAGGCCTCGCCGTCGAGATGCGGCATGGTGAGATCGAGAAGAACCAGCGTCACGTCGGCCTTGATTTTCTTGAACGTCTCAACCGCCTGGCGGCCGTCTTCGGCACAGATCGCGGTGAAGCCCGAACGCTCAAGCATCCGTCGGGTCAGGTTGCGCACAGTCTCTTCGTCGTCGACCACCAGAATGTGGCCGTGCCCCTTCCAGCCTCCGCTCGTTGTGGCTTCTTTCGGAATGTCGCGCGCTTGAACCTCGGCGGCGGGGAAGAGCAGCTTGAAGGTCGTGCCGCGGCCGACCTCGCTGTACACCTTGATAGCGCCCTTGTGCCCGCGCACGATGCCCAGCACAGCGGCCAGCCCCAGGCCCCGGCCGGTGAATTTAGTGGTGAAGAACGGATCGAAGACGCGATCCTGGGTTGCCTTGTCCATGCCGTGGCCGGTATCCGCCACTTCGACATACACAAAGTCCCCAGGCTGGATGTCGTCTGCGGCAAAACAGGTCTTCAAGTAGTCGGCGTCGCAATGGGCGAGGCCGGTCGTGATCGAGATGACACCGCTGCGATCGCCGATGGCTTCGGACGCATTGACGATGAGGTTCATGATCGTCTGCCGCATCTGCGTGGCGTCGGCCTCTACCGCTGGCAGATTCTCGCCGAAATGGTACTTGAGCACGACCTTCTTGCTGATGCTGACTGCCAGGAGGTGCCCCATCTCCTGCACGAGTTCCACGAGATTGAGGGGCTGCACCAGGAAGCGTCCCTTGCCACTGTAGGCGAGAAGTTGCCGGCACAGCTCGGCCGCACGACGCGCGGCGGTCTCGATGGCTTCCAGACTTTCGCGTGCCGGCGCGACCGGCGACAGCTCAGCCAGCGCCAGATCGGCGTTGCCCAGGATGCCGGTCAGCAGGTTGTTGAAGTCGTGCGCGATTCCACCCGCGAGCACGCCCAGGCTTTCCAGCTTCTGGGTGTGCAGCACCTTCTGTTCCAGGTTGCGCAGGTCGGTAATGTCCTGGCCCCCGGTGAGAAAGAGTGCCTGCCCGCCGATTTCCACCTGGCGCGCTGATAGGCGTATGGCGCGGAGTTTGCCGTCCTTGCGTTTCACATTGGCCTCAATGCCAGCGACTTGACCTGTTTCCGCCAGCTTGGCGTACATCTCGTCACGCTGCTTCCTGTCCATCCACAACCCGATCTCGGCGGTGGTGCGGCCCACGAGTTCTTCTTGGGTGAAGCCGGCGAGCTTGCAGAAGGCCTCGTTGCAGTTGAGCAGCAGACCGTCAGGTGATGCGATGGTGAGCGGGTCCGGCGAGAAGTTGAAGACCTTGCGAAAGCGTTCCTCGCTTTTCTTCAAAGCCTGCTCGTGACGTTTCTGTTCCGAAACGTCGAGGAAGATGGTGGCGAAGAAACCCGGGCCGAGTGGTGCGATGCTGATCGCGAAGTGGCGGTCGAGAGGCGGAAAGTAGACGTCGAGTTTGGATGCCCGGCCGGACTGGGCCACGGCGGCGTATTCGGCAAGGTACGGCGCTTCGGGCGTGCCGTAGGCTTCGGTGCCCAGCATGCCAACGACCTGCGCTGGCTTGAGTCCCGTGCATGCCTCGTATTGCGGATTGACGGCAAGGATGCGGTAGTCGATCGGCTTGCCGGCCGCATCGCACACCACTTCGTGCAGCGCCACACCCTCCGCCATGTGGCGAAAAAGGGATCCAGAAAGCCTCTCGGCGTCGATCTGCGGGTTGGGCATGAAACTGCGTCCGTCCATCCGGCCTCCGAATCCGACAAGGTTCGCCGATATACTGCGACCGAAATTGCGGAAGGCATCTTACCATCAGCCGGGGATCAGCGTTGATTAAGTCGCATCCATCGGGGAATCGCCAACGTTTCCGTCGGCCGCGCGGCTGCAAACAGCCACCGCAGCCGTTGCCAGCGGTCGGCGCGATGTATGCTTCCTCCATGCTCGCGCTTCTGGCCCACGGGAAATCCAGTCTGTGCCGCGGCCTGCTATGCCTTCTTGTCATCACGGCGTGTCGTAGGTCCTCGGTCGAGGTAGTGATTTTCCACGCCACCAGTCTCACCGCGGTGCTGGGTGACGCCGCAGAGAAGTTTCAACGTGACAACCCCGGTATCCGCGTGCGGCTGGAACCGAGTGGTTCCCAGGTTGCGGCGCGCAAAGTGGCCGAGCTGGGCATGCGCGCCGACATCGTGGCGGTCGCCGACGCCGGGATTATCAGCAAGATGATGATCCCGCGGCATGCTTCCTGGAATGCGATTGTTGCGACCAATGAGATCGTGCTGGCACACAAGGATCACAGCCGGTTCACCGACGAGGTGAGCACGCAGAATTGGCCGGCCGTGATGCTCCGGCCAGGGGTGCGACTGGGCCGGGCGGATCCCGACACCGCGCCACTCGGGTACCACACCCTGCTGACCTGGCAGCTTGCGGAAAAGTCAGGGACGTACGGCGACGCCGCCATGAACCTGGCGACTCGCCTTTCCGGCCTGTGTGCCAAAGAGCACGTGACCCACGACGAGGCCGAGCTTCTGACTCTTCTCGAGACGCGCGCCATCGACTACGCGTTTCTGTTTCGCTCTACCGCCGAGGATCATCACCTGAAGATCACGGCGCTTCCGGTTGATCAGAACCTGTCGCAGCCTGAGCTGGCCGCGCACTATGCCAGCGCCAGCGTCGAGGTTCGTATGAAGCAGGGGGATGGGCCTACGCGGATCACGGGTGGTCCGATTACCTATGGACTGACCATTCCGTTGGACGCGCCCCACGCCGCCCTCGCTCGGCGTTTCGTGGCCATGCTGCTCGGTGAGGGCGGCAGGCGCCTGCTTGAGAGGCGTGGGTTCCGTCCGGCCACGCCGGCATGGTGTAGTCCGTGCACCATGGTTCCCGAGGAGCTAGGCTCCCTGCTGGTAGCAAGACCTTGAAGTTGGCCACCAAACAGATCGGGGCCGCCATCGTGGCGCTGGCTGCAATCCACATCGGATTGGGCCTGCTGCCCGAGCCGCCCTTCACGGTGGCGATGAACCTGGTGCTGTTCTTCACCAACTTGTTCGTTTTTCACGCGGCGGCCGTGACACTGGCAAGGCGATCGGGGCGCACCGTGGGGCTGTTTCTCGTCGGCTATTTCGCCCTTTTTCTGCTTCTGCTGGTTTGGCTCGGCAAGACGCCGCTCTTCATTCTGCTGGTGGTGGCCTACGCCAGCCTTTTCGCCTCGCCCGTCTTGCTCGGTTTTTTCGCCATTTTTGTGCTGTCGTTCGTGCTTCTGCAGCCCTACGCCTTTGAAAGCTTCATTCCGCTGGCCCTCATCTACAGCACCCTGTGGCGCGTGCGGCGGGTGACGTCGCGGTTCGTGCGCCTTTGTCTGGGCGGGGGCCTGGTGGCCTTTTCCGTGGTTCTGTTTCCCCTGATTCACTTGGCCACCGAAGATTCCGTGCAGACGTTGTGGCACGTCTTCATTCGTCCGGAGGTGCGCGAGGCCCTGTGGCTGAGCCTGGTGTCGTCGACCCTGGCCACGCTGGTGGTGGGGCTGTGGGGGATTCCGCTCGCCTACGCTTTGGCGCGGGTGAATTTTCCGGGCAAGCGCTGGGTGGAATCACTGGTGGACGTTCCGATCCTTGTGCCGCAGTCAGTGGCGGGGGTCGCGCTCATCGTGCTGCTCGGCCCAGGCAGCATTCTGGGCGGGGTTCTCGAATCCTTGCACCTGCCCATCTCAGGATCGCTTCTGGGCGTGGTCATCGCCCAGGTTTTTGTGGCCTCGCCCTTTTTGATCAAGACGACCATGACGGCCTTTGAATCGGTGCCCCTCCGTCTGGAACTGGCTTCGCGCAGTCTGGGCGCCTCGCCGGCCGCGACCTTCTGGCGCATTTCGCTGCCTTTGGCCTCGCGCGGGATCTTGGTCGGCGCCACCCTGGCCTGGGCGCGCGCCATCAGCGAGTTTGGCTGCATTGTCCTGTTCGCCAGCTCGCCGGTCACCGCGCCGGTGCTGGTTCATACCGAGTTCCTGCGTGCCGGGGTTTCAGAGAGCCGACCCATCGCGGTGCTGCTGCTCGTGATCTGTTTGTGGGTGTTCGTGATGCTGCAGTTCGGGCAAACCCTGATTCCCTTCGCCTTGCAACGGCCGCGTCGGGAGCGTCGTTCATGATCGAAGTTCAGCATCTGTGCAGCAGGTTCGGCGACTTCGCGCTCGATGATCTGTCCCTGCGTATTGGCAAAGGCGAGTACTGGGTGCTGCTTGGCCCGAGCGGCTGCGGCAAGTCGGTTCTGTTGCAGACCATCTCGGGTTTCTTTCCGCCGGCGTCCGGCCGAATTTTGGTAGACGGTCGTGACGTCACGGCGGACGCTCCCGAAAAACGCAACATCGGCCTGGTGTTTCAACAGGCGGCGCTGTTCCCGCATCTCTCCGTGCGTGGAAACATCGAATACGGATTGCGCGCTCGCCGGGTGCCCCATGCCGAAGCGCGCCGCACGGTCGACGAGCTGATTGCCCGTCTGGGTTTGGGGGCAGTGTTGTCGCGGCCGGTTGCCACCCTCAGCGGCGGCGAAGCGCAGCGGGTGGCCATCGCACGCGCCCTGGCTGTGCGGCCGGTGCTGCTGCTGCTCGATGAGCCCTTGAGCGCGCTTGACCACAACGCGCGGCTTGAGCTGCAGGCCGAATTGGCGAGTCTGCACAAGGAACTGGGCCTGACCACGCTGCACGTGACCCACAGCCGCGATGAGGCGGCGGCGTTGGGCGACTTTCTCGCCGTGATGCTGGGCGGACGTGTGGTTCAGGCTGGCACTTTGGCCGAATTGCGCGAGCGGCCGCGCTGTCCCTTTGTCGCGCGTTTTCTGGGGCTGGATCCCGTGGCTGCTGTGCTCCGGCCGCCTTGCGCCGCAACCTGCCTGGACCAGCCAGGGTGTTGTCCGTGCGAGACAGGCGAGGAAGAAGGGCAGGGCTGATGACTATGGGAAGGCACGGATCCGGCGCGCCCGTGTCAGACTTCATCTCGTTCGTGACGACAGCTTCTGAGCAACACCATGCAGCCTGAACGTCTCCCCCTGGGCAAGGTCTTCAATGTGCCCTTCCTGTCGCTCGACGGGACGAGCGTGGAAATGGCGTCGCTCATCTTCCTCTTCCTGGTGGTGATCGCCATCAGCAGCATCAAGCGCCGGCGCCAGGTCGTGCGGCGTATCGTGCAGGCGGGATCGTTCTTCGTCTTCTACTACGTGGTCTACTCGTGCCTGGGCGTCTTCGGGATGGTCCGCAACGGGCTGTACGGCATAACCCTGCTGGGCTCGGCGTATTCAGAATCCTTCTATTGGCTGGCTCTTCCGGTGGCCATCGTCTCGGTCACGTTGCTGCACGGAACGGTCTTCTGCGGCTGGATCTGTCCGACGGGAACCGTGCAGGACCTGGCGGGCTGGTTGCGCAAACTTGTCCCGCGCCGCAGAGAGCGACTGACCCGTGGCCAGTTCATCGGGCTGACGGCGTTTGTCGCCGGGTTTCTTGTGCTGCTGGCCTGGATGGGGGCGAAGCGGCAGCTTCTGCTTGAGGATTCCAGCGTGCATTGGGCGGCCATGCTGATCCTGCTGTGCTACCTGGTGCTGGCCGGTGCGCTCGACGACCTTCCCTCGCGCAAGTTGCGCCTCTTCAGCCTGGTGGCCATCTTCTTCACCGCGGTGTCGCACCTTGTGGTGACCTCGCCGATGCATTTCGCCTTCACCACCCGCGACGACAAGGCGTCCGCGCTTACCACGCTGGTGATTGTGGTGTCGTCGCTCTTCGTCTTGCGTCCCTGGTGCCGGTATCTGTGCCCCTGGGGCTACTTGATGGGCTTTCTCCACCGATTTTCCCGCCTGCGCATCCAGCAAGTGCCGGGCCGCTGCACGGCCTGCGGCGTGTGCAGCACGACCTGCGATGTGGCCGCGATCAAGAACGGCGTGGTTCGACTGGATCAGTGTCAGTTCTGCTACTCGTGCGTGGACCATTGCCCGAGCGGCGGATTGCGGGTGGTCGACATGTGGAGCCAGCAAGATGAAAAGTCAGCGGTTCCAGCGAAGAAGGCCGAGGATCCCGCGTGAGGAGCCCCGGCCGTTTCTGCCTTGTCGCCCTCGGCACTGTCGTCGTGTTTTCGCTGGCCAGCCTGAGCCGGGTGCAGGCCTGCTCGTTGTGGTCGCAGAGCCGTTGTGACGCCCAAAACACCGCCGCCATCGAAATCGATGCGTCGGCGAGTGAGCCACCCCGGGCTTGGAGTTTCGACGGCAGCGGACGCGTGTGGGGCTACGAGCCGGGCATGACGGTGTGGTCATCGCCGGCCTTGGCTTCGGTCGAAGGGCGGGCTCTGCTGGCCGTTGGCAACTACGACCACACACTGTATGCGCTCGATGCGGCCACGGGTGAGTCGCTGTGGAAATTCACCACCGGCGGGCCAGTCTACGCCGCGCCCGTGTTTTTTCGTCAGGGCGACCGTTTGCTCCTGCTTGCCGCTTCGACTGATCGCCTGGTCTACGCGATCGATGCCGCCACCGGCCGGCAGGTGTGGGTCCATTCGGTCGAGGACTACCGGCCCACGCTGGGCGGCGCCCGTCTGGCCGCGCCTTGCGTGGGCGGGACCGGCGAAATCGACAATGCAGCCTTCGTGCCCTACTGGGTCTGGGATCGCTCTTTGGCCAACAGTCTGCAGAAGAGCGGCGTGCTGGCCCTGGCCTTGGCCGACGGCAAGCCGCTTTGGCGTCAGGAACTGGGAGACAACGAGCTCAGCGCCGCCATCTTCGTGCGCACGGGCAGCCACGGGCAGCTCTTTCTTGGCTCGGCCAACGGCAATCTCTACGCGCTCGACGCTGCCACCGGCGCCGTTCAGTGGAAGAAGACCGAGCTCGATGCCGTTCGCAGCCCGCCCGCGTTCTTCGTCTCAGCCGCAGGTCCGCTTGTGGTCACGGGCTCGAAGTTCGGCACGGTCCGCGGTCTCGACGCCGCCACCGGCGCTGAGCGCTGGAACTATAGAACCGGCGACCGCATCACCGGCTCACCCGCTGTCCTGGTCGAGCGGGGCAGGGCGCGCGCTTTCGTTGGCTCCTACGACCGGGTCTTGCACGCGATGGACGCAGCTGACGGCTCACCGAAGTGGCGATTCGCGGCCCGCGGTGGGCTCTATTCGTCGCCCGCCCTTGTGGATGCGGGCGGAGACGCGATGGTTCTTGTTTCAGGGTGGGATCACATGGTGCATGCCGCCGCGCTCGAAAGCGGCGCGCCCATCTTCTCATCTTTCACCGGCCGGCCGCTGTGGAACGTTGCCGGGATGGACGACAGCAACTGGTCCTCGCCAGCGGCAGCACGCATCGCCGGCCGTTGGATGGCATTTGTCGGCAGCTACGACGGCACTCTGCGCGCCTTGCCGCTTGGGGCGGACGACCGTGCGGCGCCGGCCCTCCGTTCCAATCGGCTGTTCTGGTTGTCGTTCCCTCTGGTACTGATTCCGTTCCTGGCCCTCGCCAGGGGACTCACCAGTCGCGAACGACGGCGGCAGAGCGCCCGGACTACTCCAGTTCGTTGATGACGATTGGCTGGGTGTTGCCCGTCGGATCTCCGGTCGAGGCGATCTCTCCGTGCCGGATGAACTCGGCCAGCTTTCCGTCGCAGTTCAGATCGCCCTTGGAATAGGCCGTGAACTTGGCGCCGGAGCCGGCCCCAGTCCCGCTGTATCCAGGCATGTAGTGGTGGGCGTCAGGCAGAGAGAAATTCAGAGCCTTCCATACCGGATCGCTCGCCCACACCGGATTGGCGGCAATACAGCGCTGGCCAGTCAGGCATGCGCATTCCTGGCTGGGGCTGGCCCAAGCCCCACTGGGGCCGGGAAACTGCTTGGGCAGAACCGTGCCGTACTCGCCCGTGTGGTCGGTGTCGTAGTAGGTCAACGAGCCGGCCCACTCCTTGTTCAAGTGACCTAAGGCCTCGGCCGTGCGTGCCTTCTTAATATAGCGGCTGAAGGCAGGAACAGCGATCGCTGACAGGAGTCCGATGATGGCCACTACGATCATGAGCTCCACCAGCGTGAAGCCGTTGTGTCTTCTGCTTCCTGGCGAGTCCATGTCCGGCATCGCTAAATCCCATTTGGCCTAATGCAAGCATTGGGCCGTCGCGGCTGGGTGCGAATTGACGGCGATGCCTCCCGTCGCGAGCGCCCAAGGTGACTGAAATGGTCAGTGCGGGCGCGGGTTGCGACAAAAAAGCGCCGCCGCGGCAGACCCCGTCACAGGCACCGCGCCCCATCTACTTGCGCCTACGGCGAACCACAATCCAGGCCACGAACACAAACAGGGGGACAGCCAGATAGGCCAGGTAGTGCAGTCGCGATGGCGCCGGCCGCACGCTTCCCTTGGCGAGCCGGATCATGCCGCTGTCTTCGGGGATCTCGGCGGGGTCGGTGTTGACCCTCAAGTCGAAGTCTACCAGGTGCGCGCCCGCCACCGAGGCGGAGAGAAAGAGGGGATGCTCGGCCCCAGGCACGCCCGGTGTGCGAACGAATGTCAGGGTGAAGTCCGCCAGTTGGCCGGGCTGCAGGCTGGGCAACTGCGCGGGTGTCACATACACGGTGCAAGCGGGGCTGTGCCCAGCCAGGACGAAGGCGTCCAGGGGCCGCGTCGAGATGTTCATGAGCGTGACCGTGGTCTGACTGACGGGGCCGCGCAGGCGCGCCAGCATGGGGCCATGAACCGATATGCCAGCCTTCTCGGTTGCATCGACGGCGGCGATCTCCATGGCCGTGCGGCCCTGGGGCGTGCGGATGCGGAGATCCGCGCGGTGGTCGATCAGCGCCTTGGCTACGCTGCCCTGCCGAGCCGTATGAAGTGGCGTCAAGCCGCGGTCGTCGAGGGCGTTGACGTCAGCACCGGCCGCAGCCAGAACCGCCACGACCTTCTCGTCGGCCGCAAGGTGCATGGGGGTCATCCCGTAGGCGTTGCGGGCATCGGCGCGGGACCCGCGGCGAGTGAGGAGTCCAGCCGTCTCGGCGCGTCCAGTCAGGGCGGCCCAGTGGAGCGGTGTCATGTCGAATTGCGCCCGGGCATTTGGGTCGGCGCCTCGATCGAGCAACAGGCCTGCAACGGCTGTCCACCCGTGGGCGGCTGCGAAGTGCAGGGCGGTCCAGTCCGATGCGTCTTTGCCGTCCACCGGCACACCCCCGGCCAGCAGGGATCGCACGGCGTCGGTTTGCCCAGTGGCGGCGGCTTGCATCAGATCCGGCGAAATCGTGGTCCCAGCGTCCGCCGCGACTGCGTTGTCCGGCGTCACTCCTTCCACGAAAGAAAGCGCCGCTAAGAAGAAAAATGAACCGACTTTCACAGGTGTCCGCACTACAGTTAGTGTCAAGTCTAGTTTGCACGAACCGACTTGGCGAGATGTGAATGGAAAACGAGGACCGGCGAGTACCCCACCTCTAGAGGAGTCATCGGCATGACCACGCGTACGAAGCTTCTTGTTGGAACACTGTTGACGATCGGCCTTGCGCCCCTCACCGCCCAGGCCCACTGGTGCAACGACCTGTGGGGATCGGCGTACAACATCGTGGTGCGGCCGGCGACCGACACGGTTACCGTGCCAGCAAGCGGCTCGGCGACCTTGGACATCTTCGTCCAGAACAACATGGGCTACCAGCTCCCGTCGTTCAATCTGACGGCGACCATGGGAACGACGAAGCTGACTGCGGCCAGGCAGACGCAGAAGGTGGCCGGTGTGCTTTTGCCGGGTGAGAAAGCCAAGTACACGCTCACGGTCAGCAAGTCAGGCGGCGGCGCTGTGGCGATCGGAGACATCTCGTTTGCAGTGAGTTTCGGTAACTCCGGCCAGAGCGGTTTGTACCCGACCGGGGGAAAGGCTGTGATGATTCGGCAGACCGACGGCACGCTCGTGCCCGCCGCAGCAACCGGGATTGGTACCGGATCGGACCAGGCGCGGCAGCTCCAGGCTGCGGCCATGGCTGACTTCGGCGACTCAAGCGGCGGGCTCGACAAACTGATGGCTCTATACTGCGCGGGTCGCGGATCATGGGGCGCCAACGACGCATCGGTCATCACACCTGCCTGCAACGGAGCTGCCACCGACTGCACCAAGGCAACGCGGGTAACGGGCGCGGGCGCCGGGACCAAGTACGACTACACGAAGCTGTGGGCCGCGGTAGAGATGGCCGGACGCAAGAGCGGCCTTGGCGCCGCCCGGGTCACGACCTTGCGACAGCGCCTGCAGTGTGGGGCAGCGGACCAGAACACCACGTTTTCTGGTCTCGCCCTCATGGTGCTCGGCTATCTCGGTGATGATCCGGCGGCGCGCACCTTCCTTGAGGGAAAGGTTGGGACCAGCGACATCGGCACCATCGCCAAGGCGGCGCTCATGCTGATGAGTGCAGCCGATGTGACCAAGTACTCGGCCGACGTCAAGGCAGGTCTCAGCAAGGGCGGGGTCGTGGGCGCGTCCTGCGCCGCTGCGATGGGCATCGCGAGCCTCGACGACGCGACGGTCACTTCGACCCTGGTGCCTCTGGTGAAGTGGAACGAGCCCGATACGAGTGAGAACGGGGCGGGCCTCTACGCGGCGCATATGTTGGCAATGACGGCCTGGGATCGCCGCGGCTGGGCAGCAAAGGGCGCAGACACAGGCACCGTGACCTTCTACGAGGGCGGCACGCCGACCAAGACTGGCGGGACCACGGCCACCGCGACAGGTGGAGTCAGCGGCGGAGGCGGAGTCATTGTCGGCGGGGCCACTGGTGCGGGTGGGGCCACGGGGGCGGGAGGCAAGACCGCGGTAGCCACTGGTGGCAGCGGCGCTGCACCCACTGGCGGCAGCATGGTCACAGGCGGGAAGACCGCGACGGCCAGCGGCGGTAGCTCGGTAGCGCCTTCTACGGGCGGCGCAGAGGCCAACACCGGAGGCAGCTCAGAGTCATCTACGGGCGGAGACAACACCCCAGGCGATACTGGCGGCTCGGGCGACAATCCCAACACGGGTACGGCGACAGGCGGAAAGGCAAGCGCCACTGGTGGCGTTGGATCGAGTGGCAGCACGGGCGGCGAGAGAGCAAGTGGAGCCGGCGGCAACCCTGGCCAGGGTGGCAAATCCGGAAATGGTGGGGAGCCGGGCACCGGGAGCTCGACCAACAGCGGATCGGCTGGCGGATGCACCTACTCGTCCGGCCCGACTGGCCTACCGTTGGGTTTGCTCATCGCGGGCCTTGGCCTGGCCCTCGCCCGTCGTCGTCGGCGCTAGAGCCTCCCACCGCAGAGGCACTCGTCGGTCCACGGATCGACGAGTCGGGCTTTGAAATATCTGTGGTCGACGTGGGGATCATGGTTGACTTGTGGGCCGGGTGCGCGGCATACATTCGCCCTCGACCACATTGCGCCCGTAGCTCAACTGGATAGAGCATCGGCCTACGAAGCCGGGGGTCGCCTGTTCGAATCAGGCCGGGCGCACAACGCTGCTGCTACTTACCAGAGGTCAGAGTGATCTTCGTGATTTCGGTGCGGGTGCCCAGGCGCATGGGCGGACCCCAGGACCCGGTTCCTGGGTTGACGTAGACTTGGGCTTGACCCACGCGATGGAGCCCCTGCAGGAAAGGCTGTTGCAGGCGGACCAGGAAGGTGAAGGGCCAGATTTGCCCGCCGTGCGTGTGGCCGGACAGCACGAGATCCACGCCAGCCTGCGCGGCAGGGAAGATGGCGCGCGGTTGATGGGAAAGCAGGACCAGCGGTCGGCTCGGGGCGTGGCCGGCCAAGGCTCGCGCAATGTCTGCCCCGCCGCCGGAGTCGATGCTGCCGCCGTTCCAGTCGTCGATGCCGGCCAGTTCCCAGCCTCCGCCCTTCTCGGCGTCGAGGACGACATGCTCGTTTCTCAGAACGCGGATGCCCAGCCGCCGAAACTCGGGCAGCCATTCGCGCAGCCCTGCGTAGTATTCGTGGTTGCCCGTCACCATGAAGACGCCCAGGCGTGCCCGCAGCCCGGCCAAGGGCAGGGTGTCTTCGCGCCCTGAACCGAAGCGACCTTCGACCAGATCGCCCGTGATAACGATGACGTCTGGGGCAAGGGCGTTGGTGCGGCGAACAACGTCTTCGGCGAAGGCGCGGGTCTTGGTCGTTCCGATGTGTAGGTCAGTCAGTTGCACGATCGTGGTCCCGGCCAATGCCGGTGGGAGCCGGGGAATCTCGATGCGAACGTCTTTCACGACAGGGCTGCGCAGGCCTTGGAATAGCGCGTATGTCCCGACCGCCGCGGTCAGCACAATCGCAGCGATCGCCAGGACGCGCGCCAGCAGGAGTCGTGCGGCCGGATCAAGTTGCGGTCTGGCCGAAACCGTCCTGGCCACGGAGTCAATCAGCCTGAGCAGATCAGTCGCCACCAGCGCCACGAGCAGGACCAGCATCAAGCCGAGCCAGATGTAGCCAGGCCAGGCAGCAAGCGCGGCCCACGGCCGCGGCATCAACCTGGGTGCCATGAGCGAGATTGGCACTGAACCGGCCAAGGCGAGGCAGGCGACAGTTGCCCAAAGGCGGTAGGGCAGGGGCATCTGTGTCTGCCGCACGACCCGCACCCAAACATAGGAGTGAACGCCGGTCAGGACCGCAAGGATGATCAGGAAGAAGGCGATGAAGCGGTAGATCAGGGGCAAATCCTCCAGAAGTTGTAATTCATTGCGCCAGTGGAGGCTGGAACAAGCCCGCCTAGCGGTAGTGCTAGTGCCGTCCGCCAGAATTTCAACCAGCATTTGGCAGACGATCCATCCCGTCCGGCTGCGTTGCTCCTCGGTTACATACGTCTAGTATGCGCCCTCGTCGCGCCTTGCCGGACGGGCGCCTCGTCTGCCGACTGATGGCCGATCTTCTGGCGGACGGCACTAGCATGTGACCCGCCTGTTGCCCGTGGATCAGGGATTCGGAAGGCGACGCAGATGGGGCATATGTGTCGCGGTCCCGATGGATCTTCGTGCACGCGCGCCGGGAACGTGTGGACAACAGGCCGGCTCTGGCGTTCGTCGGCGTTGGTACGCGTGCTGCATTGTCGGGAGACAGCATGAACACCGCGGCGTCTCCTGTGGTCACAGACTCCCCCTCCCTCCGTCACGATGTGAGCATCCACCCTGCCTTGGGTGCTCTGCGTGGGTCGCGCTGGTTCTCCGGCCTCTCGCCAGCCGTTCTTTCCGAGCTTGCGGCAAGCGCGTCTATTCATTCATTTGGCGCGAAGCAAGAAATCGTCTTGGAGGGGCGTTGGCTAGGATCCGCAGCCCTGGTCGTGCGGGGGTGCCTCTGTGCCGCGCGCAGGACCGATGGGTTCCGCGAGCTGACGCTTGAGACGTTCCGGGCTGGTGATGTGCTTCTGGACACGCCGATTCGTGGTGACGGCGCCCTGCCCGGCGACAGGTTGGTCGCTGCCGAAACCAGCATCCTGCTCTTGTTTCCCAGAGATGAATTCCTGGCCATGGCCCGCACTGTTCCCGAGGTTGCGCTGTCGCTTGTCCATGATTTCGAGCGGCGCTTGCGCGGGGTCAAGGCTCTTGCTTGGGGACTTGCGACCACTGACGTGGAGAGCCGCCTGTACCGCCTGTTCCTCAGTCTGGCTCGCGACGAGGGCGAAGTGGGCGAAGCGGGAACTGTCATCCCTCACTTTCCCACGCAACAGGATCTGGCTGGGCGAATCGGCGCCTGTCGCGAGACCGTCTCGCGTATCGTGGCCGACCTGAACCGGCAGGGCCTGCTGACCTTGCGCGGCCGGCGCCTGACGCTCATGCCGGGCTTTTTTGCCCTGGCGCGCGCGGCTGAGGGGTCTTGAGGCGGGAAAATCGCCATCATCGGGCGGCGAAAACTGTTGCGGCTCCGCCCGAGATTGACGCTATACCCACCCGGTGTGACAATCCGCCGAACCTTGAAACCACCGTCGTCTAGAACATCCCCCGCACTGGAAGCGTCAGCGAAGGATTCCTCTGTCCTGTCCGCGCCTGAGGCCGCTCGGCCCACGGTCCGGCAGGCCGACCTTCGCACATCGATCCGTCCGACCGTGGCGGAGATCGATTTGGGTGCCCTTTGTCGCAATGTCGCGCGAATGCGCGCTGTCGTCGGGCCGCAGGTGGCGATCTATGGCGTAGTGAAGGCGGACGCCTACGGGCATGGTGCCGTCACCGTGGCGGGCGCGCTGGCACCGCTGGTCGACGCGCTTGCGGTTTCCCTGGTCGAGGAAGGCCTTGAGCTGCGCGCGGCCGGGCTGACCTGTCCGATCTTGGTTCTGGCCGCCTACTACGGCCACACCCAGTCCGAGGTCCTGGAAGAAGGCCTCACGCCGGTGATCTACGATGTCGGCGAGTTGCAGCGGTTCGGCGCCGCGCCTCGCAGGCGCAAGCCCAAGCGATCCTTGGCCTTCCCGGGGAACGTTGCGCAGCCGCGTTGGCCGGTCCATGTGAAGATCGACACAGGCATGAACCGTCTGGGCATCCAGCCAGCAGCGCTGCCGGCCTTCCTTGAGCTGATGGCGCGCTATCCGCACCTGGAATTGGCCGGAATGTGTACGCACTTCGCATCGGCTGACGCGAAATCGGCGCGCGCTACACGCGAGCAGATCGCCCGTTTCGATTCTTGCCTGGCGGACGCGGCTGCCCGTGGGGTGGTTCCCGGCGTCGTCCATGCGGCCAACAGCGCGGCGGCGGTGCGCTTTGCCGAGGCCCGCTACCGGGCCATCCGTCCCGGGCTGGCGCTCTACGGCGCCATGCCGTCGGCAGTGGTGGCTTGCCCAGAACTAGAGCCTGTGCTTAGTCTCCGCACCAAGATCATGGCGTTGCACGAGGTGGCCGCAGGGCAAGGCGTAAGCTACGGCGGCATGTGGCGTCCGCAGCGCAAGGCGCGTGTGGCCACGTTGCCCATCGGCTACGCCGACGGCTATCCCCGGCACATTCGCGGTGCCGAGGTCCTGGTCCGGGGCCGCCGCGCGCCCGTGGTCGGGGCCGTGTGCATGGACATGATGATGGTCGATGTCAGCCACGTGCCGGGAGCGACCGTCGGCGATCCGGTCACCCTGATTGGGCGCGACGACAAGGCCGCCATTTCTGTCGACCAGATCGCCCGCTGGGCGGACACCGCCAGCTACGAGATCTTCTGCGGCATTTCCAAGCGCGTTCCGCGCATCTACCGGCCTTGCCAGCGAGAGTCCCGGCCATGAGCGATTCCCCGCCCAGCGACAAGGCAGGCAAGTCGCCATTCATGCTCGCCCAGGTGGTGCCCCTGCTAGGCCGAGTTTTCTCGGCCCCGCTGGGGGCTGTGGCGACCTTCGGCCTGCACATCATGCTGCTCGGTCGCGCCATGAGGTGGCTGTTTCGGCGACCCTTCCGAGCGCGTCTCTATTTTGAGCAGATGGAGTTCATCGGTGTGGGGTCGTTGCCCATCATCATGCTGGTGGGTTTTTTCAGCGGCGCGGTGACAGCTTTGCAGGGAATCACCGCCCTGGCCATGTTCGACCAGCAGCGCTGGGTTGGCTACGCCGTCGGCGTTTCCCTGGCGCGCGAACTGGCGCCTGTATTCACGGCTCTGATGATCACGGCGCGGGCCGGATCGGCCATGGCAACCGAGCTGGGTTCGATGCGCATCACCGAGCAGATCGATGCGCTGACTACTTTCGCGGTGAACCCGGTCCACTACTTGGTCACGCCCCGGGTGGTTGCCTCGATTCTGATGTTGCCGGTCATGACCATGGTTTTTAACGTGGTCGGCTTGCTGGGCGGCTACGTCATCTCGATCTTGGTGTACCAGATCGACCTGGGCCAGGTGCTAGAGCTGTTTCGCCATTGGGTCGACCCGCTCGACTACGTCCAAGGTCTTATCAAGGCCGTTGTTTTTGGTATCGCCATGGCGCTGGCCGCCTGCTACCAGGGATTCAACGTGCGTGGTGGGGCCAAGGAAGTGGGGCGCGCCACCACCGCCGCGGTCGTGTCGAGTTCGGTTTCGGTCCTGATACTCGACTATTTCCTCATCGAGATCATGAGCGTGATCTGGCCTGCCCAGGGAATGTAGATGACGGACGGCGACACCAAGCGCGACGATCGCTGGCAGATCAAGATTCGGGGTCTGCACAAGAGCTTCGGCGCGCAGCAGGTCTTGCGTGGGATCGACCTCGATTTCGAACGGGGCAAGACCAACATCGTCATCGGCGGCTCCGGCCAGGGCAAGTCCGTGCTGATGAAGCACCTGATGGGCCTGTTGCAACCGGATAGCGGCCATATTTACGTGGACGGCGAGGACATTGTCGGGCTTCGCGACGTGGCCATAGCCAAGATTCAGCGCAAGTTCGGCATGGTTTTTCAGTACGCGGCGCTGTTCGATTCGCTCAACGTGGTCGAGAACATCGCGTTCCCGCTCATCGAGCGCTACAGCCTGCCCAGAAGCGAAATCATGGAGCGGGTCAGGGACTTGCTCCGGCGCCTGGACCTCGACCGGGTCGCGGGGGTCGAACAGAAGTTCCCCGCCGAGCTTTCCGGTGGTATGCGAAAGCGGGTAGGCTTGGCGCGTGCACTTGTCGACCGGCCCGAGATTCTGCTCTACGATGAGCCCACGACCGGCCTTGACCCTATTGCCACCAAAAACGTCGACGAAATGATTAGGCGCACTGCAGACGATTTCGGGGTCACCTCCGTGGTGATTTCACACGATATGGCGTCAACCTTTCGTATCGCCGACCGAATCGCCATGCTCTACGATGGCACCATCATCGCTTGTGGTTGTCCGGCCGAGTTGATCGCGGCTCCTGACCCAAGGCTGCGAGAGTTCGTCGAGCCCTCCGGCGCCGTGAAGTTCGGGGCACCATCATGAGACGGAGTCTGGCTGGTCTGACGGTGGGGGCGCTGGCCTTGATTGTCTTGGTGACGACCTACCTGCTCTTTCAGTACACGAGCAAGAAGATCACGGGCGGCGGCGGCTACCGCGTCCACGCCCTCTTTCACAATGCGCTTGGGGTCTACGAGAGGACGCGGGTCCTGTCGGCTGGGTTGCGCGTCGGACAGGTCGAGGAGCGCGAACTCGACCAGAAGTCAGGCAAGGCCAAGGTCTTTCTGCGCATCATGCCGGACATCAAGCTCTACGAGAACGCCGCCATCGCTAAGAAGGCGGCGTCGTTGCTCGGCGAGTACTACCTCGAAGTCGATCCGGGCTCGTCTTTTGCGGTGCGCAAGGGCGAGCGCGTGGCTCTGCGCGAACTGCACGAGGGCGATGAGATTGAGGTCGTCACCGAACCCGTGGAGATGGGCGACATCATGAACTCGGTCGGGGAGACGCTGCCCGTCTTGCGCGACATCCTGGCGGACGTGAAGGTGCTCACCGGGGGACCGATCAAGGACATCGCCAACAACGCCAACGAGTTGATTGAGAAGAACTCCGTCATCGTCGAACGTCTGCTCGCTCGCATAGATGACATCGCGGCCACCGTGCAAGGAGTCACCCACTCCGAGGCTGACGACGTTCGCGTGACCTTGCGCAATGCGCGCGAGATCAGCGAAGCCATAAAGGGCCTCGTGGGCACCACCCAGGGGCAGGTTTCGGGGGCTGGTCAGGATCTGCGCAGCTCGTTGCAGAAGGTGCAGACCAGCATCGACAACTTGGACAAGTCGCTGCGCAACGTCGACAAGATCACAGGGCGCCTGGTTGAGGGTGAGGGCACGGTGGGCCACCTCCTCACCGACGATACGGTGGCCAAGAACCTCGACAGCATTACGGACGACGTGAGCACCATCACCCGTGGGGTGAACCGGCTGCAGACCATCGTTGGCCTCCGCATGGAGTACAACGTCATGGCGCGCAACCTGAAGTCGTATGTGTCGGTCCAGTTGGCCACCCGACCTGACAAGTTCTACCTGATCGAGTTGGTCGACGATCCGCGCGGCTATCGCAGCACCGAAACCGTTGTGGGCTACAGTTCTGACCGCGGCGCGTATTCCGACCAGAAGATCACCACAACCGACAAGCTGCGCATCAGCTTTATGTTCGGCAAGCGCTGGGGGCCGTTCCAGGGTCGCTTCGGCATCAAGGAATCGACAGGCGGCATGGGCGCCGACCTCTTCCTGCTCAACGACCACTTGATGTTGTCGGCCGATGTCTTCGACACGCGGTCGAATCAGTACCCGCGATTCACAGCCCGCGCGTACCTGGGCCTGTACAAGAAGTACATCTATCTGGTGGGCGGGGCGGACGACGTCTTCAACTACACCCGAACCCCGGGCGCGGGCGGGTTCTTCGACTGGTTCGTGGGGTTGCAGCTCATCTTCAACGACGAGGACCTCAAGACCCTGTTGCTCTTCGGCGGTGCCAGCGCGGCTGGGGCGGCTGGCAAGTAGAGCTGCAGGCAGGCTTGACGCCTGGCCAGCGCCCCCTATAGTTACGCCCTTTCCAAACGTGGGGCTTCGGCCTCGAACCTGTCATGCGTTACAAGATCAAGGATATCGGCGACGAGGGTTTGGGCATTCGTGTGGCAGTGACCGATGCGTGGTTCAAGGCGGAGTGTCCCGAACTCGACATGCGACCGGCACAAGGGGGCATAACCCTCGTCGGCCGGCTCGAGCTGGCGGGTGACGACTACCTTCTGCGCGGGGATCTTCGCGGTGGACTGATGGCGCAGTGCTCTCGTTGTTTGGAGCCGGCCACATTCGCATTGGACGTACCGGTGACCTTGACCTTCACCGAACGAGATGCTCCGGGCGCCGAAGAGGATGATGACGAGGAGGAGGAAGAAGTCGTTCATGTGTTGGACGGCGTCATCGACTTGGGGTCCGAGATCCGGGATGAGTTGTTGCTTTCCTTGCCGATGAGCCTGCTGTGCCGGGAAGATTGCGCTGGCATCTGTCCCACTTGCGGCGTCAATCGGAACCTGACACCCTGCGACTGCGCGAAAGGGCCGGCCGTTGGTGCCAAGTTAGGGGCATTGGCCAAAGTAAAGTTGTAGAAGCATCCGAAAATAGGAGACCGATCATGGCAGTTCCCAAGAGACGACAATCCAAGTCCCGCTCAGCAATCCGTCGGGCCCAGGTGATGAAGCAGCCGTTGCCCCATTTCTCAGCGTGCCCACGCTGCGGGGAAGCACGAATCTCGCACCGGGTTTGTGGGGCGTGCGGCTACTACAAGGACCGCATGGTCGTCGAAAAGCCGCAAGACGAGCAGACCTAGCGCTCGCTGACTGCTTGAGACGGAAGGCACTGGACTTCGTCCCATGACCGATCCGGCTCGGGTTCGGGTCGCCGTGGACGCGATGGGGGCCGATGGCTCTCCACGCGTTGAGGTCGAGGGCGCCTTGGCTGCGCTGGCCGGCACTGCAACCGATGTGGTGCTGGTGGGTGACGAGACACGTGTGCGCCGTGTGCTTGACGAGATTTCCCCGTCCGTTCCCGCGGAACGAATCCAGGTCCGCCATGCTGCCGAGGTCGTGGGCATGGACGAGTCGCCTGCCACCGCCATTCGACAGAAGAAGGCCTCGTCGATGCGGGTCTGCTTCGAGCTGGCCCAAACCGGCGAGGTGGACGCCGTGGTCTCGGCGGGCAACTCGGGTGCGATGATGGCCGGGGCGCTGTTGGTCTTGGGTCGGATCGCCGGGGTAGAACGGCCCGCCATCGTGACCACGTTTCCCACCCAGACCGGGCAGTGTGCGCTGCTCGACATGGGCGCGAACGTGGACGTGCGGCCCACGGCGCTGGCCCAGTTTTCTGTGCTCGGTGCGGGGTATGCGCGGCTGCTGCATGGAAAGGCGCGGCCGCGAGTTGGCCTGCTCTCCAATGGCAGCGAGGAGCACAAAGGAACCCGGCTCACACGCGAGGCGCACCAGCTGCTTGCACGGGCAGGAACGTCGGGCCGGACGGCCGGATTCGACTACCTCGGCTACGTCGAGGGGCGGGATGTCTTTCGGGGCCAGGCCGATGTCGTTGTCACCGATGGTTTCACGGGCAACGTCCTGCTCAAGAGTTGCGAAGGTCTGGTGGAATGGCTGACCCAGGCCGTTCGGCAGGAGGTTGCGCAGGGGAGCGCGCTGGAAAAGCTCGGGGCTCTCTTGATGCGGCCAGCGTTGCGCCGATTTCGCCGGCGCAGCGACTACGCGGAAACAGGGGGTGCGCCTCTTGTCGGGGTGAATGGCGTGGTCATCATTTGCCACGGAGCCTCGGACGCGCGGGCCATCAAGAACGGCGTGATCGCGGCGGGCGAGCTGGTACGCGCCCATCTGCGTGAAGAAACGGTACGGGCAGTGGCTCAGCACGCGTATCTGTGGCATGAGGACGCTTCCGCAAAGGACCCGACAGGACCGACGTGAGACTGACGCGAGAGACGTCCGCTCGCAATTTTGGGGCTGCGCCTCTCGCAGGACAGGTGTTACGGGTCAATGGCGGATTTTTGATGTAACGTACGCCCCGTCGAGGCGCTGACGCGCCCAAGGAGAAAGACGCGAACCATGGCCGAAAATCTGGAAGAGAAAGTCATCAAGATCATCGTCGAGCAGCTGGAGGTCCCGGCAGACAAAGTGACCATGAGCGCATCGTTCTCCGACGATTTGAAGGCGGATTCGATCGATCGTCTCGAGATGGTCGTGGTGCTGGAAGAGGCTTTCAAGATCGAGATCCCCGACGAGGACGCCGAGAAGATCAAGACCGTCGCCGACGCGGTCAACTACGTCAAAGCACGCGCCAAGCAGTAGGCGCGAAGCAGTGGGCGCGAAGCAGGTGGATCCATTGGCCACGCCGCTGCTGCGCAGAGTTGCCGTCACCGGCGTGGGGTTGGTCACGCCGGTCGGCATCGGCACCGAAGAGACCTGGCAGGCACTCCTGGCGGGACGTTCTGGCATTGCGCCCATCACGCGGTTCGATGCCAGCAAATTCCCGAGCCGCATCGCCGGCGAGGTGAAGGGTTTTGAACCCACCCGCTGGATAGGCGCTCGTGAGGCACGCACCACCGCCGCCGATCCGTTCATCCAGTACGCCATCGCCGCCGGGTCCATGGCCATGAGCGACGCTGGCCTGACCCTCGAGGGCGAGCTGTGCGAGCGCGCCGGATGCTTTGTCGGCTCTGGCATGGGCGGCCTGACCACGATCGAGGCCACGCACAAGAGCTTCCTCGAAAAGGGGCCACGCCACGGCATCTCGCCCTTCTTCGCCACCCAGCTCGCCATCAACCTGGCCGCGGGTCACCTGGCCATGAAGTACAACGCCAAGGGACCGAACTACGCGCAGGTGTCGGCTTGCGCCAGCGGTGCCCACGCCATCGGCGATGCGTATCGTGCCATTCGGCGCGACGAGGTGGACGTCATGATCTGCGGAGGCACCGAGGCCGTGTTGACCCCCCTTGGGGTGGGCGGGTTCTGCGCCATGCGCGCGCTTTCCACGCGCAACGAAGCGCCTACCGAGGCGTGCCGGCCCTTTGACCTAGATCGCGACGGGTTTCTCATGGCCGAGGGCTCAGGCATTCTGGTTCTTGAGGAGATGGAACACGCCAAGAAGCGCGGCGCCCACATTCATGCCGAATTGAGCGGGTACGGCGCCACCGCCGACGCCTACCACGTGACCGCGCCAGCGCCCGAAGGCGAGGGCGCGCAGCGATGCATGCGCATGGCCCTCAAGGATGCTCGCTTGGCTCCCTCGGACATCGACTACATCAACGCGCATGGCACATCGACCAAGCTGAACGATGTCACCGAGACAACCGCCATCAAGGCGGTGTTTGGCGAGCACGCGCGCCGACTGATGGTCAGCTCGACCAAGTCAATGACCGGGCACCTCTTGGGTGCGGCGGGCAGCGTCGAGGCTGCCTTCTGCGCGTTGACCTTGGCACGTGGCCAGATTCCGCCCACCATCAACTACACCACGGCCGACCCCGCCTGCGATCTCGACTATGTCCCCAACACGGCCCGTGACGCTCGCCTGCGCCACGGACTGTCCAATAGTTTCGGCTTCGGGGGCACCAACGCCTGCCTGATTTTCAGCGCGCTCAGCGCGATCGAAGGCTGACGAGCAACTGGTCTGCGTCAAGAGACGCGGAACCATCGAGAAACTCCGCGCCCCGAGGAATGATCGCGATACAATCGTGTAGCCTTCATGGCATCTGACATCTGCCCACGCTGTGGCAAGCCAGCCCACGGCGCGAACTTTGATTTCGACTGTCCCGAAGGGGCCACCAGTCCCGGGGCAGGGTGCGACGTGATCGCGGCTCAGACCCCGCCGGTCCCCACGCGACCGTCGAATTCATTCCCGGCAACCGAGGCGAGCCCGACGACTCGATTGCAGTCGGGCACCTTGGTGGGCGAATACCAGATCGCGGATCGCATTGCTGAGGGCGGAATGGGCACGGTGTACAGCGCCGTCCATCCCATCATCGGCAAGAAAGTCGCAATCAAGGTCCTGTCGGGTCGGCTGGCGAAGAACAGCAACGCCATTCGGCGCTTCGTGCTTGAGGCCCGCGCGGTCAACGACATCCGCCATCCGGGCTTGGTGGACATTTTTTCCTTCGGTCGACTCACCGACGGGCGGCCCTACTACGTGATGGAATTTCTCGACGGGCGCAGCCTGGGCGCTGTCTTGCGCATGCATCGGCGGCTGACTCCTTTCGACAGCTATCCCCTGTTCATGGACATCGGGCGCGTGTTGGTCGCTGTCCATCAGCACGGCATCGTTCATCGCGATCTCAAGCCCGACAACGTCATCCTGGTCCCGCAGGAGGGTGACGGACCGCCCAAGGTGAAGCTGGTGGACTTCGGACTGGCCAAGCTGTTGGTGCGCGAGCCGGGGCAAACATCGAACGGACCGCACACGGCGATCGGCGTGAACGTGGGAACCCCGCACTACATGTCGCCCGAGCAGTGCCGCAGCGGCAACGTCGATGCGCGGTCCGACCTTTACGCCCTGGGCGTGATGTTCTACGAGACGGTGACAGGCCAGCTTCCTATCGACGGACCCACGCCGATCGACATTTGGCAGGCGCATGTCGAGGTCATTCCTCGCCTGCCCGAATCGATTGTCCCAGGAATCGTCAGCCCGGAACTTGGGGCGTTGATCATGAAGCTGCTGGCCAAGCGCGCGGATCGCCGGCCGCAGAATGCGGCAGAGTTCTGCGATGCCCTGGAAGCGTTGGCCAAGGCGGGAAGGCTGGGCGACAACTCGACGCCCGCGCCGCCGGATGAAGCCTCTGCCGGGATGTTGGATCTGGCGCGTGCGTTGGCATCCACTCCGGTTTCGAGCGAGTTGGTCGCGCTCGACGGTGCGCCGCTGCCGGCCGGCCGACCGGTTTTGGCTGGCCAAGCGCGGCCTGTGCTCGCTCCGCCGCCCAACGCGCGTGTGGTACCACGGCTGCCGGCTCGCGACCCCAAGCCCCAGCGGGCCGCGCCGGACGACATGTCTTCCACCGTGAGAGACATTCCGATCATCGAGGTGCCTGACGACCGCGCAAAGTCGGGCGAGCGCTCGCGAGATGTGGAGGGTTTGCGGGCTGCGCTTGGGCTTCACATCGAAGAGCCCGCGTTCGATGTGGACGATCCCTGTCAGGTGAGCGCGCTCGTGGTCAATTTGGAGACAGGCGAGGGCGAGACCGAGGCGGCCGATTACGCGACAGGGGGGCGAGCGCTTGATGGAGCTGCGCAAGGGGGCGCGTCCAGGGTTCGACGTCTGGCGCGTCCGGTGGAGGAGCGGCAGTTCGTGCCGCGGCTGGCGGCTCCCGTTCGGCGACCCGGAAAGGCGTCGAGCGTACAGCCGAACCTGGCCAGAACCCCATCGCGCTTCCGCCGCGTGGCCAGTGGCGTGGTGGTCGGGCTGGTGCTGCTGGGAGCTGCGGCCGCGGCCTACTGGTTCCTGCGCTAACGCATTTCCTTTTCGATCGCGTCGACTTCCTTGGGGATGGCCGCCGTGAGTACCTCGTGGCCATCGTTTGTGACCAGCACGTCGTCTTCGATGCGAATGCCGCGGACATCGGCAAAGGCGGCCAGATGATCGCGCCGCAGCCGATCGCCGGCCAGGGAGGTGCGCGCGGGATCATCGAGAATCGCTGGGACCTGGTAGAGGCCAGGTTCGATGGTGATGGCCATTCCAGGCACCAGATCTCGATCGAGTCGCAGGGTGCGCAAGCCCGGCTCGGTGGAACGGCTGCGTCCAGGCGCGTAGGTGGCGCGGTCACCCAGATCCTCCAGGTCGTGCACATCCAGCCCGATGAGGTGGCCCAGTCCGTGCGGGAAGAAGAGGGCCACCACGCCGTCGGCGACCAGTTCGGCGGGATCGCCGCGCAGCACGCCCAGGTTGACCAGGCCCTCGGCAATGAGCCGGCCCGCCGAGAAATGCAATTCGCGGAAGGGGACACCCGGTCGCACGGCCGCAATCACCTGCTGCTGGGCATGGAGCACCACCTGGTAGAAGTCTCTCTGCGTGGGAGAAAAGCGGCCACTGACCGGCCAGGTGCGCGTGACATCGCCGGCCCAGCCGTCGGCGGTTTCGGCGCCCACGTCAGCGAGCAGGAGATCGCCGGGCTGCAATTCGTGGTGGTATTCCTCGTTGTGCAGAACCTGCCCATGAACCGTGACGATGGAGTTGTACGACACGCCCATATCGCGGCGAACGAACTCCGCCTCCATGGCCGCGCGGACCACGCATTCGTTGATGCCCGGCCGAACCGCGCGGATTCCGCTGTGAAAACCCGCCGCGGTGGCGTCGGCAGCCTTGCGCAAGGCCGCGATGCCCGCGTGGTCATGCACCAGGCGCATCTCAATGAGGGCATCGGCGAGCGAATGGTCGATTTCATCCAGCTTGCCGTAGGCGATGGGCCGACCCAGCAGCTCTGACTGCTCGAAGCGTGTCTCGTGGTCAAGCGCAGGCAGGGTGGCGACTTTTCGACCAGCCACGGCTTCTGTCAGCGCCGGCCGCAATTCAACCGGGCAGGCCAGGGCCGCGCCGAGTTCGGCGGCGCCAGGCGCGTGCCCGTGCCACAGGGCGAAGTCAGGACCAGGTTCGGGCAAAAAGAGCACCCAGCGATCGCCCGTCCACAGGCCAAAGGCGCGTGGCAGGTGCAGGCCGAAAAGATAAAGAAAATGGCTGGCCGCGCGGAAGGGATAGAGGTTGCTGCCCGAGGTGCGCGGCCGAGGCGCTCCCGCCGCAATGAGCGCGGGATGTGTCCCCAGTTTCATGGCCAGGCGCGAACGCCGGGCCGCGCAGGCTCTTCCGTCGAAATCACTGAGTTTCATGGCCGAGAAAGTATACGCCGGAACAGTGGAGTAGACTCTCGCGAGTGATTGAGATAGTCAGCCCATTCGTCTGCACCGGGAGCCGCGTTGCGGAATCCGGGACATTCCATGCAGAGGCTCCAGCCGCGAAAGGCGCGGGCGCTTGATCTTCATCGGCATAGATGAGTTCGCCGTGGCAGAGCGCCCCGATACCATTCGCTCGGTGCTCGGCAGCTGCGTGGGAATCGCTCTTTTCGACACCCGTGGTACGTGGTTCGCCCTCAATCACTTTCTTGATCCCGAATCAGGGGCAGCGGTTTCGCAAAAAATGCTGACCGCGATTTGGGGCAAGGGATGCCGCGATTTCCAGGCGATCATTGCTGGCGGCGCGAAACAGGTCGAATCCGTGATCGACGTAGGCGAGCGAAATATCGGGTTCGCCCGCAGATTCGTCGAACGGCATGGGATTTCGCTCCTGCGCGAAGACGTCGGCGGCCCCACGGGGCGGACGGTCTCGGTCAGCCTGAGCGAGCGCGGCCCGGAACTCGTCACCGAGTACCACGGTGAGCGCCGCGAGGCACCGCCTGCGGAGACGGGAGATCCGGTGGGCGCAAGCGACGCCCTGAAATCCAGCCGCGAAGCGTACGATCTTCTCTTGGAGATCTCGAAAAAGAGCGCGGCGCGAAGAAGGTAGGCGTTTCGGAAATCAAGGTGCTGACCGACGCGGGACGATGGGTTCCCTAGGGCACTGGTTTCGCGGCCAGACCGTGCCAAGCTACATTTTGTACTTTCACCATGGCCAAACGGGAACTCGACCAGGAGCGCGACCTTGCAACCCTCGACCAAACACGCGTCGATCGGCCGCACCTGTACGAGGTCGTGCTTCACAACGACGACTACACCACGCAGGACTTCGTGGTGTACGTGTTGATGAAGTTCTTCCAGCACGACGCCGCCACCGCCCAGCAGATCATGTTGAATGTCCACCTCAAGGGCGTGGGCGTGGCCGGGGTGTACCCCCGCGACATCGCTGAAACCAAGGCCGCGCAGGTGGTCCGTTACGCCCGCGACAACGAGATGCCCCTGCGTTGTTCGGTGCAAAGGCAAGCATGCTAGGCCCGGAGTTGGAACAGGCGGTTCGGCGCGCATTGGAAGACGCCACCCGGCGGCGGCACGAGTTTTCTGGACTCGAGCACCTGCTTCTGGCGCTGCTTGACGACAAGAAGACGGCCGCGGTGATCAAGGAATGCGGTGGCAAGCCGGCCCGCCTGCGCGCGAAGCTGGAAGAGTTTCTTTCAGGCTCGCTGCCTAGCCTGCCAGCCGATGACGAGGCAGGCCGCGCGGGAGAGGACGGGGAGTTGCGCGCCCAGCCTACCTTGGGCTTCGCGCGTGTGATTCAACGAGCGATCAATCAGCTTTTCAGTGCTGGGCGCGCCGACGTGCAGGGCTCGCATGTGCTGGTCTCGCTCTTCTCCGAGCCCGACTCGCATGCCGTGCACTTTCTCAAAGAGGAAGGGATCAGCCGACTCGACATCGTCACCGCCATTTCACATGGCGCATCGAAGATGTTGCCCGACGGCCAGGCAGCGTCGCCGGGCGCAGAGCCCGACGGGGAAGCGGCGGAAGGTGCGAGCAAGGATCCGCTGGAGGCCTACGCCGTCAATCTCAACCAGCGGGCGCGTCGTGGCCTCATCGATCCGCTCATCGGGCGACAGACTGAGATCGATCGGGCGCTGCATGTGCTGGCGCGGCGGCGCAAGAACAACCCGCTTTTTGTGGGCGACGCGGGCGTGGGCAAGACCGCCATCGTCGAGGGACTGGCAGCGCGCATCGAGGCGGGCGAGGTTCCGGCCGCCCTGCGCGGCGTGGAGATCTACGCCCTCGACATGGGATCGCTCGTCGCAGGGACGCGGTACCGCGGCGATTTTGAAGAGCGTTTCAAGGCGGTGGTGCGTGCGACCGAGGCCAAGGGCAACGCCATTCTCTTCATCGACGAGCTTCACACCATTGTGGGCGCGGGCGCGGCTTCGGGCGGCACCATGGACGCGTCCAACCTGTTGAAGCCGCCCTTGTCGGCGGGCCTCATTCGCTGCATCGGGACGACCACTCACAAGGAATTGCGCAGCTACATCGAGAAGGATCGCGCCCTGGCCCGGCGGTTCCAACCCATCGAGGTGTCTGAGCTGAGCGTTGAAGACACCGTCAAGGTGCTGCAGGGGTTGTGCAAGCGCTACGAGGAATTCCACGGCGTACACTACACCGCCCGTGCCCTGCGTGTGGCGGCCGAGCTTTCCGACCGGCACCTGGCGGATCGCAAGCTGCCGGACAAAGCCATCGACCTGATTGACGAGGCGGGCGCGATTCTCAAGCTGCGCGCTGGCGGCAACCTGGCGCCCAAGCCTGAAACCGAAGGTGCGGTGGCCCCAGCGCCCGAGCGACTGACCGTGCGTGCCCGCGACATCGAGGCCGTGGTGTCGACCATGGCGCGCATTCCTGCGCGTCAGGTCGGCTCTGATGATCGCGATCGCCTGCGCAATCTGGAAGGCGCTATCAAAACCAAAGTGTTTGGCCAAGACCAGGCTGTAGATCGCGTGTGCCAGTCCATCCGTACCAATCGCGCTGGTCTGGGAGCACCCGCTCGGCCTATAGGCTGCTTCCTGTTTGCCGGTCCCACCGGCGTCGGCAAGACCGAGTTGGCCAAGCAACTGGCCGAAGTCTTGGGCGTGGCCTTTCTCCGCTACGACATGTCCGAGTACATGGAGCGCCACACGGTCTCGCGGCTGATCGGCGCGCCGCCCGGGTATGTCGGGTTCGATCAGGGCGGACTGCTTACCGATGCGGTTCACAAGACGCCGCACGCGGTGCTCTTGCTCGACGAGATCGAAAAGGCGCACCCGGATCTTTTCAACATCTTGTTGCAGGTGATGGACCACGGCTCGCTGACTGACAACAACGGCCGCGCCTCGGATTTTCGCCACATCATCCTCATCATGACCAGCAACGTGGGAGCGCGCGATCTGTCGCGGCGGATGCCGGGCTTCGGCGCAGGCGAGCGTTTTGGCGACACCGACGAGGCCTTCAAGCGCATGTTTTCGCCCGAATTCCGCAATCGACTGGACGCCAAGGTGGACTTCGCGCCGCTCGCCGAGCGCGAGATGCTGCTCATCGTGGACAAGTTCGTGGGCGAGCTGTCCAAGCAACTCGGCGAGCGCAAGGTCACGGTCGCGCTCAGCCCCGCGGCGCGAGACCATCTGGCGAAGAAGGGCTACGACCCCATGAACGGCGCGCGGCCTCTGGCCAGGGTCATCCAGGACGAAGTGAAGCGTCCGCTCACCGACGAATTGCTCTTCGGCGCGCTGGCCTCCGGCGGAGGCGTGGCGATCGATGCCGTGGACGGAAAGCTGACCTTCGCCTTCAGCAAGGGCGAGACCGTGGAAGCGTCAGCGGACGCAGGGGATCGGCAGGAGGATGACGATGAGTGAAAAGCACCACTTGAACCTGGCCACGGGGGCCATGCCGCCAGCGCAGGCCGTGGTCTTGGGAGACATGATCGCCTATCAACCCGGCGCGGTGGTCAGCCGCACGCTCATCAAGAAGGGCAGCGGCACGGTGTCGCTTTTCGCCTTCGACGTGGGCCAGGGACTATCGGAACACACAGCGCCCTTTGACGCCCTGGTTGAGATCCTGGATGGCGATGCCGAGCTGACCATCGGGGGCAAGAAGGTCGCGGCGCAAGCCGGGCAGTCGGTCCTGATGCCAGCCAACGTCCCGCACGCCCTGGCGGCCATCACGCCGTTCAAGATGCTTTTGGTGATGGTGCGCGAGGAGGGGTAGGGGCGTCGCCCGTCGGGGACATTTACGACAACTGGGATTCGGTCAGCGGGGAGCGCTGCAGGGGTGGGTGGCAGAGGCAGACGCGGCGATTAAGGGGCGAACCACCGGGCTGTCTACTGGGTCGAGATGATAATGGCCGTGGTCCCCGCGACCACCGCGCCAATGGCACCCCAGAACCACCAGGTCTCGTAATAGCGCTGAGGGGGTGGTGGGTCTTCTGCCCCAACCTTCTCGCGCACGATGTCGACCCGCTTGGTGCGGCCCCGTGCGATCAGGATCTCTGACTGCGCTGGGAAATAGCCCGGCTTTGCCAGGGCGAGAAGATGGGGGCCGGGGGCGAGTTCGGTCTCGAGGGGAGCATGACCGCGCGAGGCTCTGTCGAGGCTGAGAAAGACATTGGCCTCGCTACAAATTACGCGAAGACGTCCGGTCTTGGGCGGCGGTGTTGCGGGCACCACCGGCTCGGCGATGCGCTTGAGCTTGAACGCGACTTCAAGCGACTGGCTGCCGGCGATGGTTAGCTCTTGTTGGGCGGGAAGGTATCTATCGAGGGTAGCGCGCACAATGTGGGTGCCGCTCACGACTCGGACCGGCACCCCTACAACGAGGTCGATGGGCCGGTCATCTATGAAAACTCGTACGCCATCGGGTTCGACGCTGATGGTGAGTGTGCCGATGAGCGCCCCAAGCTCAGCAATGACTTTTTCGACCGCTTCCTTGCGCTCGCGATCAAGCTTGCCCGCTCGTGCGGCTTCATCGAGGTACAGTTGGAGGGTGTCCACCGCCTCGCCATAGCGGAAGAGGGCCTGGTAGGTGAGCCCCATATTGTAGAGAACTGCCGGACCGCCACCGAGTTCGCGGGCGGCCTTGAGCTCGGCGAGCGCGCCGCCGTAGTTGCCGTCTTGGTAAAGCGTGAGGCCTTGTTCGAAGTGGCGCTTGCCCTCGGCGCGGCGCGAATCCTGCGCACTTGCATCCGCGGCAGTCGGGGCAGCCCCCTGCGCGTGGGCCAAGGTTGAGGCGCTAGCGAGCAACACCAGGATCGCGGTCACACGCATGGCTCAGAACTCCGAGTCGAGAGGCAGCCGGGTGCCGCGATAGACTGACTTTCCCGGGGTGGTGGCGGCAGCCGGCGTGGAGGCTGGCTTCGGCGCCAGCCCGGTTGGCACATGCCGGGCATGTACGGTTTCGACCGTCGGGGCGCTCTCGCCCGTGCGCGCGTGCGGGCCACGACGCCCAGGTTGTTCGCCCGAGTGGCTCTTTTCGGGCTGCGCGGCGGGAGCCGCAGCGACAGGCGCGGGTTCGGGCATCACGACGGTGAGATCGACGTCGTGATCGAACACGACCGTGCGGGTCTCATCGCGGCGACCTTCCGCCTTGATCGTGAGGGTGCGTTCGCCGGGTTGCGGCGCCTGCTCTCTGGTGAAGGGGTTCGGGACGGGTTGGCCATCAATGGCCAAGGTGGCCTCGCGCGGCTCTGCCGTGATCTGGACATGAATCGGCGGCACAAGCGTCGGTGGCGGCACGGGCGGAACCGGCACGGGCAAGGCCGCGACAGGCGCCGGGGCGGGCGCGGGACGTGGCGCCACCCAAGAGTATACCAACAAAAAGCCACCCGCCGCTGCGGCCACGGCCAAGGCACCAAAGAGTAGGGGCTTGCCCAGTCTGCGCTCGTACGGAATTTCCACCGCCGCATCGGCCAGGGTCGCCAGGGAGGTCAGAGCCTTGCCTTCCGGTTCTAGGATCACCGCTTCGCCGGGCTGGTGTCGCTCGTCACTGAGCGGTCGAGAGGAAGCATTCAGATGGGGCGGCCCGGCTCGGTCGAGGGTTTTCGCGTGGTCGGCAGAGGCCGCGGCAAGTGCGCTCACGAAGTCCTGGACCCCCGCATAGCGAGCATCGGGAGCCTTCTCGAGAGCTCGGAGAATGACGGCATCGAGCTCGGCGGGAAATTCAGGAATCTCGCCGCATATCGGCGGCGGCGGGTCGAGAATGTGTTTCACGAGGAGGCTCCCGCAACCCTCGGCGGTAAACGGGAGCCGCCCACTCACCATCTGGTAGGCGATCACGGCGAGCGAGTAGAGGTCAGCGCGGTGATCGATAGTCGCGTCGCCGCGGCATTGCTCGGGCGCCATGTAGGCAGGCGTGCCCATTATCTGGCCGGTCGCGGTCTTCATCGACTCGTTCGCGAGGCCCTGGCTCATCTTGGCGATGCCAAAGTCCAGTACCTTGACGAAGTCGGGATCGTCGCCGCGGGTGATGAGAAAGACGTTATCAGGCTTGAGATCGCGATGGATGATGCCAGCCGAGTGGGCGCCGTTGAGGGCCTCGGCAATTCCCGAGATGATGTGAAAGGCACGCTGCCAGGGTATCGGGCAGCCGCCGGCCACGACGCTGGAAAGACTCCGGCCGTCGAGCCACTCCATCGTGAGGTACGGACGACCCTCGGGCAGATCCCCGAAATCGAGGATCTCGACGATGTGCTGATTCTTGATCTCGTGGGCCGCGCGCGCTTCGTTGAAGAAACGTGCGACACGCTCCGGGTGCTCCTCGGAGCCCGGATGCAAGACTTTGATTGCAACTTTGCGTCCCAGGCGCGGATGGTTAGCCACGTAGACCACACCCATGCCGCCGTCTCCGACTCTGGATTGGACGATGTAGTTGCCAATGGCTTGGCCGATCATCGGATCACGCATGACTAGTGCCACTCCACCCCGATGTTGGTGTCCCAGGTCATGCCCACAGCAGCCTCGTCCGGATAGATTGTCTTCGGGGCCGCACTCGAGTCCTGCGGGAGATATCCAACAAGGTAGGGCGAGTATCCGATTTCAAAGGATAGGGCGAGGTGCCGGATCGGAAAGACCTTGATTCCGAGCATGGTTCTGACCTGGCCGTAGATTCCGAAGCGCTCACGATGAGAGCTCCCGGATTGGCTAGAGGAGTCAATCAGGGCGTAGAGCATGCCGCCGAGAACACCGGCCCCCACGTACGGCATGACCCGGGCGTCCGGGAAGAGGTACGCGAGGCCGATGGGGTAAAACCCGATGCCGGCGCGGCAGGTGTGTTGGCCGATGGCGGCCGGGACGTCCAAGCGGGTGAAGTAACCCGCGCGGCCGAAGTGCGCGGTGAAGGCAACGGTCAGCGCATGGCCGCTGAACGGGCTCATCTCAGCCATGGGCTGGAATCCCGCCGCAGTCTGGAGGCTGTCGAGCTGGTATCCGAAGCGCAGGCCGACGCTGCCCAAGTCCATGAGATCCTCTTCAGGGTTAGTCCGGGCGGGCGGCACCTCTGCAAGGCGCATCGTGATCGCAGGCTGTTCTTCGGGAAAGGGTTCGGCCGGGACGGGCGCCGCCGCGGGCTGCTCAATGGGCGCGGGAGTTGGCGTGCGGACCGGCGCCGGAGGGGAGGCAGGAAGCGGCGCCGGAGGGGAGGCAGGAAGCGGCGCCGGAGGGGAGGCAGGAAGCGGCGCCGGAGGGGAGGCAGGAAGCGGCGCCGGAGGGGAGGCAGGAAGCGGCGCCGGGTAGGAATCGCTGACAGGAGGCGGCGTCAGTGAAAGGTCGGGGCCAGACGCCGGCGGATTTGTCACGCCACGCTGAGCACGGGCAAGAAGCGGAAATCCGAACGTCGCCAGCCCGAGTGCGAACGCCAGGATCCAGCGCGACGATTGGCGACCGAAGATCACCGGCGTCGGGCCTGCTGGCTTACTCGATTCTTCCGCCGTCACCTGCCTTGTGATTTTGTGTCTCTCCACGTTCCACACTCTGGCAGGTGTTCAAACACGGCCACTTCACATTATCCCCGTGCGGCAATGCTGTCAATGAAAACGCAGAGGTCTGTCTTAGGTCCTGGGGTCATGGCTGTCCCCTCCTGGTTGCTGGAGCTTTCTACGGAACGATGATCTCGATCGTGCAGAACGACGAGCAGCCGTCGCCCGAGATGAGGTTGCCGTCGTCGCAGGTCTCGCCATCTGCTTTGTCGAGAACGCCGTTGCCGCAGAAGGGACGGTAGGTGCAGTTGAGCTGGCAGCTGCTGTCGGCCAACTTCACGCCCTTGGTGTCGCACTGTTCGCCGAACAGGCTGTCCGTCTTGCCGTCGCCACAGAAGGGACTCAGCTTGCAGCCCGGGGCGCAGCCCGGCTTGCCGTTGATTCCGTAGGTGGTCAGGTTCACACCGTCATCGCACTCTTCTCCCTCATCGGGTTGCACCACCTTGTCGCCACAGTGCGGACCCAACCCGGTGCAGGTCTTGTTGCAGTGGCCATAGGTTCCGTTGAGATCACCGTCGTCACACACCTCGCCCTTGACCACGATTCCGTCACCGCAGATGGCCGTGCACACAGACTTGGAGCGGCCGAACCCGTTGAGCGTGAGTTTGAAGTTCGATTGATCAGTGTGCCGTTCGGCGTGAAAGAGCGCGATCTCGTAGATGCGACCCTTGGTGAGACTGCGGGTCGCTATCTCAGCGTCGGTGAGACTGATGGTTCCGCTGGTTTGGGCATGTCGCCCGCCGAGATCAATGAGAAGCGTGCTCTTGAAGAAGACCCAAACGTCGTCGTCACCTGAGAAATCGAGGCGCTCGCCGCCCTGCAGTTGGAACCAGTAGTGGACCTCGGTGGTGAAGCCGAAGTCGCCGCCATTCTTCGCGAGTTCCTTGCCCTGGGCCACCCAACCCACGCCGGTTAAGTCGGTCCTTCCAAAAGGCAGGAAGGGGTTCGCTGGGGTTCCTCCGTCGAACACGTACTGCCCACCTGCGTTCAGGGCGAGTGTGATGAAGCTGTCGGCGCGCACGCTCTTGCTCGTGTCGCGATACCACTCGTCAAAGTCAGCCTGAGTCGTCAGCTGGCGGCCATTCGGGCAACCCGCGGTGCTGGCGTTGTCGCAGATCCCCGCGTACACGGGCTTGCTATCAGCGCCCAACACCGACTTCACCAGGCCTGGTGAAATTCCAGTGCCGATGTTGTCTTCAAAGTTCGGGTGGCGGGTGGCGCCCGTGGCGGGCAGGGAGATGAAGTCGCGAAACACCACGGGCAAGGCGAGCTGGCTCGTCGCCGCAACTGGAGTGACGACGCAATCCCACCCGATCTCCTTCGTGCAGGTCTTGCTGCAACCATCGTCATCGCGCTGATTGCCGTCGTCGCATTCCTCCACGTCCCCGGCCAGGATCATGCCGTCGCCGCAGACGGAAGTGCATTCGCCGTCTTTGCAGGTAGGTTCGCGCTCGCAGGTGGGCGAGCAGCCGTCCCACGGGATCGTGTTGCCGTCGTCGCAACCCTCGTCGCCCTCGACGACGTTGTTGGCGCATACGGTTTTTTTGCACGCAGCACCGGGCGTGGGGCAGAAGTAGCCCGGTTCCACGTGACAGGTATCGCTGCAGCCGTCGTCCTTGTCGGTATTGCTGTCGTCGCACTCCTCGCTGCCCACCATAAGGCCATCGCCACAGGCAGCAGCTTGGCAAGTCGCGCCTGTGGGGCAGACCCAGCCCTCTTCGATCTGGCAGTCGGCGCTGCAACCGTCGCCGCTGTTCTTGTTGCTGTCGTCGCACTGCTCGGCACCGGAGACGTTGCCGTCCCCGCAGACTGTCGTGTTCACGCAAAGCTCGCCGGGCGTGGGGCAGGCCCAGCCTTCATCGCGCAGGCATGTCGGACCGCAGCCGTCACCTGGAAAAAGATTGCCGTCGTCACATTGCTCGCCCTCTGGAACATTCAAGACGCCGTCACCACAGACCGCCACCGGTGCCGGAGGCGTGTCGGGGTGGGGCGGAAGCGCGGCGTCGGGCACCTGGTCAGGCGCGTCTGGAACGGAGAAGACAAACCGATCCAAATTCCCCGCGTCCTTGGTTCCCCCGGTCGGCGATGGCGAATTGGGATCGGGCGGAGAGAGCGTGACCGGCTGTTGGACCCCGCAGCCGGTGATCGAAATGGTCGCCGCCAACAGCGTGAGAAGACCGTTTTGCCGTTGATGAAACTGCAGCAGCCGCATGAGAAGCCTCCGTAACTCTTAGGCGCCCTACGCGCCGTGAAATGCAATGAATGCAGCCTACCAGTGAAAGCGGGCTAGCGTGAAGCATTCATGAACCGGATGACTGGGCCGGTGCTTGCCAGGGGATTTGTCACACCGGTCGCCCAATGGCACCAGCGATGACGCGCACGGCGCGCATGAGGTCGGCGAATTCGGGGAGCGACAGAGACTGGTGTCCGTCGGACAGGGCCTGGTCGGGGTGGGGATGGACCTCGATGATGAGTCCGTCAGCCCCGGCCGCGATGGCAGCGCGGGCCATGGCCGGCACGTGGCGACGCAGGCCGATGCCGTGGCTGGGATCCACGATGACGGGCAGGTGGGTGAGCGATTTCAGGACCGGCACGGCATTGAGATCGAGCGTGTTGCGGGTCATCGTCTCAAAGGTGCGAATGCCTCGCTCGCACAGGGCGACCTGGTAGTTCCCATTGGAAACGATGTACTCCGCGGCCATCAGCCATTCCTTGATCGTTGCCGAAGGCCCGCGCTTGAGCAGCACCGGTTTGCCCAGCTTTCCCAGTCGACGCAGCAGCGAGAAGTTTTGCATGTTGCGCGCGCCCAACTGCAGCACATCGGCGTAGTCGGCCACGAGAGGCAGATCGTCGGTGTCCATCACTTCGGTGACCACCCGCAGTCCGGTCTTGTCGCGCGCCAGCGCCAAAAGCTTCAGGCCAGATTCGCCTAGCCCCTGGAATTCGTAGGGGCTGGTGCGCGGCTTGAAGGCGCCGCCGCGGAGAAAGGTGGCGCCCAACTCCTTCACGCCGCGAGCGACTTCGAGAATCTGCTCCTCTGACTCGACAGAGCAGGGGCCGGCCATGATGGCCAGGTCTGGGCCGCCGAGTCGGCTGCCGCCGACGTTGATGACCGTGTCTTCCTCCTTCACCTCGCGCGAGACCAGCTTGAAAGGCTGTGATACGCGGATGGCGTCGGCCACACCGGGCAGTGACGCGAAGGACTCGGCATCAAGCGCGCCGCGGTTGCCCGTAATCCCGATGGCCACACGTTGGGCTCCTGGGATTTCGTGGGCATCGAACCCGAGGCCGTGAATCTTCTCCACCACCGAAGCGATTTGCACCGCAGTCGCCTGCGGTTTCATGACGATCAACATGGGAATATCCTCGCGCGGATACTACCCCGAAGCCGTCGCGATCTAAAACTGCAGGCCCGCGACCAGGCCGGGGTACAGGCGAACCACGGTGTCACCACTGTGCCAAATCTGCTCGGCGGACCCGACACCGCGGGGGGCGCGGTCGACGGAGCTTTGGGCGACCTGCACGTTGAGCGTGGGACCGGCGACCACCGCCAGGTGCGCGGCGATCTGCCATCCCACCTGGAGCCGCAGACTGTTGATCTGCCGTTGATTGTCGTAGTTGTCGTCGCGCTCGTGGCCGTCCGAGAACACCGTCGTGGTGGCGTCGATGTCGAAGAAGAGGGGGCTGCGCAACGGTTTGAGGTGGGTGCCGAAGCCGAAGGTGCATGAATACGCGCGCCTGCCATTGTCTGTGCGGTCGCGGGTGATGCCTGCGCCCAGGAGCACATACAGGTGCTTGGTGCCCACCTTGGCGCCGAGATTGACGACGCTGTGGTCGCTGAACCACAGCAGTCCGTGGTTGTACCCGTCAAGCGCGATGGGCAGCAAGGCGATGGACACACCCTGGTTCTTGCGCGCGAAGTTGACCAGGCCGACCTGCGCGCCGTCGACCTCGTCGGCCACGTTCACCATGCCCACCTGGGCGCCGTGGACCGTGCGTCCGACGTTGACGAGACCGATCATGGCGCCGTCGACCATCGCTGGGCCACTGTCGGGTTGGTTACTCCAACCGCCGACGTTGACCATGCCAGCCTGCGTACCGCGAACACCATCCTTGGCGACGTTGACCAATCCCGCCTGAAAACCGTGGATGCCCCCAGCGTTCAGATTCACCAGGCCGGCCTGAAAACCGTTCAGGTATCCCCGGTTCATGTTGACCAGGGCGGCCTGCAGACCATGCACGTCGCCGTCGGCGATGTTGGCAAGCCACGCAACCTGCGCGCCCCGAATCCCAGACAGGGCCATGTTGATGCCCGAGGCGATCTGCATTCCCCGGGCCGGGCCGTAGCTGAGCTGGAAAATCCCGCCGATCTGCGCGCCCACCATGTCGTACTGGGCGATGTTCCCGGCCAGCGAGAGCTGCACGCCGTGCAGAGAATCGGAATGGCCAATCACGCCCAACACGAAACGGTGGCGGATGGGCAAGGCAGACGGTCCCGACAGGCGCACGCCGGGGGCCAGCACCATATCGAAGGGGACTTCTTTGTAGCCGTCGGGCGTCGTCTGGTACGGACCAAGGGGCGGCTGTACCGGCGCGACTCCATCTCCACGTCGCGTGCTCACCAGGGGCGCCACCGCGTGAAACTGGTTCTGGGCCAGTTCAACCCGGCCGGTGTCAGCCAAATCGGCCGCGGCCTCGAAGATGCGACCGTCACTATCCATGACCACGCGATACGCCCCCGGTTCCAGCCCCAGTTCGACCGGATAGCCCGGCTCCTTGCGCAGCTCAACCAGCAGATGGCCGGTGCCGTCGCGCACGTAGATGCGACCGTAAAGTTCGCGTCCCAGCACCAGGCGGGCAGTCGAGGCATGCAGATCCGTCATCACCAGATCGCCGGTCCCGGCCAGCTGGATGTCGTAGGCCGGGTGCTGGGCGCCGGCGCGCGAGGTTTCGGTTCGTTGCAGGGTTTCGTTGTAGGCGAACTGGTAGGCCTCGTTCAGGGTCACGCGACCATCGCGGTTGCTGTCGGCAGCGCCGCGCATGCCCGAAATCAGATAGTGGGTGAAGAAGGCCGCGCCGATGCGGTCAGATTCCTGCGCCGCCTCGTCGGCCGAGCTGGCAGTGAGAAAGGCATGGCCGCGCGCCTGGGTCGAGGCGTCGGAAAGAAAGGCCTGGCGCCGCACGCCGCCCTTCAATCGGATGAGCGCGCCCGAAGCGCAAGAATCGAGAACCGCGATGCGGACCTCGGCGCCGCTGGCATCGATCCACTGGCGCAGTTCCTTGTAGCCGACGCGCTCCTCGCCCAGAAGCAGCCCGTCTTCATCCGAGTGGCCCGAGTAGTAGACGAACAACTCGCGCCGCACTTGCGGACGGCGCTCTGTCGCGATTTGCTTCTTCACTTGCTCGAAAGCGTCGCGCAGGGTGGGGCGGCTGGCCTCGCGGATGAGCAGGACATCGCGCGCCTGTACGCCGCCCAGACTGGCGAGCACGCGCGCCAGCGATTCCGCGTCGGAATTGGCAAAGCGCAGAAGGGCGCGGGCTTGGCCGCCGTTGTTCGCGGAGGCCACCAGAGCGAAGCGCCGGAGCGACGGTGTATCACCGGAGTCGGCGGCAGCCGGCCCAGCCAGGGCAAGCAGAGCCAGGCCGGAAAACAAGACGAGCCGAGACCTCATGGCATTTCCTTTTCGAGCGTCATGGACCAGATCGTGAAGTTCTGTGGCAGCGCCGTGCCTTGTTTGAGGTTGCGCACCACCAGATCGGTATCAAAGGCCGCGTCCGCGGTCACAAACACGAAGCGCTCAAAGCCCGGCGAGGCGTCGAGTTCATAGGAGTGGGCCAATGCGCGCTCGCCGTCCCTGGCCAACTCCGCCGCCCGGCCGGGCGCTTCCGGCAGGTGCAAGGTGACCGCGCCACGCGCGTCGCTAGATGCCACCACGCCAAAACGCTTGCCCGCGGCGATGTAGCGCAGTTGCACGACGTCGCCCGGTCGGAGACGGGCCGTGGCTGCCAAACGCTCGACCCCAGTCGCGGTCTTCCGATACAGCCCGAGCGAAGGCAGCAATCCCTTGCTCGTGATCGTTTCCTGCTCGGGTTGCCCGAGCGATAGACCCGACTGTGACGGTCCCGCTGGTCGCACCAGCAAGAGTACAACGGCAGCCGCACCGGCCACGGCAAAGGACAGTGCCCACACCGGCCGCCACAGGGCAGCGACAGGCGCCTTTGCCAACTTCGCCCGGCGGCGCACCTCGGCCGCGACCTCGGTCGCGGGATGCGCTGACAGCGTCTGGGCGTTTGATGCGGCCAAGGCATCCAGGCGGTTGGTCTCGCCCGAGGCCGCAAGCCGCTCTCGCAAGGCGCGATCTTGCGCCGCGGGCAACTCGCCGGCTGCCAGTCGTTCGAGCAACCAGTCGGCAACGCGTTCGCTCGGGGTGGCCATCATGCGTCTCCTTGGGTGACAGGCAGGCATTCCTTCAGCGTGCGCAAGCGCTTGCGGACTCCAGACACCGACATGCCCACCTCAGCCGCGGTTTCCTCCAGGGTCAGTCGGTCCACGTAGAGCAGCACCGCGATGAGTCGCGTGGAGGACGGCTGGTCACCAAATATGCGGTCTAGCGCTCGGCGCGCGAGGGACAGGGTTTCGGCGTCGTCGCCCAGTGATGCAATGCGAATCAACAAATCCTCGTCGGGATCCTCGGGCCGGCGGCGCTCGCTGCGCAGCCGGTTGAGACACAGGTTGGTTGCCGTGGTCAAAAGCAGGCCGGCCGGGGATCTCGCGTCCAGCCGGTTTTCTCGTCGCAGGAGTTCAACGAAGACGTCGTGCATAGCATCCAGGGCTTTGTTTTCGTCCCGCAGCAGGCGCCGACACCGACGCAGAACCATGGGTCCATGGGTCCGGTATAGGCTTTCAATGTCCACCGACATACGGGCTTTCTATTACGGGAACACCGGCGGATTGAAGAAGTGTTACTTCCGCTGGTGATTGAGGACACAACTAGGACTTTGCGGCCCCAAGTCGCGCAGGGATTGCTAGACTGCTCTGAAGGCCAGCCCGCTGGCGTTTCGGTTCCCTCGACGAGGTGCGTTCACATGCCGACTACTGCAAGCCGAGTTTCTTCTTCCCTAGACAATCCGTCCCTTCTGCTCGTCAGCGCGCTGGCGCTGCTCGCCGCTGCTGGCTGCAGCCCGGCCGCCGTAACAACGGCAGGCCAGGGCGGTGGATCCGGTCAGACGAACGGCGGTGCGGGCGGCGGCGCGGGCGGCCATCAGGGCGGCGGCAAAGGTGGAAATATTATCCCGATCCTGCCGGACGCAGGGGCTGCGGTTACTGGCAAGGGCTGCGGCAACTCGGTCGTCGACCTAAACCAGGGTGAAAGCTGCGACGATGGGAACCAAACCAGCGGCGACGGTTGCAATCGCATTTGCCAGATCGAGGCCAACTACGAATGTCCCGATCCGGGCAAGCCCTGCAAGTACATCGCGGTTTGCGGAAACGGCATCTTGACCTCGAACGAGACCTGCGACGACGGAAACAAAGAGGACGGTGACGGCTGCTCCGCCGATTGCAATACCATCGAACCAGGTTGGCAGTGCCGCGTCCCGGGCAAGCCGTGTACACCCCGCTGCGGGGACGGCACGATCAGCGGGACCGAGGTTTGCGACGATGGCAACACGGATCCCAACGATGGCTGCTCGCCCACCTGCCGACTTGAGATCGGCTACAAGTGTGACGGCCAGCCGAGCGTCTGTACCAAGACCGTGTGTGGCGATGGCAAGAAAGAAGGCGCCGAGGGCTGCGATGACGGCAACCTGGTGCCTTTCGACGGCTGTTCTGAAGATTGCCAGATCGAGCCCGACTGTTCGGGAGCCTCGTGCACGTCGAAGTGTGGTGACGGCATTGTTCTCGGCGAAGAGTGCGACGACGGCAACCAAGCCAGCGGCGACGGCTGTTCCAAGGACTGCAAGAAGGAAGCCGGCTGGACCTGCAATCAGCCCGACCTCGGCAACACCATGACGGTTCCGGTGATTTACCGGGATTTTCGTTTCAGCGCCACGGCGACGCCTTCTCCAAATGATTTTGAAAATGGTGTCAACGGACAAAACAACGCCTCGACCGGCATGGTGCTGGCCGATCTCGACAAAGACGGGAAACCCGTCTACGCCAACCCCGCGAGTCCAGGTGGCGCGGTTCACGTGCAAAGCGTGGCTTCGTTCGCCACGTGGTTTCGCACCAGCACGGCTTCACCTCCGCTCAATCACCCGACGGCCAGCAAGCTGGAGCTGTGGGACAATGGCAACGGCGGGTACGTGAATCGCTACGGTGCCAATGGTGAGCAGTGGAACGTCACGCAAATCGCCTACTGGTGCGGTACCGTTGGCCAAGAGAAGATGGACGCGACGACGGGCAAGGCGATTCCTTGCACGTTTCTGAGTGGTGGCACCGACTGCGAGAAGATGGAGGCCCAGGGCTACACCCAGCTCAAGTGCTACACTGACAGCGCGGGCACCACCTACCAAGCCCTCTACGTAACCGCCAAAGTCGACGGCAACCCCCTCTTCTTCCCTGTCGATAGCGATCCCTTCTCGAAAGCCGACATGACGGGCGCACAGGTACCGTCGGTACCTCTCGGAATGTACGACGCCTCAGCGACCTGGCCCTGGGATCTCGACGCCAAGGGCAACAAGATCCTCCACAACTTCAGCTTCACCAGCGAGGTCCGCTACTGGTTCAAGTACGAAGCGGGCAAGACCTACCAACTCGATTTTGTCGGCGACGACGACGTCTGGGTCTTCATCAACAGGAAACTGGCCGTCGACCTGGGCGGCATTCACACACCGGTGGCGGGCTCCATCACCCTCGATGCGGCCGCCGCCGCAAAGCTTGGCGGCCTCAAGGCGGGCAGTGTCTACGAAATCGCCGTCTTCCAAGCCGAGCGGCAAACCACTTGCTCGTCGTACAAGCTGACTTTGAGCGGATTCAATGCCGCCCCCAACTCGTGTGTCCCGACTTGCGGAGACGGGGTCACGGTGGCCGACGAGGAATGCGACTGCGGCGATGGAACCGGAACATTGCCCGCGGGCTGCCCGGGGCCGAACGACGACAACACCTACGGCGGCTGCACAACCCAATGCAAGTGGGGCACCTACTGCGGCGACGGTATCGTCAACGGGCCGGAAAAGTGTGACGACGGGAAGGACAACGGCAGTGGCTACAATCAGAGTGGCTGCACCGTCGGCTGCACCAAAACCAGCCGTTGCGGCGATGGTGTGGTCGACACCGATCGCGGCGAGGAATGCGATCTGGGCGACGCCAACGGTGGCCCCCTGTGCGGGAAGGACTGCCGGCTCCCGATCGGGTAGCGAAGCATGGTGCCGGAGAAGGGACTTGAACCCTTAAGCCCTTGCGAACGGCGGATTTTGAGTGGCCGTGGGCGCCCACCACCGCCCGCACCCCGCGCACCCCGCGCCCGTCGCTGGTCACCCAACGCACGAAACGCACGCAACGGCACGCCGTAGAGGCCCACATGAGGCCCGGGCCGTTGCACAGCAGGTACCCTCGAAGCCTCGATGGCAGGACTAGAGACGTCGGCCCAGATGAGGCCCGGCCCGCTGCACAATTGGTGCTCTGCACTGAGCCCAGCGCGTAGCTGTGTGGGGCTTCATTTCTAGCGCGTGTTCAGGCTCGGCGCGGGAAACCGAGCTGCGACGAAGCCTGAATCGAGCAGCCAGGCTGGTCTACTCTCCGGGCCCAGAAGGATCGGACAAGGGCTCGGTACGAGCAGGGACATTCTGGACTCTGGTACCTGAAGCCGACCCGCAGGCTGCCTTCATGTAGAAATAGGGGGTGCCAAATGCCCCCCCGCCTCGACGACTGCTGATGACATGAAATCCGGCGTCTCCGCAGACGTCTGAAACTTGGCTTTCGCATCCCGAGATGCCGAATCGACACTCAACATCAAAGGGATTGCGGGACGGCGCGCGGTTGTGAAGGTCGCACGCACAAAACAGAAACAGAACGGAAGCCAAATCCATCGTCCGCATGGTGCCACTATGGCGCCGTTCATCCTTGGCCACAAGCCAGGCGATGCAGCCCGCAGCGGAGCCAGCAAGGATTGGGGCGATTCGCCATGGAGTCCAGACGGCCCGTTTTCATGTAGGCTGCTAATGAAGCGCCCGCTCGGTCTGACAACCGGCGGGCGCAAGACGGAAGGAGTGATTCCGCCCATGGGCAATGTACGATGCTGCGCCGGTCCAAGCAAGGGCAAGGATGGGTGCGCGCCGTTTGAAATCATGATCGGCGGCGAGCGGCTGGCGGCGACACCGGAGGGGATCGGGTGGGTTCTGAAATGGCGCGGAAATGAGCGCGCGGTCGAGGCAGGCGAGTTGTTTATTCTGGAGGACCCAGAAGGAAAGTGGTGGCGGGCAATCGTTCCAACGCGCGAGAAACCTGCGAGGGTTGCTCCGACACCGGTGCCTGACGCATTCCGAAATTCGGGAGAGGCCTCGGTTGTCGAATGGCGAGAGCTTCTCTTCCCTATCCCCAATGGCCTAGCGAGCAGGTCCGACCCAATGACGGTGGGCCGATGTGGTCCGGGGCTTCGGAAGCTGCGGGAGAGAGCCGAAAGGCGCGAGGAGGATCGCAAATTCATTCGGGGCCGCAAAGAATACCGCAAGCGGATCGACAGGGCGGCAGAGGCGGCCGTTGATCTCAGGGACAGACTCGCCGAGCTGTGCGAGATAGAAGACAGACGCCCTTGGATTTCGGCCGATGGCGTGGATTGGAGCGAAGCTACTGACTTCATCGAAAATGTGCCGAACTCACGGCGAAAACGAGGTCCTCTCTGGCCGGTCGCAAGTCTTAGAAACGTGACGACCCTGCTCATTGCCAAACTTCAAGAATGGCAAAAGCATGGAAAGCAAAAACGCGGGCACCCAGCCGACGCGCCCGTCGCTGCGGTCGAAACCCCCTTGAGAGCAATGGGGTTGTCGGACTCGGAGATTGCGCAGCAACGCCAGTTCTGCGGGCTCGAAGTGGCCTTGATAGTCCGCCCCGAGAGGCGATTGAAGGGGGCGGGCTACGCGCGGGAGAAGTCGAGGGACCACCGGCGCCCGCGTCGTGGCGGTACGCGGAAGCGCTCTAAATAGCCTGCCTTTGGGCGATTTGTACCCGCCGCAGTGTCGGAGATCTTCCGTCAAGGTGGATGGCATGCGAAACACAGTACATGTCATCCGGTCGCCTCAAGGGGATCCGCTCGATGCGGGAACCCTCGCGACCCTGAGGGAGCTTCTTGTCGAGCACGGCGCCCTTCGACTCTCGGTGATGCTCGGCCCATCTGCATCGGCGCTTGCCCGCGCGGCCAGTGGTTGCCGCGTCCTGCGCGGCACGCGGGAACTCATCCGAACTGGAATCGAGCGGCTCCGCACTGAGGGGGAGTTGCCCGCACCGGGGGACGAGCGATGACTGCCAACGTCGCCAGCGCCGGCCGCCCGGCCGTAGTTTCTTCCCGGGCATCTGGTTTGCTGGAGGTTCCCCGCCTCCTCACCCCGGCCCAAGTCGCGGAACGCCTCGCGGTTTCGCGGTCCGCGATCTACGCGTGGGTCAGGGCAGGGCACCTGCCGGCGATCTATGTCGGCCGTCTGCCAAGGTTCGTTGAGGCTGACGTCCTCGAATTCATCGCCTCCCGGCGACGAACAGCGCAGGTGACACCATGAGGCGCGCACGCCCACGCTTACGAATCGGGCACACGGCGCGTGTGCGCTCCTCTGACCTCTTGGGCAAGGTGCAACCGTGACTGCGGGCCTGTCCGAGCTGCTGCGCGCGCTCCAACCCCACAAGTTGCGGAAGACGGGTAGCGGGTGGGCTGCTTGCTGCCCTGCCCACGAGGACAAGCGGCCGTCACTTTCCATCACTGAGGCGGCCAATGGGAAGGTGCTGGTCAAGTGCCACGCAGGGTGCCGCTCGGACGACGTGCTCGCCGCGCTCGACCTGCCCATGACGGTTCTGTTCCCCGACGGCGGAAACCCGGTGGCACCTCTGCCAAACCCAAGGACGGTCGCGCCTGAACGCGAGATCGTCTACGACTACCGCGACGAATCTGCCCGGCTCGCGTTCCAGGTCGTGCGTCAGCCCGGCAAGAAGTTTCGGCAACGCAGGCCGGACGGCCGCGGGGGATGGATCTGGAACTTGGAAGGCGTGGGGCGAGTTCTCTACCGCCTGCCCGAATTGATGGCGGCGGGGACGGATCGCACCGTCTACGTGGTCGAGGGTGAAAAGGACGTCGAGACGCTGCGCGGGCTTGGCGAGGTGGCCACGACGAACGCTGGCGGCGCGGGCAAGTGGCGGCCGGAGTACACCCCAACGCTTCGCGGCCGGCACGCCGTGATCCTGCCCGACAACGACGACGTGGGCCGCAAGCACGGAGAAGACGTGGCGCGAGCGCTGGCCGACGTGGCCGCATCGGTCAAGGTCGTGCATCTCCCAGGGCTGGCCGAGAAGGGGGACGTCTCGGACTGGATCGCAGCCGGCGGGACCGTCAAGGAACTGCAATCGCTGACCAAGGCGGCGCCTTTGAGCGGGACAGCGGCCATAGTTGCTGCGGTCTCGGAGCGGCCGTCCGCGACTCCCAAGGTGGAAACGGACCCGTGGCCCGTTCCTCTCGCGCGGGAAGCCTTCCACGGGCTTGCGGGCGGCATTGTGGACGCGATCGCGCCTCACACCGAATCGGACCCGGTGGCGATCTTGGTCCAACTGCTTGCCGCCGTCGGGAACTGCATCGGCCGAGGGCCGCACTTCCTTGTGGAACGGACGCCACACCACCCCGTGATTTTCGCCGTGCTGGTAGGAACGTCTGCCAAGGCACGCAAGGGCACGTCCTGGGACCACGTGAAGCGGCTGCTGTACGACGTGGACGCGGGGTGGGTCAGCGACAGGGTGGTTAGCGGGCTCTCCAGCGGCGAAGGCGTGATCTGGCACGTCCGGGAACCGATCGAAGCGCTCAAGCCAGACAAGGACCACAAAGGCGCCATGGTTCGGGTGCAGATCGATGACGGGGTGAAGGACAAGCGCCTCATGGTGGTGGAACCGGAGTTTGCTTCGGTCTTGCGGGTAGCGGGCCGCGACGGTAGCACCCTGACCGGGGTACTCCGCCAGGCATGGGACGGCGTGAACCTGAAAACGCTGACCAAGAACAACGCATGCGAGGCGCGGAATCCCCATGTTTCTTTGATCGGTCACACGACGCGCGACGATCTGCTCAGGTACCTGGACCGCACCGACGCGGCCAACGGCTTCGGCAATCGTTTCCTGTGGGTCTGCGTGAAGCGGTCCAAGTTGCTTCCCGAGGGCGGCGCCCTTGACCCCGCTGTCCTGGCCCCCATGGTTGCGGATCTGCGGGAGGCGATCCGGTTCGCGCGTCAGCATGGGGACAAACCGCTGGCTCGTGACAGCGAGACGGCTGCGATCTGGCGCAACATCTACGGCGACTTGTCCGAGGGCCGGCCGGGCTTGTGCGGGGCGATGCTGGGCCGGGCGGACGCTCAGGTCGTGCGGCTGTCCCTCTTGTTCGCATTGCTGGATCGTTCTGCCGAGATCCGGCGGCCACACCTGGAAGCCGCGCTGGCGCTCTGGGACTACGCGGAAGCATCTGCCCGCTTCGTCTTCGGGGCTGGCCTTGGTGACCACGTGGCTGACGAGATCCTGCGGCTGCTGAGGGCTGCACCGGACGGGCTTACCCGGACCGCGATCAGTCAGTCATTCAGTGGGCACCGGGCGGCTGCTGACCTTGCCAGGGCCTTCGGATTGCTCGAACGTCACGGCATGGCTCATGCCGTGACCGAGAAGACAAGCGGGCGTCCCCTTGAACGCTGGTTTGCGAGGGTAGGCGAAGAAAGCGAAGAAGGCGGATCAAGCCCCCCTTCTTCCGCTTCTGTAGCTTCTTTCGCGAAAGGAGGTGGCTAGATGGGACGCTATCTCGACATGGCGAAGGCGGCCAGCGGACCCGCCCCAATGCCACCGGCCGTTGCGTTCGGCCCGCTGTCCCCGTCTGCAGTCGTGGCCATGGAAGCCTGCCCGGAACGGCTGGCCGAAGTCCGGGCAGCCTATCAAGGGGCCATGGCGAGGCTTTCATTGCTCTATCCCGCGGGCGTGGACAGCGCGTGGCCTGAGATTGGGAACCGCCCTGAGGCGGCCCACACCATAGACGCGGCCGAGAGGGCAGCGGACGCAGAAGCGCTCGCCTACCAGAGTGGTGCCGCCACGACGCCCGATGCGTTCCTGGTCGCTCTCGCTCGGTGGGAAGATGCATGGGCGGACACACTGTCGACCCTGGCCACGGTCCCGGCAACGGACGTGTGCCACTCTTGCGGGCGGGCAGATGCAACGGTCATGGTCACCACGGACGCTGGCCGCTTCTGCCGGCGCTGCCTTCGGGATGAGGAACGGGCTATTGTAGGGACGAAAGTGCCATGACCCGCCGAAAGACCACCCCTCGAAGGAAGCCGAAACCCCTGGGCGGCCCTCGCACCTACGGGCGCCTCCAGCGGGCGCTGGACGATGCCGCCCGGCGCGAGATTGAGGCTGTGCTCAAAGAGACAGGCGGGCAAGTGGTCGCGGCTGCGACTTCACTAGGTATCAGCAAGGTTGCCCTCTGGAAACGCATGAGGGCACTCGGGATCAAGGCGAAGGGGTAGGGGGAGCGGCTGTCCCGGCAACACTCGGATCTGGTCTAGCGTTCGAGGGTAACTTAAGTTAACCTGGAACCATCGGGCAGGACGGAAGGAAATCTCGCAATGAGAGACGTCAAAGTGAAACGACAGCGACGCAGAGCCGGCCGCCGGGACTTCGGGACAATCAAGTCCGACGGTAGCCCGACGAACCCGCGTTTTTCCGTGCGCTGGTACGAGGGCGGCCGTCAGCGGCGCAAGAGGGGTTTCGAGCAGCGGGGGGACGCGGAAGGGTTCCTCGCACGTGTCCGCACGGCGCTTTCCGACGGGGTGCTGGACGCCCACCGGCGCGGCCAGGTGATGCTGGCGACTGTCGCGGACGAATGGCTGCGCACGCACTCAGCGGTTAGGCTGCGCTCTCATGCGGACAATCAAGAACGGTGGAAGCGGCTAGAGAAGTTTTTCGGGCGAGAGCTGGCCGCCTCCAATGTCACGCCCACCCGGATCTTGGAGCTTCGGAGCCACCTGCGGTCCGAGGGGCTCGCGCCCGCCACGGTGAACCGCTACCTGGCCCTCCTGCGCAGCCTGCTCAACTTCGCGGTGACCGCGGGCTACTTGCAGGCGTCGCCGGTTCGGCGCTTCGCGCGCGGGAGCTTCCTGCTGTCGGAGCCGCGTCCGAAGCGGAGCCCGCCCCTGGCCTCGAACGCAGAGGCAGCGCGTTTGCTTGAGGCGATCCGGGAGGGCTGGCGACAGTGGTTCGGCCTTTTCGCCTTCCTGCTGCTGACGGGGGCACGTCGGGGCGAGGCTGCCGGCCTGCGCTGGGGGGACGTGGACCTCCCGCGACGGTTGGTCACGATCCGAAGAAGCTACGAGGCGCCTCCAAAGAGCGGGCGCGCGCGAACCGTGCCGATCTCCTCGGAGCTGGCGGGCATCCTGGTTGAACACCACGCCCGGGACAGGTGGGCCGGGGAACTGGTATTTCCAAACCCGCAGTCGGGCGAGATGCTGTCACCGAACGCGCGGTTGGCCGCGGTGCTGGACGCGGCCTGCAAGGCCGTTGGCGTGGACAGGATGCGAGTGCATGATCTCCGCCATGCTCACGCGAGCCTTTGGCTCATGGCCGGCGGCTCGCTGGCGGACGTACAGAGAAACCTCGGGCACTCCTCACCGATTCTTACCAGCGAGACTTACGGCCACATCGGCGAGGACCACAGGATCCGCGAGGTAGACGAACGGCTTGCCCTTGGGCTTGGCCGACCTGGACCGAAGCGGCAAGCCACAGGTTCGGATCAGTCTGCTACGGGGCCGGGGCCACGGCCGACCTACTCGGGCGTTTGCTGACGATGCTTGCGTGTCGTAGGTCATCCGCCTTACGTTACCGGGAACCGATTGGACGGGAAGATGGTAGGCAAATGTCTTTTCTGCTTCGACGACTTGGCCCCTGGCAGCGAAGAGCACGTGTTCCTCTCGGCTTTGGGCGGCAGGCTGACCACGCGGCAAGCCACTTGCTCTCGCTGTAACAACGATTTTGCGAAAGCCGAGTTTGGCAAGATCGATGATGCCCTGGCTGATGCCTTCCTTCTGGTCCGTTGCGCGCTTCTGATCAGGTCAGGACGGGACCAGCCACCGCCTACAATCGTGAAAGCCGGAAGACTTCAGAGCGGAGCAGAGTACGATCTTGCCCCCGGCCTCGTGCCAATCACCCGGCGCGGGCTTGTCCCAGACTTCAGGACTATTCAAGGCAATTCCGTGAACCTAGTCGCACGCGACTTCGGTGACGCCAAGCGAATGATTGAGATAGCCGAGAAGCGAGGCGTGTCACCGCACGTAAGGAAAGTCGAACGTGTCGAAACGAAGGCCCCCAGAACAGAGATCGCCAGCAATCTCGACCTGACGAAGATGTGGCGGGCAGTTGCAAAGACGGCCTTGGTTGGGAGCTGTGTCCTTTACGGTAATGAAACCGTTCACTCCTTCGCAGACAGTCGACTTCGTCAGGCGGTCAAGACCGGAAAGCCAGAAATCTCGGAATACGCTGGATGCGACTACGTCAACATTTGGCCTTCAGTCTTGTCGGCTGCTGCGCATCGGCATACTCCATCGGCCACGCGATCCAGCTTCGATCATTCACTGCTTGTTGCAGATGTCGGAGAGGATTCCGTGGCATACGTTGAACTCTTTGGGGCATTCAGGTTCTCATTGCGGTTGGGGCGGAAGACCGGCCTTCCGGCAAAGGGGTTTGCGCTCAATCCCCGGGCGCGTGGCCGAATCGAGCTGGCTATCTCCACGCCTGCCAACTATGAGCGGAGGTGCCAAGGTTCGTATCCGGATGAAGCAAGGCGAACTCGAAAGGGATTCGAAGACAGCATGGCGAAGGTACTTTCTACCTGGGACAGAGAAGCTAGCCAGCAACACTTCGAAAACCTGGCCCAAGAGCTAATACAGCTCGTGGAGCAAACGGGTTTCGACGATGACGCCCGACGTGTCGCGATCTCGGAATGGACCCAACGAATCGCCCAGCTTGAGAATGGACATGCTTGGCGGACGGAGCTGGACATGAGCCTTGTCGACGATGATCCGGACGATGAAACCTAGTGGCCGGGCGATGCGCAAGAGGCCCACTTGAGGCCCACGCGGGACGACAACCGAAGGACACGTGGTCGGCTGAATCGTCAATGATTTCAGCAGTGCCGGAGAAGGGACTTGAACCCTTAAGCCCTTGCGAACGGCGGATTTTGAGTCCGCTGCGTTTACCATTCCGCCACTCCGGCAGGAGTGAGTGATTCTGAGTGTTCGGGAGGCAATATCTTGCCCGCCGGCGCTGCGAAGTCAACCTATCAAGGGCGCGCTCGGTGGCTCCCCGCGTCCGATCAGAGCGAGTAGGCGGCTAACCATCCGGGAGAAGGTCGCCTGGCGTTCAGCATCTTCTGCCAGCGGGAGGAAGAGGCGTCCGCCTGCCATGGTGCCGTGGCCACCGGCTGCGCCTTCGGTGCTGATGAGCTGTCTCATCAGCGTCCCCGCTCGGCTTTCGCTGGGCTCGGTGCGTAGCGACAGGTAGAAGCGATCGCCGTAGCAGCCACAGCACAGCACGAAACGCGCCCCTTCCCACGCCAGCAGCAGATCGGCCACTTCGGCCACCAGATCAGGATAGGCGACGCCGCCCATGTTGACCGCAACCAGATCGCCCCAAACCTGCGCTGACCGGAGCGCGCGGTCCAGCGCCGCAAAATGCTCCCGCGGCACCTTGGGCTGGGAAATTCGCGAGAGCAGGTGGAAGTCCACCAGCGGGAAGAGAAATAGGCAAGCCACGCGTTCGGCGTGGGTGGCTTCGCGGCCAAAATCGCGTGTTTCGGCTCGGATGGCGTAAAACAGCGCCGTGGCCAGGACCGTGTCGAGCGGCACATGAAGGGCGCGCAGGTACTCGACGATGACGGTCGAAGTGGCGCCCAGCTCGGGCCGGATATCACGCCAGGGCACATTCGCGCTCTCCTCGCGCGCCGGGTGATGGTCGATGACGATGTCCACCAGTCGGCCCGACGGCAGCGAATTGTTGCCGGTGGCCGGTTGGCTGTCCACGATGGCCAGGGTGTCGTAGGCGACCGGATCGATGGCATCGACCGCCACGAGTGGAATCCCGAGGGTTTCCACCATGGCGCGGTTCTCGGCGCGGCCCACGATTCCGCCTAGCACCAGTGTGGCCTTGATCGGCGTGGCGTGTTCGATGAGACGTTTCAGCCCGAACGCCGAGGCCAGAGCGTCGGGGTCCGGGTTGTCGTGCATGTAGATGAGCAGGCCGCGCCGGCCGCGCAGGCGCGCCAGCACCGGCCCAAGGTCGTAGTCGGACACGTCCAGCTCAGGTGGAACCGGCACTGGGTCGTCGTTGCGCGTGTCGCTGGTCAGCAATCTGCTGGCGTCGTCTGAGGGTCTATTGTCCGAGCCTGGCATGGAAGTTCGCCCTAGTTCGCAGGGCTGATGCGCAGGTTGTCGAAGTGAACATCCGACTCCCAGTCGTTGATGGCGAAGAATTCGTGACCCGGCCCAGAAAGCGGCGACGGATCGGTCCACGCCAGGAATGGCGCGCCGTCGATTTTCCAATCAATGAGCCCGCCCCGGCGGGTGATGCCGAAATGGTAGGTGCGACCCACCTCGACAGGCGGGGGCTGGTCGGGCCTTCGCGCCCGCGAGGCCTTGACGGCGTCGTCGTGCTCGCCCAACCGTCCGATGATGCTGTCGCTGTTGCCCCACCCACCGAAAACGATGAGGTAGCTGGTGGGATCGTAGCGTCCTTTGTCCGGGTCGAACGACTCGCCGTCGCCGAACAGTTCGACCTTGATGTCGCCAGCCGGGCTCTTCGACATAACGTCGAATTCAATCACGAGGTCATGGGGCAGCTTGCGCCGCAACCACAGGGGATGATTGTAGGCGTGCGAAACGTTGAGCCGCCCCGCCGTAATGCGATAGGTGCCGCCGCTGGTGTCGAGCCAGTCCGGGCCGGGTTCGACTCGCTCAAAATCATCAGAAAAAGGCGACGTGATCGCAGGCACCCGGGCCTTGCACCCAGTGAAGGCAAGGGCGGCGAAAACGAGAAGCGAGGCTGAAACCAACTTATGCGGCACGTTAGCTAGGGACAGGAACCTACCGGGTTACTGGCCGGTTCGCAACACCGCAACGGAATGGCTGGCTCAGTGCGCCGTTCCGCCAATGCCGAGTTTTTCGTACAGCAGGCCCCATCGGATGCCGCGATCGCTGACCAGGACGTCGGCCACGCCGAGTCGTCGCGCGATTTCAGAGAGGATGAGAGCGCCGCTCAGGATGACGTCGGCGCGCCGTGGGTCGAGGCCGGCCATGGCCTCGCGCTCGCCTTGGGTTGAAGTGCGCAGGCGATCGATCTGTTTTTCCAGCGTCGGCACGGTCAATCGATAGCCGTGGACCCGTCCGGGATCATAGCTGGCCAGATCCTGCGCCATGGCGGCCAGGCTCGTGACCGTCCCGGCAACGCCGACCAGGCATGGCGCGGCAGCCTCGGAAGGGAAGGGCGTATTGGCCAGGCGGCCGGCGATCTCGTTGCGCACCGCCTCGACCTCCGTGTCGAGCGCAGGATCGTGATGAACGTGGCGTTCGGTCAGGCGTACCGACCCGAGCGGCAGGCTGCAACTTGAGTCGACCGCACCCCCGTGCGCGACGATGATCTCGGTGGAGCCACCCCCGATGTCCACGACCACCATGGGCCGTGTGGCAGCCTCGGGAAAGGACAGCCGGGCAGCCAGAAAGGTCAGCGCCGCCTCACGCTCGCCGTCGATGACCTCAACCGGCGTGTCGAGTAGAGCAGCGGCTCGACAGAGAAAGTCGGCCGCGTTGGGCGCCCGGCGCAGCGCTTCGGTGCCGATCGCGTAGATCGGCGCCTCGTGTACGCGCGCCAGCACGGCGTAGCCCGACAGCGCGGCCAGGGTTCGGTCGATTCCCTCCTGGCCCAGGCGACCATCTCCGCCGATGCCACGGCCAAGTCGCGTGATCTCGGCCCGGTCTTCAACGACCGAGATCGTCCCACCAGTCGCCTCGGCAATCAGCAGCAGGCTGGTGTTGGTTCCAATGTCGATGGTGGCGATACGGCTCATGGCCTATTTGCTGGGCGGCGGGCCAAAGGACGGGCTGCGAGCGCCGCCCTTCCAGATCTGGAATTCCAGCTTGGTCACCGGATTCATGGCGAAAAGGCCACCGCGACTGGACGAATAGACGACGAGGCGGCAGTCGGGCGACCAGGTGGGATCCTCGTTTGAACCCTGATTTTGCGTCAGACGCTCGATCTTTCCGCTGCGCAGATCGTAGGTGAAGATGTCGAAGACAAGGCGCTCGTCGCGGCCGGTGAATGCGATGATCGGCGTGTCGGCGCGTGGGCAGAAGCGCGGGGTCTGGTTGTACGTGCCCTGGAAGGTCAGTCGGCGCGCGCCGCCACCCGAAGCCGGCATGAGAAAGATCTGGGGCGTGCCCTGCCGGTCGGACACGAACGCAATCTTGGAGCCGTCCGGTGAAACGCTGGCCGAAAGATCGATGGAGGGCGAATTGGTCAGGCGGGCCTGCACCGCCCCGTCCGACGCCCCGAGCTTGTAGAGCTCGGCGTTGCCTTCGAATGAGAGCGTCGCCACCAGCGAGCCGCCACCGGGAAACCAGGCCGCGCCCGAATTGAGCCCGGAGCGACTCGATATCCGGTGCGCACGGCCGCCCCCGGCCGAGACCACCCACAGATCGTTGCCACCCATCAGATACGAGGTGAACGCGATCTGGCCTCCGGTGGGCGAGAAGGCGGGCAACAGGCAGGCGGAGTTCATGTGGGTCACCACGCTCAGCTCGGCGCCGTCCATGCCGACGGTGGCGATCTCGCCCTTCTTGCCGGCCATGGCAAAGGCGATGCGGGCCCCGAAAACGCCGCGCTGGCCGGTGAATTGGGCGATGACGTCGTTGGCCCATTCGTGCACCAGCGTGCGCAGATCGGCCCCGCGGTAGGTCTTGCTGAGGACCGCTGATTCGCCACGTCCCACCTGGAAAAGGCGGCCTTCCAAGGCCAGGCCGTTGCCCTGTTGGATGATGTTCATCTTGGCCACGCCCTGCGCGCCCACCTCGGACCAGAGCGCGGAGGAGAAGCCAGCCCCTTCCTTCTGCAGGGCATCGGGGAAGGACACGGGATCGAGGACGCGAAACAGGCCCGTGATGGTCAGGTCGCGCTGCTCGATCTCGGTGGCCGATCGGGCTAGGTTCCTGTCGCCGGCCGCATCGGGAAGGGCCAACCGAAACAGATCCCGGTTGGGATCGCTGATCACGATGCGCGGCAGATCGTCGCCTTCGCCTGGGGGAGATTCGGTCGACGGCTGCGCGGCCACGGGAAACGCGGCGGTGAGAATCAGCGCAGCGGCGACGAGCCCGTAGCGCGTGGTTGGGTGCTTGGTCATGCTTCTCCTTAGCGGGTCAGATCCTTGCCGTCGAAAACAATCAGGGCGCCACGCTTGAATCGCCCCGCCAGGCCAGCCGGAGGCGGCGGAACCCTGCCAGTCGCATTCACCGCCTGCACGCAGGAATCATCGAAATACTGATTGCCCGACGGCTTGAGCACGCGCGGGTTGCCCAGCCGGCCATCGGCCGAGATGGACACCCGCACCTCGGCCGAGAGCGTCGCCATCTCGCTGTCGGCGACCAACCCAGTCGGCGTGGTCCAGTGCTTGTGAATGGCTTCGTTGATCGCCGTGGCGTACTCGTCGCCGCTGACCGCTTGGTTGGACGTGCCTTCGGCTGACCCGGTGAGCGATCCTTCGGCGGCTTCTTCGGCAGCGGCCGACTGGGCCATCGCCTTGGCGCGCTCAAGGGCGCGGCGTAGATCCTTGGAGATGTTGGTGTCTTCGGCCTTGGGCGCTTCTTTCGGCGCGGGCGCGGCGTTGGGATCCTCGCTGAGCTTGATGGCGGCCGGCGCCTTGGGCTTGGGTGGCTGCACGATGCGCGGTAACCAGAATTTCTCGCGGGGCGTGCCGAGCGCTACCAGCCGGGTGATGATCATATCGCGCGGGGCCTCGGGACGCGGCGGGGATTTCAGTTGGCCGTAGTAGACCAGGCCGGCCAGCACGGCGTGGATGACCAACGTGGCCGCGATGCCTCCGAGGAAGCTGCCACGGCCCAGCGGCCGAATGCGCGAATTGGCGGATACCTGCATGCTATTCGAGCGGATCGGTGATGAGTCCCATCTTGTCGCCGCCGGCCAGCTTGATGGCGGCCATGACCTTGACCACGTCGCCGTAGGAAAGCGACTTGTCCGCGTGCAGGTAGACTTCACGGTCGGACTGCAGCTTGGCGTTGGCGCGTAGCTTGTCCTCCACCTCGGCAAACGGGATCTCCATGCGGCCGATGTAGACGCGCTTTTCCTTGGTCATGGTGACGATCAGCTTGCCCGAGTCGTCGGGAATGGTTTGCGCCTTGGCGTCGGGCAACTGCACGTCCACCCCGGTTTGCAGCATGGGCGCCGTGACCATGAAGACGATGAGCAAGACCAGCATCACGTCCACCAGTGGGGTGACGTTGATGTCCGCCAGGGTCCCGGTTTCGCGCCCGCCGCCCACGTTCATGGACATAGCTAGAAGAACCTCCTCCGGATGATGTTGAGGAAATCGTTGGTGAAGGTTTCCATCTCGGCGCTGATGACGCGAATCCGGCGCGACAGGTAGTTGTAGCCCATGACCGCGGGGATGGCGGCCACCAGGCCGATGGCGGTAGCCACCAGGGCCTCGGCGATGCCGGGTGCCACCGTGGCCAGATTGGCCGCACCTTTTGCGCCGATGTTGCGGAACGAATTCATGATGCCCCACACGGTGCCGAACAGACCGATGAAGGGCGCCGAGCTGGCGGTGGTGGCGAGAAAGGGAACCTTGTTTTCCATTTCGGTAACCGCCATGGTGCGCGCGCGGGCCAGAGCGCGCTCGATGCTTTCGATGTCGCCGATGTGTGTTTCAGGCGCCGAAGCATCGCCGCCGGCCTCGGTGCGCCGCTTGCGCAGTTTGGCCAGCTCGACGAACCCGGCGCGGAACACCTCGCTTACCGGCGAAGGCGGATCGTTCTCGGTTGCCTTCCACACGTCATCCAACCGCTGGGTGCGCCAGAACAGCTCGACGAAGTTGACCGATCGTCTATAGGCGCGGGCCAGGTACAGCCACTTGGTGCCGATGACGAACCAGGACACGACCGACATGAGCCCCAGCAGGACCAGGGTGCCCTTGGCCACGCTGGACGCGTGCAGGATAAGATTTACGATGTCCAGTTTGTCTTCGGCGCCACCCGCCTGCAGAAGTAGATGAATCATCGAGGAGAGCTCCTTTGCGACCTTGTCCTAGCTGTTATAAACCCACCTGGGGTTCCATGGTTCGAATTGTAGCGTCGCTTCTCGTGCTTGCCGCCTCTGGATGCGTCTCCATTGATGGAGGCGCCGTCGAGGCGAGCTGGGATATCCATGCCAACGGCCGCAGCATCGCGGATTGTAGCTGCACCTGCCCGGAGATTGCCAAGGTTCGCTTCAGCGTCGTGCCCAAGGCGGGTGGCGACGACCTATGTGCCGGGCGGGCCGCATGCCAATTCCCTTGCCGGGCCAAGCACGGGGCCACGCCTTTCGATATTCCCGCGGGCGACTACGCATTGAACCTGGTGCCCTTGGGTGTGGACGGTCAGGACCTGATCGGGCCTGTCGCCCAGGCAGGGGGCGGCATGTGTTCGGCGCAGAGCGGCGTGGCGCCGGTTTTGCGTACCGTGGGAAAGGGAAAGCTCACACAATTGGATGCGGTGGAAATTGAGGCAGACTGCGCTCCAGCTTGTGGGGGGGCAGACAGCAACAAGGTTTGTACTAGGCCGTGAACAATCGTCAGAGGAAAGGACTATCGATGTTGAGAATCTACACACTGGTACTTGCGGGGATGCTGGGATTGGGAGTCGCCGGCTGCGGGTCAGGCGGCTCCGAAGACGGGTACTTCGACGCAGCCTGGAGCCTGGCCTATGCCTCGGATGGCGTCGCAGCGACTTGCGCCGGCACGGGCACCACGGAGGTCCACCTTGACGTGCAGGAGAGCCACACGAGCGAGGTGTATCACGACACTTTTGCGTGCGCGGCCTATGGGGGCACGACCGCTTCCCTTCCCGTCGGCGATTACATCGTCACCCTGCGGGCCTACGACAACTTCCACACGGCCAGCGTCAGCGAGGTGGATTTTCCAGACACCTACCCCATCCACGCAGGCGAGGTGACAACCCTTCCCGGCGTCACGCTGGAGTACTGAATCGCTCAACCTTTGGCGGCGTGCCTTGTTGAAGGTACCGGGAAGACAGCTCCTGTCCCGTGCAGTGGCGTCCCCGTGGTAGTCTGCCGGGTGCAATGGCGTCCTCGAACTCCACGTATCAGATGCCCCCCTGGCTGAGGCCGGTGGCGCAGCGTTTGTCGCCCACCATCCGGACGCTCGTGGTGGCTCTGGCGGTGCCATGGCTGTTCTACATGCTGGTCAGGCCGGCGCGGGGTCTCATTGATGCATACCTGGCGCTCGGGCCAGGGGTCATGCGGGGCTGGGTTTGGCAGATCGGCACGGCACTGCTCGTCGACCGGAATCCGCTCGCGTTTCTCAACCTCCTGGGTCTGTGGTTCGTGGGCGCGGCGATTGAACGCACGCTGGGCCGGCGGCGCTTTCTTGCGGTTTTCTTCATACCGGGGCTGGCGGCCAATATTGTCATCGCGCTGCTGTCGGCCTGGTGGGGCTGGGGCGCGTGGACGCCCACCTCCGGGTGCGGAGACGCGGTGCTGGGGCTGTTCGTCGGCCTAGCGGTGCTCTACGGCCCGGCGCAGGTGCGCGTGATCGGGGCATTGGCCATGCCCGCGCGTGTTCTGGCGGCGTTGTTCGTCGGACTGGCGCTGGTCAGCGCAGCCGCCTACGGCGCCTGGCCCGTCGTGTTCGGAACCCTGACCGCGGCGAGCCTGGCCTACGTTCTGTGCGGCGGCCGCGGCCGCGACCTGGGCAACTTCGTCTCGTGGGTGCAGCACAAGATCGGGCGTCGCCGCTGGCGGATCATGGACGGCGGCAAACGATCCGAACGGCCGGGGTATTTCAACTAGGTAGAAAGCGGACGCTCGGCGCTGGCGGTCGGCCAGGAGTGCTCCTCGGGGGACGTCCATCTCCGGACGCGCTGGGCGCGTCCATGATGGACTCGGTCGTCGCCTGGCATCCGAGCCTCGCAGATGAGACTCGGAGCGGCTTCTCACGCCCCCTCGGAGTCACTCCTGCCGCCCGCCGGCCGCGCCGAGCTCACGCTGGCTTTGGACCATGCGAGCGACCTGCAAGAGGCGGGTGCCCTTGTCCTGCACGTTCAAGTGTCGAAGCCGCGTGGCGTGGGCCGTGTCAGGGGATGCCTTTGGCGGTCATGGCGGCGGGCCGCGTCTCCACCATCGCTTGCGCAGCCGGCACATTAGGGTGGACGCCGTCCCCGCGGCTAGAACCGCCCGGCCATGCCAAGTCCCGCCCCTTGCCGATACGGAAGCAATCCAACACTGAGTGAAAGCCCCTGAGCCGGGCTGGACGGGCGCTGCTCAATCGCTTGAGTGACGACGAGGGCTGGCTTCCAAGCTAGGAAGAGATCGTCAACCAGCGCGGCCAGACCCGCACTCACGAGCATGGCCGTAGCACCATCGTTACAGGTCTCTTGATCGGATTTCCCCTCCCAGCAGGCAATGCTTAGAGCTGCGACTGTGAGGCCAAGTGAGAGCGGGACAACCACGCGGAGAAGCAAGCTGAGGCCCAGTCGTCGCGGCTGTCCATTGGCGCCGTGGATCAACGCCGGCACAACCGCGTAGGTGAGGACTGCGACCCCCCGAACGTCTTTCGAACTCCCCAGTCTTGAATACGCCAGTGCGACTGCACTGGCATCTGCAATCAGCAGTTGCCAGCCATACCAGGTATCTCCTGCTGAGCTGCTGGCGGCGGATTCCTCGGGAGCAAAAAGCGCCTTCGTGCACTTGCCTCCGTCCGTTAGCCACCCAAGCGAGGATCCCACGCTTTGCCCGGATGGGTCCCTGAACTCAACTCTGGCCGCTTCGGTACCTGTCAGGAATTGAACGCTTGCTACCAGTTGGGCGCTGTTTTCCTTGCAGACCCTGGCAGCTTGGTCTTGCTCCGATGCGCCCGCGGAGTTCCATGCTCGAGCCGAGAAAACGACTTCGATACCTCGTTCCTTGGCTTGGGCGGAGAGCGTTTCGGCTGCCAAGTGCGCCTCAGGACTGGGGTTCTTCTCCTGGATAAGGAGACGCTGCACCTTGCTTGGGTTCAGAATGTTCTCGATGGTGGGCGAGGACAAGTCGAAGCAGCGACCACTATCGGCAATGGCCACCCGCGATTGAAGGACCGAAAGTGCAGTCAAGGCGCAAAGAAAGAGTTCTCGATTCCATGTCATGGTGAGTACCTCTGCAACCACTGCGCCAGATCGCCAGATTGCGCGCCACGCGGGCCAACCACGGGCGCCCGGTGTTTTCGGCCGGACGCTGCCAGGCCGCGACCAGGGTTTCCTGAACGATGTCCTCGGCCGCGTCCAGGTCCTTCACCAGCGCCACGGCAAACCGTCGCAACCATCCCGCGTGAAGCAGGAGCGCTTCCGTGTCTGCTGTGCAGTCGGCCTTCATGACCTAGATAACGTCACCGCGGCGAAATGTGTTGGCGACTTTCTTGGGCCAGAATGACACAGTTTGGGGCACACGTTGTTCGTCCGAGATCGAGGAAACGTTGCTCATGTTGCCGTCACGTTCTTCAAGGAACCACCGTCTGTTTCTCGCGTTCTTGCTCTGCGCAGGTTGCGTGAAGAACCTTGGCACGGAATCGGCCACCAGCCATTCGCCCAAGGCCGGGACTCTGCTTCGCGACTGCGTGGTGCCCACGCCCGCGACGGTCGCGGCTTGGAGCGCTCCGGCGACCATGGCCTATCCCGACGGCGCGCTGTGGATCTTCCAGGCCGCGACTCTCGCTGCTGGATCAGCCGTGCCCGGGGCCGCCCTCTGGATTGCGAGTGCCGACGCCGCCTGCGCAGGTCCCGCCGACCTGCTTCGCAAGCCCGACGGTAGCCCGGCTGCGCTTCTTGTTCTCGACGATGCCGAGAGCAGCGCCAATGCCGCGAGGACCGATGGGCGAGTGCTCACGCTCGCGCCCAAGACCGGCTTCAGTGATGGCGGCCGAGGCTACCTTTACTACGACCACGTGCTCGCGGGACCAGGCCCGTACGATGTCGAGCTTCTCGGCACCGGGATCTGTGTGCTCGATTCCATCGCCGGCACCTGTGCGCGCGTCGTCGATGGCGCCGGGTCGACCGTACTCTGGTTTGGCGACGAACTTCCCATTCGCTCAGCCTTCGTCGACGCGGGCATTGCCTATCTCTTGGCATGCCGGCAACCCGCCTCGCTGATGCAAAGCTGTACCTTGGCGCGGGTCGCGACCGGCAGTGCCGCCATCCTCTCGGCCTACGAATACTACGACGGCTTCCAGGGCTGGAGCGCAAGCCGGACTCAGGCGACCCAGGTTCTCGACGATCTCGCCAACCTGAGTCTGTCGTACAACCCCTTTCATGGCCGCGACGCCGTGTTGCTGACCGATGTCTTCGACGGCAACGTCTCGCTCCGGCTCGGCAGCGTGCTCAACGGATCCTTCGGCAGTCCGGTCCCGCTGTTCACCGCGGTCGCACCCTCACCGGGTAACTTGCTCGATGGAGGCGCCGAACAGACCTCGCTGCGCGGCGACGGCGGCCGCGTGATCCACGTCGCCTATGCCGCCGGCAGCGTCGCAGCCCGCGAACTCCATTTGGCCAGCTTCCAATTCGACGAGGTGCTGAAGTGAAGGCGCGCGGGCAGCGCCTCGTGCACCTTCTGACGCTTTCGTCTGTGGCCGCCGTCGCCGCCGTCGCGCACGGCGAGACCAGTCGGCCAGAAGCGACTTGCGTGCCTTCCCCGGCCGCCCCTGGCGGCGAAAAGTTCGGGTTTCCCCGCGCCATTCCTTTCTCACGATCGGCTTCGCGGGATGCGCCCGGATTCGCGCTGGCCATGGCGCCACGCGGGATGCGCACCGCCGCGGGCGAGTTCGGCTTCGTCGCGTACCAAGGCCACGGCCTCACCCTCCGACCCGGGTTCTACGGTCTTCTTGAACTCGAGGGCGACCAGCAACCCGGGTTCGGCTTTTGGTCCCAGCAGATCCACTTCTGGCGTGGCGCCTACTCATTCCAGGCCTCGCTCGCCTTCGACGACCTTGGACACCGCCTGTGCAGCCGCTGCGCCTTCGAATTCACACTTCGGGCTCGTCACGAAAGCGAGCATTACACCGGCGCCAACAGCGGCGGCTCCGCCATAGACTATTCCGACCGTCCGATCATTGGCGACGCGGTCGTATTCGACGTGGCCACGGCCCTGTGGCGCGGACACTGGCTGCTCATCATCCGCGCGCTCGACGATTTCTTTCTCCCCGGTCGATCGAGCTACAGCCAAGGCCCCGGCCTGGACCTTCACCTCCGCTACGCCTCCTGGCGTTGGATTCATCCTTTCTTCTCAGGCTACGCCGAATATCTTTTCGGCACTGAGAGGGGCGATCGCGGCTATCCCGACGCCTATCTGGTGCGCGGCTTGCTGGGCATCGCCATCCCCGGCGCCCTCGGCGACCTCATGGTCTTCGCCACGGGCGACGTCGGTCATCGCAAGGGGCTGGCCACCTACACCAAAGAAGCCACCCTGGGTTTCGGCGTGCGGCTGGCCTTTGGGTCCATGCCCGGAATGTGAACGATGAAGCTGAGAACCAGCACCCAAAAACAAAGCACCAGGTTGAACAGCGGAATTTGCAGCGGCGCTGGCAGGCAGTAGATGATAACCACCGCCGGCAGCCAAACCGCCCAAGTGGACATGAGCGTGACCGGCACGGTGAATGTCATGAAATCGAAACCCAACTTCGACTTCATCGCCGTCCAAGAAAAGGAACTTTCCTTCCACATGAAAGCCAGTGCCGACATCGGGGCCGCCCAGATGGGGCTGTAGACAAACTGATCCACCAGGACCTTTCGCACGATCGTCCCTGGGTCGGCATGATTGCCAAAAAGGTGCGACTGCAGGCGATAGAACAGATCGACCTCGACGCCCTTGTAGGCCCAGAAAAGTGCGTAAAAGGCGAGCTCGGCCGCCAAGCGATCGCGGCGGATTTTTCCGCTGACCAGAAGAAAGAGAAACGGCACGCAACCGCCAAAGAACGCTGTGGTTGTCGCCGAGAAGGCAAGACCATAGCGGCTTTTCAACAGTCCGACGCTGGCGAAGACGGCATGGGCTGAGGGAAATCTCCAATCGGCGCCGACCAGCAGGAGCGCCAGAATCCATAGCGCGAACCCTGGCAGGACATTTTGCTTCATGCCAGCCAGTCCCGAGGCAAGGACCCTTTTTCCGTGGAGTTGCATTTTACGTCCGCCGTACAGTAGACCGTTCCCGGGCATGGATCCACGTGCGCGGATCTTTCGGGGTGGCACTGGCCGACGAGGTCCGGCATCTCATGACATGAATGGAGGCCCTATGATCACCAAAGGATATGCAGCCCTGTCAGCCGAAGCACCCCTTGCCCCGTTTCAATTCGAGCGCCGCGCGCCGGGACGGCGGGATGTTCAAATCGCCATCGATTTCTGCGGAATTTGCCATTCGGACATTCACTTCGCCCGCAACGAATGGGGAATGACGACCTTTCCGTGTCTTCCCGGTCACGAGATCGTCGGCCGGGTGGTGAAGGTTGGCGACGAGGTTAAGAAGGTGAAGATCGGCCAACGTGTCGCCGTCGGCTGCTTTGTCAACTCGTGCGGGACCTGCGCGAGCTGCAAGGAAGGGCACGAGAACTACTGCGAGACCGGCTTCACGATGACCTACGGAAGCCCGGACGCAGACACGGGTGGGAAGACGCAGACCTTGGGTGGCTACGCCAATCAGATTGTCGTTGATGAACACTTCGTTCTGAATGTCCCGGCGAACCTGGATCCCGCAGGGACGGCCCCGTTGCTTTGCGCCGGCATCACGACGTACTCACCGCTTCGCCACGTTGGCGTGAAGAAAGGCTCGCGCGTCGCCGTGATGGGACTCGGCGGCCTCGGCCACATGGCGGTCAAGCTCGCCGCCTCGTTCGGCGCGGAAGTCACGATGCTAAGCCGCTCGCCAGGGAAGAAGGCCGACGCGAAAAGGCTTGGCGCGCACGACTTCGTGCTCACGAGCGGAGACAACGCCTTGGCCCCGCTTGCCAACCGCTACGACGCCATCGTCGACACCATCTCGGCGAAGCACGATATCAACGGACCGCTCAACTGCCTGAAGCGAGACGGAACGCTCATCCTCGTTGGTGCGTCACCCCAGACCTTGGATCTAAGCCCCTTCGCGCTGATCTTCGGACGGCGCAAAGTGATGGGCTCGCTGGTGGGCGGGATCCCCGAGACGCAGGAAATGCTGGATCACTGCGGAAAACACGGCATTACCAGCGACATCGAGCTCACCACGCCCGACAAAATCAACGAGGCCTTTGCGCGGACGGTGAAAGGCGACGTGAAGTACCGCTTCGTCATCGACTGCTCGAAGTTCTAGGGCTTCGGCCCAGAACGGCGATATTGCGGGGACTGACTCCAACCGGGAACAGCTCGACCACGCGCACGGTGTAGCCGGCGGCTAGCAGGAACATCGCGCGATCCAGAGCCAGGAAGATCTCCAGCACGCGGCCAAGCATCGATCGGGGCAGCGACAGCCGGCGCCGCGCCAGGTACTGATCGTGCGCGCGGGTCGCGGCTGTGTGCAGCTCAATTTCGCTGGGATAGGGAAGACCTCGCGCTTGACAGGCGGCCAGGGCCAGCACGGCAAGTCCGGCGTGAACCTTGCGCCGATTCACGCCGCGCATTTCCTCGCCGGCGGGAACCGCAATGCCGCGCGCTTCAAATAAGTAGCGAAGCGCCAAGCGGGCTTCCTTGGTGGCCAATTCGCTGACCAGAGATCCCTCGATGCCGGCGGTCCGTGACAGCACATTGGCCAGGCCGAGAACTTGCTTGGGCAAAGTGGGGCCGCAGCCAGCGAGCGGCGGCCGTTGCTGCGCGCGAATCTTCTGCGGACAACAAGCCAGCAACAACACGTGGGCAGAAAGAGAAACCGCGGAGCGGACCAAGGCATCGCCAAGCTCACCACAGCCATGCAGGGCCAGAAGCAAGCGATCAGGAACCCGTTCCAGTCTTTCCAGCACCGAAGTCTCGGAGGTCAAGTTGTCTGTGATGAAGTCCGTGGTCAAGAACTCGACCTGCGCATCTTCGTCAAGCAAGCGGGCAAGCAGGCGCGCCACCGCTACGCGCTCGCCATCCCGCTCCAGGCCCAGGGCAGGAACCGACAGCGCGCTCGCCGCCCGGGTGGTCAGCTGCCCGCGTCCCGCGCCCACGTCTACAAGCTGGCCGATGCGTGGATAGAACGTGCGCAGCACGTGCAAGACCGCCGCGATCTGTTGGCGCTTGCGTGCGCCCGTGAACGGCCAATCGATTTTGGGATTCTCGCCGGGATTTTTGGGCAGGCCCAATTGGGGCAGCACGCACAGGCCTTCCACCCGCCAGGCGAGCTCGCGCAAGGTCGCGGGGCAATCGGAATCGGCAAGGAACCACCTTCCGATCCCCAGCGTGTCGGCCGTGTCCAGCGCATCCTCGGACAGCGCCAGTAGATAGCCGGACCACCCGCGCGCCTCGGCCCAAGCCACGGGCAATGAATCCACCCGTCCAAGCAAAAGATCGCGCGCTTCATCCAGCAAATCTCGCGCCGCCGCGTGCTGGCGGCGGATGTGGGATTCATCTTCGTTTGTCAGTCGATCAAAGGGCAAGAGGTGACACCGAGCGACGACAGTGCCTTTCAGGGCTTGAATGCGACCAGTTCCAAATCCCTGATGGCCCGGAAGTGCTTCACGTTGGCAGTCATGAGCGGAATGGCATTCTCCACCGCGGTGGCCGCGATGAGCGCGTTCACGTGGTCTCCGTTCTATGTGTCTAGTCAGTATACGCAAGTCTCTGAAAAGAAGCGGGCTCGGCGCGTCGGTGGACGGTTGGGGGGATTCCGAGGCGCCCAAGACGGCCAAGTTTGCATCTGCGGATCGCAGACCGTAGAACAACCACTACGGGGGAGCCAACGGGCTGAGAGGCGTCGTTTCTGACGCGACCCCTTGAACCTGATCCGGGTAATTCCGGCGTAGGAAGGAGACATTTTGAGCAGCAACGTGAGCAAGCGTGGGCTTCCGCCCATGGCCGAGGATCTGCCGTCGTCACACAAGGTCTACGTGGAGGCAGACGGTCTGCGTGTGCCCATGCGAGAGATCGCCTTGTCGGGCGGGCAGGCCCCGGTGCGGGTCTACGACACGACCGGGCCGGAGGGGCACGACGTGCGCCAAGGTCTGCCCAAGCTGCGCGCCTCGTGGACCGAGCGCCGCGTGCGCCGGGGTGACCAGAATTTCTCGCAAATGCACTGCGCCCGGCGCGGCGAGATCACGGAAGAGATGCGTTTCGTGGCCCTGCGCGAGAATCTCGCGCCCGGGTTTGTGCGCGATGAGGTGGCTGCGGGCCGCGCCATCATCCCGGCCAACATTCGCCATCCCGAGCTGGAGCCGATGGCCATCGGTCGCAACTTCCTGGTGAAGATCAACGCCAACATCGGCAACTCGGCCCTGTCTTCGTCGATCGAGGAAGAGGTGGACAAGCTGCAATGGGCGACCCGCTGGGGTGCCGACGCGGTGATGGATCTGTCCACCGGTCCTGATATTCACGAAACGCGGGAGTGGATCATTCGCAACGCCGCGGTTCCCATTGGCACCGTGCCCATCTACCAATGCCTGGAAAAGGTTGGGGGCAAGATCGAAAATCTGTCCATCGACGTGTTCCTCGAAACCATCATCGAGCAGGCCGAGCAGGGGGTGGACTACTTCACCATCCACGCCGGATTGCTGTTGCGCCACGTGCCCCTGACCGCGCGGCGCAAGGCCGGGATCGTGTCGCGCGGCGGATCGATCATGGCCAAGTGGTGCCTTCACCACAACAAAGAGAATTTTCTCTACGCCGACTTCGAGCGCATTTGCGAGGTGGCGAAGAAGTACGACATCGCCTTTTCGCTGGGCGACGGGCTGCGGCCGGGCTGCTTGGCCGATGCCAACGACGACGCGCAATTTTCCGAGCTGGAAACACTCGGTGCGCTAACCAAGATCGCCTGGCAGCACGACGTGCAGGTGATGATCGAAGGCCCGGGGCATGTGCCGGTTCATCGGATCAAAGAGAACATGGAGCGGCAAGAGGCCGCCTGCCATGGGGCGCCCTTTTACACCTTGGGTCCGGTGGTGACCGACATTGCGCCTGGCTACGACCACATCACATCGGCCATCGGCGCAACCCTGATCGGCTGGTACGGCACCGCCATGCTCTGCTACGTGACACCGAAAGAACACCTGGGCCTGCCCAACCGCGACGATGTGAAAACAGGCGTGATCGCCTACAAGATCGCGGCCCACGCGGCTGACCTGGCCAAGGGTCACCCGGGCGCCCGCGAGCGCGACGACGCCATGGCCAACGCGCGTTTCGGTTTTCGCTGGGCCGACCAGTTCGCCCTGGCGCTCGACCCGCCCACCGCGCGCGCCTTCCACGACGAAACCTTGCCCGCCGCGGACGCCAAGCAGGCGCACTACTGTTCCATGTGCGGCCCGGATTTCTGCGCCATGCGGATTACCCAGGACGTGCGCGAGCAAGCCAGCCGCGGACCTCAACCCGATTGTCCGCGCAAGGCGGACACGACCTGAGGCCTGCGCTGGCGGCCCCTGTGGGTTTTCGCGCAAGGTCTTGTGGCGAAGTGCGGGCAGATACCCCCCCTCCGTGTTAGCCGAGGTAGCATTACTTCGTAATACGTATGCCTGGCGTGATGCGCCGAAGTGGCCCCGGCCGATCGTGTTCGCGCGCCGCTGATCTGGCGCTGTGGTTGATGGCCGCGCTCCCTCTCGAATGATAGGGTTGGCTGCTCGCTCATGCACATCCCTGACGGATTCCTTGACGGAAAGACCGCGGCCACGGCCGCCGCGCTTTCCGCCATCGGAGTGGGTCTGGCTCTGCGCCAGGTTCGCCGCGAACTTCCGCCCCGTCGTATGCCCTTACTCGGTCTCTCTGCCGCGTTCTTGTTTGCCGCTCAGATGGTGAACTTCCCTGTGGCAGGCGGAACCTCGGGTCACCTCGTGGGTGGCGTGCTGGTCGCGGCTTTGCTGGGCCCCAGCGCGGCGATTATTGTGCTCGCGGCCGTGCTCATGGTTCAGTGCTTTTTGTTCGCCGATGGCGGCGTTTCAGCGCTCGGGGCGAACCTGTTCAATATGGGCATTCTAGGGGCGGGCAGCGGGTATCTGGTCTATCACCTGGTTTCGAGCCGGCTGCGGGGACTGCGCGGCCAAGTGACGGGCGTGGCCTTTGGTGGCTGGATTGCCACTGTCCTCGCCGCCATCGGATGCGCTGGCGAACTCGCCTGGTCGCACACTATCGCGTGGTCGGTGGCTTTCCCGATGATGGCTGGTGTGCATATGGCTATCGGCATCGGCGAGGGCCTCATCAGCGCGCTGGCGTTTGTGGCCATTTCACGCACGCGGCCCGAGATCGTGGCCGAACGAACGCCGGCATCGGGAGGAATCCTTCCCGGGGGAACCTTGCGCTACGGGTTGCTGGTGGCGCTGGGCTTGGCGGTGTTCGTGGCGCCCTTCGCCTGTCCATGGCCCGACGGACTAGAAAGTGTCGCGGCGAAGTTGGGTTTCGAGGGGAAGGGCGCATCGGCCATCGTCCATTCGCCCGTGCCGAACTATCGGTTGCCGGGCATCCATTCAGCCGCCGGCGCGACGGCGCTCGCTGGCGCACTCGGCACTGTAGTGGTATTTGGGTTGGCTCTCCTGCTTGGACGCCTGCTGGTGCGCAAGCCCGCGCAGGAATCGACGAAGGATCCACCATGCTGAAAGACTGGCTCGGTCATCATCACGGCGGTCACGACAGTCCCGTGCATCGGCTGCCTGCGGCGGCCAAGCTGTGGACGGCTCTCGCGATGATCGCGGGCACGGTTCTCGTGCCCTGGGACTGGCACCCCTGGTTCATCGCTGTGGTGGTGTCGCTATCGCTGGCGGCCTTGCTTAGCCGGATCGCAATCCGGTTTCTCCTTTGGCGCCTCCTGTTGCTTTCGCCCTTCGTCCTCGGCGTGGTTCTGGTCAATGCCCTGCACGCCTCTGTTCACGGAAGCTGGCTCGCGCTGGCAGCTAGAAGCGGAATCTGTCTTTTCACCGTGGTGCTGCTTGCCAACACCACGCCCTTTGGCAAGGTTCTGGCTGCGCTGCGAAGCGCCCGCGTGCCGGCCCTGCTCATCACGACTCTAGCGCTGATGCACCGCTACCTCTTCGTACTCCTCGACGAATCCGAACGCATGCGGCGCGCGCGTGCCAGCCGGACTTTCCAGCGGCAGCGTCGTGTTCGCTGGCATCTGCTCGGAACCGTGGTTGGACAGCTCTTCGTGCGTGCCTCGGAGCGCGCCGAACGCATCTACGCGGCAATGTGCGCGCGGGGGTGGAAATGAGCAGCGCGATTGCCATTCAAGGACTTCGCTACCGCTACCACGACGGGACCGAGGCCTTGCGTGGAGTCGACTTCGAGATTGCACCCGGCGAATGTGTCGGGCTCCTCGGTCCCAACGGTTCGGGCAAGTCCACCCTGCTTCTGCACCTGAACGGAATCCTGCCGGAGACGATAGCGGGCGACGGGTCCATTCGCATCGCCGGCCAGGCCATCACAATGGCGAATCTCGAATCAGTGCGACGTCAGGTGGGTTTGCTATTTCAGGATCCGGACGACCAGCTTTTCTGCCCGACCGTCGAGGAAGACGTCGCCTTTGGCCCGCAACAGCTCGGGCTCAGTGGCAATGACCTTCTGGCCCGGGTCGAGCGCTCTTTAGGCATGGTGGGCCTTTCGGGATACGGCCACCGCGCCACACACCATTTGAGCCAAGGGGAAAAGCGGCGCGTCTGTCTGGCTGGCGTGCTGGCCTGCGAGCCCACCGTGCTGGTTCTCGACGAGCCTACCAGTGGCCTTGATCCGCGCGGCCGACGCGAATTCAAGACGCTCTTGCAAGGGATCGCCGCAACCAAGCTCATCGCTACCCACGACCTGGAATGGGTGGTGCAACTGTGCTCGCGGGTTATCGTTCTCGATGGCGGGCTGGTCGTTGCTGATGGGCCCACGACAGAGATCCTGAACGATGAGGCGCTGATGGTGGCGCACGGCCTGGAGCGGCCGCACAGTCTGCGCCACCACCATCCCCATTAACAAACGAGCCTACTGCGCGACTGACTTTGAGATGGTGCCCCCCCACCCAAGGGCATTCGCTCGAGCATGGCTGAAGGAGTACCGCGATCCGAGCCCAGCCCGCAAGTCCAGCTATGCGTGAAACGCGCTCGGGCAGTGTGGAACCAGGGGACAGTGTTCGCAATCGGGCCGGCGCGCGGAACAGCAGCGGCGGCCGTGCCAAATGAGCTGATGCGCGAACTCGATCCAGCGCTCACGCGGGATGATCGTCATCAGGTCTTGCTCGATTTTCTCGGGCGTGGACGCGCGCGTGAGGGCCAGACGCTGGGACAAGCGCGAAACATGCGTGTCCACCACGATGCCCTCGGAAAGTCCAAAGGCCGTGCCGAGTACGACGTTGGCAGTCTTGCGTGCCACGCCCGGCAGATCGCACAGATCGGCCATGGTGCGCGGCACTTGGCCAGCGTGGCGTTGCACGATGGCGCGCGATGCCCCGATGAGATTCTTGGCTTTGTTGCGGAAGAAGCCGGTGGAGTGAATGAGCTTTTCGAGAACCGGAGCGGGCGCGGCGGCCATGGCTGCGGGCGTGGGGAACTGCGCGAAGAGCGCCGGGGTGACCTGGTTCACCCGCTCGTCGGTGCATTGGGCCGACAGGATGGTTGCGCACAGGAGCTGGAACGGGTTGTCCCGATGCAGTTCGCAGTCAGCCTCGGGATACAGGCGATCAAGGCCATGCAGAATAGCCGTCACACGCTTTCGCTCGGGCGGCCATGTGCTGCCCGCAGCCGTGGAAGTCTTGGGCCGGACCATGAGGGTTTTCTAGCCTACTTCGTCCCCTTGCGCATTGTCGGCGGGCGGGCTCTAATCCCCTGGCCATGGACGAGACACCCGAGGAAATGGAGCAGATCCGCAGCGACGCCGCAAAGATCGATCCGTACAAGTACCGCAAGCGCATACGGCGGCTGATTGCGCTGGTGGTGTTCGCGGCCGGGGCCGGAGTGTGTTGGCTGGCGGTGAAAATGGCGGTTTCCAGTCGCAATCCTTGCGAGCGGGTGCGCGATCACTACTGCCGCCACGCCGTCGATGCGGCCAAGTGCACGAGCTATGAGGAGATCTTTCGCGAATCAGTGCAGGACGAAAGCCCTGCCATGCGCAGCATGATCCGCGACCAATGCGTGACCAAGATCAGCCGGCTGAAGGACGAGGACGGCATCACCGTCCGCTGAGACTACACAGAGAACGAGCTGCCGCAGCCGCAGGTCGACTTGACATTCGGGTTGCTGAACTTGAAGCCCGATCCTTGCAGGCTTTCCACGTAGTCGACTTCGGTGCCCATCAGATACATCAGGCTCATCTGGTCGCACAGCATCTTCACGCCGTTCGATTCAAAGGCCTGGTCGATGTCTTGCGGCTCGTCAAAGTACAGGTCGTAGGCAAAACCCGAACAACCGCCGCCGAGGACCTTGAGCCGCAGGGCATAGCCGTCCTGGATCTTCTCCTCGACGCGGATCTGCTGGACCTTTTCGGCCGCCTGCGCGGTCAACCGGACCGGCGATGCAGGCGCTTCACTCGACGCTTCGGAAATGTTGTCAGCCGCAGTAGCCATTGGAAAACTCCTCTTGGGGCTCAATTCTACCCACTCCTAGGATGCCGGCCACCCCGCAAGGTCGCTAAAACGGCTGGTCGTGATTCGAGGAAGAGCACTTTCATCTCCCTCTCCCTCTGGGAGAGGGCCGGGGTGAGGGTGAGGTGTTTTTCAGGCCGGACGTTGAGACGACGACAATCGTGTGCGCCAAATCTGTGGCACGAATCACGCCCCATGCAGCACCCTCACCCCAACCCTCTCCCGAAGGGAGAGGGTGAACTCAAGCTCCTATGGAATCATTGCACGACCGCCGCTTTGCGTAGCCATGCGGGATCCAGACTGCGAAAAGAGCTGCAAATCAGCCCGATTTCACATGCCCTATTCCTCGAATCGCGACCGGTCACTTAAAACGGCTTGGTAGATTCGGCCTTCCAGACAGGCGAACGAAGGCCGGTGACGTTCCACACGCGCAGGGCCTCGGCCTTGCCCTTGACCCGCACGGGCGGCAGCACCGTGGCCACCACCGCGTTCCCCACCTTGCTGTAAGTCGCCTCGGAAACCAGGATCTCCCCGGCCTTGGCCAGGCTGCACAGACGCGAGGCCGTGTTCACAGGATCGCCGATGGCGGTGTACTGGAGGGCGCGCGAGCTGCCGATGGCCCCGGTCACGACGGTGCCGGTGTTGATGCCGATGCCGATCTTGATCTGCTCCTGACCCTCGGCCAGGCGGGTGCGGTTGAATTCAGACAGCACCTGCATCATGTCGATCGCGCATTCCACAGCCTTGCGTTCCGCGCCGGCCAGCGCCACCGGCGCGCCGAACAGGGCGATGATCTCGTCGCCCACGAATTTGTCCAGGGTGCCTTCGTACTTGAAGATGACGTCCACCATCAGCTCGAAGTACTCGTTAAGCATGCGCACGATTTCCGGCGGCTCGCTCTTCTCGCTCATCGCCGTGAAGCCGCGGATGTCGGAGAACAACAGCGTCACTTCCGACAGGGCGCCGCCCTTTTCGAGCTGCAGCTTGCCGGACACGACCTGTTCGACCAGGTTGGGCGAAAGCAGGCGTTGGAATTGCGCGCGCGTCTTCGCTTCCTGCTCGATCTTGCGCGCCAGCATGGAGTTGTGAATGGCGGCAGCGGCCTGATTGCCGACGCCCGCGAAGATCTGCAGATCCTTCTCGCCGAAGGCGTTGGTCGCCACCATGGAATCGAGGTGCATGATCCCCAGCAGCTCGTCGTGGTGAATGAGCGGCACGGTCATAGTAGAGCGAATGCCCTGCATGATGATGGAACGCGCGCCCTGAAAGCGGCTGTCCATGCTCGCGTCCGACGACAGCACCGCGGCCTTCTGCTGGACCACCTCGCTCAGGATCGAACGCGAAAGCACGATCTGCTCGGTGCGTCCGTCGCGTGTCTTGGCCACGCGGGGCTGTGGAACGCCGTCTTCCATCAGAAGGATGACCCCGCGATCGGCCGGGATCAGCTCGAACGCCTTCATGATGATCTTTTCGAGCAGAAGGTCGATGTCGACTTCAAGGCCGATGGACCGCCCCAACTCGTAGGCCAGGCGCAGCTTTTCGTAGTCGCGGCGCAGGGTTTCGGGGTCGGAAATCTGGCGCTCGGGCAGGAACTCGGCGGCGCTTGCTGCCTGGACCTTCTGGTGGATGAGCGCGTCGGCCATCGCGGCCTGCTGGATGCTGACCCGCTGGGCCGCCTGCGAGGCTTGGCTGGATTGCTCCTGGAAGATGAGCTGCGTTCCGCCGAGCACGATCTCGTCGCCCTCGACGAAGATGCGTTCATCGACGCGTTCATTCCTGAAGAACGATCCGTTCAGGCTGCCGAGATCGCGGTACAGGAATCGGCCGTCAGGCTGACGGATGATCTGCGCGTGTTCTTTGGAGACGATGCGGTCGAGTATCTGGATGATGTTGTGCGGATGGCGACCAATGGTGGTCATCGCGCCCAACTCGTATTCGCGCCGCGCGTTGCTTGCTTGAACGATCAGCTTTGCCATTCGCTGCCTTGAAAGCGTCCGATTGTATCACGTCACCATTCGACACGGGCGGCGTCCGTCACCGCCCGCGGCGAGAGATTGAAATCCCAGCTTTTGTTGATGCCGGGGAAGAAGGCCGTGGCGGTGAAGTGTGCCTCGATAGAAACCTCTTCCTTGCTGCGGGAAAAGACGACCTCTAGGTGGGGATCCCTCACGCCGGCCTTGCGCAGAGCCTTGGGAACCGATTTCTTCAGATCCGCTATCATGCTCGCGGCGACGTTGTCCGGGCGTATGTTGGCGCGATAGAGCATGGGGAGCGCGTCGAGCAGCTCGCCCCTGGCGCGCGACGAGAGCGAGTAGACCGGCCAGGTGCAGACGAGCATGTACACGACAAGGCCAGTCAGGAGCAGAAGTAGGACGGAAACCGCGTTGATCGAATGGGGCTTCCTGTATTTGACTGCCATGGCCGCTTCCTTCGCTATTCCGTCGAAGCAACCTGATTCAGGCCGCGGGCGATCTGGCTGCGCATGCAGAAAAGACCAAGCACGACCTGCACCACAAGCGACACGGCTTGTGCCCCTAGACTGGCCATCTCGATGAGTTTCCTGGCGTCTTCGGGAGAGTGGTTCGGCACGTACTTGTAGAAAAAGTAGGCCAAAGTGAGCTGGTTGACACCCAACCCCATGACCGAGATGGGCAGCGCGGCGATGAAGTAGACGATCGGCAGATACAGGATGGCCTGTGACGCTGGCAACTGGACGCCAAACGCGTGCAGCGACGCGTAGCTGAACACCATCAGGATGCCGACGTGGGGAATCCGCACCAGCAGTGCCCGAAGATGTCCCGACAACCCCGCGGCGAACAGAACATCGAAGATCGGCCGCGAGGTCAACCAGCGCGGCCGAAGCAAGAGCAGCACGGCGTACACGGCGAGCGCGCCATACGCGCCGAACACCACCTTGCGAACCACCGGCGACAGGTCAGGGGCGATCAGCAGGCCGATGGACGCGAACACCAGCAGCAGCAGGATGTTGATTCCCATGACCAGCAAGATCGCCGCCGTCCCGCGCAGCAGGGGAACCCCGCGTGACCGGTTCACGAAATAGATGATGGCCCCCTGGCCCACCGTGTAGTGGACCAGCGCCAGCAGATAGGTGGCCCCGCGGACCACAAGGACTTCACGAAAGGACAGCCGGGTTACGAACCAGCCGAAGGTCTTCCAGATGGCGAAGGAATCGCCCAGATACACGCCTATGATCAACACCGCAAGCACAGGAATCGTCCAGGCCGCCGCCGCCGCGAGGGCCGCCTTCATGTCCGCCAGCGAGAGGCCTTGGAACACGTAGAACAGCAGGGCGAGGGTGACCACCCACGGCAAGATTCGACTGAGCTTCTTTCGCATACCTAGCCACTATCGCACGAAATCCCAACGCACGCCCACGCGCGCACGACGTCGCTTGTGTATTTGATGCCGGGAAGCGAAACTGGACCCTAGGAACCCATGACCGCCGCGGAATCTCCTCCTGCAACCCCAGCCAGTGACAGTCCGAACAACGGAGGTTTGGCGCCGATGTTCGAACCCCTGCCGGTAGCTGTCTACCTGCTGGTCGAGCCCATGGTGGCGGGCAAGAAGGTGCTGGACGTGGCCGCGGGCGAACCAGGGTCCGAAGTCCTGAGGCGGGCAGGGGCGGCGGAAGTTGTTTCCTGCGTGCCGACGGGGCTGACACTGCCTGCGCCCGACGCAGCCGCGGATATTGTCTTATGCGGCCTGGCCCAGGTCGGCTCGGACAGCGACCATGGCACGTGGATGGCCGAGATCCGACGCGTGCTTCAGCCAGGCGGTTTCTGCGTCTTGCGTCTGCCTGCTGCGGCGCTGCGGGACGATGCCCAATCCGGCACGGGCGTGCGTGCCGCCTTCACGGATCTGTTGCTCGCGTCTTTCGGGACGGTGGACATTATCGAGGAAACCGAATTCAGCGGCGTGTCCTTCCACATTCCAGGCGCTGACGATCTGGCGGTCAACGAATCCTTGACCAGGCTGTCGGGCGCGGCCGGCCACCTGGTCGCCCTGTGCGCCGATTCTGCCGAGCGGCCGTGGCACTTGACCGAGAGCCTACTGGTCCCTACGGCGGCCGGCGCGATGGCCGACGCCGGCACCGGAGTTCAGAACGGGGACCTGGCTGGCTGGCAGGGCGAGGTGGAACGACTGCAAGCACGCTGCGTGGATTTGGGGCGCGAACGCGAAGATGCGCGCGAGGGGGCCATGACCCTGCGGGATCGCGCCGATCGCCTGGAACGCACCGTCGGGGTCTTGCGCCGGGACGTTGAGCGCTTCCTTCGCCAAATCAGCGACGACGCCGCCGCGCGCGAGTTGCTGACCATGGAACGCGACGATCTGCGACGGAACCTGGCCACGGCGACCGAGCAAGCGGCCGACGCGGCCCGCGAGGTCGAAAGGCGCCAGATCGCCCAGCGCACCCTGGAGAAGGAAGTGGCCCGCTTGCGTGCTGCGCGCGGTGACACCGGCGGCCCGACCGGAAAGCCCTGACAACCTGACGCCGCGAGCTTGACCTCGGCCGTCTCGTCCACTAAGGTTTCTCACTCTTCGCGGTCGTGGCGGAACTGGTAGACGCGCCAGATTCAGGTTCTGGTGGTAGAAATGCTGTGGGAGTTCAAATCTCCCCGACCGCACAACATCTATTTTTATGGGAACCCTGGGAGGGTTCCCAACCCTTCCCGCGCTCTGGCTCCAGCCGGCAAAGCCGGCCTCCGCCAACGCGAATGACCCCCCGGTAAGCACGGGGGCTCTTTCTTGTCTGCAGGGGGATGCCCAGCGTCGGTTTCGGCCCGGTTGTTCCCGCCCACTACACCCAGTCCGCGCAGAGCAGCTCGGCCTGTTTCAAGACGGTCTTGACCGCTTCCTCTTGCAGGTCCGGCGGGTAGCCGAACTTGTTCAGGATGCGCTTCACGATCACCCTGATCTTTGCCCGCGCACTTTCACGCAGGGTCCAGTCGATGGTCACGCTGGTGCGCACCTTGGTGATGAGTTCGGCGGCGATGACCTTGAGCTTGGCGTCGCCCATGGCCTGCACGGCGCTGTCATTGGCGGCCAGGGCGTCGTAGAACGCCACCTCGTCGTCGTTCAGGCCAAGTTCTGCCCCGCGTTTTCCAGCGGCGTCCAGCGCCTTCGCCAGCTTGATGAGTTCCTCGATGACCCCCAAACCTGGTCCAGGCGGTGCCTTCGACGACAGAGCCATCTAACGATGGCGCGTCAGGCCGCCAAGGCTTCGATGAATTGAACCAGATGTCGGCCACGCGCAGACAACCCTGGGCAGCACGCATCGCAATCGCCGCGAGATCGTCCCCCGGTTTGACCCGCGCCAGGAGCATGCCGCGGAGGAATTCAAGGCCATGATTGAGGCAGATATCACAACGTCGCCGGGTTCAGGAATTCCACGACGCATCCATTCGACGTAATCCGTCTCGGCGATGAACTCCTCGGGATTCTCGATTCGGCCACCCTTCACATCTTCGCGGTGACGAGCGGGACGCCAAAGGTCGTCTTGTCCGGCGACTTTCCACGGTAGTCGATGATTGCGGCCATGCAATCTTCGAGTGGCAATTCTTTCCACTCACCGGCCATCATCGACCTCTCCTCGATCCCTATTCGATATTTCCCCCTCCTGAAGAACGACATACTTTTCACGGATGATTTCGCGAAAGCGTTCAGGGACTTCGTCCCAGACATGAAGGTCCACGAGAAAGGGAATATTGCTCTCGGCGATCGCGTCTTTGAGCTCCGAAACAACCGAACGCTGTGCAGGTGTGGTGAAGGCAACCAGATCAAGATCCGAGTTGGTCCGGGCAGTCCCTTTCGCGCGAGAGCCATAGGCCCAGACCGCGACGGTGGGGATGAACTGGCGCAAGAACGCGAGAAGCGTCTCTTTTTGCCCGGCGGTGATGTCGATCGGACCGGTCATTTCCAGGCGGTTCCTGTCATCTTTTTGTAAAGGGCGCTGGCATCGGCAATGAAATCCTTGATGAGTAAAAGCGTTTCAGCGGCTTTCTCTCCGCTGTAGTCATGCGCGGTGGCGGTTCGGGCATCGGCGTATTTCAGCCATTGCTCCACCGTGGTGGAGAGAAGGTCACTCTGGCCGGCAAGTTTGAGAATAGGCTTCGGGCTACTGGGAACATCCGCCAACCCGAGATCCTCGATGAGATAGCGTTTCACATCCTTCCACAAGGTGTCGTAACAAAACTCGAAGCGCTGGATAACGGATTCGGCGATGGCCTCGCGGTCGATCTCGGTCAGTTCGGGGCGATCCCGCGCAAGTTGATAGTTCTGAAACTGCAGCTCAAGATGCTTGAGCGATTTCTGAAGTTTGCTGTAGTCAATCATCGTGCATTCCCCGGTTGAGCAAGAGGTCGACCTGCTGTTCGACGTCCACCTCCTTCAGCTTCGTCATCATGTTTCCCCTTTGCGAAAGCCGATCCGGGGCTTCTCCTTGGGCGCGGGAGTCATCAGATCGCGAATGGCCTCGAAGACCATCTTGAACTGGCCGTCGTACTTCCTTTCCAGCGCCGCCAGCTTGCGGGCGAGTTCGGTGTTTTGTTGGAGCATCTGTTCTGCCGCAGGCGCACGAAGGCTCGCATGATCTCGATGTTCACCTGAACGGCGCGCTGGCTGCGCAGGACGCTGGACAGCATGGAAACGCCTTGCTCGGTGAAGGCATAGGGTAGGTACTTGATGTTCGTCCCTCGCTTCAAGGTCACAGCTTGTGATCTTGAATGGACCTCGGCCGTGGGCTGTTGGTCGTTCAAGATCACAGATTGTGATCTTGAACGCCGCGCTTCATCGGGGGTGAGCTGGAACATGAAGTCCTCGGGAAACCTATCGATGTTGCGCTTGACCGCCTGGATAAGTGCCCGTGTCTCGACCTCGTACAAATGGGCCAAATCTGCGTCGAGAATCACCCTCTGCCCGCGCAGGACTAGGATTGCGTGCTCGATATGTTCCGCTGGGACAAGGATCTTCTCAACCATTCGTTCCAGGATTCGGTGCATGCGCAAGTCCATCGCGGCGCATGGTATCACCCGAGGCGGAGGTTGTGCTCAGGTGCGTACCGGAAAAGGCGCGACGGAAATGTCGGAGTCGTCTCACCTTTCCGAGGGTCGGATGGGCCGAAACGCAGCAAAGGCTGATTCTTCCTACGCAGGACCGCACCCCACGCATCGGCACACCAATTGCTAAGACAGATGCGTATGAAGCCGTCAACACGTAGCGGGTCTATCGGTCTTCGCCTGGCTGTGCTGGTGGGCATGATTGCGGCCGGCTGTGGTGGTGACGACAACCGAGGCATCGGGCTGAGCAAGCTAGACGGGGGCGTGTTCGACGCTGTGACGGGGTTGGGCGGTCAGGCCGGGTCCACGTCGCCCCAAGGCGGCACGGCTGGCGCGGGCGGAGGTGTTCAAGAGGGCGGGTCAACCGGCGCGGGTGGCGTGGCTGGGGCCAAGAGCACGGGTGGCGTGGTGGTGTCAGGGGGAACCACCGGATCGGGTGGCGCCATGGGCGGCGGCACGGGCGGTGCCGATGCAGCGGTTGATGTCTCAACCTTTGACGGAGCCGGAAAGCTCGACGGAGCAGCCGATGCCGGACCTAGAGATGCCACGACGATCGAGACGAGCGCAGTACCCGACTCGTCCGTCGCCGTCGATGGCAATGTGACCTGCGGCCCGGTGTGCGATATCTACTGTTCTTATGGAAACGTGCTGGACGCGAACGGTTGTCCGACCTGCGCCTGCAATGTGCAGCCGCCGTCGTGCCCCGCAAGAAAGTGCACGGATTGTCCCCGGGGCTATTTGCGCAACTCCGATGGCTGTCTGACCTGCACATGCGTGCCTGACCCGAGCCTGCCCTGCGATACATTCCAAGATGTCTCCCTGTGCTCAGCCAGCACCCATTGCCGGTGGCTCGAACCTGGCTGCGGTTTGTTTTCTAGCAACGACATCTCCGCGTCCGACACAGGATGCTACGAAGCGGCCAATTGCACCCAGAACGGTGACTGCTCGAAGGCCGGCACGACCTGCGTTCAGCGCACGGTCAATCCAAACCCACCCTTCAGAGGCGGCGATTTTTGCAACATAGCCGTGTCCGTCTGTTTGTAAATCCGTTCATAGGCCTTCAGTTGACGGTCCCGGCTGCCGATGCCTAGATCTGGGTTCGCTTGATGCCCCTGACTAGTCTCTGCGGCGCCCGTGGCGCTTCGACTGCCGTCAACCCGGTCGGTTGCCGAAACGGTGAGGCCGGCGCGGTGCTGGTCATTGTCATGCTGGCCATCATCGGCCTGCTGGGGATCGGGCTGGCGGGCGTATTCCTGACCGGCGGCAATCTGCAGGTCGCGGCCAACACCAATATTCGCAACCAGGCCTTGTACGTCGCCGAGGCGGGACTCGAACGCGCGCGCGACATCTTGAATGGCCCGTCTCAGATCGATTTTCCCGCCATGCTGGGCGGGGCAGGGCACGTGGCCCATGCCGCCGACGAAATCCCAACCGCGCTCAATAGCAAGCACCAGCCCATCGGTCGCGGCGCCATTCTGCGGGATGCCGCTGGCGTGCCGCTTTACCACGTGTCGTATCCGACCAGCGTGTCGCGCACGGAGGCCTTGGGCGATAATCCCAACGGCGCGCCCAACGCCTTCATGGGCAGCTACACCGTGTATGTTCGCAACGACACGGCGGAATGTCGCATGGGAAAATTCGTGGTTGATGGCGCCGACGTGAATGGCAACCAGATGGTGGTGATCCGGTCCGAGGGAACCGGCTTCGACAACAAGACCGCCGTGATCCTCGAAGTCGTCATGGGGCCGAAGGGCGGGGGCACGAACGGCCAGAATGGAGCCGGAGGGGTGAACCAGGTTCTGTGCAACTCGGGCAAGAACTCCTGCGACGACAACAACTCGGTCATCAACAACGTCGTCGTGAACTGACCTCCTTCCTCCATGCTATGAAGAAGCCCAATTCTTCATGAGCCGCATCGACGCCAATTTTCAGGTCTGCGCCCTCTTCGGTTTTCCCGCCCATCATTCGGTGGGGCCGGCTTTGCACAACGCGGGGTTCGACGCGTTGGATCTGCCGCTCGTGTATGTCGCCCACGACGTGGAACCGGCGCGTTTGGCCGAAGCGTTTGCCGGTGCCCGCGCAATGAACTACCGCGGTCTTTCCATCACCATGCCACACAAGGTGGCCGCGCTTGGTCTCGTAGACGACGTCGATGAAATGGCCCGCGCCATTGGCTGCATCAACACTGCGGTCATCGACAACGGTCGCGTGCGTGGTACCAACGTCGACGGGCTGGGCGCCATCGAGGCCCTGCGGCAAGCGGGCGCGGATCCGGCCGGGCGGCGTGTGCTCATCCTGGGTTCGGGCGGGGCTGCGCGTGCGCTGGCTATCACCATCGGGCTGCGCGCCAAACCGGCTGAACTCACCATCCTGGGCGCCATCGAGGACGAACTCGGGCGGCTGGCGCGCGACGTGTCCGATCGCACCGGTTGTGCCGTCGTGGCCGACATGTTGACCGATGCCACCCTGACTGCTGCCATAGGCAAGGCGCAGATCCTTCTGCATTGCACGCCGGTGGGGATGAAGCCCGACAGCGAGCGCAGCCTGGTGCCGCGTGATTGTCTGCGTTCCGGACTGGTGGTTTTCGATGCGGTGTACAACCCACGCCGGACCTTGCTTCTGCGCGACGCCGCCGCGGCCGGGTGCCGCGTGGTCGAAGGGACCGAGATGTTCCTCGGTCAAGCGGCATTGCAGTTCGAGATGTGGACGGGCAAGCCGGCGCCGAAAGAGATCATGCGCCGGGTTCTGGACGCACGGCTATGAACCTGGTGCTCGTCGGATACCGCGGCACCGGCAAGAGCGTGGTGGCGCAACGGCTGGGTCGGAGGTTGGGCCGGCCCGTCGTGAGTCTGGACAGCGAAATCGTGCGCCTGGCGGGCCAGCGCATTCCTGACCTGGTCGCGCAGCACGGCTGGCAGCATTTTCGCGATCTGGAAGAACAGATCTGTCGTCGTTTCGGTGCGCAGGACGGCCAGATCCTCGACTGCGGCGGCGGTGTGGTCGAGCGCGAAGCCAACGCGACGGCCTTGCGTGAGCACGGACGCGTCTTCTGGTTGAAGGCCTCGCCGGCCACCATCGTCGGTCGCATCGGCGGCGATTCCAATCGACCGTCGCTGACCGGCGCCAAGAGCTTCACCGAGGAAGTGACCGAGGTGCTGGAGCGTCGCACGCCGCTGTATCAGGCGATGGCCCACGAAATCATCGACACCGACGGCCGCAGCCTCGACGACATCGCCGCCGACATCGCGCAGCGCTGGAGAACTTCGGGCTAGCCGAAGCGAGCCACGCTGGTGACCCGGTGGCCGGTGCTCCAGATCTCGTCCACCATCTGCGGCTTTTCCTGATCCACACGGACCACCGCCACACGCCGCTTTTCCTGTTCAAACGCCGTCACGCTGACCACGCGTACGCCGTGCTTGCGGGCCAGGCTGGTGACGAACGAGAACACATCTTCTTCATCGCCCACGTCGAACGTGATGCGCGCCCCTGGCCCACCCGCGCCGAGCGCGGCCAGCAGCGCCCGACAAATGTCCGAGCCGGCGATGATGCCGACCAAGCGGCCCGCCGAAACCACCGGCAGGGCGTTGATGTTGCGTTCAATGAGAAGGCGAGCGGCACCTTCGAGCGGCGTTTCGGGCGCCACCGTGACAGGTTCCGCCGTCATGAAATGGCGAACCGATTGCGCCAGTTCATCCGCGACCGGGCCGAGCAGCGAGAACGGGTTGAAATTCGGGGGACAGGCGCGAAGAACATCGCTCCTGGTGACAAAGCCCGCCAGCCGATCGTCGTCGAGCACTGGTATCTGCTTGATACGCAGCCGTGACATGCGGGTGGCCGCAAGGGAGATCTTGTCGTTGATCCCCACCGAGACGACATCGCGGCTCATCCACTCGGCGACCAGCATTGTTCTTCATGATGCGTGGATCTCGCGAGAGCGCAAGAATGCTGCAACCCTGCGTGCCGCGAGGCAAATCGGCGCTTGTTCTGCCCAGTGTTTTTCCGGCGTCTCGACCCAGTCTGCTGTAGACAGCGCTGGCTCTGCGCCTCCATAGTGTCCTGGCTGTGCGCTTGTGCCTTGGACAGGCGCTCGAGCTCACCTTGAGGAATGGAGAAAGCCGATGACGTTCACAGAGACGAGAACTCGCGCCGTTGTAGCCATTGTCGGCCTGTTGGCCGGTGCCGCGGCCTGCTCGGGCGAAAACAAGCCGGCCGCATCTTCGGCCGACGGCACAAGCTCTGCACAATTTGCCCTGAGCGAGTCGGATCTGCCGACCTGCGGAACCAGCCGCGACGGCGAGATCTACTACGTGTCGAGCGACTCTCTGTTCTACGTCTGCCACGCCAGCACAAGAACCTGGGTCGAGATCAACCTCAATGGGCTGAATGGTGCGGCCCGCGTGACAGCCATAAGCCCGGGCAGCCAGTGTCCGGCCGGCGGCTCAAGCATCCAGTTCGGCCTGGATCAGAACGCCAACGGCAAACTCGACAACTCGGAGGTGACGTCCACGACCGTGGTGTGCAACGGCAGCACCGGGCCACAGGGACCGCAGGGGATCCCAGGCCCGCAGGGCGCGAAAGGCGCGACTGGTGTGACTGGCGCAACGGGAGCGACGGGAGCGACCGGCTCGACCGGCGTGACTGGAGCGACCGGCGCAACGGGAGTGACGGGCGCAACGGGCGCGATAGGCGCAACGGGTGCGATAGGCGCGACGGGCGCAACAGGCGTGCCGGGCGCAACGGGCGCAACGGGCGCGACGGGCGCGACGGGCGCAACAGGCGTGCCGGGCGCGACGGGCGCAACAGGTGTGCCGGGCGCAACGGGCGCAACGGGCGCGACGGGCGCGACGGGCGCAACTGGCGTGCCGGGCGCAACTGGCGCGACAGGCGCAACCGGATCGCCGGGGACCGACGGGACCAACGGGGCACCCGGCGTGAACTCACTCATTCGGCAGGACGTCGAACCAGCGGGCACGAATTGCACGGCAGGCGGGATTCGCATCCAGAGCGGGCTCGACACCAACAGCGACAATATCCTCGAACCGACCGAGGTCGCGCAAACGTCCTATACCTGCAACGGCCAGAATGGTGTGAACGGCACCAACGGCACAAATGGTGTCAATGGCACCAACGGCACCGATGGCCAGGATGGCCTTTCATCGCTGATTGCGACCGCACCCGAGGTTGCCGGCGCAAATTGCTCCAGCGGCGGCGTGGCGGTGCAAACGGGTCTTGACCAGAACCGCGACGGCATTTTGCAGCCCAGCGAGGTCCAACACACGGTCTATGTGTGCAACGGAACCAACATCGGGTGCGGGGCGGGATCTCACGACAATGGCAGCGGAACCTGTGTGTCCGCGGGCTGTGCCACCGGCTATCACAACGGCGGGGACGGGACCTGTGTGGCCGCTGGAACCTGCGTCGAGGCCTATCACAACGACGGCACGGGCGCCTGCGTGCAGACCGGTTGCGCCCTCGGTTTCCACGACGGCGGCGGAACCTGCGTGGCAGATGGAAACTGCGCGACCGGCTGGCACGACAACGGTGCCGGAACCTGCGTGCACACCGGCTGCACCCTCGGCTTCCACGACGACGGCGGCGGAACCTGCGTCCAGCGTGGCTGTGCGTCCGGCTATCACAATGGCGGGGACGAATCCTGCGTGGCCCCTGGAACCTGCGTTGAGGGGTATCACAACGACGGCACCGGCGCCTGCGTGCCAACCGGTTGCGCGCTGGGCTTCCACGACGGCGGCGGAACCTGCGTGGCCAACGGAATCTGCGTCGCGGGCGATCACGACAACGGTGCCGGAATCTGCGTGCGGACAGGTTGTGCCTTTGGCCTGCACGACGACGGCGCCGGAACGTGCGTTCAAACAGGCTGTGCCGCCGGCTATGCCAACGGCGGCGGCGGGATCTGCGTGACCAGTGGAACCTGCGCCGTTGGCTATCACAACGACGGCACGGGCAACTGTGTGGTGAACGCGACCTGCCCCACAGACCAGCTGACCGACGGGACAGGGACCTGCGTCCCCATGGCTGGCGTGACCTGGACGCAGCGGGGAACGTCCCACTTCTGGTGGGCGGTGGCGTCGTCAGCTGACGGCACAAAACTTGTCGCTGCGGCCTCCGGTGGGTACCTCTATACATCCACGGACTCCGGAGCTACCTGGACGCAGCGGGCGACGTCCCAATACTGGCAATCGGTGGCGTCATCCTCCGACGGTGCGAAGCTTGTCGCCGCAGTCTATTCGGGACCGATCTACACATCCACGGACTCGGGGGCTACCTGGACGCAGCGGGCAACGTCCCAAGGCTGGCAATCGTTGGCGTCATCCTCTGACGGCACAAAACTCGTCGCCGCTGTCTCTCCGGGACTGATCTACACGTCTACGGACTCGGGGGCTACCTGGACGCAGCGGGCGACGTCCCAATACTGGGCGTCAGTGGCGTCATCATCGGACGGTGCGAAGCTCGTCGCTGCAGCTTATGGGGGGGGCATCTACACGTCCACGGATTTCGGGGCGACCTGGATGCAGCGGGGGACCTCCGCGTACGCGGTGTCAGTGGCCTCGTCATCTGACGGCACCAAGCTCGTCGACGTGATAGGTGCGTCTATCTACACGTCGGTGGACTCCGGGACGACCTGGATCCAGCGGACGCCGCAGTCCTGCTTCGCTTTGGCGTCGTCATGTGACGGGTCGAAGCTCGTCGCTTCGGCCTATGCGGGGATTTACACGTCAGTGGATTCTGGGGCGACCTGGATTCTGCGGGCGACCTCCCAAAACTGGCAATCAGTGGCGTCATCATCCGACGGCACCAAACTCGTCGCCGTAGTCGCGGGCGGGTACATCTACACCTCCTCCGGCCCGGTGCCATGACCTTGCGCGCCCGCGCCGCGATGCTTGTTCGGGGCGGGCCGCATCCGCCGGAAGGCTGGCCCCAATCGCGCGTAGGGCCGCGGACGCCCTCGCTACTTCTGATATCGTAGCGCTCATGCGCGAAGCCGTCGCGGATCTCTTTGCCCTTCATGCCGCGGGGGTGACCATCGCCGTGACCACGAGTGGGTTGGTTGGGCGTGACGGCGTGGCTCGCGTGGGGCCGGGTTGCGCTCGCGAGTGCGTGCAGCGCTTTCCCTGGTTTGCCGGGCGGCTCGGATCTCTACTCGTTGCAGGTGGGCTGCGCACAGTTCATGTGGGCGAACGGATCGTCGCGTTTCCGGTGGAAAAGACACCCTACGAGAATCCGGATCTGGTCCTCATCGCCCGTTCTGCGCAGCAGCTGGCAGCCCTGGCCGACGAACAAGGCTGGAACGAGATCGCTTTGCCACGCCCCGGTTGCGGCCATGGCGGACTGGCTTGGGCCGAGGTCGGTCCCGTGCTAGGTGAAATTCTCGACCATCGGTTCCTGATCGCCACCCGAGTTCCCCTCCTGGCCGGTCCACTCGGCGACCAGCATTGACATCCATGATGCGTGCCTCTCGCACGAGCGCAGGAATGGTGTGGCCCTGCGCGGCGCGAAGCACATCGGCGCTAATGTTTCTGGATGACTACGCTGCTGGCTTGATCTCAACCGTGTACTTCAGCCCTGCCGCCCGCAGACTCTCCTCGATGGACAGGCGGATGAGGAGTCCAGCGGGGACACCAATCGCCTTGGCGATCTGCTCGGCCCTTTCTGGACTCACGCCCTTGCGACCTTTTTCTATGTCGCACAGGTTGGCAATCGACATGCCAACGAGCTTGCCAAAATCCGTAAGACTCATCTCCTCGGAAATTCGCCAGGTGTGAAGAAACTCACCGACGGTGAGCTTGCCCAGCCGCCTCTCCAAGTCTTTTGGCCCGAATGCCTTGTGCCTGTCAGTACTCATGTTTGTTCACCTCCAAGACCTCGACCAGCTCCACCTCTCCCGTCTCGTGCTCCACGTAGATCGCCCGGTATGCCCTATTCAAGCGCACGGATCTCTGCCCCTGGAGCTTGCCCTTCAGCGGTTCGTCGTGAAACCCCTTGCACTTGCGCATCTCCCGAATTCCGCTCTCCTCAACCAACGCCACCCAAATTCTGAATTTGCGAGCAATGACCTCCGGCACACGCCCCAACTGCTTGTCTACGTTCTTGCCCCAGTGAACCCTGCTCACGGTCTCCGTGTCTACTGCTGTGGGCAGTAATTGTCAAGAGCCACCTGAGAATCGGGCTTGGTTCCCCTGGCGAATTCCACGGCAAGAAGCTCAAGCTTGGTGAGGTTCAACCGGAGGGTAGTAGGTCATCTGTGCTAGGGTTTTCCGATGCAACTCGCCCCGCAGTTCTTGGTTTCATGGATGGTGCTTGCACTTGTCTGGCTTTCCGGCGCCTGCGCCACGACAATGTCCCCCGACAAGCGCCAGCGCATCTTGGATTGCGTGGCTCAATGTGATGCCGGCAGAGAACCCCAGCGGTCAGAGCCGATGGGACCGCTCAATCGGCACGACACGCGCACTGACTGCGAAAAGCGTTGCCAGTGAACGAAGACGCGGTACACGTCCGACTTACGGAGTCGTCGTCAGCTATCGGATCGATGCCCAAACATCGGACCGCTGAACCATCTAGTTGCACCGCAAACTGGAACCCGGCGTGAGCTCGGCGCGTCCGGCGGGCGGCAGGAGTGACTCCGAGGGGGCGTGAGGAGCCGCTCCGAGACTCGTCTGCGAGGCTCGGATGCCAGGCGACGACCGAGTCCA